>Ga0210389_10000759_pt1 | contig 27507 bp, 4 predicted proteins | sample IncBWH28OmetaG_FD_160127 | JGI IMG/M metagenome (GOLD analysis project Ga0210389, IMG submission 160127) | Forest soil microbial communities from Barre Woods Harvard Forest LTER site, Petersham, Massachusetts, United States - Inc-BW-H-28-O ... | reverse complement strand
GGTGGTTGCGGGTGAAAAAGAAGGCGTTAACCCGCTGGCGCTTTGCCCCAGGGTGGACAGGTTGGCATTATTGGATGGGGCGCGGGTTACCGTTACGGTGTAAGTCGCTGTGGGCGTGCCCTCCGCGGCACTGACGGCAATAGTAATAACGTTAGGCCCAACATTAAGCGCTACCGGCCCCGACGCGGAACCAGAGGTTACAGCGGCGCCATTGACCGTCACTGTTGAAGATCCATTGGTGACGGTGGGTGTTATTGTGACCGATGCCGTGCCATTTGCCACCGGCGCGGAATAGCTGAGCGTTCCGGTAGCAAAAACCGGGGTTAATGCTCCCTGACTTATTTTTAAGCTTGAAAGGCTGGCACTCGCCGAAGGAACAACTTTAATATTCACAGTGGCCGATTTACTGCCGCCGCTGTTGTAAGCCGTTATGATATAATTTGCAGCCGGGCTGGCCGCGGTGGGTGTGCCTGTGATAATACCTGTCGCGGTATCAAAGTTTAAGCCTGCGGGCAGGAAGGGCGTGGCAAAATAACCGCCGACCGGTTTAATTTCTTTAATGGTATTGTTGATCTGATCAGACACATACACGTTTCCGGCACCGTCTAAGGCTATCCCGTATGGGTTAAGGAAACCGGCGCCTATGGTAACCGGCGCGCCGCCGCCAACCGGGATTTTCTTTACCAATCGATTCCCTGAATCAGTCACGTAAACATTGCCTGCAGCATCTACCGCGACACTTGACGGGACACTGAAGCCAGTGCCTAAAATAACCGGGCTGCCCCCTTGCGGAGGTATTTCCTTTACGGCATTATCTTCCAGGTCGGCCACGTAAATATTGCCTGCGGCATCTACGGCAACACCATATGGGCTAAGAAATTCGCCGCTTGCACCTAAAATAATCGGGCTGCCACCGCCGACAGGAATCTTCTTTATCGTATGATCGCCCAAATCAGATAGGTACACGTTGCCGGCGGCGTCCACCGCTACGCTATGCGGATCGGTTATGTTTGATCCTATAGTAACCGGGTTGCCGCCGCCTGTTGGTATCTTCATTATCCCGACGCCTCCATCCGATACGTATACATTTCCGGCAATATCAACCGCCACGCCATTCGGCTGCACGAAAGCGCCTAAGGCAACCGGGGTACCACCACCCGCTGGTATCTTTTTAACCGCACCGTTGTTAAGATCCGCAACGTATACATTGCCGGCAGCATCAACCGCAACGCCATACGGGCTGCTAAAGCCCGAAGCCACGCTTACCATATTACTGCTATAGCCGACAGTCGCAACCCCGCTGCTTGCCGGGGCCAGCGCAGCAATGGCTGTGCCCGCGGTATAAGTTTGAGGGCCGCTATAACTGATGGTGACGGGCGACGCTAAAAGGGGATTAACGCTTATATTCAGCATAGCGCTGTTCATGCCCGCGCTGTTGTAAGCTGTAACGCTATAATTTGTTGCCGGACTGCTTGCTGTTGGCAAACCGCTGATCGTGCCGGTTGCATTATCAAAGTTCAAGCCGGCAGGCAGAAAGGGCTGGATATAATAGCCGCCAACGGGTTTGATTTCTTTGACCGAATTCAGGCTTGCCAAACTTACATACAGGTTTCCGGCGCCGTCAACGGCCAGCCCATAGGGACTACTGAGGCCTGAGCTTACGACAACCGTGCTCCCGCCGCCCGCAGGTATCTTCTTTATCGCATTATTACCATAATCCGCAACAAATACGTTCCCGGCCGCATCCACCGCTATGCTATAAGGAATACTAAAGCCCGAGCCGATACTTAAAGGGGCGCCCCCGCCCGCTACAGGTACCTTTTGAATTGTTGCGCTGCCATTAGCCACGTATACATTGCCTGCCGCATCAACCGCCAAACCGTAGGCGCCGCTAACGGTGGCTAACGTTACCTGCGTACCGGCGCCCGCCGGGATCTTTATTATCGCGCCGTTATCAGCCACATAAATGTTGCCAGCCGCATCTGCGGCCACACCGTACGAGCTGATGAATCCAACGCCCATACTAACCTGGCTGCCGCCGCCCGCCGGGATCATCTTCACCCCGTTTACGCCATCGGCCACGTATACATTTCCCGCCGCATCAGCTGCAACGGCGTAAGGCCCGTTGTAACCGGAGCCCAGGGTAACGGTGGCTCCCCCGGCCGCCGGTATCTTTTTTACCAAATGATGGCCGTTATCGGCTACGTATACATTTCCTGCAGCGTCCACTGCCACGCCATATGGGGTGCTGAACCCCGAGCCAATGGCAAGCTTAGTGGTACTGTAACCTACAGCGGCTACTCCGCTGCTTGTCGGTGTAAGTGATGTAACAGTAGTTCCGGCCGTATAGGTTTGCGGACTGCTGTAACTGATAATTGGCGCCTGGGCAAACAAGTAGTTTGAACCCATTGTGAGCGATAAAATAATAATTGCTGAAAGGTGCTTTTTCATCTTGTTGATCAAATGAGAGAGTCCATTTGGTAATTACAGATACCTAAAAATACGTCAAAGAAAGTTACACAATTATAAGGCTTTGCAAACGGCCGTTTATTGAAGTGCCTGATAAGGTGCGCGAAACCACGGGCTGATTTAGTGAACGGAAAAGAAGAGAATGGAATTTTAGGTAACCTCCAAATCATGCACTATGGCTTGTCTTAAGCCATAGTGCATGATTTGGACGGAAAAAGGAAGGGAGTTAGTGATTGGAGGATGGCGGTTCGTTTTCTCCCAATCACTAATCTCTGATCTCTTCCCGATAGCTATCGGGACACTAACATCAATACTTCAGCACCAAAAACCCGGTTTTATGTTTGGTGATGCCGCTTGCCGTATAATCCAATTGATAAAAATATGTTCCCGGCAATTGCATTTGCCCGTTTTTGTTACTGTGCCCGTCGAACACTTTTGAACTGTTGTCATATCCGTTTGCCTCGTAGATCAATTGCCCGTTCCGGTTCATGATCATTAGCTTATTATCCGGGTATTGGCTGATGTTGTCGATCTGAAGGAAATCGTTTATCCCATCTCCGTTGGGGGATACCCCCTGGTGTACCTGTATGCCGTCGTCGGCCAATTGTGGCGTCTCGGTTGGTTTTATTACGCTGATAGCGGCCCCGATAGCTATCGGGACATAGCTGTCCGTGCCACTTGCTGCCCTTGTTACGGTCAGGGTGTAGGTTTTGGCGGTAGTTCCATTCTGTGCGGTCACTACCGTGGTAATGGTGTTTGATCCAACCGCCAGTGCGATTGGCGCCGTCGTCGTTCCTGATGCCACCGTTGTGCCGTTCACCTTTATCGTGGCATTGGCATCACTGCTGACGGGTGTTAATTTCATCGATGCCGTGGTATTGGCCGTACTTATGGTATAGCTGGTGGTGGCGGCGCTAAAGGCCGGCGTTAATCCGCCGATACTGGGCCCGAGTTTCGACAGGGTGGCATTGGTTGAGGGCGCCCGGGTAACAGTTACCGTATAGGTTTTGGTGGTGGCGCCATCCTGTGCCGTTACTACAGTGCTGATCACCGTCTGACCGCCTTCAGTCAGCGCAATCGGAGCGGTGACCGTGCCTGATGTTACGGCCGTGCCGTTTACTTTTATGGTTGCATTGGCATCGCTGCTGACGGGGGTCAGCGTCATTGTTGCGGTGGCATTGCTTACACTTACGGTGTAGCTGGTGGTGCCACCTGAAAAGGCCGGGGTTAACCCGCTGACGCTTGGCCCCAGTTTGGACAGGTTGGCATTGGTTGATGGCGCACGGGTTACTGTTAGGGTATACGTTTTAGTGGTGGTTCCATCCTGCGCCGTTACAACTATGTTAATTATATTGGCGCCTATATTCAGGCTAATGGCCCCGGATGTCGTGCCGGATGTTACGTTCACACCGTTGACTTTTATTGTCGCTGTTGGATCGGAAGCGGCAGGAATTACAGTTATGGTTGAAATCGTGTTGGCTACGCTGGCCGCGTACATGGTGGTGCCGGCCGAGAACGCAGGATTAAGCGTGCCAACGCTCAGTTTGATGCTCGAAAGGCTGGCATTGCCTGACGGCGCCCTTGTTACCGTCAACGTATAGGTTTTGATTGTTGTGCCGTTTTGCGCGGTTACCACCGTTTTAATGGTGTTAGGACCTACCGCTAAAGGAATGGATTCAGAGGCTGTGCCTGACGCTACCGCTGTGCCATTTACCTTCACGGTTGCGTTCACATCACTGGTAGTGGGTGTTAACTTGATAGAAGAAACGCTGTTGGCTACTGATGCTGTGTAAGCAGTGGTTGCCTGGGCAAAGGCAGGGGTTAGGGTACCGGCGCCAATTTTTAAGCCGGCAAGGTTGGCGTTGGGTGTTATTGCGATTGTTACCACAGCCGAAGTGCCGCCGCCAAAGTTATAAGCCGTAGCAGTATAATTCGCAGCCGGGCTTAATGCGGTGGGCTTTCCGGTGATAATGCCTGTATTGCTTGAAAATATTAAACCTGCAGGCAGCGTCGCGCTTAAAAAAAAGCCTCCAACCGGGCTGATTTGTTTTATTTCGTTATTGTCGATATCGGCCACATAAACTTTTCCCGTTGCGTCCACCGCTATTCCCTCGGGCTGTTTGTAACCACCGGCTATATTAAACAAGGCGCTGTTTCCGGCGGGGATCATATCGACAGAATTGCTGCCTTCATCAGCCACATATAAATTGCCGGCTGCATCTACCGCCACGCCGTAAGGAGCACTAAAGCCCGATTTAACCGTTACCGGCGTACCGTTGCCGGCAGGTATCATTTTAATCGCTTTGTTATTGGTATCGGCTACATAAACATTGCCGAATGCGTCAACGGCCACGCCAAACGGATTGGCAAAGCCCGATCCAAGCGGGATGGGGCTTCCGCCGCCGACCGGAATTTCCTCAATAACGCTGGTTCCGGAGTTAGCTACAAATACATCGCCGGCTGCGTCTACCGCTAAACTCCCGCTTATGGTTGAATTGAGCGTAACCGGCGTGCCGTAAGCGCCATTGGTAAAAGGTATTTTCTGAACCACGCCGCTTATTCCCCCGGATACATAAACATTACCGGCAGCATCGACAGCTATCCCCTGGGGTCCGCTAAACGAAGCTATGGTAACCGGCGTGCCGCCGCCTGCCGGTATTTTTACCACCAGGTTGTTTGCTGAATTCCCGGTATACACATTACCGGCAGCATCTACGGCCACGCCGGGGGCTATAGGAAAGCCCGAGCTTAGTGCAACGGTGCTGCCGCTATAAGCCAATGAGGCAGTATTGGTAACCGTAGGGCTAAGGGCCGCGATAGTGGTATTTATGAGATATGTTTTGGGACTGGCATAGCTAATGGTTACTGCAGGAGGCAGTACGACGCTAATATTTACTATTGCCGGGGTACCGCCGCCATAGTTGTAAGCAGTAACAGTATAATTTGCAGCCGGGCTGACCGCGGTTGGCAGGCCGCCGATGGTCCCCATAGAATTGCTTAGGCTTAAGCCAGCCGGTAAGGCATTGCTGAGAAAGTACCCGCCAGCCGGAACAATCTGTTTTACCAAATTATGCCCTGCATCGCTTACATATACTTTACCCGAAAAATCAACCGTTACCCCTTTGGGATCCCCAAAGCCCGACCCTATGATTTCGGGCGGGCCCGACCCCTCAACAATCAGCTTTACAGCATTATTACCGCTATCGCCAACAAACACATCGCCCAGGGCATCAACCGCTATGCCCGACGGTGCGCTAAAGCCCGATCCGAGGGTAGCCGGCACAAAATTTCCGGGAGTAAATTCCTTCACCGAATTGTTGCCTGCATCGGCCACGTAAATATCACCCGCGGCATCCACGGCAACTGCCGCCGGGCTTTGCAATCCCGACTCATAGTAAAGATTGCCGCCCGCAGCCTTTATCTCCACCACCTCGCCGTCGCCTGTGTCAGCAACGTATACATTCCCGGCGATATCTACAGCTATCCCGCCGACATTGCTGTATCCGCTGCCTATGGTAACCGGCGTATTGGTGCCGGCCGCTATTTTTACAACCGTATTGCCGGCCCCGCCTGATTCGTATACATTACCGGCACCGTCAACCGCTATGCCGGTAATCGGTGCAGTAAGCGTTGCTACGGTGGTGAGGGCGCCCCCTGCGGCAGGTCGTTTTTCAATCGCACCGGTTGTTTCATTCCCTATGTAAACATTGCCCGATGCATCAACCGCAATACCTGCCGAAACGGTAAAGCCTGACACAATGGTCAAGGCGCCCGTATTGTATGCGAGAGAGCCTGCTCCGCTGGCTGAGGGTATCAAAGGGCTTATAGGAGAGCCCGCCGTGTAAACCTGCGGACTGGCATAGCTCAAAGTCGGCGATGAAGGCAATACCGTTTTTAAGTTCAATACCGCCGAAGCGCTTTCGAGCGTGTTATAGGCGGTAACGGTATAATTTGTTGCCGGACTTGCCGCCGTGGGTATCCCGGTGATAATCCCGGTGGTATTTGAAAAGCTTAGTCCCTGCGGCAACGCAGGGCTGATGAAATAGCCGCCGGCAGGCGATATTTGCTTTACGGCGTTGTTGTCAACATCGGATACATATATCTTTCCGCTTGCATCTATTCCCAGCCCTTCCGGGGATTTAAAGCCAGCACCTATGACGAGTGGGAAATTGCTTCCCACAGGTATCACGTCTACTTCGTTGTTGTTGGAATCGGATACATAAACGTTCCCCGTTGGATCCACCGCTATCCCGGATGGCGCGTTAAAGCCGGACATCAGGGTAACGACAGGGCCACCCGCTATGGGAATCATTTTTACAGCATTGTTATTGGTATCCGCAACATATACGTTGCCTGCCGCATCTACCGCTACCGCCTCCGGGTTTTTAAAGCCCGATCCGATAGTGATAATCGTCCCGCCAACCAATATTTCCTGTACCGTGCTATTTCCCGAATTAGGGACATAAACATTCCCTGCGGCATCTACAGCTATGCCCCCGGAACTGGCTCCAAGGCCGGTGGCCAAAGTAACGGGCGTGCCATAAGTGCCCCCCGTATAAGGTATTTTCTGAACTTCGCCGCTCATTCCGCCTGATACATACACATTGCCGGCGGCGTCTAATGCCACGGCTTCGGGCGCAACAAAGGATGCGATGGTAACCGGAGTGCCTCCGCCTGCGGGTATTTTAACCACGATGTTGGCAGCGTTATTGCCGACATAAACATTGCCGGCCGCATCCACGCCCACGCCGGGAGATATGGGGAAACCGGAGCTAACCGGAACCGGGGCGCCGCCGTTGATTTGCGGCGGCACGCTACTGCCGCCAGGCGAAAGCGGGCTTATGGCTGTACCCACCGCGTAAGTGTGCGGGCTGCTATAGCTGATGGTGAATGTATTAACTTTAATATTTACCGTCGCGGTTTTACTGCCGCCGGTGTTGTAAGCGGTAACCGTATAATTTGTTGCGGGGCTGCTGGCAGCCGGCGTTCCGCTGATCACTCCGGTGGTATTATTAAAGTTCAGGCCCACGGGTATTGCGTTTATGTAATAACCGCCGACCGGCGTAATTTTCTTGATCGCATTGTTGCCATAGTCGCCCACATAAACATTGCCGGCGCCATCTGCCGCAAGCGCATGCGGTGTGTTGAAACCTGAACCTATTGTGGCCGGGAAGCCTGTTCCGGCAGCTATCTCCCTTATTGTACTGCTGCCTGCATCCGCCTCGAATGCGTTTCCCGAAGCGTCTACCGCAATGCCATAGGGTTGACTAAACCCCGATGCGATTGTAATGGTGGAGCCATTGGCGGCCAGTATCTCTTTTACCGCGCTGTTGCCATAATCCGTAACGTACACATTACCCGAAATATCTACCGCCACGCCAAGGGGGCCGTTAAAACCTGTACCGATGCTAACCCCGGTACCACCGCCGGCAGGGATCTTTTTTATCGCATTGTTGAAGGCATCGGCCACGTAAACATTCCCCGCGGCGTCTACCGCAACACCATATGGCTGATTGAAACCCGTTGCAAACACCGCAGGGCTGGTAGTGCCTGCCGGTATCTTTTTTATTTCATTGTTGCCATGATCGGTTACATAGACATTCCCGGCCGCATCTACAGCGACCCCGGAAGGGGCGTTAAAACCGGTACCGATAACCGTTCCTGTGGTGCTGCCCGCAGCAAATTTTTTTACCTCATTGTCTGCCTGATCGGCGATGTACAGGTTGCCGGCGCCGTCAATAGCCATGCCGGTGGGTTCGCTGTATGACGACATCAGCGTTAGCGGTGTATTGCCATAAGCGGGAGCGGCTACCCCGCTGCTGGTTGGCGCAAGCAACGTAATGGGTGTACCCGCAGTGTAGGTTTGAGGGCTGCTATAGCTAACGGCAAGCAAGTTAATAACATTGATGTTTAATGTATACCTGCTGCGGCCCGCGCTATTATACGCCGAAACGATATAACTTGCCAGCGGACTTACTGATGTTGGCGTACCGCTAATAACGCCCGTTGTACTATTAAAGCTTAAGCCCGCCGGTAAGGCGGCGCTTATATAATAGCCGCCAACAGGCTTAATTTCGTTAACCGAACCGGCCGAACCGGAAGTTACATATACATTGCCCGAACCGTCCAGCGCAACAAAGCCAGGTTCACTGATTGAGCCTATAATAACCGTACCCCCGCCTGGCGAAACAACGGATACATTGTTTGTGCCGGCATCACACTCGTACACATTACCAACGGCGTCAACTGCTACGCCGGTCGGCACACTGAACCCCGAGCCTATACTTATGGTACTCCCGCCTGCTGCAAGTATCTCTTTTACCTGGGCAGCCCCGGCATCGGCCACATATACATTGCCCGCAGCATCTGCAGCTATGCCATAGGGGTTCACAAAGCCGGAGCCAATGGCAACCTTAGCGCCGCCCCCCGTGGGGATTTTGTATACCGCTTTGGCGCCGTAGTCGGCCGCATACACGTTACCGGCAGGGTCTACGGCTACGCCGATCACATCATTGAATCCCGATGCGATACTTACCGGCGTGCCGCCGCCCGCAGGAATCCTTGATAACGAAGTGCCGCTGCCATTCACAACATAAACGTTGCCCAAAGCGTCTGCAGCTATCCCGTTTATTTCAACAAACCCGAATCCTACACTTGTCGGTCCGCCTCCGGCGGCCGGGAACTCCTGGACAGAACTGTGGCCCCTGTCGGCTACAAACAAGTTGCCCTGAGCATCTACGGCAATACCCTCTGGGGTACTGAAGCCCGACTCCGCAACAACAGAGCCGGCGCTATAACCCGGGCCGGCCACCGTGCCACCGGTGTTTGTTGGCGTAAGCGGGGTAATAGCCACGCCAACGTCATAGGTTTGCGGGCCGCCGTAACCGATGATGGGCGCCTGGGCAAATAACCCTGTTTGCGACGACGCGGTTAGCAGCATCCCCGCCGCCAAAATCAATTTCCAGACAGGTTTTATTTTAAAAAATAAATTCCCGGTAAAAGGTAAGGTCTTCATATAATTGCGATAATTAAGATCGATTTGCTAAACAGGCGCATTACTAATTGAGGTTGATTTAAACGTCAACAACCAGCAATAAATTTAACGGTATGAAAAGCGGCGGTAAATAGGATATTTGCCCTATATTGAGGCCAAACGCGACCTGGTAACGGGGCCCGGTAAGCGCAGGGCAATTTTGATGAAGATTAAGGGATTTTTTTAACCCGCTCCTCCTGCCTTAGACGTATCCCGGATCGGGAAAAGAATAAAAAGGTATACATAAGGTATACATAGTTCAAGAATTTTCAAAATAAATAAATCATAACTTTCTATTAATCAATTAGTTATGTTTTTACCGGCAAGGGCAGGGTTACATTCTTTTTAGCGTTCCGGATCATTCGGTTTGCAAAAAGCACCTCAAAGTGCCGGGCTATACAGGGAAATCGCTTTTAAAAAATGGCAAACAAATTACCGCATAGCGACGGGTTTCAAACTAAGCGCGTTCGAAACATGAAAAATAATTGCAGCTACCCTCTTTTTTGCTTGCAAAAGAGAGGGTGAACGAGCGAAGCCCCGTACATACGGGGTTCGGGTGAGTCAACCCTCTCTCCCGCAAGCGGGAAAGAGGGTAAGGCCACTTATCTACAATTTAGCAGCCAAAAACATTTTAAAAGCGATTTCCCTGATAAGAATCCAAGGATCAGAGACCGGTTGTAAAAAAACTAATCTCTTCCCGATAGCTATCGGGACGCTAACATCAATACTTCAGCAGAATAACCCCGGTTTTATGTTTGGTGATACCGCTTACCGTATAATCCAATTGATAAAAATAAGTCCCCGGCAACTGCATCTGCCCGTTTTTGTTTGAGTGTCCGTCGAATACTTTTGAGCTGTTATCATAACCCTGGACTTCAAAGATCAATTGCCCGTTCCGGTTCATGATCATCAGTTTATTTTCAGGATATTGACTGATATTGTCGATCTGGAGGAAATCGTTTATACCATCTCCATTGGGTGATACACCCTGGTGTACTTGTATGCCGTCATCAGCCAATGCTGGCGTTTCGGTTGTCCCGATAGCTATCGGGATGGTTACGCTGATCCCCTTCCCGATAGCTATCGGGACATAACTATCGGCGCCGCCTGATGCCCGTGTTACTGTCAGGGTATAGGTTTTGGTGGTGGTACCATTCTGGGCGGTTACTATCGTGGTAATGGTGTTGGGGCCGACCGCCAGTGCTATCGGTGCCGTCGTCGTTCCTGAAGCTACCGCAGTGCCGTTCACCTTTATAGTGGCATTGGCATCGCTGCTAACGGGTGTTAATTTCATCGATGCCGTGGTATTGGCCGTACTTATAGTATAGCTGGTAGTGGTGGCGCTAAAAGCAGGCGTTAACCCGCCGATACTGGGCCCGAGTTTGGACAGGGTGGCATCGGTTGAGGGCGCCCGGGTAACGGTTACCGTATAGGTTTTGGTGGTGGCGCCGTTTTGAGCGGTTACCACCGTATTGATTACCGTTTGGGCGCCTTCGGCCAGCGCAATGGCTCCGGATGCCGTGCCTGATGTTACGACCGTGCCGTTTACTTTTATGGTCGCATTGGCATCGCTGCTGACGGGGGTTAGCGTCATCGATGCGGTGGCATTGCTTACACTTAAGGTGTAGCTTGTTGTGCCGCCCGAAAAGGCCGGGGTTAACCCGCTGGCGCTTGGCCCGAGTTTGGACAGGTTGGCATTGGCGGATTTTGCCTCCGTTACGGTAATGGTGTATGTTTTGACGGAGCCATCCTGTGCGGTTACTGCTATTGTAATCGTGTTGGCACCAACTGCTAAAGGCAGGGTCTGCGAGGTGCTTCCTGATTTTACAGCAGTTCCGTTTACGGTTACAGTCGCCGTGGAATCAGCTGTGGTCGGGGTAACCGTCGTGGACGCGATGCCGTTGCCCACACTTACGTTATAATTTGTGGTGCCCGCAGCAAAAACAGGTTTTAGCGCACCGTTGGCAATCGTCAGGCCGGAAAGATTTGCGTTAGAAGAAGCGGTTCGCGTTACGGCTATAATGTAACTTTTCATGGTAACACCATCCTGCGCAGTTACGGTGACGGTAATCGTATTTTTCGCCCCATAATTCAGTGCGATTGCTCCGGACGCCGTTCCCGAGGCTACTGCTGTGCCGTTGACGGTTACCGTTTCCCCGGTGACGGCTATGGTTGGCGTAACCGTTATTGACGCGGTTGCATTGCTTACAGTTGCCTTATAGTTGGTAGTACCTGCGGCAAATGCCGGCGATAACGTACCGCTGCTCAGCGATAAACTGGCAAGATTGTCGTTATTTGGCAGCTGGCGCGTCACCACCAGCGTATAAGTTGTGGTGGGTGTGCCGCCGGAAGCCGTAACCAAAACGGTAATGGTATTGGCGCCGACCGACAAAGGTATTGCAGTTGAGGCTGTTCCTGAAGTCACCGCTTTTCCGTTTACGGTAACGGTTGATGTCGAGGTTGCCACAGTTGGTGTAACCTTAATTGATGTTGTTGCATTGGTAACGGAAACCGCATAGCTGGTAGTACCGGCAGCAAAAGCAGGGCTTAAGGTTCCGGCACTTGTTGTCAAAGCTGAAAGAGCTGAAGCAGCCGGCGGAGCTACTACCCCGATATTTACAACTGCCTGCTTGCTTGCGCCCACATTATAGGCCGTAACTGTGTAATTCGCTGCCGCGCTTACTACAGCAGGCGTGCCGCTTAAAACGCCGGTTGATTCCGAAAAACTTAACCCCATGGGCAGCGCGTTTATAAAGTATCCGCCAACTGGTTTTATCTCTTTAACGGCATTGTTCCCGTAATCGCCCACAAAAACGTCGCCCTTACCGTCCACGCATATACCAAAAGGAAAATTAAAGCCCGCGCTGATGATAACCGTCGTATTGGTACCCGCATAAATTTCTTTTATCGCATTATTATTCCTGTCCGTTACGAACAAATTGCCAGCAGCGTCAACCGCGACTGCAAGCGGCTGAACGAACCCGGAGCCGACAATAACCGGCGCGCCTCCGCCAACAGGTATCTTTTTTATGGCATTATTTCCTAAATCGGCAAAATACACGTTGCCCGCAGCATCCACACACAGATCATCAGGTATATACAAGCCTGATGCAAGAACAACAACAGGCTTGTTGCCCGCGGGAATTTTCTTCACCATATTATTGCCCTGGTCGCCTACATATACGTTCCCTGCCGCGTCCACGGCTACCCCGTAAGGATGATAAAAACCCGAGCCCAATATTACAGGCGTCCCCGTTCCGCCTACAAACTCCTTTATTTCGTTATTGAAATAGTCCGTCACATAAACGTTGCCCGACTTATCCACTGCGACGTCCGTTATGAGGTTAAAGCCGGAGGCGACCACAACGGGTGTTCCATTGCCGGCCGGGATCTTTTTAAGCTGGTTGTGGATCGCATCCGCTACATAAAGGTTGCCTGCCCCGTCAACGGCAACCCCCTCGGGACCGCTAAACCCGGAGCCCAGTATCAAGGGCGAATTACTATACCCCAATGCAGCCACGCCGGTTTGTGCAGCGGGTGAAAGCGGTGTGATTGCCGACCCGGACGTATAGGTTTGCGGCGTGGCATAACTTAACGTGGGCGCCGCCGGAAGATTAATTTTTATGCTTACAGTTGCGGATGCACTGCCCGAAGCGTTCCAGGCGGTAATTGTGTAATTGGTGGCCGGGCTGGCTGCGGTGGGTGTGCCGGTGATCGCCCCGGTCGAACTGTTGAAGGACAGGCCCGCCGGTAACGCCGGGTTGATTATATACCCGCCGGTTATATTTAATTTTTGAATATAGGAAAGTGTAGGGTCGCCAACATAAACGTTGCCGGCAGCATCGGTGGTTACCTCGAAGGGGAAAGTAAAGTTAAAAGATAAGGTAACCAAAGGACCGCCACCGGCCGGAAGCATTTTTACAAGCCCGTTGTTTGAATCGGTTACAAAAATATTTCCCGAAGGATCCACCCACATACCGTTTGGGTTGCTAAGGCCCGATAGCAATACGGTGAAAGCACCCCCGCCCGGTGGTATTTCATATAACGCATTGGTTGCATCGGTAGCGTAAACAACGCCGTGGCCATCTACGGCTACACCGAACGGATTATTGAATGATCCCAGGCTGACGGCGCTGCCGCCACCAACCGGCAGCTTTCTTACCAAACCGTATCCGGGATCGGCCACATATACGTTCCCGGCTTTATCAACCGCTATGGCAGAAGGCGAACCAAGGCCCGAGGACAATGTAATAATACTACCCCCTCCGACCGGAATTTCTTTCACGGCATTGTTGCCCTGGTCGGCCACGTACACGTTGCCCGCGGCATCAACCTTTACGTCATTCGGATGGTAAAATCCCGAACCTATGGTAACGGGCGTACCGTTGCCGGCAGGTATCTTTTTAATTAAACTGCTGCCGTAGTTGGCTACATAAATATTGCCGGCGGCATCTACGGACACCCCTGCCGGCTGAGAAAAGCCGGAACCAAGTATAACAGGCGTACTACTATATCCCAGCGCCGCAACCCCGGTACTTGTGGGTGTAAGCGCCGTAATTGCGGTGCCGGCAACATAAGTTTTTGGCGTGCTATAGCTTATAGTGGGCGCCTGTGCAAATAAATTGTAATAATTTATTAAACAAAACAGGAAGATAATGGCAGGTATAATTCTTTTCATGTCAATGATTTATCAGGTTTGTAAAACTAAGTGATCGGGAAATCGAAATAAATAATCCAAATGGGTACCCCGTTTACCGGAATTGTGAACAACATCCCGGCAAGGTTGTGCCTATTGGCATCTCTAAAATAAGCGGATTAAACCGGGCTTTTTTAAGCGCTATCCGACACGCTTTAAATACTTGACGACAGGGAATATTTACTTGACGTGCGGAAAAAACCCTGTGGCGGAAGATGCTTCCTGGTTTTCAGGCGTTCCCGCCGGCAATTGAAGCGGCGGTTGCGGCTTTCGCTCGTCTGAGGTATAAGGACCAAGCGCGCTATACGCCACAGCCGCTACCACTACCCGTCTGACCCATAAATTATGGAATTAACGAATTAGCCGAGTTCTATAAATTCCGGGGCAGACAAATAACAAAGCCCGGCGTCCGACCAGGCTTTGTCTTCATTCTTACATTTCGTTACAGCATGCGCGAGGATTTGCGGGCGAAAGGTCACGCTTTTTGACCGATCGCTAACCGCCGATCACTACGCTCCAAACTCAATACTTCAGCATAATAAACCCGGTTTTGTGTTTGGTGACGCCGTTTACAGTATAATCCAATTGATAAAAATATGTCCCCGGCAACTGCATTTGCCCATTCTTGCTTGAACGGCCATCAAATACTTTTGAGCTGTTGTCATAGCCCCGGGTTTCAAACACCAATTGCCCGTTCCTATTCATAATCATCAGTTTGTTATCCGGATATTGGCTGATGTTGTCGATTTGCAAAAAGTCGTTTATGCCATCCCCATTGGGTGATACCCCCTGATGCACCTGTACGCCGTCGTCGGCCAATGCTGGTGTTTCGGTTGTCCCGATAGCTATCGGGATGGTTACGCTGATCCCAGTCCCGATAGCTATCGGGACATAACTATCGGCCCCGCCTGATGCCCGTGTTACCGTTAGGGTATAGGTTTTAATGGTGGTACCATCCTGTGCGGTTACTACCGCGGTGATGGTGTTGGGGCCGACTGCGAGTGCTATCGGCGCGGTCGTTGCTCCTGATGCTACCGTTGTACCGTTTATTTGTATAGTGGCATTGGCATCGCTGCTGACGGGTGTTAATTTCATCGACGCGGTGGCATTGCCTGTACTTATGGTATAACTGGTATTGGTGGAGCTAAAGGCAGGCGTTAACCCACCGATACCCGGCCCCAGTTTGGACAAGGCGGCATTGGTGGATGGGGCGCGGGTTACGGTTAGGGTATAGGTTTTGGTGGTGGCGCCATCCTGTGCCGTTACTACCGTGCTGATCACTGTTTGAGCGCCTTCGGCCAGCGCGATGGGAGCGGTAGCCTTGCCTGATGTTACGGTCATTCCGTTTACTTTTATGGTCGCATTGGCATCGCTGCTCACCGGGGTCAGTGTCATCGACGCCTTGGCATTGTCCGCAGCTATGGTATAGCTGGTGGTTCCCGGCGAAAAGTCCGGTGTTAACCCACCGACATTTGGCCCCAGTTTGTACAGGTTGACGGATGCGGCACGCGTTACTATCACTGTGTAGGTTTCGGTGGTCGTGCCGTCCGGCGCGGTTACCTTTACGGTGATGGTATTCGGGCCCACAACCAACGCTATCGGGCTCGAAGCTGTGCCCGAGGCTACCGCGTCACTCCCGTCAACCAACATTGTTGCGCCCGGGTCTATCGCGGTTGGCGTTACCGTTATCGAACTCGCCCCATAACCAACGGTGGCTGTATAACTGGTATTAGCAACGGTAAAGCCGGGGTTTTTAACCCCCGCGCTAAGCGTTAAAGCCGAAAGTCCTGCAGTTAAAGGCGCCACTTTAATATTAACCGTTGCGATACCGCCACCGGCTGCGTTAAAGGCGCTTACGGTGTAGTTCGTCGCCGGGCTTGCCGCAGGCGGCGTGCCGCTGATAGTGCCACCGGCTGGGTCGAGGTTAAGGCCCTTCGGCAATTCGGGGCTTACAAAATAGCCGCCCGTGGGGGTCATTTCATTTACGCTTCCGGCCACATCATACAAATTAAAATGAGTGTCGGTTGCCATGCCGGTAATAAAGCTGCCGCCAAAAATATTAGGCAGGTTAGCCGCCGTGGCCCCGCCGGGATAAATTATATTTAACGCCCCGAAATTATCCAATACATAAAAATTGCCCGACCGGTCTGCAGTGAGCGCCGCAGCGCCATTAATCGGAACAGATTGCCGCGAGCCTCCTTTTGGTATTTCATAAATGGCGGCGCCATTCGATGCAGAAAAGATGAGGTTACCGTTCATATCCGCCGCTATGCTTGCTGCAGGCGTATTATCTATCCGGGTTTTCTTTGATCCGTCTGCCGCCATTCTGTACACGCCGTTCACTACGTCGGCCACATAAATATTATTTGCAGCATCCACCGCTATGCCCTGGGCAAGGCCCCAGGTACCTAACCCAAGTGTAGGGCCACCGCCGGTGGGTATTTTCCATACCGATCCATCCGTCACGTATACGTTTTCTGCCGCGTCGACAGCTATCGCGCTGACCTGGTTGAACCCTGTGGCGATAGGGACAGCCGTATTTGTTCCGTTGTATAATTCCGAAACCTGACCGTTTTCACCTATGTACATGTTCCCACCCTGGTCGAACGCTACGCAATTGGCGTCGCTAATGCCGGTGGCCACGGCCGACTGACCGGAGAACCCTGCGCCGCCCACCGCGCCGCCGGTATTTGCCGGCGCCAACGGAGTAATTGCCGCGCCCAACAGATACGTATCCGGGGTACTATAGCTGATGGCCGGCGCCGAAAGGCTGACCCCGATATTTATCGTGGCCGTTGCCGATCCATCGACGTTAAACGCTGTTACGGTGTAATTAGCAGCCGCGGTGTTTGCCGCAGGTGTACCGCTGATAGCGCCACTGGTTGGGTCGATGCTTAGTCCGGCCGGTAATTCGGGGCTTACAAAATAGCCGCCCACGGCATTTGTTTTGAAAACCCCCTGGTTTGTGAAATACAAATTAAGGCCCGCGTCGACCATCAGGCCATTGGAAGTTGTACCAACCTGGACCGCCGCGCCTCCTCCGGCCGGCAGCATATAGATGTGGCCCGCATTTGTGGTGAAGTAAACATTTCCGGACGCATCTGTAGTAAGTGACTGCACGTTATCGGGTGAATTATAAAACGTTTTTTGGACGCCCCCGACGGGTAATTCATAAATAAAATTGAGGTTGGCAAAAAATACGTTGCCATTCAAATCCACCGAAATGGCAGTTGATCCAATGCTGCTTATGCTCATTTGCCCGCTGCCGTCGGGGGCCATTTTATATACCCCGGTTAGCCCATTGGTGACATAAATATTGCCTGCTGCGTCAAGTGCAACCCCTTTTGGGGCGGTAAAGCTTCCCAGGCTGACGGCTGTTCCGCCGCCGGCGGGTATTTGCCATACCGATGCACCCGCAGCATCCGCTACATAAACGTTTCCGGACGCATCGACAGCAAGGCCGTCAACCGATCCGAAACCATTTGCAAAAACGCCGGGCGTGCTGTTGCCGGGCGCCAGTTTTAAAACTTGTTTGGACGTATTATCGCCGACATAGATATTTCCGGCCTGGTCCATTGCCAGGGCAGTGTAGGTGTCGGTCGTAGCGGCGCTGAGGGCGGTTGCCGAGGCACTAAAACCCGGAGCCGCCACCGCGCCGCCTGTGCTGGCCGGCATCAATGGAGTGATTGCCGTGCCTGTAGTGTAAGTTTGCGGCGTACTGTAGCTAATGACAGGCGGCGCAAGGTTAACGGCAATATTTACCGTAGCCGTAGCGGGGCCTGCAGCGTTAAAAGCCGTAATGGTATAATTGGTAGCCGCGGAAGCCGCTGTCGGCCCCGGCGTGCCGCTGATGATGCCGCTGGTCGGGTCTATGCTAAGGCCGGCAGGCAACTCGGGGCTTACAAAATAGCCGCCTGCGGCGTTTGTCTTAGAAAGACTGCCGGAATTTGACCAATACAAATTAAAATTCGCGTCGACAATTAAGCCCGTTGTTATAGCGCTCACCTGAAAAACATTTACCGGGGAGCCTCCACCGGCCGGCAGCATTGTTATAAATCTTGCGCTGCTCCAGAAATAAACGTTACCGGAAGCGTCAACTGTGAGCGACCAGAACCGGCCCTTCTGGATCGGGGTAGTATAAATTAATTTTTGCGTGCCTCCTGCAGGTATTTCATAAAGTTGGCCCAGGTTGGTAAAAAATACGTTGCCGTTTAAGTCCACCGCCACAAAACCGGCCCTCGTGCTGCTGAGATTGGTTTGCCCTGTCCCATCCGGCGCCATTTTGTAAACGCCCGTAAAGCCATCGGCCACATATATATTACCCGCCGCATCAACTGCCACCCCATTTGGGGCGGTAAAACTTCCCAATGAAACTTTGGCGCCGCCACCGGCGGGTATCTTCCATAATGCGCTTTGCGGGTCTGCTACATACACATTGCCAGCCGCGTCAGTGGCCATCTGGTTCACTTCATAAAAGCCGCTGGCAAAAGCGGTTGGCGTGCTGCTGCCGGGCGCCAGCATAACAATGGTACTGGCAGGCGTATTGTACTGGCCCTGTACGCTTAAATAAATATTCCCTGCTTTGTCCATTGCAGTGGCAGCAGGGAAACTGCTCAAACCGGTTGCAAGGGTGGTTACCGCTGTGTTAAGCTGTGGTGCAGCCACCGGCCCGCCTGTGCTGGCAGGCGTTAACGGTGTAATTGCGGTACCGGTGGTATAGGTTTGCGGTGTACTGTAGTTTATAGCCGGCAGCGCCACATTAACGCCGACATTTAAAGCAGCTGTGCCGGAGCCCCCGGTGTTAAAGGCAGTTATGGTATAATTGGTTGGAGCAGAGGTGGCAGCCGGCGTACCACTGATGGCGCCGCTGGTTGGGTCGATAGTAAGTCCGTTCGGTAATTCGGGGCTTGCAAAATACCCGCCTGTGGCGTTTGTCTTATACAGCGCCCCATCATATGTCCAATACAAATTAAAGCCGGCGTCCACAGATAAACCCTTTCCATTTTTTGAGCTATTGGGCAATAGAAACTGCATCGGCGCGCCTCCGCCGGCAGGCAATAAGTATACATAACCTATGCCGGCGCCGGAAAGGGCGTAAACATTTCCGGATGCATCGGTTGTAAGTGACTGGATATTACTTGGAGTGGTGAAAGCTACTTTTTGAACGCCTCCTGTTGGAATTTCATAAACTCCGGCGGCCGCTAATCCGTCAAAAAATACGTTGCCGTTCATATCTACCGTTATAAAGTTCGCTTCTGTGCTGCTTATACGCGTTTGCCCGGTGCCGTCGGGGGCCATTTTATATACCCCTGAAGGGCTATCGACCACATAAATATTGCCCGCAGCATCAGTGGCCACGCTACGCGGTGCTGCGAAGCTCCCAAGTGTTATGGAACTTCCGCCTCCGGCGGGTATTTTCCGCAACACCTGGTTGGTTCCATCCGCCAGAAAAACATTACCGGATGCGTCCACGGCAAGACCTTCCGGCACACCGAAACCGCTGGCAAAAACAGAAGGCGTGCTGCTGCCGGGCGCCAGCTCATAAATTATGCCGCCCGAGTTGCCGATATAGATATTCCCTGCCTTGTCAATGGCAGTGGGGAAGTAACCATTGCCTAAACCGGTAACGAGGGTAGTTTCCGATGTATTAAAACCCGGTGCAGCCACCGCGCCGCCGGTGCTGGCAGGCGTTAATGCCCCGATAGCGGCGCCTGCGGTAAAGTTCTGCGGCGTACTATAGCTAATGATGGGCGCTGCCGGATTGACAGCGATATTTACAGTAGCTGTGGCGGAGGCCGCGGCGTTAAAAGCAGTTATAGTGTAATTGGCGGCCGGCGCTGTTACAGCCGGCGTCCCGCTGATGACCCCGCTGGTTGGGTCGATGGTAATGCCGGCCGGCAGTTCGGGGCTTGCATAATAGCCGCCCAGGGCGTTTGCCTTATTGACACCGGCAGATGCAACATACAAATTATTGGCGGCGTCAAACATTAAGCCAAATGGGTTTATACTCGCCGCAACGGAACTAACCTGCAGTGGCGTACCCCCAGCGGCCGGCAACATGTAAATGCCACTATTATTAATGTAACCGTAGTAAACATTTCCTGACGCATCTGTTTGAAATGCGCGTAAAGAGCCCGGGGCAGAATAAAATAATTTTTGGGCGCCCCCGACAGGTATTTCGTAAATATTTCCTGATTCATCTGCAAAAAACACATTGCCGTATAAATCCACCGATACGTAAATGGCCTCAGTGCTGCTTATGCTTGTTTGACCGCTGCCATCCGCTGCCATTTTATACACGCCCAAAGAATTATCAGCCACATAAACATTACCTGCGGCATCAATGGCCACACCAGCCGGACGGACAAAGCTTCCCAATGTAAATTTAGGGGCTGTCCCGCCGGCGGGTATTTTCCATAACGATGCGCCGATCGCATCTGCCACATAAACATTCGCTGACGCGTCGACGGCAATGCCATTGACTGAACCATAACCGCCGTTAAAGACGGTTGCCGTACTGGCGCCTGGCGCCACCGCTAAAATCACCCTGCCCGACACGTCGGCGACATAAATATTCCCGGCGTTATCCATTGCAAGCCCGCGATCCACTTCCCCCCGGCGTATGCAAATATAGGTTGCCCGTGTATTATAGGCCGGCGCTGCCACAGCCCCGCCAGAGCTGTTGGGTGTTAATGTGGTAATTGCCGTTGCCACGTTATACGTTTGCGGCGTACTATAGCTGATCAAAGGCGGCAGCGGGCTAACCGTCATCGGCAGGTTAGCTGTACCGGAACCGGTGGTGTTAAATGCGGTCACCGTGTAATTAGTGTACGGGGCGCCCACCGCAGGTGTGCCGGTTACCGTGCCGCCGGTGGGGTTTATGGTGAGCCCGGCGGGCAATTCGGGGCTTATAAAATAACCGCCGGTAGCATTTGTTTTTTGAAGGCCGCCAATCATCCAATACAAATTATAGGCAGCGTCGACCAGCAAGCCGCCAGCGCCTTTACTAATGATGGACGGCCCAACCTGGATTGGCGCACCCCCGCCGGCCGGCAGCATATAGATAACGTTCATACGGATAACGTAAACATTTCCGGAGGCGTCGGTCGTAATGGCCAGGAAAAGCCCTCCCACATGACTGAATACTTTTTGAGCGCCTTCGGCGGGTATTTCATCAACATTTCCGCTGAAATCGGTGAAAAATAAATTGCCGTTCAAATCTGCAGTTACGAAATTTGAACCGGTGCTGCTTATACTGGTTTGCCCGGTGCCGTCGGGCGCCATTTTATATACACCCGATTGCTTGTCGGCCACATAAACATTACCCGCTGCATCAACCGCCACACCGTACGGAACATTAAAGCTCCCCAATGCAATGGCAGTCCCGCCGCCGGCAGGTATTTTCCATAACTTGTCGCCGGTCGGATCGGCCGCATAAACATTCCCGGACGGATCGACAGCGATGCCGGCGACCGAGCTGAAACCGGTTGCAAAAACGGCAGGCGAACTGCTTCCTTTGGACAGTTTTAAAACCTCTTTGGCTGTATAGTCGCCGATATATAAATTCCCCGCCTTGTCCATTGCCAGGCCAAAAGCAAGATCGCCGCTCGACCAAACAGTGGTTGCTGATGAATTAAAAGCCGGTGCAAGCACGGTGCCCCCGGTGCTCGAGGGCGACCATGGGCTAATCGCAGTGCCCTGTACAAACGTTGGGTTCCCGTAATAACTGATAGCCGGGCCTGGCAGCGCATCGATCGTAATAGCAAGCGGGGCCGACGAATTGCCGAACGCGTTGAATGTGGTTACGGTATAATTGTTATTGGCCGATATCACACCCGGCGTCCCGCTGATCTGCCCGCTGTTCATATCAAACGTAAGGCCCTGCAATAAGGCAGGCTTTATGAAATAACCACCGTTAGGATGTGTCTCGGTTAGGGCCCCGTGTGCCTGGTAGAGGTTAAAATTTGCGTCGACTACCATCCCGGTTGCATTGAAAGCTGCTCCGGAACCTACCAGCGAAAGGCCGGAGCTCCCGACGGGCATCATATATAAACCCGATGTCATTAATGCATAAACATTTCCGGCTGGGTCAATGGTTACTGCCTCCGGAATGACCGAGCTGCTGATCGTGTGATCGCCATTACCGCCATTTATGGTGTAAAACGTCTGCGCAACGTTGTCAGCCACATATAAAAGGCCATTGGCGTCAACTGCAATACCGGCAATGCTTGTCGAATAACTGCGTATCTCCGTCTCAGTCCTGTTCGAAAAAAGCTCAATTACACCCCCTCTATTCGGGTCATTGTCAATAACGTAAAGATTGTTATCGGTATCGATGGTCACGCCGGTTGGCTGAGAGAAACTCCCGACTTTGGAAGCGGTACCACCGCCGGCGGGTATCTCCCATATAAACGACCCATCCGCAAGATATACATTATTGGATTGGTCGGTACAAATACCGGTAACAGGCCCAAACCCTGTTTTATAAACCGTAGCCGGCCCTCCGCCGGGCGTAAACACCGAAACCTTGCCGGAAGATTGTCCGATGTAGCATTTCCCGTCCGTGCCTATAGTTACACAATTTGCATCTGAAATGCCTGTGCCTGGTGTCGCAGCATTCGGACTAAAGCCAGCCGCTCCAACTATGCCGCCGGTATTGGCGGGCGTTAGCGCCGTTATCGGCGCGTACTGTGAATACGTTTGCGGCGTACTATAGCTAATTGCCGGCGCCTGGCCGACAGCGATATTTACAGTGGCTGTGCCGGGGCCTGTGGCGTTAAAGGCGGTCACGGTATAATTGGCCGCTGCGGAAACAGCGGTGGGCGTGCCGCTGATGGCGCCGCTTGTTGGGTCGATATTAAGGCCGTTGGGCAACTCGGGGCTTACAAAATAGCCGCCGGTAGCATTTATCTTAAAAAGCCCCTGGTGCGTATAGTATAAATTATAATTGGCGTCGAGCAGCAGGCCTGTTGCAGAGGCACTGAAACTGGGGCCAACTTGTATCATCGCCCCCCCGCCGGCTGGCAGCATATAAATAGAACTCTCCTTTTCCACAGCAAGATAAACATTTCCGGAAGCGTCAGTTGTAAGCGCAACGATTTCATGCACGGCATTATAAAATGCCTTTTGGACGCCCCCTACAGGTATTTCATAAACATTGCCTTCGCCATTGACAAAAAACAGGTTACCGTTTAGATCTACCGATAAAAAACTTGCCGGAGTGCTGCTTATATTTGTTTGCGCCGTTCCGTCCGGGGCCATTTTATATACGCCTGTTTGCCCATCGCCGACATAAATATTACCCGCTGCGTCAATAGCTACGCCAAGGGGATCGGTAAAGCTTCCCATTGCGACGGCTGTTCCGCCGCCAGCCGGTATTTTCCATAACGATGCGCCGCTCGGATCTGTCACATAAACATTGCCGGCCGCGTCGACAGCAACCTGATCAACCGAACTAAACCCGGTGGCAAAAACGGCAGGACTGGTGCTGCCTGGCGTCACTACCAAAACGTTTGCGGCCTGGGTGTGGGCAATATAGATATTCCCGGCTTTGTCCATGGCGAGGCCCGCGTCATTGTCGCTATCGCTATAGTAAATGTTGGTGAACGTGGTGTTAAACTGCGGCGCTGCCACCACGCCGCCTGTGTTCGCGGGCGTTAATGCCGCAATGGCCGTGCCTGCAGCGTATGTTTGCGGCGTACTATAGCCGATAGCCGGCGCCTGGGCAAACAGTTTAGAAGAAGGCCAGGCCATAATAGCCAGCATGGCTAAACATTGTGCTAATGTTTGCTGTAATGAAAAAAATGTGCGAAGGTTGTAAAGAGTTTTCATGCCGATTTGTTTATTGGTTCAGTTCATTGGTTCACTTGTTCATTAGTTCATTGGTGTTTTATTTTTTACCTTTCACTACTCACCGTCTCACCCACGAAATTCGTTTTAGCTGGTCATCAATATTTTTTATGCGCCGGTTGTAATAAATGATCATCGCTATCAACAAGGCCATCAAAAGCAACATGATCAGTATCCATTTAAAATGAGGCGCGTTAAAAAACCTTTTCACTTGTTGTTAATTCTGAAGCGAATATGAATAGGAATTTTCATCCCGGGCTGGGACAATGGTGGGACAATTGGGGGTGGGTGAAAGGTTAAAGGCAAAAGGTGAAAGGTAGAAAAAAGAAAAAGGTTAAGTAACGAGGCAAGAATGAACACCCCACCAACCTTTCACCTTTCACCTTTCACCTTTCACCTTTTGCCTTTCACCTTTCACCTTTCACCTAAAAATCAAATTCCCGCAACAGCCTCTTCCAGGCTATTTTCTTCGGGGACGCCTGCTCGTTTACGCAAACGCTGCTTTGATTTTCTAACACCTTCAACAGTGATGCCAAGCATACCGGCCATTTCGGTATTGTTTAACCTTAGTTTTATAAGCGCCAGCAGGCGGATATCGGTGTCGGTAAGATTTTGAAAGCGATTATTTATTAAGGTGAAAAAATGCGGGTGCACTTTATCAAACAGGTTTTTAAATTCCTTCCAGGCTCTATCGGTCATGATGTGGGCCTTCATCATTTGTTCCAGCTCGGCAACCCGCAACTGGTAAACGGGGTCGGCCTCGCGCTGCATATTGTCCATTTCGGCTTTAAAGCTTTCGACCAGGTCGTTTTGCTGCCGCAGTTTGTCGGTATAGTCAACAAGGGCCAGGCGGGCTGTGTCGCGCTCCTGCTGTGCTTGCGCGGTTTGAAGCTGCAGCGCGGCCTCGTTCCGTTTTACCATGATCTTTTGCCGGTTGTACAGCAAAAAAGTGATCACGATTAACAGGACTAAAATCCCCGCCAGGCCGTTCCGCTCCAGGATATTAATGGTTTTTTGCGACTCGATCTTAGCTATCGCCGCACGGTTTCGTTCCATATCGATATTCTGGCTTGCACGCAACATTTGCAGCGCGTTAAACTTGCGGTTTAAACTGTCTTTCACAGACACAGAAGAATCCAGGTACTGCAGCGCCTGTATCGGATGATTGGTTAGCGAATAATATTTCGACAGGAGCGCATACAAGCGCTGATACCGTTGATACTGGCCCGAGCGGTTTACAAAACGGCGGCAAGAGTCGATTTGCTTACCGGCTGCGGTTAAGTTTCCATCCAGCAGGCTAATGTTTGCCATAACCATCAGCGACCCGGATGCAAGGCCCCAGTCGGAACGTTTTACTGCGATATTTACATCTTTTTGCAGCAGGGGCAACGCTTCAGTATATTTCCCCTTCAGGAAAAGGATATAACCGAGGTTCCCGTTGCCGATCCCATCCCAGGCTTCATCTTCCCTTTTTTTTGCAAGGCTGACGGTGCTCCGGAAATAATATTCGGCCGAATCGGTCATATCAAGCTGCTGGTAACACAGTCCGATGGTATTGAGGGTGTTGATACCTATCGGAAACCCCTCAACCGGAGTGGATACTTCAGCCCGGACGGACTGAAGATCATAAAAGATGGCCTGCCGGTAGTCACTAAAAAAATAGTGCATTTCGGCCATTTGTGAAAGAAAGTTGGACTTGAAAGGAAACACCGACGGGGTCACCTTTTTCATCATATCGTACAGACGCTGCGCATGCTCAAAAGCCTGCTCGTAGTGTTGCAGCCTGTTAAAATTGTAGGTGGCCAGCATATCTTCTGTCATGATCTGCAGCCATAGCCTGTTCTGCTTCTTTCCTTCCCGGTTTACGCTGTCTATCATCGATAAAACCAGGGTATGCGGAACTTTCCGGGAATAAATAAACTGGAGGCGCATCAGGGCCGCCTCCATGAGCAGGTCATCGTCGTTATTATCCAAGGCAAGCTTCCTGACGCCGTTGATGCGGGCAAGCAGCGTAACCGAGTCCAGGGTAACCATATCTGTATTATAAAACCTGTTGAGCAGGTGGGCCCGTTCGGCAAAAGTTTTGTGCAATAGCTGCGTGTCTTGCCCGCAAACATTCAGCGCGCTGCAAAACGCAAACAGTATCAATAAAGTCCCGCGTAAAATAGGGTGACCTGCGGGACAAATGCGGAGGATCGGCTTGGAAAACATGCTATTTTGTAAACACCGGCGCTACCGGCAATTTTTTAATTCAAATGGCCGCTTATGACTCACCAAAAATTAAGCTTTGTTGAACCGGTCTTTTTGGGCATAGCTTTTTAATGTCAAAACTTTGGGCATTAGCCTGTAATATTACGAGTAAAAGGACACTGGTGTCGTGTCAATTATGAATTGACGCTTAGTTTTAAGTCGAAAGCCTTGAGTCTTAAGCCAGAAAAGCGCAAAATTGACTTAGGACTAAAGACTTGTGATTTGACACTCGCCACCCCGATACGTATTGTTCGACGTATAAAGATAATTTTTTTAGTCGGAAAAGCCCGAAGTCAGCAGGCTGCAATTCAAATTGTCGCGGTTCATCTGTTTGCTTAGCTTACGCATCTTGCGGAATTTGGCTAAAGCCCTTGCTTTGATTCTTTTTTTATCCGTCGGTTAAAACCGACGGCAATGAAAGTAAAAAGGCCTATTCATTGCCGTCCCTTTTAAGGGATGGCCTCCTGGCACAGCGCTAAAGGGCTTTAGCCCCAATTAGCCGGCCGATTAGCGACAATCTGAATTGCACCCAGTCAGCACGGTGCAATTCAAATTATCGCATAGCCACCAAACGTTCGGAACGTAAAGAATATTTTTTACTTTCTACCCACCAGACGCCCCTATGGGGCGAAACTTCTGCAATCCTCGTCCCATAGGGGCGGTTGGTGGGTAGGTAAATTAAATATTGGTTTTAGCGTTCCATCGGAACGCCTGGTTAGCGAAGCGACAATTTGAATTGCACCCAGTCAGCAAAGTCCACAAGAAAAAAGCCTTACAAAGCTTCTAAAACTTTGTAAGGCCAGGTGTTTTTTAGCTATTGCTTATATCAATATTTCAGCAGAAGGTACCCGGTTTTATGTTTGGTAACGCCGTTTACGGTATAATCTAACTGATAAAAATAAGTGCCCGGCAGCTGCATCTGCCCGTTTTTGTTGCTGTGCCCGTCGAACATTTTTGAACTGTTGTCATAACCCTTTGCCTCGTAGATCAATTGCCCGTTCCGGTTCATGATCATCAGTTTGTTTTCAGGATATTGACTGATATTGTCGATTTGGAGAAAATCGTTTACACCATCCCCATTGGGGGATACCCCCTGGTGTACCTGTATGCCGTCGTCTGCCAGTGTTAGCGTTTCGGTTGTCCCGATAGCTATCGGGATGGTTACGCTGATGCCCTTCCCGATAGCTATCGGGACATAACTATCGGCGCC
>Ga0210389_10000758_pt1 | contig 27581 bp, 38 predicted proteins | sample IncBWH28OmetaG_FD_160127 | JGI IMG/M metagenome (GOLD analysis project Ga0210389, IMG submission 160127) | Forest soil microbial communities from Barre Woods Harvard Forest LTER site, Petersham, Massachusetts, United States - Inc-BW-H-28-O ... | reverse complement strand
GCGCCTATATCCAGAACTGGTTGCACGATGACACGCCAAGCGATGAGCATATCCGCGGTGTCTTTACCGGCACCGACAAGATACTTAAGGCCGGCAGAGTTGAAGACGATACGGCTGCTGCGATAGCTGTCCTCAAAGAGGCGGGAATGTTAGTGAGTGACAAGGATGTCCGTAGATAATTCCACAACGCCCGATATATGGATTAAATTACTAACACGGCCTATATTAGTAATAGATATGAGCTTATCGAAAAAACCAACTCTACCACCCCTATACCTTCAGTGTTATTACCAACCATGTAAGAAATACTTTTCGTACAACGGCGGTAAGCGTCACATGTACTGTTCCGATTCACATAAAAACGCTGCTTACCTTGCGCGGAAAGCGGAGAAGCACGTATGAATTGGGTTCATCTTCTGATATATGCCACAGTTATTTTATGGCTCGTCGCTATATACCTATTCATTGATTACACTAGTTGGGCATATCCAAGCGGCCATAAAGTTCAGCGTAATTGGCTAATCACTATAACTATCGTCGCATTCGTATCTGGCGGATTGATCGTTGGATTATCATGACCGCAGAAATCATCTATCTCCCAACCCCAAAGCACCTGACTATTGAACAAGAGCAGCACTGGGAAGAACAACTAGAAATAGCTGATCGTCTGCGTCAAAATGCCCTACGGATGCTGGGTCGTCTTGGTACTGAGAAGGGACTAGCCGAATGAAGGTCCATTGCGATAACTGCCACTCACCGGCGCATATTATCGACTACTGCCCATACCTAAAATCCCGACCGGCGCGTATAGATTCCGACGAGGCGCTCGACCATGATCTCCAAGACCTCGGCCTCGTAGGTGAGAAACTGGCCAAAGCTGTCCGTCAACGGATAATCAAGCTAATTCATGAGCGAGAAGCGATGGCGGCGCTACGTCAACAGGCATACATGGATCGTAAGCGCCTGGCGGCTGTAGAGGAGAAGAAATGAGCACTGTAACCGTCAAAATGTGCGACATTGCTTACTGCCGGAGGGAGGCTAGGGAACATCTCGACACCATGCTCGTATGCCGTCAGGATGGAGAAAATGGTGATGGCAGCTACAAAATCTTCACCGAAGAAAACGTTGATTTATGTTTCATTCATGAACTTCAATATAGCAGAGCACTTCCAGATATGACGATTGAACGTAAGGTGACGGCGACAGTATGACCGATCACACTCACGACTGGCGCGTTCACTCAGAACCAGACAAGCTCCGGTGCATCCGTCGTGGCTGCAACACAGTCAGCCCTATCGACATCGCAATAGCCAACGCGGAAGCCACTGCGGCTCACCAGATGAAGGTCACAATCCTAAACAACCAGCTCTTCAAGCGGGAGTTAAAGAAGCCGGCACATGACGCGGCCTACGCCTGGTTGATTGCACATAGTGAGACGCAGCAGGAAGCGTTGCTGTGAGTGATAAAACCAAGCAAGTAATAGTTATATGTTTGATAGTGATACTTTTCACCATAGGAGTGTTTATATGACCACTCCCACAGACAAAGACTGGCTGGATGAGGAGTACGAGGTAGATGTCGTACAAGCTCATGGCAAGCGTATATATGCAACTTTGAGCATTAGCGCCAAAGCCGCCATCCTCAAAGAGATTGACCGAATCATTGGTGAGGATAACCCACAGACAGGACGACCTGATTTAGACCAAATTGGTTACATACAAAACAAGTTACGAGCCATTCAGCGTCAACGTGCTAGCCTAACAGAAGATTCAGACAATCACAAAACCGCCTCATCATAAGGCGGTTTTATAAATCCATAAATCTCTCAATCTGGATCGGGCAGTTTAAAGACCCCCGCGCGGAACGGTTTTAATACCCAGGTCCCTTATCTAAAGACTCTGTCAACGCTCCACGTAAAGACTTCGGCCCGTTTTACGCTCTCGGTCTGATTTTCTCATACAATCAACGACGAGCCAAGACAGCAGCGCAGCAGTTAAGCCGCTAAGGTAAATGAAGTCTGGTGTCATACCTAGACCTCGTAGACCTCTGCGTTTACATGTTGTTCGACCAACTCATTGACGTAGGCGATGGCGTCTTCCATGTCGGGAAAAGTCCCGAGCAGTTTGTCGTCAAAGACGCGCCGTACTTGATATTTGATAGTTGTATAGGTAATGGTCATAGCTTTTTTAAGATCCTTTCGCTATTAACGTTTACATTACTAATATAGCTCGTATTGGTAATATAAACAAGACTATAGCGTAGCGGAATAGACAACATGCCTATATTTTTCACTGCAATTGATTCATTATTGTGATATGAATCGCCGGGAGAAATAATCTATGGAACGTGAGCTGTTCACCTTTGCGGATGAGCGCTCATGGTCCGACCAGCGTGTCATCGATCACTTCAACCATCTCCGCGCTCATCTAGAGACATCACCACTCACCGATGAACGCAAGCGGACTATAAACCGCGAGATCACTCACATCGCCTTTGAAGGACTGCAACGCGAGCAACTGAAAAGGAACCGCGAACTAGAGATCGCGTGGATGGAAGAGTCCTACGTCGGTGAGGCTGCATGAGCAATGAAGTCGAGCCAGATCTACGCGGCGAGCGTGACTACTGGCTAGGCGAAGCGGCCCAGGCCGAGATCACCATCGAAGACTTACAGGCGCAGATAGAACTACAGACTTCTCGTCGCAAGTATTGCTTGCAGAAGCTCGGCATGTTTGCGATACGTAATTCATAGAGGTAACCATTGGCAATTTATATCAGTTGTGCTATTTGTAGTACATATGGTAGATACTCTTACAGTTGAATCGGAAGACAAAGACAAACGCGGTCGGCCGCTTAAATTTGAAACTGTCGCTGAGATGAAGCAAAAGATTAACGACTACTTCAACGCGTGTGATCCACACACAAAGATGACTCGAATAATCAGCGGCCACAATGATTCAGGCAAAGCTATTTGGGCAGACGCTGAGATCATGACTGAACAAATTCCTTATACAATCACTGGGCTTGCCCGCGCACTCAAAACAACTCGTGAAACTCTCCTCGACTATGAGTCTGGAAAGTACGACAATAAGGATGATACTGATGCTGCTGGCGAGCATTTTTCTGACACTATAAAAGACGCCAAGCTCCGCGTCCAAGACAATGTTGAAATTATGTCGCTCAATGGCGCCGGTGCTGGCACTATTTTCTGGCTCAAGAACAACGCCGGTTGGCGTGATCGCCAGGAAGTCGACCACACCACGAACGGTAAAGACTTACCAACTCCAATACTCGGTGGATTAACCAAGAAGCCGGATGTACGAAGCGACAACAGCAACCCATAAACTCCTCGCGCTTACCAAGCGAATCAAAGGGGTAGCAGGCGGCACATCGGCCGGCAAGACTATTAGCACGATTCAAATCTTGATCGACAAGGCTCAGAGTGACCCCAAACCAACCCTGACCAGCATCGTCAGCGAATCATTCCCACATCTGCGCAAAGGTGCCATGCGTGACTTCCTCAACATCATGCAGTCGCACAACTACTACGACGACGATCGCTGGGAAAAAACAATCTTCACCTACACGTTCGAAACCGGTAGCAAGATCGAGTTCTTTTCCGCCGATCAGCCAAGCAAGGTGCGCGGTCCACGCCGCGACCGGCTCTACATCAACGAGGCCAACAACATTCCGTTCGAAGCCTACGACCAGCTCGAAGTCCGTACGAAAGATGAAGTCTGGCTCGACTGGAACCCAACCAACGAGTTCTGGTGGTACGACGAAGTAGCACCGCATCGTGACCACGATTTTGTCACACTGACGTATCTCGACAATGAAGCGCTCGACCCGCAGATCGTTGAGTCCATCGAATCGCACAAGCACAACAAACTCTGGTGGAATGTCTACGGCCTGGGGCAGCTCGGTGAAGTCGAAGGCAAGATATTCACCGGCTGGAAGATTATTGACGAGATCCCTCACGAAGCCCGTCTGGTACGTCGCGGCCTGGACTTCGGCTATACCAACGATCCCACAGTCCTAGTCGACGTCTACGAGTACAACGGTGGCTATATACTGGACGAGCAGTTGTATCAAAAAGGTCTACAGAATAAACCAATCGCCGACTTCATCAAGAACTTACCCAATCCACAAACGCTCATCATCGCTGACAGTTCTGCCCCGAAAGACATTGATGAATTGAAACTTTATGGCATCAACATATTGCCAGCTAATAAAGGCCAAGGATCAGTCAATCACGGTATTCAGAAGTTGCAAGACCAACAGATCAGCATCACCAAACGATCAGTCAATGCCATCAAGGAATACCGCAACTACATGTGGATGACTGACAAACAAGGTAAAATAATCAACACTCCCATCGACATGTGGAATCATTTCATGGACGCCACCAGATATGCCATGGAATCACTCAGGCCAAAAGTAAATATTACAAACTTTCAAACCACAGAAAACATATTTGATGACGACGGTTTCATGGTATAACTGGAAGACAACATGATAGATCTTAATCAGCTGGTACTCGACCAAATCAAAGGGATGGATTTCGGCTCAATCCAACTCACTCTCAAAGTCCACAAAGGGCTTCTTTTCAAGGTCGACGTTAGTAGATCAAGTAGTGTGAAGGTCGATAGGCAAGCGCCTGACTCTGACGCGGCCGGCATCATTATCTCTGCACTCAAGAAAAATCAGAACCGTAACGCTAAAGGTAGCCTTGGTTTCGCCGTGCTCTACGACGCTGCAGGCAAGCCACTCAACGTCCAAATCCATGAGTTCGTGGAGGAGCAACAATGACTGAGCTATCCACTAAGGGCGTTACCTTTGACAAGCAGTATAACAAGTTCCACGCCAGGGTTTATCGAAAAGGTAAGCGTTACCATGTTGGACGTTTTCAAACACAAGAAGAGGCTATTACTGCACGCCAGCAGTTCATTAAACGCTACCTCGCCTAAGTAAAAATAAGGAGAATCACATGACCCAAACCATCGAACCACTCAACAACCAACTCTTCTGTGAACCAGTTGAGGAAGCCAAGAAAACAGCCGCAGGTATCCTCCTGGCCAACGATAACAGGAAGATCACCGCCCAAGCTAAAGTTATTAACACCGGCCCAGATGTTAAAAGTTTTAAGGCTCACGATCACATCTTCTACAAGGACTACGCCGCAACTGAACTGCTATTAAACGGCCAGACCTACATCATCGTGGGCGCCGAAGATGTACTGGGTCGTATTGTCGAGGTAGAAGAGTAAGTGAAGTACCGCGATCTTACCGTCGTATTTAAAGAAACAAAGATGACTCTCGGTGTCCTTATCCAATTCAAGATCGTCGCACCCGATGCTCAGTACTACGATCTCAAAGTAGTTGACGAGAAGAATCTCGCCGTTGAACGTATTAGAGCACGCAAAGTTGTCAAAGGTTTCATTGATGACTTTTTAGCGCAATTACCAGTTGACAAATCATAGTCCATACCGCATATTCTTAACTAACGGATAGTGCCAAGGCTTGGAGTATCACTACCGAACTTCGGGAATTATTGCCTTGGCCAAAAAAGCAGCAGACGCAACCGATGATAACTCACTGGACTCAGCAGTGTCCGTACTTAGTAGTGACCACGAAGCTGGTTGGGACGCACTCGCCACCATCAGATCCACCTGGTATGACAAAGAACGTTTGTTAGTCGGCCGCCTTGCTGACCAGTACAGCCAGAAATCTGCTCGCTCACACGTCACGGACGCACACCTCTCAACACTCGCTTGGGAGCGCCAGATGCGTGTTTGTTCACAACTTCCTAGCGGCCAGGTCTATAACGTCAGCAAGAAAGACGAAAAAGCCGCCGCACTCATGAACCTTGTACTGAGCAAGTACATCATGCCCGGTGCCAACAGCCAGTTCGATCTCCTGACCAAACTCCGCATGACTGGTGTCTACGCTTCAACCTATGGCGCTCAGTTCGTCCTCTATGCCTACCGCATTGATGATGAGTACATCGGCCCCGACTTCTGGTTAATCCCGGCTCGTAACATTGTCTTCCAACCAGGCCGCAACAACGTCCAGGATTGTGCATGGGTTGATGTCATTACCGAAGAGAACAAGAGTTACTTTGTCGACATCTCCAAACGAACCACCACTCAGTGGAGCAAACCCAACATCAAGAAACTCCTCGCCGCTGTCAAAACAGGCGCTGTTCCAGCCTCAAACAACAAGGAAGACACCAAATCGGCTGTTGAACGCTCCCGCAACCAAGTTGGTCAACCTGGTGGCAAGACTCCAAAGATCGAGTTGGTTACTCGCTACGAAAAGGGTAAGAATGGTCACTGGAAAACCTGGGCCAAAGACTACCCAGATGCCGGCGTTCTGCGTGACATCGAGAATCCATTCAAGTCAGGCAAGATTCCGATTGTTGGCCGCTACTGTTTCCCACTGCTCGATTCTATCTGGGGACTGGGTGACTTCGAACGTGGTATCACCATGCAAAAGGCCAAAGACAGCCTGATTAACCTCTACCTCGAAGCCGTCAAGATGTCGATCTTCCCACCACTCATGATCGACGTCGATCAAGTCACGCCATCAACCATCAAGATGGAAGCTGGCGCCCGTTGGTTCATGCAGTCCATGGACGCCGTTCAATCATTCGAAACCAGTCCGATGGGTGTCCAAGAGTTCACCTCAACCTATCAGTTCATGACGACCGCGCTGCTGAACCAGTTCGGTACCACAGACACATCCTCAAACGCTCACCAGTCTGGCAATGCCGCCTTTGGTAAAACACCCGAAGCACTCCAACAACTGCAGCAGCGTGAGTCAGCTCGTGACGCCTGGGATCGCTACATGCTCGAGAAATTCATCCAAGAACTATTTGAAGGCATGATTAACCTGCTCGCGACCAAGCAAGAGAAGCCAATCAACTTCCACGTCTTTGATAAAGATATGGAAGAAATCTGTGAGCAGTTCTGTGTTGACGATGATGATGACAAAGAGAACGACGGCGCACCAACCAACCCTACGATGCCCGTTAAGAAGAAAACCAAGCCAGATCCAAAGCTCATCACCACCTACGACAACCGCACTGCCAAAGTCACCGTCAATAAGTCCGATCTCGTACCAGACAACAAATTCGTGGTTGATCCAAGCTCAACCCAAAAAGAAGATGAAGAAGCCCAGAATGAAAGTTTGACCCAGATCCTCAATCTCTACATGACAGCACCACAAGTCTGGGATCAACTCCTCAGCCAAGGCAGCATGAAGTTCGACGCTGCTCAAGCCTTTAAGCAGTTCGTCCAAAACTCAGGTGTTCAAGACCCAGACAAGATCATTGTCACGACCGAGGACGAAGACCAACCGCAACTTGGCCCAGACGGTCAACCACTGCAACCCGCTCAACCAGGTGTTCCTGGCCAACCAACTCAGCCGGCCGCTGGCCAACCACCAAGCACACCAGCTATGGCAAACCAAGTCCTGCAATCCGTCCAGCAAGGTGGTGATCCAACAGAAGCCATGAACAACCTGCAGCAAGCTGCCATGTATCGCGATCCACAATCAATGCAAGCAGCAGCACAACTATTTCCACAAGGAGCACAACGATGAACGACGACGGCGCATTAGTCCCATCACTCGACCCACTTATGCCAGAAGACGTTCAGCAGACGTTTGAGAGCCAGCAGGCGCCACTTGAACAGGCAGACGCTGAACTTGCCGTGTTGTCGAGCGTGCCTGGCTTCATTCGCGTCCAGGCGAAGATGCAGAAGTACATCGATGACTTCCACTCGGGTGCAGCGATTGGCATCACACCTCAAATGACCGTCCATGATGTTGGTGAGAAGTATCTTGTCGCCAGTGGAGTCGCCACAGTGTTGCAAGACATTCTCGGTGATGTGACGCGCGCCCAGCAATCCATCGCGGCAAGGGAGGAAGCAAATGCAGCCAGACAGCAAGGAACAACCTAATGCGCCACCCGATCTCTACACCCATGAGTTTAACCTGGATGCCTTACCGGAAATCCAACTCACGGGACACCAGTGGATACAGATGGGTAATGAGTTACGTTGCACTTCATGCGCTTTCACTCATGGCACGTACATCGATTCAGACCACCAACTCTACGGCATTGATGAGGAGGGTAAGCCGATGATCCGCAAAATAACTGTGACATGACTTGACCTTTCACTACTGGGTGGTTTCTCAAATCGACTACCCGGTAGTGAGCGATCAACCGTTCCGGCGCGAGCAGCCTCAGAGCCGTAGAGAACCTTAAAAATTCACATCTCATAACCACGGCTAACGTGGGCCGGTTTCAAAAACAAGGTTTCGTCATAAAGAGGGGTTCAGTGTTTGTTTTGTACTAAATAGGCATGTAAAAAGATTGCGACCGTTATTAGTCGTGGTTATGAGATGTGAATGAAAAGAAAGGATGTGTATGGATCCACAAGACCCAACACCCCCGGCGGAAAACACTGTCGCTGTAGAAGACAACAGCGCCCCTGCTTCGCCAGCAGCGGAACCAACAACTTCAGTAGAAACTCCTGTCGAGACGCCAGCAGAAGGTGAGCCAACGCCCACCGCAGAGCCAGCGCCAACAACACCAGTGGAACCTGAACACCAGCCCGCACGACCAGCCGAACGGCGGATACGTGACCTGGCGAGTGATAACAAGCGATTGGTCGAAGAGAATGCCAACCTCCTCGCTCAAGTGCCTGCAACGTCACCACAAACACCAACCTTATCCTCAATGGTTGCCGGTAGAGATTCTATCGACCCTAGCGAGTTAGATAAGATTGGTGAGCAATTTGTGGCTCAGACTGGACAAGCCGCGGCAACACTCGAAGTCAGCAAGTTGCGTTTTGAAATGCAACAAAAAGAAGCTGCCAGCCAGTTCCAATCAGACGTCCGGAAGGTAGAGAAACTCTATCCTGAACTCAACGAGGACTCACCGGAATATAACCCCGTGATAGCCGAGAAGGTTCAAAAGAACTGGGAAGCGCGTGCTATCCAAGTCAATCCCCTCAACCCAAAGATCAAAACGATCAATCCGCAAGTAAGGCTAGCGGATGTGGCGAAGGATTTCATGGAGGTTGCGAAAGCAGCCGGTGCCCACGGCCAACAGACCGCGAGTGCCGCCCTGGCCGCGAGTGAAGATACAGCTGCGTTAACGCCTAGTGCGTCCGCTCCTGCACCCGAAGTTGCGTTTGAAGATATGACGCTTAAACAACAAGAAGCGGAACTCCGAAAAAAGGGTCACAAGTTTTAGTCAACTGGTCGTGGTTCTATCAACACATAAGTTTCCATAAGGAACCATAACCATGTCAAACCTCACAACTAGCACGTTGTCGACGGACTTTATCGTCTATATCCAAAAACGATTCCTCGAGCGTGCGAAGAACAACATCATGTTCAAAGAGGGTGCTTCTCAGCAAGCTATCCCTGCTAACAGTGGTGTATCAATGACGTTCAACCGTTACACTCCACTAGCCAACACGCCATCAGGCCAAGTACTAACAGAAGCGACCGTACCAACTGCTCAAGCCGTTACGAACTCACAAGTCGTTGCGACACTCGTTCAGTATGGTGGTGTGCTGACCGTATCTGACGTATTGAGTTCAGTATCTATCGACTCTCAATCAGTCGAAAAAACTGACCTGCTTTCTACGCAAATGGCTGAAACAATCGACAACAAGATTCGTGACGAATTGTTTAGTGGCTTCACTGTCCTCTACGCAAACGGCCGCGCAAACTTGAACGCGATCACTGCAACAGACGCATTGACCGCTAAAGATGTCCTCCGTGTCCGACGTAACCTGTTCAAGAACGGTACGCAGGCATACGACGACGGTCGCTACATCGGTAAAGTCGGTGCTGATACCACCTTCGACCTGATGCAAGACAGCACCTGGGTCAACGCGCACACCTACAAAGATGGTGACAACCTCTACAACGCCGAACTCGGTCGTTTGTGGAATGTTCGCTTCCTTGAGGCTAACCAGAACCAGAAGAATGAAGCTAACGCGACTCCGGTCACTTGTTACTCTAACTTCTTCCACGGTAAAGGTGCGTTTGCAACTGTCGACCTGGACAACATGACCAGCGGCTTGTACGTTCACCAAGGTGGCAAGCAAGACACAAGCAACCCGTTGGAACAGTTCATCACTATTGGTTGGAAAACTATCTTCGCAGTCAAGACATTGAACGCGAACTTTGGTATCAACCTAAAGACCGCTGCGAACTCTTAATCAGAGTTAGTAACAGTTTAGACGGTGGCCTAGTTGAACTAGGCCACCACCGTGTGTTATTTTAGAAATATATAGTAAACAAGGAAATATATCATGACAGTAGTATTATCACGTGATTCTAGCGAAGCAGACATCTTACAAGCATATAACGAAGGTGCGCATCCTGCCCTGATTGCTGAATCAACGCAACGATCAGAGGAAAATGTTCTTACTCTGCTTGCAGAGAACGAGGGCAAATTGCCTGTTGTTGATGCCGCTCCTGTAGCAGCACCTGTTGTTGAAGCACCAGTAGCGGCTCCAGTCGAAGAAGCTCCTGCAGCTGAACCCGAAGTTCCCGAAGAAACCGAAGCACCAGAGGCTGAATAATGATTGGCCGCGAGGCCGACATAGCCTATCTTAACCACCGTTTACAGACGTCAACGACTATTCGGGATCGTAATCGAACCCGCGATAAACTACGACAGATCCATAAGCAGGTAAAAGATAGGCGGCTGCAAGAGCTTCGTATGTATCTACTCCACGCCGAACGTATCGACAACTCAGTACAGGCAGAACATGCTCGTAATGCTATCCGAATTTATTCGGAGAAGCATTACGAGACATTGCACTAATATGACCTATCCTCTTTGCACAGCTACTCCACCAGGCGCACCAGCCTGTGGGTTAACTGTTTGTGGTTGAGGATCTACTGTCCCCGTTTGTGGATTGATTCCTCGACTCTGCGGGTTATACGTGCTTGTTAAGGGTCCATTTCCCTGACTACTATCACCTTTTGGTGATGTATTGGCGACGTTAGCAGTCGTGGTGTATGAGTCCTGCAACCAAATTGTTACGACCGCACCCGCGACGACTAGTACGATAACTGCCAGCGCCGTCATTAAAGTTACTGTATAGGTGTTGGGTGTACGTGATATTTCCATTGTGGTATAACCTTTCTACTTTCCGAAGGGTCACGACCATGCTATTGTTAGACATGGCCCGAACTACAACTTCGGGCTTTTATGATTTGTACTATTATATTAGCACAAAGGCCTTTAATTTACTATGTTGGTATGATATTATTCTGGTAACCGAGCGATCAATCGCAAGGATCACGCCTACCTACGAATTAATAGATGGCACGCCCTTCTGGGTGATGTCTATTTTTATAGCAGGGGTTATCCTAATCTTCTCAGAAGCCAGCGCGCCGAGAGGAGATATATCACTAATGGATTTAGGCCCAAACAACCCAACTGTAGTCGGTAATTTAGGTGTCGCTGGCGCTCTGGGGTCATCGACCGGTAGTGCTCAGGCATACCAACCAACAGTCGCACCCGCTGGTGGTGGAACCGTGGTGCCATTGGTGGGGGATGGTGGCACTCCTCAAACTCAACCACAACCACAGCAGCAACCACAGACCTACGCCGGATATGGCGGTTCATACTCGAGCCCTGACACCGCATCACTCGCCAATGCCTACGGTGCTCAGTTCGACGCTCAAACCCAAGCTATTCAAAACGCCATGAACCTCGCGCAACAGGTTGCCAACTCAGGCCAGAGTCGCGTCGATCAGAGTTACGGCGTCCAACAAGGTGGTTTGCAACAACAACTGCAGATGGGTAACGCCAATCTCGACCAGTCGCAGAACCAGCTCGATCTCGCCAAGTCCAACAGTCTTCGTGACCTCGGAAACAACCTACGTCTCGCTTCCCAGAGTTACGCCAACCAAGCCGGGACGATGGGCGCTGGTGACTCGTCTGCCATGGACGTTTTGAACTACGCACTCAGTAACCAGGGCAACCGCCAACGAAACGACGTCCTTCAAAACGCCGGCCAACAGCAGACAGGGCTCAACCTTCAACGCTCCCAATTACAAGGCACGTACGACCAGAACCAAAAGATGCTCGACGACTGGCACGCCAACGAGATGCAAGCCATCGTCAACCAGTACGCCACCCAAGAACAACAGTTCCAACAGGCCTTGGCGAACGCTCAAGGACAGAAAGCCATCGACCTTGCCTACATCGGTAAGGGTCAAGCTGCTAACAGCGCCATCCAACAGCTTCAAAACCTCCAAGCAACCTACAACGCCAACACCAACCAACTCCAAAACGCCTACAGCAATATCCAAGCACCCGATGCTTCCCTCGGAGCTGGCTTAACGAACGCCTACAACGTTCAACCGATTAGTGCTGGCCAACTGACGACACAGAATCTGAGCAACAACCAAGCATCGTTTAGTCCTACCGACATCAACGCCAACCTAAAGAAGACAGATCAATTCGGTAATCCGGTTTAGGAGCACCTAATGTCTTTTCTAGATGACTTAGGTAACTGGCTCCACAAGACAGTCGATGATTCATCGAACGCCATTTTCGGTGGAGGACAAACATCTCCTGGGCCATCACCGGGTCCGTCACAAGGTCCACCACTGCGCGTGTCGATGGCTCAACCTGGTCAGATCCAAGCACCGAACGTCACATTACCGAGAATCCAACCCGCACAACCGGTTCAGCCGCCACAACCGGTTGTGCAACAAACGCAACAACACCCGATCCAAATCACTGCTAATCCGCAATTACTAAAGATGCCAAACCAACCACTTCAAGTCGTTGGCCCACATCAACCGGCGGTTCAGCAGCCGGATAATCCGCTGCAAGACTTAGCTAATAACGTCATCCACTTTGGACAGGGTGTTGTTGGTGATGTTGCTCAAGACGCTACGAAAACCTTTAACACCGCGGCACTACCAATCGCAGCGGGCGCAGCCGCTGTGACTGGTCAAGCGAATAACCCTCAGACACAACAGAACTTAAACCAGATGCTCAACAATTCCTTCGTACCAAGGGATGTTGCTGGTGGTCAGGCAACGCCAGGACAGTTCGCCGGAGACTTTACGAAAACAGCCCTACACCTTGCGCCGTATGCAGTCGGCGGCGCTGACGGCAAACTCATTGACGAGTTCGGCAACGTGATAGGAAACAGGGTTGGTGACGGCGTGGCCGGCACAGTTGCCAACAAGGCTGCTCAGTACGGCGCACAAGCATCTGTAGCAGCTCCTACGTTTGCCGCACTCAATGCTGCCCAACAACTATCCGAGACAGGCCATTTCGATCCAATACAAGCCCTCCAGGCTGGCGGACAGGCCGCCGCCATGACACTCGGCGGTTCAGCAGTGGGAGATCTCGCACACGGCGCAGTCAGCGGTGTCAAGAACACGAACTTTGGTGACGAACGCGGTTCAATCCAGTTGCCCGGCAAGCCATCTGACGTGCCAGATGCCTACAAACCGCTGATCCCAATCGCAAAAGCTGCGAAGTCTGCTGACGATTTCGACCAGCAGCTCGCACTCCTGAACGTTAAACGGGATACATCACCAGCCGTAAAGAACGCCATCAATCTCGTTCCGAGCTCCAACTACGCCCAGGAGCTCTACGGCCGTCTAAACGGTCAGCAGTACGAGTACGGCGAACCTATTGGTGACATCGCCTCCCGAGTCGTCCAGCAGAAGCAAATCGACACTGCCAAGGTCGACCAGATTCCGTATGACCTGCAACCGCTGGCTGGTATGGCGAAGAACTATCCGTCACCGGAACAGTTTGAAAAGAGTTACAACGCAATGATTACCAACGCCCAGGAGCGCGGCGACATGGCTGGCGTCGAGCAACTGCAGAACCAAAAGACACTAGCTGGTGACCTGCAAGGCTTCTACAAAAAAGTCCAAGATGTCTCAGACGTCAAGCGCATCAAACTTGAAGCGCAGCAAGCGAAGGTGCCGAAACCAGAGCAACTAGCCTTCCCAGATGAAGTCATGGAGTACGCCAACACCTTTGGCATCACACCACACCAGGCTATGACCGACCTGCGCGAGATGAAGAACCCATCAACGCGCAATATCCAGGTCCCAGATCACCCAGAAGAGCTGACACCCGAAGATCGCCGCAAGATCATTGCCAGTGAGCCAGAACGCCAAGGGACGACAAACAAGGTCGACCTGGACGTTGAAAAGGGCAATATCAAGGGTGCGATTGCCAAGGCTATGTCGAGCGTCGAGCAGCGCAACGAACGTCTGGGACTGGCAGCGAAACTGGTCAACAAGCTGTCCAACAACGATAAAGAGTTGTTTTACCAGTGGGATGACGGCTCAGACCCCGAGCAGTTAGCTCAACATGCCGACAACCCAACCGCGTTCAAGAAAGCCATCGCAACCGACGCCGATGCCTTCGACTACCACCTGGCAACCGACCGTGCAGCAGGTGGCACGACCTTGAAGCAGCGCAACTACGCCCTTCCGAAGATCTACAAACTCAGCCCAGAACAGATGGACGCCGAAGGTATCCCAGAAACCCAACGCTTCAAGCAGGGCAAGTACACCGGCTTCCGTGACACCAGCTCCAAGTACCGGTCCTACATTGATGCCTACCAGCAAAAGGGTTTGGAACCGTTCTACGACAACCCTGCGGCTGCCATCGAGGACTACCTTCACAGCGGCTCAACTGGACTGCGTAACCAACTCCTGTACACGACGCTCGCAAAAGCGGCGCCAGAACACGTTGCTGACCTCGCGACGGTGGCAGACAGCCAAGGCCGCCACTTTACCCAAGCCGCGGGCCACCTACCGTTCGCTGCCTCGGATGAGTTGCAGCCCTACCTCAAGAACTTCAAGGAACCCTACAAAGCCGATAACAGAGCCATTCAACTCGGTATCAAGCAAGCAGCTAAAGCCAACTCTGCTGCCAAAGCGCTGTTGTTCTTTGGTTCACCATTCCACTACCACAACATGCTCAGCCGCTTCCTAGGCCTGACAGTGGGATCGGGTCACGGAATAACGGCTGGAAAAGGAACGATAGACAGTTTGGCTGGAAGTCTCATCCCTACTGTTTATCGCCGCAACGAAGCCAAAGCGATTAAAGACGGTTACCGCCAGTATGCCATCGAACAGGGGGCAATGTACCACGATGTAAACAGTCCAATGAAAATCGGTCAGAACTCTCTGAAACTAAAAGCCCAGAACGCTGTTAGTAGGGTAAACCCGTTTGGACTTCAACAACGAAACATGGGTATGTTCTCTAACACCTTAATGGACACACTAGCTCACGCAGCTATGAAAGCCGGTGTTAAGAGTGGTAGTACCGAAGCAACCTCACTCTTTCACGAATACAACCAGACAATGGGTCTTATCAACGCAGCCGTCGAAGGACATGATCCAACGATAGACCGCATCATTAGTGGTGAAGCGTTAGCGCCTCAGTGGACACGCTCACAACTGGGACTCGTTAAAGACGCCGTGGTTAAGTCGACGATACCGGGCAAGATAGATGGTAAGAATGGTCTCGGTATGTTTAACGCTGGTGATGTTGCTCGAACAACAGTTATCGGTACTCGTCTAACTCAAGCAGCTTTCGCTATCATTGCCTCGGCGGTTGCCACAGGCGCGATGCCAACGCTCGAATCCATCATTAACAGAGGTGGTTTTAATCCAAATAACCCGCAACCCAACGTCGACCTCGGTCAAAAGAAGAAGAATGGTGAACACCAAGTCACCGACCTGCCAACTGATCCACTCGGCATGGCACTTGGCGCGGTGAGCGACCCGATTCACTTCCTCAACTCACGCACAAGTCCTGCCATAAGCTTCGCTACCCGAGAGTTATCAAACCAAGACTGGAACGGTGCGCAACTTGCTGATCCAAACAAACCCAACTTCCAGCTACTCAAACTACTCGGTGCAGCCAAAGGTGACCTACCGATTGGACTACAGAACTTCACTAACCCGAATCTGACGATCAACCAAGGTGTCCAGCAAGAGTTTGGTGGCCGCGTTAAAACTGATCCAAACGATCCACAAGCCCAGCAGACGAATCAATACTTCCAGGCGACTGATGCTGCCAAGGCAGGCCTTACTCAGAACGACCTCGCGGTTTACAATGCTATCCACCCCACGACTAAAGATGCGAACGGTAACTACATCGTTCAGCCGTCAGTATGGGATACCTCAGCCAAAGCCGAACTCTATATGCGAAACCCCAACGTCTTCGCGGCCGATCAGAAAGTTAACCAAACTCTCGCGGCCGAAGGCCAATCAGTTGATCCGTTCTGGACTAAATTGAACTCGCAGCAACAACAGGCACTCTTGTCATACCAGACGATGCCTCCTGGTGGTAGCGATAAGGCGAAGTGGGTACAACAGAATGGCAGTTGGTACACACCGTTTAACCAGGAACGTTCAGCGTGGTTCAATACCTTGCCACCGGCTGATCCAAACAAACCGCAGCAAGAGATTCAACCACCACAACAGTCAGCACAACTGAGTAATCTGCTTAACCAGTACGACAACCTGACTGACTCACAAGCACGAGCACAGTTTATTTCTGCCAACCCGCAAATCGGCACTTACTTCAATCAAATGGCCGACTACAACAACCAGATGCGTACAGCGAAGGGTTATGACCCACTCCGAACCTCCCCGCAACCAGACGCAAATACCGAAAACTTCATGAACCAGTACTTTGCCGCCAGCACCGGTGATCGGAAAGGGCTACGCAACGCCTACCCAGAGGCGTACCTCGCCATGCAAAACTACATGGCCAACAACGATAGATACCAGCTCGACAAACAAGCCGGCCTCGACCAGTTGATCGGTCCCGGTCAAAACAACCTCACCGCGCCAGCCCAGGCATACGATAAGTCAGCCTTCAACCTCGGGCAGTACGACATCGCTAAAGGTACAGACGCCAACGGCAATCCTGCCTATCAGTGGTTCCCATCAACTAACACCGCCGCGGGCAGTACAGCCAACACCAGTCCTATCACCTCGATCACGGCAGGTGGCTATGGCTTCAAAGGTATTGATGGCTATAGCGGTAGTAGCAGTGGCGGCGGCTCATCAAAGAAGAAACCGAAAAAAGCTCGCATTTTCATCAAGCGTCAGAAAGTCCGTTACGTCAAGATCCGCAAGAACAAACATATTGGTGTCGGCGTACCAAAAGCCAATACAAGTTACGTCAACCTCGACGACCATAAGAAAATAACGCTATCGTCGAAATTAAAAGAAGTGGTATAATCAAAGCACAGCCACCTAGTAACAAATAGACGCTGCCCTTATTAACGGGGCGGCGTATTTTTATTGGAAAGAATAATATGGCCACATTACTACCAGCAACGCTCCAAGATATACAAGACGAGATTCACACCCTAACAACGGGTGATGATGTCACGCCCGATCCAACTGACGATCAGTGGATTTCACGACTCCGTTATATTAACCTGGCAATCCGCATCTGGTTATCCCAAGACGTCGAGTGGAAAGAACTTTCCGGCACCTACTCTGGCTCTGTGATTGCAGCCAATACTACTGTTTATGACCTTGGCAATGCTGACTCATTTAATGTTCTCAACTCACTGATCCAGCTCAAAGACGCGACCGGTAATCTCACCTTCATTGATGTGATTAAACCAGAAGACCGGATAAAATACCCAAACAATACCGGGCAATACGCCTATGTCACAGGCAATGCTGCTGACGGCTATTCGTTGGTTATCGGTTGGGTACCAAAGACAGGTGACAATCTGATTGGTACCACCATCCAGTTCGACTACCAAAAGACCGCCAATCGTTTAAGTAAGACCACAGACAAACCGATCATGCGCGACCCAAGTTACATTTCGTTCTGGTCAGCCGCGCAAGAGTTGCAGTTTAACGGCAGTACCAACCTTGCTCAGACGTACCTCGATCAAGCGGACGATGCAATGCGCTTGATGAAGATTCGCAACGAGATGGCACCAGCCTATGCTTCCAACGCTCTTGTCGATGTTGAAGTCACTCGTAATAACGACGCCTTTGGGGACTAAACATGGCGACCAAGCGAACCAAACTCAAAGGTGACAATGTTAAACCTTTTGAAATAATCATGAACGAGTTTAACGGTGGCACGATGACGCTGCCCGATGAGTCACGTATCCCGCCAAAGGCCATGTCCGTCACGACAAACCACATTCTTGATGAAGATGGCATCTGGCGCCCACGTCCTGGCTCACAAAACTACGGCCACTCACTGACAGGTCCGATTGATGGCATAGGCACTGCGACGGTCTATGGCGCTGGCACTAGCCGCACGACCTATCTGCTCGTGGTCGATAACGGTTCACTCAAGTACTCGACCGATGGGGGAGCCTGGACAACTGTCAGCGGTAAGACCTACACCACCGGAAAACGAGCTGACATGCTGCAGATGAAAAGCCGCGTCTATATTGCTAACGGCTACGACAACCTCAGCTACCTTGACCTGAACACTCTGATGATAACCACCTATACGGCGCTCACTGCGCCCACCCTCCCCGGTACACCACTTGCTCGAACAACCCTGACATCGGGCAGCTTTAACGTCTACTACCAAGTGTCAGCCGTCAGTGATATTGGTGAGACGATTGCCAGTACCGAAGCAACCATCACGGTCAACAAGGTCCGCAACAACTGGTCGCTCACCGCCAATGAAAACATCACTTTCACCTGGAACACGGTGACTGGTGCCAAGCGCTACAACATCTACTACACCGATCAGACAGGCCAAGAAGTCTTCCTGGACTCCACTACCGCCCTCAGTTACGTCGATACCGGTGTGGCGACACCAAATCCCTACCAAGCTGCGCCGGCCTTTGATGGCACAGCCGGTCCCGCAGTCTCGAAGCTCTGTATGTCAGGCAACCGGCTATGGGGGACTGGTGATCCAAACAACCGCTACCGCATCTCATTTACTGGTGTTGGCGCCAGCCTCGGTTCGTTCAACCCGTACGTCGGGGGTGGCTATATCGACCTCAACCTCGGCTCAGAAGAGATTCCGATTGACCTGCAGCACTTCCGTAACGGTAAGGGCGACCAAATGCTCTTGGTTCTTACCTCAGGCCCGACTGGTGGCGGCTCAACCTGGTTTATTACGCTCAGCACACTCACCGTGGATGTGGTGAACGTTGTTGTGCCTCAAGCTGTCTCACAAGGCTCGATTGGTTCAGACGCGCCGTACGGGAACGTCCAGGCCATGAATAACATCTACTACCCAAGCATTAAAGGCTTCCAGCAGGTTGGTTCGAGCCAGGCCATCTTCAACGTCATCGTCACCACCGAAGTTAGTGCCAACATCCGGCCAAATGTCCGGTCCATTACCAGTACGGCCGCCAGTCAGATATGCGGTATCTATTCGTACGGCAAGATCTATTGGTCCGTTCCGTATGCCTCAAGCGTCAATAATCAGATATGGGTGCTCGACCTCGAGCGACAGTGTTGGGAAATCGCCTTCACGATTGGTGTGGAGCAGTTCATCGAGTATTCCGACAGTGCGGGTGTGGTACATCTTCTGGCGTTGCCAGTTACCGGTACGAACTTGATTGAGTTTAATCAGACATTCCAGGGCGACCAAGGCACACCATTCGATCTTGACCTAACCACTGGTTTGATTTATATCAATGATAATCACTTCCAGCAGGGTAAAGTCCGAAAGGTCTATGCCGAACTCGGCCGTTTTAAAGGTACCCTCGATTTTAACGTCTACGGCACCGTAGGCAATAAACCGCTGGCGCTGCTAAAAACACTGCACATTAGCGATACTTCGTCGCTTGGTGCATCTGGGCTCGGTAACGATCTAATGGGTGATGTTGAGATGGGCGATAGTAACTACGTACCAACAGTGGCTGCGACTCAATCAAGCATCAAGAAATCTATCCTGCTAAACAAGGTCGTCAACAACCTAAAATTGCAACTGCAATCAAGTGACATCAATACAGACTATAAACTCCTCGAGTTCGGTGTCGCCGGTCAAATCACACCAGTTGCCGACCCGTCCTCATGGCGAAAATAACTATTGTTTATTTAGCCTAAGCGTCGTATTATTGTGGTACAGCTACCTAGCAACGAATAGCCGCTGTCCTGAGTTTTCTTGGGGCAGCGTTTTTTAATGGAAAAAGTATATGACAGCAGCCAATACGGACAAAATTAGAAAGTCAACCAACAACTTCAATACGACACTTTCGAGTTCGATCAATAACACTGATACGACGATGACCTTAGCTACTGTTACGGGATTAGACACGGCGAACGCAATCGACCTCGTTATCGACCGAGTAGATGCGAACGGCAACCGGACGCCGGCCAAACGTGAGTACATCGTCGGGGTTGTGGCTGGCTCAACTATCACATCCATGATTCGAGCTAAAGGTGGTTCAACCGCTCTCACCCACGCTTCTGGCGCCATTGTCGAAGCCGTTGCCAACGCCCAGGTGCAGAACGACCTCGCTGATGCCCTTACCACCACCCTTAATCAAGACGGCTCACTCAAGTCGTCTCTGTCGATCACGGCACCCTCAATTACCACCCCTACACTAACAACACCTAAAGTCGTTACTTCAATCAACGACACGAGCGGCAATGAGCTAATCTCCGTCACTTCGACGGCCTCGGCTGTCAACCAGGTCAACGTTACTAACTCAGCCACAGGTACCGGCCCAACTATCTCGGCTGTTGGTGGTGATACGAATATTGACTTAAAGTTGAACTCAAAGGGTACCGGCAAAATCGACTTTGGAACAACAGGACTATCTAACGGCATACAAACTCAGGCTAATGCTGGCAGCGCAGGCGGTACTATTTACTACATCAACCTTGGTGGCATTAAAATGGCATGGGGTACAACAGGTTCTCTTAGTATCTCGGGTGCGGCGCCAGCTTCTTCTGCAGCCTATGTAATAACTTGGCCGACCAGTTTCTTCTCAACTATTCAATCAGCTACCGTTTCAGCCGTATCTGGTACATCGAGTAGTACGCAGTATGTTTATGCAGCGCCAGATACAGTCGTTACAGCAACAAGCTGGACGTTCTTTCTGGTTGAAAGTAATGGAACTAATGGCGTAACCTCTCAGGCGTCATTTTTCGCGATAGGTACATAATGACAACCAGACAACAACCCTCTCCAACAGACTTCTCCAACCTACAAACAGACGTAGCACTCCTCAAACAGTTTAACGAGAAGGTCGCCGAGCCAACATTCAAAGACATTCAGACAACCCAGAAAGAAATTAAAGACGCCCTCGTTAATCTTGACCATGTTTCCCATGGTGATTTCGATCAATACAAGGTTGAGATTGATAAACGGTTTAGAGATCTTAATCGCCGTACCTGGCTACAAAACACGATGTCTGCTGCTGCCGGAGCATTACTGAGTGGTCTTATTACCTACATCATTATTAGTTGGATAAGTAAATAAGGAGGACACATGATATGTCATACAATTACGATACAACACACAACTCACCAAACTATACGCCAGAAGGCCAAGCGCCGGCTGTCTTTGGTCAACCACGCGTTATTAAAGGTATTACCATCCACTGGTGGGGCGATCCATCAACTAACCCATCATTCGAAGGTGTAAGAGATTACCTCTGCCGCGCCAACGGTGATACCTCTGCACATATTGTCGCTAGCGGTACCAATCGCCAAGTTGCCTGTATCGTCAACTATAACGACGTGGCATGGGCATGTGGTAATGCAACAGGTAACGCCACCACTATCAGTATTGAATGTGATCCACGCTGTCGTGACGAAGACTACGACGTTGTTGCCGAAGTCGTTGCAGACATTCGTTCAGCTTTTGGCGACGTGCCGATCTACTCACACAAGATGTGGTTCAACACGACCTGTCCTGGTAACTACGACATCGACCGTATCGACAAATTAAGCTATACAAAACAAAGTAACGCTCAATGGGGCCAAGTCACAGACAAGAACCCTCCAGTAGTCCCACCAACGATTGCGCGGCCTGTAGCGGTTACGCCAGTTGCCCCTGCTCATCAAGCAGCCCCGGTCCCCGTCTCAAACGTTCCAGCACCTGTTGTAGCACCGACGCCAGTTGTATCACCAGCGATACAAGATCCAACACTGGTACCAGAAACTCCGGTTACTGATACACCCCTTCCCACTACATCTGTCGCCGTTCATAACCCGAGCATATTTGAAAAAGTAATTTTAGCTGTCTTTGAATTCATTAAAGCAGTAATAGGAGTAAAATAATGGCACCCGAAGTCAACTCAACACCACAAACCCTTACGTCGCAAAATGATACGGCAGTCGTCCGTGGCGTCCGTACTGGATTCCAAACAGTCATTGGTACCTCATTCCTCTTCGTCGTCGGCCTGTGGCTGGTGATCTGGAATGTCCCAGGAGTACCGGTCGCGGTTATTGCGTACGTCTACAACAACCTTCCAGCGACTCTATTGGGTATCGGTCTACCAACAGCGGTCGTCAGCTTCATTTGGAACGTTCTGCGATCCGATGTGAGGAACTGGTAGCACTATGACTGTCCGAATGAAGACACTGATTCGAGGTAATACGCGGGCGATAAACGTCACTTTCTCGAATGCCGACGGTACACCCGTAGACCTAACCAGTGCATCAGTCTTCTTCGCGGCTACTACTGACGCCGCACCTTCAAGTGATTCTGACGCCGCAATTAATGTCGGTCCAATCACTAGTCATACTGCGCCCACATTAGGCCAGACTCGCATAGTTCTCTCAGCAGCCCAAACCCGAGTAACACCAGCAACATACAACGTAGGTGTTCAGGCGGTCCTGGCCGACGGGACTGTCATAGAAGATACCGGCGAGCTAGAGATAGATCCCGATTATAAAGTAGCGACAAGCTAGAAAGGACATATATGGCATCAACCCAAACATGGTCAGAAGGGAATGGCGCAAACGCTGCTACCGAGACAACCTCACGAGCTGAGGCGAACTGGAAGCGTATCGACGACAGCACGACCGCCTACACCTCAAGCCCGATTAACTCAACCAACAATGAAAACTCGATGACGAAGTATCAACTGCTCAAGTTCGCTGGTACTTGGAACTCGCTATCAGCACTGACATACAAGATCGATAACAACGCGCCGGCCACTGGCCTGAGCATCGTCGGTTCAGTCGTGTCATCTGGTACGACACCAGCAACAACCGCATCAGGCGACAGTGCCATGAGTACAACTGGTCTATCTGCCAACTTTGTGAGCTCGTCTTTCGGATATGGCGCAGGAACTTCCAGCTCGACAGCTAGCGGCACGATGTACGCCCAGGCGCTTCGTACGCAGTTACAGACGACATCAAGCTATGCCGGTGGCCCTGGCGACATCACAAGCCGCACGATCACCGCGAGCTGGACAGAAAGCTAAATATGGCGGTGCAATTCAATGCAACCCTTTATCGAAGCTGAGTACGTAGACGGTTACGTTCACCGCGAGGATGACCAAGATCACTCACCGTATGTTTCCGGCAAAAATATCTTCAATGACATTCTAGAGAAGCGCCCCGAAGCCGCTCACGGCAAGATGGTGCGCTTTTCGCTTGTCACCGAGAACGAGACATATAGCGTTGATTGGACGACCCTACCCAACAACGCTCGACCTATCCGCTTTAAACACATGGAAGCAGACAGTATCGGTGGCGAGATAACTGACGTACGAATCGTTGGGATTGACTTTGGTTATCAGTACACCGATGAAAACGGCGCAAATATACAAGAGGTGAGAACGTTGTAGATGGCAATCTCTTTTGTTACGACGTCCAAAACCACGAGTGGCGGCACTATTACCGGCATACAGGCTAATGACCTCGTACTCGTCTACGCTTTTCGTAGTGGTTCTAACTCCACTCCAACACTAGCAGCTGGATGGACACAACTTAACACGGTTACCTCTAACTCGGCAGGGTCGCTTGTTGCCTATCAATTTTCATCTGGAACATCACTAGCAAGCGGTACGTTTACCAACGCGACAAATACAGTCTTCGTGGTATATAGAGGAGTTAACACAACAACTCCTATTGGTGACCATCAAGTTGCCACGGGTAGTAGTTCCACTGTCAGTTATCCCGTATTAACTATGTCTAACAGTGACGGTAGTTCTTGGGTAGCAGGACTTGGTGGTCATCGAAGTACGAACACTTCGCTTGCCACACCTCCTACCGGCATGACTAACCGTGATAGCCAAACATCAACGGGCGAAGTGTCGGTCAATGATACAAATGGTGGAGTTTCTTCGTGGTCATTAACCACTGAATCTGTCGGTGGTACATCAAGTGGCTGGGGATGTTATACCGTCGAACTATTATCTCCGAACTATAATCTATTCGCTTCCACCGGAACTTTTACCCCTACCTCTAACGGCACAGTAACGATTTATACATGGGGCGGTGGAGGCGGTGGAGGCGCAATGAATACTGGCGCTACTGGCGCAGGTGGCGGTGGAGGCGGTGGTGCTTTCTCAAGCATTACGGGCTATTCAGTCACGAACGGTACAGGTTATACCGTGACGGTTGGCGCGGCTGGATCAAGCGGCGTCGCTAATGGTTCAGCTGCCGGAACAGGCGGTGATTCCTGGTTCAATTCGACCGGAACTGTGTTGGCTAAGGGTGGTACGGGTGGCGGTTCAACCAGTACCTCGACAGGAGGAACAGCCGGAACAGGCGGCGCTTCGGGTTCTGGTGTTGGCACGACAGTTACGAGTGGCGGTAATGGTGGAACTGGTGCAACTTCGGCCGTCGGTAGTGGCGGCGGCGGTGGATCGGGTGGCGCATCTACTGGCGGAGGTGCGGGCGGTAATGGAACGTCGAGTGCGGGCGCAGCAGGAACAGCCGGAACAGGCACACCACCAGGCGCGGCTGGCTCGATTGGAACAACAAATGGCAATGGTCAAGCAGGTACAGTGCCGGGAAGTGGTGCATCAGGTGGTGGTGGTGCAGCCATTAAAAACGGAGGAACTGGCGCTAAAGGTCAAGTCGTTGTCATCTTTGCGAGTGGTGGCGGCTCTACAGTTACTAATTCACAAACCGCAGTCGCTCGTATCGCGAACAATTTAACTAAGACACAATCATCGATAGCTCGCATCGCTACCAAGCCAACCAAAACCCAGACATCTATCGCCAGGATTGCAAACATAATTACAAAGACGCAGAGCGCCACGGCTCGCATCGGACAGACGGCTACCAAAACGCAGACGGCTACAGCGCATATCACGACTGTTGTGACGAAGACTCAATCAGCAACTGCCCACATTACCACTGTTGTCACCAAGACACAGGCAGCTACAGCAAGAATCGCCAACGCGAAGACTAAAACTCAAACGGTAATCGCCCGTATCAGTAATAGTAAGACATTAACCCAACCGGCCATCAGCCGTATCGCTGTCACAGTGACCAAAACCCAGTCGAGTGTGGCGAGAATCGCTAAAACAGTGACCAAAACCCAGTCTGCTACCGCTCACCTCATCCAAGGTGGAACCAAGTCTCAAACAGCAATAGCCCGCATAGCGAACAACCGCACCTCTACCCAGGCCGCCACGGCTCGCATAGTCAAGACGTTTACCAAGACGCAGTCAACTACTGCAAGGATTTCACAAACACTCACCAAGACTCAAACCGCGACTGGCCATATTGTCCAGATACTCATCGCGCATGATGACGTAACTATCCACACAGTAGTCGACACTCTCACGATCAGTGTCCAACAGGACAACATCGCGATCAGTAACTACGCAGGCGATACCGTGAGTGTCGTGAGAATCGAAGACAACATCGCGATAATCGGCAAGGGCGATGATATTGCGTTCACCGACGACAACACCGATAACTTCATCATCGTTAATACGGAAGACGACATCACTATTACCCAATAACGGAAATGTGCGATAATGATGGTGAATGGACTACATTACCAGTCCTCACCAAGCAGAACTAAATGCCGCCAAGATTATGCGTGGCTGGGGTTATCTTGATGCTGTAGCCACTACTGGCGGCTCAGATGGTGGTATAGACGTCCGATCGCATGGTGCGCTCGCTCAGGTCAAGTGGAAGAGTTCATTGGCCGGAAGACCCGAACTCCAAGCCTTGTATGGCGCACGCGGTCTGGACACCTCCAAGAAACTATTCTTCTTCTCGTCGGCGGGTTTCAGCAACGCCGCCTTCCAGTATGCAAATGACGTTGGTATAGATTTATTTCTCTACGGCCCGACCGGCACAGTGCGACCAGTCAACCATCACATCGTGCTGCCAGCGTCCAGGCGGTCCTGGACAAGTTACGACTATCTAATACTCCTACGCATAGTGAAGCGTATTCTCTACATTCTTGGCGCCGGAACGACGAAGCGCCGCAGACGAGCGTGAGTATGTTAGCCTGAACATAATAGTTGTTCAGTTAGGAGACGCTCGTGGCTAAAAAGACCCAGAGCATCGTCACTATCATCGACGACCTGGACGGAACTGAACTCACAGACGCTGTGGAAGTTGCGTTCGGCTATAAAGGCACCAACTACCGTATGGATTTATCGAAACCCAACGCTGACAAGCTAGATAGGCTGCTTCACCCGTACGTTGAGGCAGCTCAAAAGGTCAGCGGTGGCCGTGGACGGCCGAAGGGCACGGGAACGTCGCGGGCTAGCACCGGCTCAGGCCTTAGTAAAGAGGAGTTGGCCAACATCCGTGAGTGGCTAAGGCGCAACGGTCATGAGGTGAGCGAGCGTGGCCGTATCAAGGCAGATTTGCTTGCTCTCTACGATCAAGCGCACGCACCAGCACCAGCTAGCTAAAGTGTTGCGTCCATAGCCGGTTGTTATAGCCGATTCCGAGACGCTGCCAGCGCCGGTCAATCATGTTGGCATGATGGCCAGAGCTTGTGCGCCATGCCTCAAAAACGGCGTGAAGTGTCGCCTGACCCATGGCGATGTTCTCGGCATAGCGTGAGCGGTTTCCATCTGGATCGACGTGGCTGTAGTAGTCGCGGTTATACATGTCATCGGACTTGGCTTGAGCTGAACACATTAATTCCTGGCTCAGTACGAGGGGTCTGGCACCATAACGAGCGCGCTCATCGTTCACCATGTCGAGCATGTCATCTGGCTCACCATTGATCTCGATGAGTGTCTGGGCATGTTCAAGATCCATGTATTGAAGAGAGTCGCCATAGACGGCCATCCGTTCGAGAGCACTTAATTTGTTCATGAAGACCTCCCTAGCCCATTAAAGTCGTCAACACTCATGTCATATGGCGTTGGCCCGACCTTCTTTTCATCTGCGCCCTGAGACGCTTCTGGCGGCGCTGTGTAGCGCCTGGCAGTGATTCGGTCCCGTACATCACCTACTGGCGTCCCGTAGCGGCTGCGGGACGTAGCGATGACCTCCTGGCCGGTTCCGGTGGCCGGTCGTGGCGGCAGAGCCGTCACAGTGACGATTTGCTGCCCATTGGCCGTGGGCAACTGAACAATTGGGTTATACGGTTCGCCGTTCTGGAAGTCCCACTCGGTGAGCTTGTCGGTACCCATGTTCCGGCGCCAGGCCGTC
>Ga0210389_10000757_pt1 | contig 27600 bp, 28 predicted proteins | sample IncBWH28OmetaG_FD_160127 | JGI IMG/M metagenome (GOLD analysis project Ga0210389, IMG submission 160127) | Forest soil microbial communities from Barre Woods Harvard Forest LTER site, Petersham, Massachusetts, United States - Inc-BW-H-28-O ... | reverse complement strand
CCAGCACGCCGGACAAGTGCATGTCGTCGGCCTCGAGCGTGTCGAGCAGGTCCCCGGCGGCGTACGCGGGGTCGACCACCACGCAGTCGCCGGTCTGACGGTCGCCGATCAGGTAGGCGAAGTTGCGCATTTGCGTCGCGAACATGTCGCCAGCGGCGAAATCGCGACCCGCGAGCAATTGACGGAAGTACAGCCGGTCCTCTGACACGTCATCAGACTAGGTCTTTTTCAAGACTGGCCGCGCGCGACTTGGTATTCGGGTAAAGGAGACCTGCCGTTCACAGCAGGGCTGGGGCGCGCTGGGTATTGTTGGCGCATGAAGAAGAGGGTGGAGATCGAGGTCGACGATGATCTGGTCCAAGAGGCGATACGCCGATTCCATCTGGCTGACGCGCGGGAGGCCGTCTATCTCGCGTTGCGGAACTTACTCGGGGGCGAGGCCGGCGCGTACGGGGAGCAAGACGAGTACGACGAGTTCAGCGACCTCAGCGTTCTGCGACCGCACCGCAGCGGCGACGGCGGGTGATTTTCTCCTCACCGCCGCCACGTCGTCGCAAGCTTCTTTTCAACGGGGACGTTCGTGGTTTGGTGACGTTGCTCGCCAGGCTGTACCCTCTTTTAGGCCCGGGACACGACTGGTCGCTTGGGTGAACGGCCCCCTTAGCTCAGTCGGTAGAGCGTTTCCATGGTAAGGAAAAGGTCAACGGTTCGATTCCGTTAGGGGGCTCGGCTGACGCCGAGCAGGCACGGCGGCCCCAAGCTCAATCGGGGTGGCCCAGAGGCGATGTAGCTCAGTCGGTTAGAGCGAACGACTCATAATCGTTAGGTCGCCGGTTCGAGTCCGGCCATCGCTACAACATAACAATGGGTCTCGCGAGAGACGCGAGAAAGATGTGAGAGAGAACCGACATGGCTTCCAGTACCGATGTGCGGCCCAAGATCACCTTGGCGTGCGAGGTGTGCAAGCACCGTAACTACATCACCAAGAAGAATCGCCGCAACGATCCCGACCGGCTGGAGCTGAAGAAGTTCTGCCCGAACTGCGGCAAGCACCAGGCGCACCGCGAGACACGCTAGCTCTTCCGCGAGCGTTTGCTCAGACTGACTAGGTAGGTTCTAGACCCGTGGGATTGGCCACAGACATCGTCGGGATGCATTACCGGTATCCCGACCATTACGAGGTCGAGCGCGAGAAGATCCGCGAGTACGCGGTAGCCGTCCAAAACGACGACGCCTCGTTCCTTGGGGAGGACGCCGCGGCCGAGCTCGGCTACAAGGGGTTGCTGGCTCCGCTGACGTTCATCTGCGTGTTCGGCTACAAGGCGCAGTCGGCGTTTTTCAAGTACGCGAACATCGCGGTCTCCGACGCGCAGATCGTTCAGGTCGACCAGGTGCTGAGGTTCGTCCGGCCGATCGTCGCGGGCGACAAACTGTATTGCGATGTGTACGTGGATGCGACCCGTGAGGCGCATGGCACCCAGATCATCGTGACCAAGAACATCATCACCAACGAAGCAGGTGAGGTGGTGCAGGAGACCTACACGACCCTGGCGGGCCGTGCCGGCGACGACGGGGAAGTGGGATTTTCTGATGGCGCTGCGTGAGTTCAGTTCGGTCAAGGTGGGCGACCAGCTCCCGGAGAAGACCTACCCGCTGACCCGCCAGGATCTGGTGAACTACGCGGGGGTCTCGGGCGACCTGAACCCGATCCACTGGGACGACGAGATCGCCAAGGTCGTTGGGCTGGACACCGCGATCGCCCACGGCATGCTGACCATGGGCATCGGCGGCGGCTATGTGACGTCGTGGGTGGGTGACCCCGGTGCGGTCACCGAGTACAACGTGCGGTTCACCGCGGTGGTGCCGGTGCCCAACGACGGCAAGGGCGCCGAGCTCGTCTTCAGCGGCAAGGTGAAGTCGCTCGATCCGGAGAGCAAGTCGGTGACGATCGCGCTCACGGCCACCACCGGTGGCAAGAAGATCTTCGGCCGGGCAGTCGCGTCGGCGACATTGGCGTAACCCATGGCTCTTAAATCCGACATCCGGGGAATGAGCTGGACATACCCTGACTACTTCGAGGTGGGCCGCGAGCAAGTTCGCGCATTCGCGCGCGCGATCAAGTGCGACAACCGGGCCTGCTTCGACGAGGTAGCGGCCGCCGAATTGGGCTACGACGGCCTCGTCGCGCCGTTAACTTTCGTGTCGATCTTCGCGAAGATCATCCAGGACGATTTTTTCCGGAATGTCGACGTGGGCATGGAGACCATGCAGATCGTCCAGGTCGACCAGCAGTTTCACTACCACAAACCGTTGCTTGTCGGCGACAAACTCTTTGGCCGTATGGACATCGAATCTGTGAACGAGCGTTTCGGCGCCGACATCGTCGTCACCAAGAACACCTGCGCCAACGAGCGTGGCGAGGTCTTATTGGCGGCCTACACCACCCTGATGGGCCACGAGGGTGATGACTCCATCCAGCTCAGATGGGACAAAGAAACCGGGCAGGTCGTCAGAACCGGGTAATCGGTATCGGATTTCCTGCGTTCAAGTGGAATCGAGTACACTCGGACCTCGGGGTTTTCCCATTACAGCGCGCTGTCCGTCGGTTCGGCGATCACCGAACGGAGAGCGCGCGTGTCATGTAAGCCCTGGTAGGTAAGCGCAGGTTGGCCTGCCAACCGCGAAGGGGCGTAGCTCAACTGGCAGAGCAGCGGTCTCCAAAACCGCAGGTTGCAGGTTCAAGTCCTGTCGCCCCTGCTGAAGACGGACAATGAGTATCGTGCCATGGTGGACACTGGAAGGGTGTCCGAGCACTGGAGCACGGCTCGCGGGAACTAGCAAACAAAGGAGCATGCGGTGAGCGACGAAGGCGACGCTGCCAACGACGCTGCACGCGACGGCGGCGACACCGAGGACGGGAGCTCGACCAGCGGTCGGACGGCCGTGGTGACCAAGTCTGCGACGCGCCCGCAACGACCCACCGGCAAGCGGTCCCGGCAGCGCGTCGGCGATGCCGACGCAGACGCTGAGTCGCCGGACGAGGTTGAGGTCTCCAAGGGCGACAAGGCCAAGAAGAGTGCCAAGTCGGACATGAAGACGGCCGGCAAGGCCGCTAAGGCCAAGAAGCCGAGGAAATCCGGGGATCGTCCGCCTAATCCCTTCGTGTTCCTCTACAACTACCTCAAGCAGGTCGTTGCAGAGATGCGGAAGGTGATTTGGCCCAACCGCAAACAAATGCTTACCTACACCTCAGTTGTGCTGGCGTTTCTCGCCTTCATGGTGGCGCTGGTCGGCGGGGCGGATTTCGGCCTGGCCAAGCTGGTGATGCTGGTGTTCGGCTGAGCAAGTGATCGAGAGAGGACTGAAACCGTGACTACCTTCGACGGTGACCCGTCCGCGGGTGAAGCGGTCGGCCTGAAAGAGACCGCCGAGCAAGCCGAGGTCGCCGAGACCTCAGCGACCGCAGCGACCGCAGAGGGCTCCGTGCAACCGGAGTCCGCTGAGGACGTCGACCCGGCCGCCGCGCTCAAGGCCGACCTGCGCAGCAGGCCCGGCGACTGGTACGTCGTGCACTCTTACGCGGGATACGAGAACAAGGTGAAAGCCAACCTGGAAACCCGCGTGCAGAACCTTGACGTGGGCGACTACATCTTCCAGGTGGAGGTTCCCACCGAAGAGGTCACCGAGATCAAGAACGGCCAGCGCAAGCAGGTCAACCGCAAGGTGCTGCCCGGCTACATCCTGGTGCGGATGGATTTGACCGACGACTCGTGGGCCGCGGTGCGCAACACCCCGGGGGTTACGGGCTTCGTCGGTGCGACGTCGCGCCCGTCGGCTCTGGCGCTCGACGACGTGGTGAAGTTCCTCCTGCCGCGGGGGGCGACGAAGAAGGCTGCCAAGGGTGCGGCCAGCACCGCCGCTGCCGCCGAGACGGGTGGGCTGGAGCGTCCGATTGTCGAGGTCGACTACGAGGTCGGCGAATCGGTGACGGTCATGGACGGCCCGTTTGCCACGTTGCCGGCCACCATCAACGAGGTCAATGCCGAACAGCAGAAGCTCAAGGTTCTGGTGTCGATCTTCGGCCGCGAAACACCGGTGGAACTGACCTTTAGCCAGGTCTCCAAGATCTAGCCCCTGAGGCAACCAAAACCAAAGCCGAAATTCAGGAAGGAACAATCGACACCCCATGCCCCCGAAAAAGAAGAAGAAAGTCACCGGGCTGATCAAGCTGCAGATCGTGGCGGGTCAGGCCAACCCGGCCCCGCCGGTGGGACCCGCGCTCGGTCAGCACGGCGTCAACATCATGGAGTTCTGCAAGGCGTACAACGCCGCCACGGAGAACCAGCGCGGCACCGTCATCCCGGTGGAGATCACGGTCTACGAGGACCGCAGCTTCACGTTCGCGCTCAAGACGCCCCCCGCCGCCAAGCTGCTGCTCAAGGCCGCCGGGGTGTCCAAGGGATCCGCGGAGCCGCACAAGACAAAGGTCGCCAAAGTCAGCTGGGATCAGGTCCGCGAGATCGCTGAAACCAAGAAAGCCGATCTCAACGCCAACGACATCGACGCGGCCGCCAAGATCATCGCCGGCACTGCCCGGTCGATGGGGATCACCGTCCAATAGCCCTCGACAAACTAATCATGCGTGGGAGGGCCAGCTTCGGCCCGCTTACTAACCACGACCCAACACAGATTGGACAGATCAAATGAGCAAGACCAGCAAGGCATACCGCGCCGCCGCCGATAAGGTGGACCGGGCCAACCTGTACACCCCGCTGGAGGCGGCCAAGCTCGCCAAGGAGACGTCGTCAACCAAGCAGGACGCGACCGTCGAGGTGGCGATCCGGCTGGGCGTCGACCCGCGCAAGGCGGACCAGATGGTCCGCGGCACGGTCAACCTGCCCCACGGCACCGGTAAGACGGCCCGGGTCGCGGTGTTCGCCGTCGGCGAGAAGGCCGAGCAGGCCCAGGCCGCAGGAGCCGACATCGTCGGCAGTGACGACCTGATCGAGAAGATCCAGGGCGGCTTCCTGGACTTCGACGCCGCGATCGCCACCCCCGATCAGATGGCCAAGGTCGGTCGCATCGCCCGCGTGCTGGGTCCGCGCGGCCTGATGCCGAACCCCAAGACCGGCACCGTCACCCCCGACGTCGCCAAAGCCATCGCCGACATCAAGGGCGGCAAGATCAACTTCCGCGTGGACAAGCAGGCCAACCTGCACTTCGTCATCGGCAAGGCGTCGTTCGACGAGAAGAACCTGGTCGAGAACTATGGCGCCGCGCTCGACGAGGTGCTGCGGCTCAAGCCCTCGTCGTCGAAGGGCCGCTATCTGAAGAAGATCACGGTGTCGACGACCACGGGCCCAGGCATTCCGGTGGACCCGTCCGTCACCCGCAACTTCGCCGAGGCCTAAGTCTTTTCGGCCTTAGTAGTCTTTCGGCCTTAGTCGCCGACTGTGCATCCTGCGACGGCGGGCCGGCGTGTCTCGCCGCAAGATTCACTGTCGGCGTGAGGTTCACACCGATCCGCCGCACTCGGCGATGCGCCGCCGCAAGAAGTCGCGGCCCGGCTCGGAACCATTGGACTCCAACGCGACCCGGTACCACGTGACGGCCTCGCCGGGCCGTCCCGCCCGCCGCAGCAGGTCGGCGCGCACGGTGGCGACGAGGTTCGAGCGGCCCAGCCGGGGATCATGGGCCACCTTGTCCAGGGCGGCCAGGCCGGCGTCGGGACCGTCGCGGAGACCGACCGCCAGCGCGCGGTTGGCGCGGACCACCGGGGAGTCGGTCAGCCGCAGCAGCCGGTCGTACGCCGCGCAGATGGTCGCCCAGTCGGTCTGCTCCCACGACGGCGCCGTCGCGTGCAGCGCCGCGATCACCGCCTGCGGCAGGTAGGGCCCCGTCGATCCCTGCGCCTGTCGCAACCGATCCAGCCCGCGCGAGATACGGCCGTGTTCCCAGCGCCGGCGGTCCTGTTCATCGAGCGGCACCAGCATCCCGGCAGCGTCCACTCGGGTTGCCCGTCGCGAATCGTGCAGCAGCACCAGCGCGGCCAACGCATGCGCCTCCAGCTCCTGCGGCATCAGCGCGCACAGCTCTCCGCTCAGCCGGACCCCTTCGTCGCACAGTTCGTCGCGAATCGCCGACGGGCCCGCCGTCGACCAGTATCCCTCGGTGAACACCGAGTAGATGCAACTGAGCACGTGTGGTGTGCGCTCGGGCAGCAGTTCGGCGGGTGGCACCCGCAGCGGGATGTTGGCATGCCGAATCTTGTTCTTGGCGCGTGTGATTCGCTGACCGATGGCCGCCTCGGTCTGCAGCAACGCGCGGGCGATCTCGCCGACCGTCAGACCGGATACCAACCGCAGTGTGAGCGCCAGCTGCGACTGCCGGTCCAGCGCCGGATGCGCGCACGTGAACATCATCCGCAGCTCGTCGTCGACAACCGGATGCGGGTCCGTGTGATCGGTGCGCGCCCGGATGTTGTCCACGTAGCCTTCCAACGCCGCCAATTCCTTTCCGGGGCGCACTGATTCGCGACGTAGCCGATCCCGGGCGCGGTTGCGGGCGACGGTCATCAGCCACCCGCCTGGGTTATCGGGCATGCCGTCGCCGGGCCAGCTGCGCAGCGCCTCGGCACAGGCTTCCTGGACGGCGTCCTCGGCAACGGTGAGGTCGCCGGACCACCGCGCGAGCGCGGCGACGGCGGGTCCCCATTCCCGGCGGAAGACGCCGTCCAGGTTGGACACGGGTGCAGCTATAGGGAGGACACCCCGGCCAGCTGCCGCAGCTCGACGGCGGAAGCTGGGATCAGCGACGCTATCTTGACGGCCCCGTCGCGATCCTCAGCACCAACCAGGTAGAAGCCGCTGGCCACTTCGGCGCCTTCCACGTATGGTCCGTCGGTCACGTTGACTTCGCCGCCGCGCACCCGCACCGTCGTCGCCGTGGACCGGTCGTGCAATGCGGCGCCGGCAATCACGTGATCGCCTGCGGCGGCCTGGAACTCACCGTGGCGTGCCGCCATCGCCTCCCACTCCGGGGAGCCGGGCGTGTGCGCGGACGCGGGTGGCTCCAGCAGCAGTGCGAGCCAGTCGTTGCCGGTCAGCCTGCGGGACGGTTCAAATGAGTGGAACACCGGCCACACCTCCACCGCGCCGTGTTTGGCCGCCGGGATGTCACGCGCGAGAGCGATTGCCTCGTCGAGGTTTTCGGCTTCGAACAGGTAATAGCCGCCAGCCACTTCGGCACCTTCGGCGAATGGGCCGTCGGTGATGGTCGGCGCGTCCGGGCCCCCGGTGATGCGCACCGCGGTTGCCGCCGGCAACAGGGCGTCACCTCCGCGGATCGCCGAGGCGGCCTTGGCGTGGAACGCCTGGTAGGCCGCCATCTCCGCCGCCCCCTCGTCGGGCGTGCGCTCGCGCTCCCCGCTGATCAACAGAGCCAAGTACTGCATTTGTCGTCACCTCCGGTAGTGAGGGAGCCTTGTGCTCCACTCTCTACCTGTTCGACGAACGCCGCAGCGCTAATCCGACACCCGCGGAGAAATCAGGTGACGGCGCCCGGCTTGAGGTAGGTCACCAGGCTGCAGTCGAGTATCTCGTCGGCGAAGTAGTGCTCGCAGCCGCGCAGATACTTCATGTACCGGTCGTAGACCTCTGCGGAGGTGACCTCGATGGCCTTTTCCCTGTTGGACTCCAGCGTGTCGCCCCAGATGCGCAGCGTCTTGATGTAGTGCGGCTGCAGCGAAAGTGGTTCGGGGACAACGAATCCCGCCTTCTCGCCGTGTTCGACCATCATCTCGGTGGACGGCAGCCGACCGCCCGGGAAGATCTCGGTGATGATGAATTTGATGAAGCGCATCGTCTCGAAGGTCAGTTTCTTACCGCGGGCGGCGATGTTATAGGGGTGGTAGCTGACGCTGCTTTGAACAGTCATGCGGCCGTCGTCGGGCATGATGTTGAAACATCGCTTGAAGAAGTCGTCGTAGTTCTCATGCCCGAAGTGCTCGAAGGCCTCGATCGACACGATCCGGTCGACGGGGTCGTTGAAATCTTCCCAGCCCTGGAGCCGCACGTCACGAGTGCGGTTGGTGTCGAGGCCGGCCAGCACCTGCTCGGATCGGGCGTGCTGATTCTTGGACAGCGTCAGGCCGACGACGTTGACGTCGTACTTCTCAACGGCACGCTTCATGGTGGTGCCCCACCCGCAGCCGATGTCCAGCAGTGTCATCCCTGGCTTGAGGTCGAGTTTGTCGAGGTTCAGGTCGATCTTGGCGATCTGGGCTTCCTCGAGCGTGAGATCCGGTGGCTCGAAGTAGGCGCAGCTGTAGGTGCGTGTCGGGTCCTGGAACAGGGCGAAGAAATCGTCGGAGACGTCGTAGTGCGCCTGAATGTCTTCAAAACGCGTCCGGGTCTTCGTCGGGCGAGTCGGTTTCTCAGCCATTTAGTCTTGCTCTCCTGGATGAAGGTCACTGCCTACGACGCACGCACGCATCGGCGAATGTCGTGACGTGCAACCATACCCAACGCGAGGGGCCCTCAACCGGGTGGGCGCTGGGCTCGGCGGAGCCCGGTGGTTGGCACGAAGTTCACTTTTCCAGTGTGAACTGGTTGCAGTCGATGTAGCCCGTGCGGAAAGCCTTGGCGCAGCCGGTCAGGTACTTCAGGTAGCGCTCGTAGACGTCTTCGGACTGGATCTCGATCGCCTCGTCCTTGCGCGCCTGAAGGGCCTCGACCCAGAAGTCGAGGGTGGTGGCGAAGTCCGACTGCAGCGACTGGATGCGGGTCACGTTGAACCCCACCTTTGCCGAGTGGTCCTCAATGGTCTCGATCATCGGCAGCCGGCCGCCCGGGAAGATGTCGGTGACGATGAACTTGATGAACTTGACCATGTCGATCGTCACGGGTATGCCGCGCGCGAAGACCTGCTTCGGGTGCAGGCCCGTGATCGAGTGCAGCAGCATGACACCGTCGTCGGGCATGGCGGTGTAGGCGAATTTGAAGAAGTCGTCGTAGCGGTGGAAGCCGAAGTGTTCCAGCGCCTCGATGACGACGATGCGGTCCACCGAGTCGGTGAAATCCGCCCAGTCCTGCAGCCGGACCTGCCGCGAGCGGTTCGAGTCGATGCCGTCGAGCACCTGCCGGCAGTAGGCGTGCTGGTTCTTGGACAGTGTTAGCCCGACGACGTTGACGTCGTACTTCTCCACCGCGCGTCTCATGATCGAACCCCACCCGCAGCCGACGTCGAGCAGGGTCATCCCCGGCTCCAGACCCAGCTTGTCCAGCGTCAGGTCCAGCTTGGCGACCTGCGCTTCGTGCAGGGTCATGCCCTCGCGCGGAAAGTACGCACAACTGTAGGTGCGGGTCGGATCGACGAACAGCGCGAAGAACTCGTTGGAAAGGTCGTAGTGCGCCTGAACATCGTCGACGTTGCACCGTGCGCGGAGGGCGGCCGCTGATTTGTCAGACAATTGTCCTCCCGAGATGAACCCGTGAACCCGTATCCATCCCCGGACACCCTACCCGCGGACGGGCAGAACCCCGGGATTTGACGCGGGTGGGACCTAGGTTTTTGGATCGACGTCCGCCAGGCACCCGCCCGACCGGCGCGATCAGTTTTTCTCCAGGGTGAACTGGTTGACGTCGATGTAGCCGGTCCGAAATGCGTTCGCACATCCGGTCAGATACCTGATGTAGCGCTCGTAGACCTCTTCAGACTGGATGTTGATGGCCTCGTTGCGGCGCGCCTCGAGCGCCGCCGCCCACAAGTCGAGGGTTTTCGCATAGTGGGGCTGCAGCGACTGGCGCCGGGTCAGCCGGAAACCGGCCTTCGACGACTGATCCGCCACCATCTCGATCGACGGCAACCGACCGCCCGGGAAGATCTCGGTGACGATGAACTTGATGAAGCGCGCCATCTCGAACGTCAGCGGTATGCCACGTTCGGCGCATTGCGGCCCGGTCAGCCCGGTGATCGAGTGCAGCAGCATCACCCCGCCGGCCGGCAGCGCGGCGTAGGCCATCTTGAAGAAGTCGTCGTAGCGATCGTGGCCGAAGTGCTCGAACGCGCCGATCGACACGATGCGGTCGACGGGATCGTCGAACTGTTCCCAGCCGGCCAGCAATACCCGCTTGCTACGCGCGTCCCCCATCTCGTTGAACGACTTCTGCACGTGGGCCGCCTGGTTCTTCGACAACGTCAGGCCGACGACATCGACGTCGTACTTTTCGACGGCGCGCCGCATGGTGGCGCCCCAGCCGCAGCCGACGTCGAGCAGCGTCATCCCGGGCTCTAGGCCCAGCTTGCCCAGCGCCAGGTCGATCTTGGCGATCTGGGCCTCTTCCAGTGTCATGTCGTCGCGCTCGAAGTAAGCGCAGCTGTAGGTCTGGGTGGGGTCCAGGAACAGGCGAAAGAAGTCGTCGGATAGATCGTAGTGCGCCTGCACATCGTCGAAATGCGGCGTCAGATCGTTAGCCATGACGGTACGTGCCTTTCTGGACCATGCCGGCCCCTCGGTGCTCAGGCGAAATGCACCGAAATTCCCCCCTACATGCTCCGGGCATGCTATCCGATTCCGACGCGGTCGGTCACCTCACTTGATGAGGGTGAATTGTCCGACGTTGGAGATGCCTTTGCGGAAGAGGTTCGCGCAGCCGGTCAGATAGCGCATGAAGCGGTCGTATACCTCTTCGGACTGGATGGCGATGGCGCGTTCGCGATTGGCCTGCAGATTGGCCGCCCACATGTCCAAAGTCCGCGCGTAATGCGGTTGCAGCAATTCGATTTCTTCGACCGAAAACCCGCTGGCCTGTGAATTGTCGACGATATCGGCTTCGCTGCACATCCCCCCGCCGGGGAAGATTTCCTTCCCGAGGAAGTGAAAGAACCGCAGATCCTTCATCGTCACCGAGATGCCATGCTCTCGCCAGTACGTCTGCGGATACGTGAATATGCTGTGCAGCAGCATCCGGCCGTCATCGGGAAGGATCTCGTAGGCAAAGTCGAAGAAGGCCGGCCAACGCTCCTTTTTGAAGGCGTCGAAGGCCTCGAAGCTGATGATCCGGTCGACCTTCTCATCGAACTCTTCCCAGCCCTGCAGCCGCGCCTCGGCACGTCGGGCCGTCGGAATCGCGGCCAGCCTGGCTTTGCTGCGCTCATAGTGATTTCTGCTCAGGGTGATACCGATCACGTTGACGTCGTACTCCTCGACCGCACGGACCACCGCGCCGCCCCAGCCGCAACCGACGTCCAGCAGCGTCATCCCCGGCTCGAGGTTCAGCTTGTCCAGTCCCAGATCCAACTTGGCGAGCTGCGCTTGTTCGAGGGTCATGTCGTCGCTCTTGAAGTATGCGCAGGTGTAGACCATGTTGGGGTCCAAGAACAATGCGAAGAAGTCGTCGGAAATGTCGTAAGTCGCCTGCGACTCTTCGTAATACGGCTTCAGCTTGGCCATATGAGACAAACCTCCTGGAGGAAACCGTACAGCCTGTGAGGCTGTGCGTAACACAGATGTAGAAGTCTAAAGCCGCCGAGCCCTTGCTTCAGCCGGCATTGGCGAAATTGCTCGTCAGCACGTTGATCACCTGGTCCCACAGCTGTTCTGGCAGATCATGACCCATGCCGTCGAATAACTCCAATCGAGCGCCGTTGATGGCGCGCGCGACTGCGCGGCCGCCGGAGGGCCGCATCAGTTTGTCGGCCAGGCCGTGCAGAACCACGGTCGGCACCGCGATCTTGCGGTCGTAGCGCAGCAGATTTCCGCTGGCCAGGACCGCGCTGAAGTGCCGGGCGACGCCCCAGGGGTAATAGCTGCGTTCGTAGCTTTCGACCGCGTCGGCGCGGACCTTCTCCTCGGGCGCGCGGTAGCGCGGGCTGCCGGTGATATTGGTGACGCGCACCGCGTTGTCGACGATCACTTCGAGGGGAGAGCCGGGCGGCGGGCCTTTGAGGACCGCCAGCAGGGCGCGTGGCGCGGGCGGTGGCAGGAACCTGCGGTTATTGCTGGAGAAGATGACCGCCAGGCTCTTGGTCCGTTCGGCGAACCGGGCCGCGAAGATCTGCGCGATCATGCCGCCCATCGACGCGCCGACGATGTGGGCGCGCGCAATGCCCAGGTGGTCCAGCAGGGCGGCGGCGTCATCGGCCATGTCTTCCAAACTGTAGGACGCCTCGCCGCGCAGGCCGAACCAGAACCGCAGTAGCCGCCCGATCAGCGGCCCGCCGGCGCCGGCGGACTCGGTCTTGTCGGACAAGCCGACATCGCGGTTGTCGTAGCGGATGACCCGCAGGCCCTGGCCGACGAGCTTCTCGCAGAAGCCGGTCCGCCACAGCAACAGTTGTGCGCCCAGCCCCATAATCAGCAGTACGGGTGGGTCGTCGATGTCACCCATGTCCTCGTAGTAGAGCTTCAGGTCGCCCGAAGTAGCGCTGCCGGCGCGGATCTCCATCAGACCGCCCTATACCTCAACGTCAGACTGGTGCTCTCGGCTGACCTCGACCATGAAGTTCGCAAAGTAACCCGTCAGCTGCGGGTCGGACATCATCTGCCATTTCGGTGCGAGCAACTTCATGTACCGCTCGACGTACAAGAACTGCTTGCCGATCAGCACCAGCTCCCGGGGCAACTTGACGTCGTAGGCGTCGGCCAGTGTCGACAATTGCCGCCCGATGTCGGCATAGGACATGTCGCCCAGCGTTTGCATGGTCAGCGGGGTGGCGAAGCGCTCCAGGTCTTTGGCGGCCTGGGCCTCCGGCTTGGTGGTCCCCACGGCGCCCATCAGCACGACGATCTTGCCGGCCGAAGCGTGGTCCTTCTTCACCAGCAGCGCGTACACCAGCTCGCGCAGCAGCCAGCGGGTGCGGGGATCGATGCGGCCCATGATGCCGAAGTCGAAGAACACGATGCGGCCCTGGTCGTCGACGTAGAGGTTGCCGGCGTGCAGGTCGCCGTGGAACAGCCCGTGGCGCAGCCCGCCCTCGAACACACTGAACAGCAGCGCCTTCACCAGCTCGACGCCGTCGAATCCGGCCTCGCGGATGGCGGCGACGTCATCGATGCGGATCCCGTGGATTCGCTCCATCGTCAGCACCCGTTCGGAGGTGTAGTCCCAGTGCACCTGCGGTACCCGGATGTTGGCGCCCAGCGGCGACGCGTGCAGGTGCGAGACCCAGGCCTCCATCGACTGCGCCTCGAGCCGGAAGTCCAGCTCTTCGGCCAGGTTGCCGGCGAAGTCGGCGACGACGTCCTGCGCCGACAGCCGACGGCCCACCTTGGCCAATTCAGCGGTTTGGGCGAAGCGCTTGAGGATCTGCAGGTCGGCGGCGACGCGGCGGCGGATGCCGGGACGCTGAATCTTGACGACGACTTCCTCGCCACTGTGCAGGGTCGCGTAGTGCACCTGGGCGATGGAGGCGGACGCGAACGGCTCTTCCTCCCATTGGGCGAACAGCTCGGAAGGGTCGCGGCCCAGCTCCTCGGCGAAGAGCTCGTGCACTTCCTTGGTGTCGGCGGGCGGGACCCGGTCGAGTAGGCCGCGGAATTCGCGGGAGAGCGGCTCGCCGAACGCACCGGGGCTGGAGGCGATGATCTGTCCGAACTTCACGTAGGTCGGGCCCAGGTCGGCGAAGGTCTGCGGGAGCTGCTTGATCACCTTCTGTTGCCATGGCCCCTTGGCCGGCAGCGTGGACACGACGCGGCCGGCGGTGCGCAGGACGTGCCAGCCAGTGGCGGCTACCCGGGCCGCTTCGACCGGCAGGGGCACCCGGTCAAGTTTGGCCACCTCGCGGTGTTTGGTGGAACTCATCTCAGCAGTGTGCCAAATCGGCACTGTCAAGTCCCAATTCCTGTGATTGCGCTCACCGGGACTTGGCGAGCGCGAAATTCTCGGTGAGGGCCTCGATGACCGGCCGCCAGACCGGTTCGGGGAGGTCGTGTCCCATCCCGTCGACCACGACGAATCGCGCGCCGGGAATCGCTTCGGCGATCGCGCGTCCATTGCGCAGGCGCACCATCGGGTCGGCCGAACCGTGCAGCACCACGGTGGGCGCGGTGATCGCCTTGCTGTAGCGGAGCAGGCTGCCGGTCCCCAGCACGGCATCGAATTGGCGCCGCGCGCCCTGCGGATAGCTGGACCGATCCACCAGTTGCTGCACACGCTTTCGCAGCTCGGAATCGGACGGTAGGAAGTTTGGCCCGTTGAACACCGCGACGTTGCGCACCTCGAAGTCCAGCTTGTCCTCGGCCGGGGCGTCCTTGGCCGGCGGATGGAAGGCGAGCTTGATCACCCTCCAGGCCGGCAAGGCCGACAACGGCTTGCCGGTGGTCGACATGATGATGCCCAGCGACGCCACCCGGTCCGGCTCGCTGCCGGCCAGGATTTGGGCGATCATGCCGCCCAGCGACGCGCCGACCACATGGGCGCGGGTGATGCCCAGATGATCGAGCAACGCCACCACGTCCTCGGTCATGTCGATCAACGTGTAGGGCACCGGACTGGGCTTGCCCAGCAGATAACGGCCCATCCGCCGGAAGATGGAGCCCCGGGCCCGCAGTCCGTGCATTTTGGCCGACAGCCCGGTGTCGCGGTGGTCGAAGCGGATCACGCGGTAGCCGGCGCCGACGAGCTGCGCGCAGAAGCCGTCGGGCCACATCGGCAGCTGGGCGCCCAGGCCCATGATCAGCAGCACGGGTGGGGCCGCGGGGTCGCCGAGATCCTCGTAATACAGCTCGACGGGGCCTTCGGGCGTCTCGCGCCGCGCGATTCCGCTGTTGGTGAGCACGCTCTCTTTTCTACCCGCCGAGCCTTGCTACCGGCTGAGCCGTTCTACCTGCGTGCCCAGGGCTTCACCCATCCTTCGATCTCCCAGCCCTCCAGCCCGGCGATCAACTCGTACATGGTGGCCCCGTCGATCGTCTCCCGGATGATGTCGGCGTGCCCGGAGTGGCGGGCCAGCTCGTTGATCACGTGCAGGATCACCCAGCGCACAGACCAGGCCGGTTGATTCTTGGGGAACCAGGGGACGTCCTGCGGGACGGGCACCGGGGCGGCGAGGTCGGCGGTTTCCACCAGCCGCAGCGAGGTCGCGTTTTGGGCCTCGAAGGCTTTCAGCAGCCCGGCCAGCGTCTCGTCGGGACGTATCACATGCTGGTCGCCAAACTCCTTGGCGATCTCCTCGAACGGGCGGGTGTCTTTGGGTGGCTCGTCCGGCGCGGCCGCGACTCGCGTCATCCAGGTGCGCTGCATCCCGGTGGCATGCTTGACCAGCCCGCCGATCGACAGCGCGCTGACCGAGGGTGTGGACCGGGCTTGTTCATCGGTAAGGCCGTAGGAGACGGCGAAATACGCGCTTTGGTGGTAGGCGAGAAACTCGCGCAGGGCATGGCGTTCGTCGGTGACGGGCGGGGCGAGGGCGGGCATTCTCAATCCTCCTGATTGACGGTTGTGTGCAGGTAAAGGTCTCGGAGGCAAGCGATTTCGGCGCCGTGGTGGATCGCTTCCCGGTTGATGTGCAAGATCAGTTCGCTGAGCGGGTGGTTTGCGTACGGCCCCTCGGCCGGGCCGCAGCGGCGGGTCAGGTCAGCCGCGGACAGCGACCGCACACCGCTGATCCAGGCGGCGTAGCTCTCGTCGAGTTGCCTCAGGGCAGTGGCGGCGTCGGTGGCGTAGTCCCAGCTTTGGTAGTCGGCGGGCGGTCCGCGGAAATGGTGGTGGTTGCGCATGGCGAACACCCCGACGATGACGTGGGCCATGCGCCAGGCGATGGTGGTGAACGGCGCCGGGCTGGGCGGGGGGAAGGTGAAGTCCACCGACCCGTCGGGATGAACGGTCCAGCAGTTGGGCACCGGCTGCCAGAAGTACTCGTCGTCGGTCAGGCCGTCCAGGCGTGGGCGCAGCTGTGCGCGCCAATGCCAGTCAAGCTGGTCGGCCAGTTGTGTGGTCAGGTCAGCCATGCCACCGAGCATTCCAGCAACGGGTGACAGGCTTCCATCACGCCACGGCTTCCTCGGGTCGTGGGGCCGCCGTAAAGTGCGGGCATGCAGCTGATTTCGGCGGAGTCGACCGAGCTTTTCGTCGGGCCGCCCGAAGCGCCGCTGCAGCTGGTGCGCGTGACCGTATCCGGGTGTGCCGAGCCGGCGCCGGTCCGCATCGACGGCGACGGTCTGCGGGGGGAAGCCGTGGCCTTGGGAACGGGCGCCGAACACGAGGTCATCGAGGTTCCGGTCACGGTGGCCCGTCCCGTCGTCGGTGAGCGCCGGGCCGCGCGGGTGCACACGGGCCCCGCCCGCGAGTCGTTCGAGTTCACCGTGGCCGAGCCCGGGTGGACGATGTTCATGATCAGCCACTTCCACTACGACCCGGTCTGGTGGAACACGCAGGGCGCCTACACCAGCGAATGGACCGAGGACCCGCCCGGCCGGGCCCGGCAGACCAACGGCTTCGCGCTGGTCCACGCGCACCTGGAAATGGCGCGTCGCGAGCCCGAGTACAAATTCGTGCTGGCCGAAGTGGATTACCTCAAGCCGTACTGGGACACCCACCCCGAGGACCGCGCCGACCTCCGCAGGTTCCTCGCCGAGGGCCGCGTCGAGGTGATGGGCGGCACCTACAACGAACCCAACACCAACCTGACCAGTCCGGAAACGACCATCCGAAACCTGGTGCACGGCATAGGTTTTCAGCGTGACGTGCTGGGTGCCGACCCGGCCACCGCGTGGCAGCTCGACGTGTTCGGCCACGACCCGCAATTCCCCGGGATGGCCGCCGACGCGGGCCTGACGTCGAGTTCGTGGGCCCGGGGCCCGCACCATCAGTGGGGCCCGGCGCACGGCGGCTCGGAAGGCGGAGACGTCGAACGCATGCAGTTCAGCAGCGAGTTCGAGTGGATCTCCCCGTCGGGGCGCGGGCTGCTGACCCACTACATGCCGGCGCACTATTCGGCGGGTTGGTGGATGGACTCGTCGACCTCGCTGGGTGAGGCCGAGGACGCCACCTACGCGCTGTTCGATCAGCTCAAGAAGGTCGCGCTGACGCGCAACGTGCTGCTGCCCGTCGGCACCGACTACACCCCGCCGAACAAGTGGGTGACCGCCATCCACCGCGACTGGGCCGCGCGCTACACGTGGCCGCGCTTCGTGTGCGCGCTGCCGCGGGAGTTCTTCGCGGCGGTGCGCGCCGAACTGGCCGACCGCGGGGACGAGCCGTCGCCTCAGACCCGCGACATGAACCCCATCTACACCGGCAAGGACGTGTCGTACATCGACACCAAACAGGCCAACCGGGCCGCCGAGAACGCCGTGCTGGACGGCGAGCGCTTCGCTGTCTTCGCTTCTCTGATGGCAGGCGCCGAGTACCCGCAGGCCGCCCTGGCCAAGGCGTGGGTGCAGCTGGCCTACGGCGCCCACCACGACGCCATCACCGGCTCGGAGTCCGACCAGGTCTACCTCGACCTGCTGACCGGCTGGCGCGACGCGTGGGAGCTGGGCCGCGCCGCCCGCGACAACTCGCTGGGGCTGCTGTCCGGTGCGCTCGAGGGTCCCGGGCATTCGGTCGTGGTGTGGAACCCGCTGACACACGAGCGCACCGACATCGTCACCGCGCGGCTCGACGCGCCGTCGGCGGCGGGAGTGCGGGTGCTCGACGCCGACGGCACCGAGCTGTCCGCCCACGTCGAGCACGACGGGCGTTCGGTCACCTGGCTGGCGCGCCACGTGCCGTCCCTGGGCTGGCGGGCCTTCCGCCTGGCTGCCGGGGGCGCAGCCGCGGGCTGGACGCCGGTCCGCGACAGCGAGATTGCCAATGAGCACTATCGGCTGGCTGTCGACCCCAGCCGCGGCGGCGGGGTGCGGTCGCTGGTCGAGCTGGCCCAGGGCGGCCGCCAGCTGATCGTGGAAGGCCGGGTGGGGAACGAGCTGGCCGTCTACGAGGAATACCCGTCGCACCCGACGCAGGGGGAGGGCCCGTGGCATCTGCTGCCCAAGGGCCCGGTGGTGTGCTCGTCGGAATCGGCCGCCGAGGTGCAGGCCTACCAGGGCCCGCTCGGTGAACGGCTGGTGGTGCGGGGCCGGATCGGCGGCCTGCTGCGCTACACCCAGATCCTGACCCTGTGGCGCGGGGTGGCCCGGGTGGACTGCCGCACGGTCATCGACGAGTTCACCGGGGAAGACCGCCTGCTGCGACTGCGCTGGCCGTGCCCGGTGCCGGGCGCCATGCCGGTCAGCGAGGTGGGGGACGCCGTCGTGGGGCGGGGTTTCGCGCTGCTGCATGACGGGCCGCAATCGGTGGACACCGCGGAGCACTTGTGGACGCTGGACAACCCCGCCTACGGCTGGTTCGGCCTGTCCTCGGCGGTGCGGGTGCGGGTGGGCGACGCGCTGCGCGCGGTGTCGGTGGCCGAGGTGGTGTCGCCGGCCGAGGAGGTGTCGGCCCCGCTGGCGCGCGAGCTGATGGTCGCGCTGGTCCGAGCCGGCGTCACCGCCACCTGCAGCGGTGCCGACCAGCCACGCTACGGCCACCTCGACGTCGACTCCAACCTGCCCGACGTGCGGATCGCGCTGGGCGGGCCGACCCGCAACGCCTTCGCCAATGCCGTTCTGGCGCAGGCCGATCCGGTGTACGCGGCCGAACTGCAACGCCAGCTGGGAAAGACCGGCCAGGCCAGGGTCTGGGTGCCGGCCGCGACATCGTTGGCGGCGGCCTGGGTGCCCGACGCCGACCTGCGTGCGCCGCGGGCGCTGCCGGTGCTGGTGATCGACGGCCACGACGAGGAGGGCCTGCGTGCCGCGATCGCGTCGGTGGTCGATGACCTCAGGAATTCTGAGACCGCCGAGATCCTGGTCAGCCAAGACACCCGGCGGGCGCCGTCGGGCATCGAGAACTTCGAAGCCCGCACCGTCGCGCTGCTCAACAACGGGGTACCCAGCTTCGCCGTCGACATCGAAGGCACCCTCCACACCGCCCTGATGCGGTCCTGCACCGGCTGGCCGTCGGGTACTTGGATCGATGACCCGCGCCGCACCGCGCCCGACGGCTCCAACTTCCAACTCCAGCATTGGACACACGTGTTCGACTACGCCCTGGTCTGCGGCGACGGCGACTGGCGGCAATCCCGGATCCCGACCCGCAGTGCGCAGTTCTCCCATCCGCTGCTCGCCGTGCGCCCGGAGCGCCGACGCGGCACGCTGCCCGCGATCGGATCGCTGCTGCACGTCGAGCCCGCCGACGCCGTACAGCTGGCCGCCCTTAAGGCGGCCGGCAACCCGCTGGCGGCGGGCAGCGCACGGCGGGTCGACCCCAGCGTGGTCGCCCTGCGGTTGGTGGAAACGACCGGGACAGCTACCCGCGTCGCCGTCGGGTCCGGGCTCGGGAAGGTGGGCGGCCTGCAGCTCGCCGACCTGCTGGAGAAGTCGCGCGGGCGCGCGAAGGCGGTTGACCTGCATGGCTATCAGGTGGCCACCGTGCTGGCTCGGCTCGAAATGCCAAGTTTGCTCCCGGATTCGGCCGACCTGGCCCCGGACGCCGAAGCTGCGCAACCGCTTTACGCCCGTTACTGGCTGCACAACCGCGGACCCGCGCCACTCGGCGGATTGCCGGCCGTCGCCCACCTGCACCCGCAGCGAGTGACCGCGACACCGGGCAGCGAACTGACGTTGCGCCTCACCGTGGCCAGCGACTCCAGCGATGCCACGCTGGACGGCGCCGTGACGATGGTGTGTCCCGACGGCTGGTCCGCCACACCGGCCGGGCTGCCGTTCACGCTGTGCGGCGGCGACCATCGGGAGGCCGACGTGGTGGTTTCGGTTCCGGCGCGCGCGCAGCCGGGGCTTTACCCCGTCCGCGCCCAGCTTGGCGTCACCTGCGACGACGTCCCGGCGGCCTGGCGCCAGGTGGTCGAGGACTTATGCGTCGTCGAGGTCGGTGCAGGCGGTCAGGCGGAGCTGGTCTACCTCGTCGACGGGCCGGCCGACGTCGAGCTCGCCGCCGGGAAGGCGGCCCGGCTGACCGTCACCGTCGGCACCCATGCCCGCGCCGACCTGGCGCTGGAGGCCCACCTGGTCAGCCCCTGGGGCACCTGGGAGTGGATCGGGCCCGCCGCGGTCGGTGCGGTCCTGCCGGCCTGCGGCACGGTCCAGCTCTGCTTCGACGTGGCGCCGCCGCCGTGGCAGGAACCCGGCGAGTGGTGGGCCCTGGTCCGGGTCGGCTGCGCGGGCAGGCTGGTGTACTCACCGGCGGTGAAGGTGACCGTGACATGAGCCCGCAGCTGGCGGCGACGGTCGCGGGCACCCCGGTTTCCGTCGCCGAGGTCGACGCGGCCGAGGGCCGGCTGCGTAACCGTCCGGGTGCGGCCGCGCTGCCGGCAACCGGTACCAGCGAGGGCCGCCAACTGCGGCGCTGGCTCACTCAACTGATCGTGACCCAGCGCGTGATCGACGTCGAGGCGGCCGCCCGGGGCCTGACGGCGCGGGGTGCGCCGACCGAGGACGACCTGCTGCCCGACGCGACCGCCCGGCTGGAGATGGGGAGCATCGCGGCGGCCGTCCTGGCGGAGCCGCGGGCGCGGGCGCTGTTCGCCGACGTCACCGCCGAGATCCGGGTCAGCGACGACGACGTCGCCGACTACCACGTCCGCAACCCGCTGCGGTTCGCCGCGGCGCGCCGCGGCCGTCAGGGCTGGCACACCCCCTCGCTCACCGGCCCGCCGCTGGACGAGGTGCGTTCGGCGATCGCCGACCATCTGCGGGGCGCCGCGCGGCGGCGCGCCTTCCGGGTGTGGCTGGACGCGCGCCGGGCCACGCTGGTCCAGCTCGCTGCCGGCTACGAGCATCCGGGCGACCCGCGCCAACCCGACAACACCCACCGGCACTGATCGCCATGCTCACCCTCTGCCTGGACATCGGCGGCACCAAAATCGCCGCGGGCCTCGCCGATCCCGGCGGCGCGCTGGTGTATACGGCGATTCTGCCCACCCCGCCCGGCGGTGCGGCCGAGGAGGTCTGGGCCGTGGTCGCCGCGATGATCGCCGACGCGCTGCGTGCCGCCGGCGGCCTGAACGGTCCCGTCACGGCGGTGGGCGTCGCTTCGGCCGGCCCGGTCGACCTGCCCAGCGGGACGGTCAGCCCGATCAACATCAGGTCCTGGCACCGCTTCCCGCTGCGCGACCGGGTCGCCGCCATGATTCCCGGGGCCCCGGGCGTTCCGGTGCGGCTCGGCGGCGACGGCGTGTGCATGGCGCTGGGCGAACACTGGCTTGGGGCAGGCCGCGGTGCGCGCTTCGTGCTCGGCATGGTCGTGTCCACCGGCGTGGGCGGCGGATTGGTGCTCGACGGCGTCCCCTACACCGGGCGCACCGGCAACGCCGGTCACGTCGGTCACGTGGTGGTCGAACAGGACGGCCAACCCTGCACGTGCGGAGGGCACGGCTGCGTCGAGACCGTCGCGGCGGGTCCGTGGCTGGTGCGCTGGGCGCGTGCTCACGGTTGGTCCGCGCCGCCCGGCGCCGGCGCCGGCGACCTCGCCGCCGCCGCGGCGGCCTCGGACCCGGTCGCCGTGCGTGCGTTCGGCAGGGGAGCCACCGCGCTGGCGGCGACGATCGCGTCGGTCGCGGCGGTGTGCGATCTCGACCTCGTCGTCATCGGCGGCGGCGTCGCCAAGTCGGGGCCCGTCCTCTTCGACCCCTTGCGCGCGGCGTTGCCCGGCTACGCCGGCCTCGACTTTCTCGCCGGCCTGCGGGTGGTGCCGGCCGAGCTCGGGGGCGAGGCCGGTCTGATCGGCGCGGCCCGGCTGGCGATGCTCGGCTAGCGTTTCGGGCGCCTGCCGGGAAACCGTTTTGGCGCACGCGCGGCGTCACGCTATCCTGGTTCCCGATCCACCGAAGACCGTCGGTCACCGAGAAATCGGTTGAAGGTCCGGGAACATCCCGGCGGCCCACGCAGGAGGACGAGGCATTTCGCCGGCTGCGCCGGCGCATCTCAACGCCCCGGCCGCTTCCTGCGCCGGGGCGTTCGTCGTTCCCCGGTGATCACAGACGACAAAGTCGGATGGCTTTTCACTTCAGGAGGTATGCATGGCCAGGGCTGACAAGGCCACCGCCGTTGCAGACATCGCGGACCAGTTCAGGGACTCGACCGCCACCGTGATCACCGAATACCGCGGTTTGACGGTGGCCAACCTGGCCGAACTACGCCGTTCGCTGGCGGGGTCGGCGACCTACGCGGTGGCCAAGAACACGCTGATCAAGCGCGCCGCGTCGGAAGCCGGGATCGAGGGTCTCGACGAGTTGTTCGCCGGACCGACGGCCATCGCGTTCGTCACGGGTGAGCCGGTCGACGCCGCCAAGGCCATCAAGACCTTCGCCAAGGAGAACAAGGCGCTGGTCATCAAGGGCGGCTACATGGACGGCCACCCACTGAGCGTCGCCGAGGTCGAGCGGATCGCCGACCTGGAGTCCCGCGAGGTGCTGCTGGCCAAGCTGGCCGGTGCGATGAAGGGCAACCTGGCCAAGGCGGCCGGCCTGTTCGCCGCCCCGGCCTCGCAGATGGCCCGGCTCGTGGCCGCACTTCAGGAAAAGAAGGCCTCAGAAAGCCCGGCGGCCCCGGCTGCGGAGGCCGCGGCCCCGGCGGCAGAACCAGCCTCAGAAACACCGGCTGAGGCCACCCAGACACCGGCAGCAGCCGAGTAACCCAACCCGAAACCAGGAAGGACCCAAGCCATGTCCAAGCTGTCTAGCGACGAGCTGCTCGACGCGTTCAAGGAAATGACCCTGTTGGAGCTCTCCGACTTCGTCAAGAAGTTCGAAGAGACCTTCGAGGTCACCGCGGCCGCCCCGGTCGCAGTCGCCGCCGCCGGGCCGGCCGGTGGCGCGCCCGCCGAGGCCGTCGAGGAGCAGTCGGAGTTTGACGTCATCCTCGAGGCTGCCGGCGACAAGAAGATCGGCGTCATCAAGGTGGTCCGCGAGATCGTCTCCGGCCTCGGCCTGAAGGAGGCCAAGGACCTGGTCGACGGCGCGCCCAAGCCGGTGCTGGAGAAGGTCACCAAGGAGGCCGCCGACGAGGCCAAGGCCAAGCTCGAGGGCGCGGGCGCCAAAGTCACCGTCAAGTAGTCGATTCGCGAATACCCCCGGAACCGCCGCTCATGGCAGGCGGGTTCCGGGGGTTTCGTGTGTCGCGCCCGCGCGTGTCGCCGCCAGCTGCGAATGTGTCACCCGTTCGGGTGAATCTCCCAGCGCGACAAGAAGTTTCGAAGTCATCGAATCAAGCAGCGGTGTGACGGCAGCGCCGTCGTCGCCGTAGTATCCGGCCAGTTCGAGCATCACGAACCCGTGTATCAGCGCCCAGAACTGGGCCGCTGTGGCCACTATCGCCTTGTCCGGGACGGCGCCTTGGGCAGCCTGTTCGGTCGCCGGATCGGCGCCGATCCGGCCCGCCAGCAGGCACCGGTGCACCCCGCGCACCACGTGCGCAAAGCTTGGGTAGTGCTGTTCGATCTCGGCGACCGTCAACGTCAGGACGTTGTGCGCGGGTGCGTTGATGCCGTGTGCGCTGGTGCTACCGAACATCAGTCGATACATGTGCGGACGCCCGAAGGCGTAGTGCCGGTAGGCGGTGCCGACGGTGAACAGGTCGGCGACCGGGTCGTCGGTCCGTGGCACGGTCAGCGCGGCGTCGAACTCCCGCAAGCCCTCCTCGGCGACCTCGGCGATCAGCCCTCGCATTCCGCCGAAATGGGTGTAGACCGCCATGGTCGAGGTTCCCGCGGCGCTGGCGACCCGGCGGGTCTGCAGCGCGTCTGGTCCCTGGTCGTTGAGCAGGCCGACGGCGGCGTGCAGCATCTCGTCACGAACGCTGCGCGCGGTGCGCTGAGTCTCCGAGGTCATCAGTCTTCCCAGGTCTTCCCACGTCTTCCCAACTGTCCCGAATAGTCCCTTGCCATCTTGTCACCAGCGGCGTACGTTGCCTATAACGTCGCAATAACAATGTTATAGGAGTTCGGCAATGACGTCCGTGCAAACCACCCCATCCCGGAGCCCGTATCTCGAGGGCTTCCTGGCGCCGGTGGGCGCCGAAGTCACCGCGACCGACCTGCAAGTCACCGGCCACCTCCCGGAGCACCTCGACGGACGCTATCTGCGCAACGGGCCCAACCCCGCCGAACAGGTCGATCCGGCGACGTATCACTGGTTCACCGGCGACGGCATGGTGCACGGCGTCGCGCTGCGTGACGGGCAGGCCCGCTGGTACCGCAACCGCTGGGTCCGCAGCCCTTCGGTGTGCGCCGCCCACGGCGAGCCGGCGCCGGATCGGATCGACCCGCGGGCCGGCATGCTTTCCCTCGGCGCCAACACCAACGTGTTGTCGCACGCCGGACGCACCCTGGCCCTCGTCGAAGGCGGCGTGGCCAACTACGAACTGACCGATGAGCTGGGCACCGTGGGGACATGCGACTTCGACGGCACCCTGTCCGGCGGCTACACCGCCCACCCGCACCGCGACCCGGGGACCGGAGAATTGCACGCGGTGTCTTACTCGTTTGCCCGCGGGCGGACCGTGCAGTACTCGGTCATCGACACCGCCGGACGGGCCCGCCGCACGGTCGACATCGAGGTGTCGGGGTCGCCGATGATGCACGACTTCTCGCTGACCGACAAATATGTGGTGATCTACGACCTGCCGGTGACGTTCGACCCGGTTCAGGTGCTGCCGGCGAAAATGCCACGCTGGCTGGGGGCACCGGCCCGGTTGGCACTGCAGTCGCTGGTCGGGCGCGTCCGGGTACCCGGCCCGATCGCCGCGATGATGAACCGCGACACGAAGCACTCCGACCGGCTGCCGTACGCCTGGAACCCCGACTACCCGGCGCGCGTCGGAGTGATGCCCCGCGAGGGCGGCAATGACGACGTGCGGTGGTTCGACATCGAACCCTGCTACGTCTACCACCCGCTCAACGCCTACTCCGAAATGCGTGACGGGGCCGAGATCTTGGTGCTCGACGTGGTGCGCTACTCGCGGATGTTCGACCGCGACCGGCGGGGGCCCGGCGACACCGCGCCCAGGCTGGATCGTTGGACGATCAATCTGGCGACCGGCGTGGTCAGCACCGAATGCCACGACGATCGCTCGCAGGAATTCCCCCGCATCAACGAGACGCTGCTGGGCCGGCGCCATCGGTTCGGCTACACCGTCGGCATCGAAGGCGGTTTTCTCGGCGCGGAAGGCTCGCGCATGGCGACACCGCTGTACAAGCACGACTACGCGACGGGATCCAGCGTGGTAGCCGGCCTTGACCCCGACCTTCTGATTGGCGAGATGTCTTTCGTGCCGAATCCCCCGGGGGGAGCAGCCGCTTCAGAGGACGACGGCGTCCTGATGGGCTACGGCTACCACCGCGGCCGTGACGAAGGCCAACTGCTGTTGCTGGATGCCCAGACCCTGGAATCGGTGGCCACTGTGCACCTTCCGCAGCGGGTACCGATGGGCTTCCACGGCAACTGGGCCCCCACTAACTAACGCGGGCCTAGTACGCGCGTCGAATAGCCGCTACCCGCGGTGACGCGGCCCGATCTCAGGTCGGCCAATTTTTCCCGGCGGTGCTGCGCAACCCTGATGCGCGAAACAAAGCGTGCGCTACAGTGACACATGCCACATAAAAGGGCAGGTGGCGGGCAGTAGCGTCGACGGAAGGATTTCCCATGGGCGTCGCTATCGAGGTGAACGGACTTACCAAGTCCTTCGGATCCTCGAGGATCTGGCAAGACGTGACGTTGGAAATCCCCGCCGGGGAGGTCAGCGTCCTCCTGGGGCCGTCGGGTACAGGCAAATCGGTGTTCCTGAAGTCGCTCATCGGCCTGCTGCGGCCGGAACGCGGCTCGATCGTCATCGACGGCACCGACATCATCGAATGCTCGGCCAAGGAGCTGTACGAGATCCGCACGCTGTTCGGCGTGCTGTTCCAGGACGGCGCGCTGTTCGGTTCGATGAACCTCTACGACAACACGGCCTTCCCGCTGCGTGAGCACACCAAGAAGAAGGAAGGCGAGATCCGTGACATCGTCATGGAGAAGCTGACTTTGGTGGGTCTCGGTGGTGACGAGAAGAAGTTCCCCGGCGAGATCTCGGGTGGTATGCGCAAGCGTGCCGGTCTGGCCCGTGCCCTGGTTCTCGACCCTCAGATCATTCTGTGCGACGAACCCGACTCGGGTTTGGACCCGGTCCGTACCGCCTACCTGAGCCAGCTGATCATGGACATCAACGCCCAGATCGACGCGACCATCCTGATCGTGACGCACAACATCAACATCGCCCGCACCGTGCCGGACAACATGGGCATGTTGTTCCGCAAGCACCTGGTGATGTTCGGCCCCCGTGAGGTGCTGCTGACCAGCGACGAGCCAGTGGTGCGGCAATTCCTCAACGGCCGGCGCATCGGGCCGATCGGCATGTCCGAGGAGAAGGACGAGACCACGATGGCCGAAGAGCAAGCCGCGCTCGATGCCGGTCAGCACGCGGGCGGCACCGAGGAAGTCGAGGGTGTGCCGCCGCAGATCGTCGCATCGCCTGGCATGCCGGAGCGCAAAGCGGTCGCCCGTCGCCAGGCCCGGGTACGCCAGATATTGCCCACACTGCCCAAAACCGCCCAGCTGGCGATCCTGGACGATCTCGAGGGCACCCACCGATACCAGGTGCACGAAATACCCGATTAAGGGCCGCCAGCCCGCCCCAGCCCACTTCCGCGCGCGCTGCGCGCCCGTCTGGCGTGCGCGCGATGAGCCTTCAGCTGCAATTTTCACGATAACTTCGCACAACTTGCCGTCCCGCCCTCTTGACGACACGGCGTAAACGGGTCACTCTGTTGGGCAGCATGTGCCCACGGGAAAGTCGAGATGCCAGCCAGCGCCGCTATCCCTTGCATGGGTAGTTGAGGAATGCGCCGTCCTGCGCTATTGTTGGACGTTGCGCTGGCTACCTCCTGCCCACCTCACCCGCCACTTGACACCGTGGTCTTAGCCTGAGCCCCATTTGCGGCTCAGCTATTCAGTTGCGCGCGTGAGATCCGGACAGATCGTTCGCCAGCTCTAACCGACAAATTATTGCGGCGAACAGGCCGGTGTCCCCGGTTCCCGTGAGTCGCACGAGGTGCTGGAAGGACGCATCTTGGCAGATTTCCGCCAGAATCGCCCGCAAAGTTCTGCTAACAACTCAGTGCCGGGAGCACCTAACCGAGTTTCCTTCGCCAAGCTCCGCGAACCGCTTGAGGTTCCGGGGCTTCTTGACGTGCAGACCGACTCGTTCGAGTGGTTGATCGGCTCGCCGCGCTGGCGCGAGGTAGCCGCAAGCCGCGGAGACGTCAACCCGGTGGGCGGCCTCGAAGAGGTGCTCTACGAGCTGTCCCCGATCGAGGACTTCTCCGGCTCGATGTCGCTGTCTTTCTCCGATCCCCGCTTCGACGAAGTCAAGGCGCCGGTCGACGAGTGCAAAGACAAGGACATGACCTACGCGGCCCCGCTGTTCGTCACGGCCGAGTTCATCAACAACAACACCGGTGAGATCAAGAGCCAGACGGTGTTCATGGGCGACTTCCCGATGATGACCGAGAAGGGCACCTTCATCAT
>Ga0210389_10000756_pt1 | contig 27602 bp, 17 predicted proteins | sample IncBWH28OmetaG_FD_160127 | JGI IMG/M metagenome (GOLD analysis project Ga0210389, IMG submission 160127) | Forest soil microbial communities from Barre Woods Harvard Forest LTER site, Petersham, Massachusetts, United States - Inc-BW-H-28-O ... | reverse complement strand
ACCGGCCGCGCGATAGCCCTGATCCAGCTCGCCGGGCATCTCCAGCACCGCACCTACAACATCGCGTCCGGGCGGGTGACCACGAACGCAGAGGTGATCGCGGCTATCCGCGAGGCCGTGCCCGAGGCCGCACTCGACCTCCCGGCCGGCGCCGGCCGGCCAGGCGCCGCCCTCGACATCACCCGGCTCCGCCAGGACACCGGGTTCGAGCCGGAGTACGACACCGTCCGCGCAGCCGCCGGCTACATCGCCTGGCTCAGGGCGGGCAACGAACGCTGACCCGCGTCGACGGCAGTCCCGCCGCCACGTCGCCGGCACCAGCCCGGCGCGGCCAGAACGGGCGGAGACCGGCTTTGCCGGATCGAGACGGACCGGATCATCCCGTTGCGCGAGCCAGGCCGCCGCGGGGCGGGAAGGCCGCCGGAAGTCACCGACGCCGAGCTCGCCTGCCTCGCGGTGGCGCAGGTCCTGCTTCGGTGCGACGACGAGCGACACTGGCTGCGCGCCGCCCCGCGCCTGGTCGGGCATCTGTTCCCGCGGCTGCTGGCCCAGAGCCAGTACAACACCAGGCTGCGGCAGATCGCGCCGCTGATGGAGGCCGCCCTTGCGCTGGCTGGCCGACGCCACCCCGGCGACCGCAGAGCTGCTGCGACTGATGGACGCCACCCCGGTCCCGTGCGGCACCTCCGCCGTCACCGCGAAGCGCTCTGACCTGTTCGGGGTAAGCCTCGCGAACCCGAAAATGCACGGCGAGCGGGACCAGGCCCGCCAGACCCTGGAACGCCAGCCCGCGAACCGCCCCGCGCCCGGCACCGCCGTCGTCACGGACAAGGGCCTGTCCGGCCACAGCACCGAGGAGTTCTAGGCCGTTAGCCAGGAGCGGAGGCGGTCCTCGCACTGGGTGATGAGCGCCACCTCGACCTGCTCACCGGGAGTGTGCGCGATCGCGGGATCGCCCGGCCCGTAGTTGACGGCCGGGATCCCCAGTTCGGCGAATCGCGCCACGTCGGTCCAGCCGAGCTTGGGGCGGGCCGTGCCGCCCACCGCTGCCAGGAATGAGGCCGCCACCGGGATGGTCAGGCCCGGCCGGGCGCCCGGAGCGTTGTCCAGGATCTCCACCGGCCAGTCGGCGAACAGCTCGCGGATGTACGCTTCCGCGTCAGCGGCGGAGCGGTCCGGCGCGTACCGGTAGTTCACCGTGACCACGCATTCGTCCGGCACCACGTTCCCGGCGACGCCGCCGGAGATGGCGACCGCGTTCAGTCCCTCGTGATACTCAAGCCCGTCCACGTCCGGCGTGCGCGGCGTCCACGAGCGCAGCAGGTCGAGGATCTCCCCGGCGGCGTGAATCGCGTTCTTGCCCATCCAGGACCGCGCCGTGTGCGCCCGCAGGCCCGGCACGGTGATCGCCGCACGGAGCGTGCCCTGGCAGCCGCCTTCCACGTCGCCCTCGCTGCCCTCCAGCAGGATGGCGAAGTCACCGCGGAGCAGTTCCGGCGCTGACCGGGACAGCAGGAACAGGCCGTTGCGCTCGGCCTGGATCTCCTCGCACTCGTAGAAGACGTACGTCACGTCCCGGTTCGGCGCGGTCAGCGACTGGGCGAGCTTGAGCTGGACCGCCACCCCGGACTTCATGTCGGTGGTGCCGACGCCCGACAGCACGGTCCGTTCCGCGTTGAAGGACGACGGGAAGTTGGCGGCGTGCGGCACGGTGTCGATATGCCCGGCCAGCACCACGCGCTCGGCCCGGCCGAGCGTCGTCCGCGCGACGATCGTGTGCCCGGTCCGGGTCACCTCGAGATGGGTAAGCGGTTCAAGCGCCCGCTCGATGGCGTCGGCGAGGGCCTTCTCGTCACCGCTGACGGAAGAGAAATCCACGAGGGCCGCGGTCAGCGACGCGCCGTCGGCGGAGAGATCCAGATCCACGGTCCCCGACCTTATACGGGCTCGGCCTGTTCGGCGGGCTCGGCCGGCTCGTGCGCACGGGGCGCGTGCGTCCCGGTGCGCGCCGCGCCGCGCAGCGCCCCCACGATAACCGCCACCGATGGGCGCGCCAAGCTCGCCGTGCGCGCCACCGCGAACACGTCCCTAGCCAGGTCAAGACCGGCCGGCAGTTCCCGTACGACCACGCGCCGCTCGTAGGCGCCGACCGCGAGCCGCGGCATGATCGCGATGCCGAGCCCGCGCGCTACCAGGTTGGCGACCGTGCCGAGCCCTTCGAATTCCGATGGCACCGGCGGCGCCACGCCGACGGCCGCGAGCAGCCGGTCGAAGGCGTCCCGCGACGGCTCACCGGACGGCGCCGCCAGCCAGGGGTCGTTGCGGAGGGTGCGGAGATCCACGGGACGTTCGGGATCGGCGGCCGGGTGGCCGCGGGCGACCACGAGCACGAGCGGATCGCGGACCAGGTGGTAGTAGCTGAGCACGCCCTGCACCGGGTCCGCGGGGGCCTCGTGCATGCCCGCCCCCAGGCCCGTGCTCACGCTGCTGCCCATGCTCGTGTTCATGCCGGCCAGGTCGGCCGCCAGCCGGCCTGTCCAGTCATCGACGATGGCGACTTCCACCTCACCGGAGCGGACGAGCTGGAGTCCCTCGGGCGGCGAGGACTGACGCAGCAGCAGCGACAGCTGCGGATGGGTGCGCAGCGAGCGGGCGAGCGCCGGAGCGAACGCGACCGCGGCGGACGGGAACGCCGTCACCACGACCCGGCCGGAGGGTTCGGCGGCGCGCGCGGACAGGTCCGACTCGGCCTCCTCGACCATCGCCAGGATGCGCTCCGCGTAGGCGGCGAGCCGGCGGCCCGCGTCGGTCAGGCCGGCGCTGCGCGCCGTGCGGTCGAGCAGCGCCGTGCCCGCCTCCTTCTCCAGGGCGGCGAGTTGCTGCGAGACGGCCGACGGCGTGTAGCCCAGCGCTTCCGCCGTCCGCGCGATGCTTCCCCGGGCGGCGAATTCGTGCAGCATGCGGAGCCTGCGGATATCCAGCATTAATAAATCTTAACCTATCCCCCAGTCATCAGCGCTTGCGCTAACGCTCTTCCCAGGCAATCCTAAACGGGGCGAATCCCGTTATAAGGACGTTTCCGCAGCTTAGGAGTGCCATCTTTCATGGCAATCACCGCACCATTGCCGACCGTAGTCGACCCGGAACCTATCGCATCCGGAACTTTCAGGAAAACCGAAGCTCCGCGCGGCGCGAGCTCGCCCGGAATATCTGTCTCCGGTATATCCGCCACCCTCGCCGCCAATGAGGTCATCAGCGCACGCCGCGAACGCGGCGAACGAGTGCTCCCGATGGCGTTCGGCGAAGCCGGAGTGCCGGTCGCCCCGGTGCTGCGGTACGCGCTCGCGGCCGCCACCCACCGCAACGGGTACGGCCCCGTCGCCGGCGCCGCCGAACTGCGCGAGGCCGCCGCGGGCTACTGGACGCGCCGCGGCCTGCCGACGACCGCCGACGACGTGGTGTGCGGGCCAGGCAGCAAGGCGCTGCTGTTCGGGCTGTTGCTCGGCCTCGGCCAGGCCGGGCCCGCCGTCAGCGTCGCGGTGCCGCGGCCAAGCTGGGTGAGCTACGCGGCGCAGGCGTCGCTGACCGGCGTCCGCGCCGTCCACGTGCCGATCCCGTCACGGCGTGCCGGGGGCGTGCCCGACCCGGACCTGCTGGACGCGGCCGCGACCGCCGCCGCACGTGACGGGCAGCCGGTCGCCGCCGTGATCGTGACGCTCCCCGACAACCCGACGGGAACGCTCGCCCCGGCGCCCCTCGTGGCCGCCATGTGCGAGGTCGCCCGGCGGCACGACATGCTGATCATCTCCGACGAGATTTACCGTGACCTGGTCTTTGCCGATAACTCAGGATTCGTTAGCCCCGCTTCGCTCGCCCCCGAGCGCACGCTGGTGACCTCCGGGCTGTCCAAGAACCTCGCCCTCGGCGGATGGCGGCTCGGCGTCGCCCGCCTGCCCGGCTTGGCCTCCCCCTCGATGGCCGACCTGCGCGACCGGCTGCTATCCATCGGCAGCGAGATCTGGTCCGCGCCCGCCGCGCCGGTGCAGCACGCCGCCGCCCTCGGGTTCTCCGACCTCCCCGACATCACCGGGCGCGTCGCCGCCTCCCGCCGGCTGCACGCCGCCGTCGCCCGTGCGGTAGCGTCGCGCTTCGCGGCCGCCGGGGCGAAGGTCGCGCCGCCGGAGGGCGCGTTCTACGTGTACCCCGACTTCGAGTTGCTCCGGCCGGCGCTGGCCACGCGGTTCGGGATCACGACCGGCGCGGGCCTGGCCGAATTGCTCCTGGACCGGTACGGGATCGGCGTGCTGCCGGGCGACGCCTTCGGCGAGCCCGCCCGTGCGCTGCGCATGCGCGTGGCGACCTCGCGCCTGTACGGCGACGCGCCGTCGCAGCAGGAGGCCGCCCTCGCGGCCGACGACCCGACGGCGCTGCCATGGATCGCCGAGAAACTGGACTGGCTGTCAGAGTCCCTCGCCGATCTGTCCCGCTGAATTCCCGGACGCCCTCCCCGGCCGGGCACCCGCGCCTGCATGGTCATGGGTCATTACCGCCACGGGAGCCGGCTGGGGCTCCGTAACGGACTTCCGCACCCGAATAAATGACTTTATATCGGGCGCCGACTAGATCCTAGACGTGCCCGGATGAGGCCGCCTCAGTGATCATGGGTCAAAAGTGTCGTATATCGACATTTATGACCCATGATCATGAAACGTGTACCCATCCAGGGTATCCGTGAATGTTTGTTTCATAATCATTTTTCGTGGTAAAACGGGCCAGGCGGAACGGCCTGGATTCGGTGATTTACGGGAATGACCCATGATCATGCGGGAGACCGCCGATACCCGAACGCCCACCACGGCCTCAGCCACGGATTTGGGCGTGCGGTAATGCGGGTGATGCTGCGACGTGATGGGGAATTGTGTCGGAATAACGCCAATCCCACGGGATCGCGCTAGGCGGCCGCGGCGGCGAGGGCGCTCGTGCCCGCCAGAATCAGCATGATCACCGCGGCTCCCTTGGCCAGCCAGCTGACCCGCACGAGTTTCAGCACCCGCCAGCCCACCACAACGGCTACGGCCGTGGCCGTCCACAGCGCCAGGGTCGCGCCGATCCCCACGCCGAGCGGATCATGGAACCTGGCGGCCAGGCTCGCCGTCGTGATCTGCGTCAGGTCCCCGAACTCGGCCAGGAACACCACCGCGAACGCTGTCCCGGCCACCGGCAAGAAGGCTTCGCGCACCCCGTCCCGGCCCAGATCGTCGTCCTGGTCCTCCGTGCGCTGCCGCCACAGCAGCACCGCGCCGACCAGGAACGCCCCCGCCGTCGCGGCATACACCCACCGGTGCGGCAGCAGGCTCAGCGCCCCGCCGACCGCCACCGCCAGTGTCACCTGGACCGTGAAGGCCGCCGCCGCGCCGATGAACACATAGACGGGCCGGTATCTACTGGACAGGATGAGACACGCGATGATCGTCTTGTCCGGAAGTTCGGCAGGCAGGACGGCGATGTAGGACGCCACCGCGGCGGTCAGGCTCATCCGGGCGAAGCTCCGTAGGTGTCAGGCCGTGCCATCGGCCCGCAGGACCCAGACCTCCGGCACGGCAGCGTCGGCACGACAGCCTTCGCGGCTGCCGCGCGTGTACTGCGGCCGAAAGTCTCGCTCAGGCCAGATCATCCTGGCCCCCCGGATACCGGGTCATGTCCCGTGAAGGCACGACCGCGATTGTCGCTACCCGGCGATGGAGCTACTCCCCTTCGTCGCCCTCCATCCTAGTCCCGGGGCGTGCGGCTTCATAGATCCTTAAGAGATTGCCAGGCTTGGTGGGGGTGCTCGACTGTGCGTTTGAACACGTTTGCGAACGGGTTCAAACGCGTAATCGAGCCCGCTATGGCGTGCGCGATTGCGCATTCAAGCCGGTGGGGGCGGGGGCGGGGGCGGGCGGCGCTAGCGGGGGGGCGGGCGGCGCTAGCGGCGGGGGCGGAAGCGGCGGAAGGGGGCGCGGGCGCCGAGCGAGGAGGCCGGGAGCGCCTCGCATTCCTCGACCCGGACGGCGACCACCGGCGGGATCCAGGCGCGGGGCGGCTGGCCCGCCTCGGCGGTCAGGCGCAGGGCGAGCTCGTGGGCGGCGGGGCGGCGGGCCGGATCCTTGTCCAGACAGTCCGGCACGAAGGTCAGCAGCTCGTCCGGGCAGCCGGCCAGGTCCAGGTCGCCGAACGCGGTCGGCGGTCCGTTGTCCGGGCTGTCGCGGAAGGGCTGGCGGCCGGTCGCCGCGAAGAACGCCAGGCGGCCGAGCGCGAACACGTCGTCCGCCTTGCCCGCGGGCGCGGGCGCGAGCAGCGCCGCCCGGCTGACGCCGACGTCCGTCGTCACCGGGCCATCCGCGCTCAGCAGCGCGTTCGACGCCGTGAGGCCGCCGTGCACGAGGTCGTCGCCGTGCAGAGCGCCGAGCATGTGCGCGACGCCGGCGGCCAGCCACAGCACGGACAGCGCGGGCAGCGGGCCGGTTTCGGTGACCGCCGCCTGCAGGGAGGGACCGCGGACGAGCGTGCTGGCGATCCAGGTCCCCTTCGGCCCCTCGCCGTCCTCGAGCGCGCGGGCCAGGTACGGGCCCCGGGCGAGCCGTCCGCTGAGCACGCCGGCTTCGAGCCGCGGCCGGGTCCCCGCGTCGGCGGTAAGGGCCGGGTCGAAGATCTTGACCGCCGCCCAGCCGCCGTCGGGCGCGCTGGCCAGGTAGACGCGGCTCCCCGGACCCGTCTCGGTGTCACCGCCGATGCGGGCGGCGAGCCGGTATTTACCCGCCCACTGCGGGTCACCGGGCGCTAGTTCGCTATACGCGGGCTCGGGCCACTGCCGCGTCGAAATCCATATCCAGGCGGTGCCAGCGAATTCCTTCTCCATTACCTGCGCCTTGTGAAACTGCGTCGCAGGAATTCCCGGATAGCCAGACTTGATGATCATGGAATGCGCCGAATCGGCGAGGGCGACGACGAGATCGGCCTCGGGTTCGTCGTTCAGTTCATCGTGCAGCCTGCGGCTGTTGACCAGGCGGCTCAATTCGGTAATGAGCGGCCCGCTGAAACCCACCGCGCCGTGCTCGACCAGTCCGATGCTCACCGCCATCCGCATCCGCATCCGGTCGCTGACATTCGCCGCGTTGTCCTTCACGAGTTCGGCCGTGAGCGCGCGGATCAGCACCGGCAGGACCACGGTGAGGTCCGTGTCGGCCGGAAGCATCGCGTTGAGCCCGTCGCCGGTTCCGCTCGTCTCGCAGACGGCGCTGTCCGGCTCCCGGCTGTCCTTGTCCCCGGTCAGGCGCAGCCCGCACTTGCCAATGACGCGCTCGGCGATCAGCAGCAGCCGCCGCTGCACCTCACGTTGCGACGGCGCCGCACGCGCGCCCCAGCCTGCGACGTCGAGCACGAACCCCATGCGGAGCTTCGCGCCGGAGTTGCCGCGCGGGCGCGCCGCCCGGTCCTGGACGGGCTCGCCGTCGCTCATTTCTCCTCCCGATGCAGGGTAATCGGCCAATCCGCGGTGGAGGAAGATACGGAATCGGGCACTTAACGCTGTCGAGTTCAATGGTATGCGTTTGGCATGGTCAGCAGACCTGGCAAAATGGCACAGTGTATCTTCCGCTGCGTGCCCGGCCGACTCGGCGTACCCAGCCTTCACGTCGCCGCGAAGACAGTCGCCGCGAAGACAGGGGGCGGTTATCTTGCCGGACGATAACAAGTGGTCGTCGACGAGCCTCATGGCGTCGCTGTCCGATAGCGATCGCTCGGCATTGCTCGCCATGGGGAACCGCCAGCATTACCACGACAAAGACGTTATCGTGCGGCAGGGCGAGCCGGGCGACTCGCTTTACGTGCTGCTCGCGGGCGTGGTCAAGGTGACCATGACTACGGAAAGTGGCCTTGAGACGACGCTGGCGACGAGGCAGCGCGGGGACCTGATCGGTGAGGTCGCGCTGTTCGACGACCGGCCGCGAGCCGCCACCGCCGTCGCGTCCGGAGAGGTCGCGGCCGTGCAGATCAGCCGGGCGCACTTCGAGGCCTTCGAGAAGCGGAATCCCGCCGCCGCCTCGACGATCATCAAGTCCATCGTCGGCAAGATGCGCGAGTCCGACGAACGCCTCGCCCAGCGCTCGCGGCAGACGCCGCAGCGGCTGGCGCTGGTGCTGTACCGCCTCGCGCTCGCGTCCGCCGACCGCGAGCCGGACGGCTCGGTGGTCATCCCGCAGATCACGCAGGGTGACATCGCGCGCCTGGCCGACGCCGGGGTCGCGTCCGCGGAGCGCTTCATCAAGGACTGCAAGGCCAAGGGCATCCTCGAGACCGGCTACCGGCAGATGACCGTCCGGGACATGCCCACGCTGGAGAAGCTGGCGAACCAGCAGTAGCGCTTGCCGCGCCTACCCGGCGCGCAGGCGCGCGCTGTAGATCGAGTAGCCGTCGAGCTGGCGCGCCACCACCGTGGCCAGGACGGTGGCGGTGATCATGGGGATCATCAGCGAGTAGCCGCTGCCGGTGAGCTCGAGGATCAGCACCAGGCCGGTCAGCGGCGCCTGCATCGCCGCGCCCAGCATGGCGGACGCGACGATGAGCGCGAACGCGCCGTCCGGTGAGCCGGGCCACAAGAGCGACCAGGCGATCCCCGCCGCCGCGCCGAGCACCGCGCCGGTGGACATCGTCGGGGTGAACAGCCCCCCGGAGGCCCCGCTGCCCAGGGCCGCCGCGGTCGCCAGCGGCTTCAGCAAGAAGAGCGCCAGGAGCAGCCAGAAGGCGTGGGTGCCGACGAAACCCGTGGTGAACGCCCCGTCCGCCATGTCCTTGCCGTTGCCGAAGAGCTGCGGGAAGCCGAAGCCCACCACCCCGATCAGCCCCATGGTGACGATCTGGGCGACGATGGATTTCCAGCCGGTGACCTGGTAGTGGGTGACCCAGCCGATCAGCCGGATGTAGCCGCAGGCGATCAGCCCGACCAGCGGCCCGGCCACCAGGCTGAACACCACGAGCGTCGTCGACAGGTGATACGCCGGAACGCCGGCGTAGGTCGGCCGCGACGGCAGGTAGAGCCACGCGGTGACCGTCGCGATCCCCGAGCAGGCCAGCGCCGGCAAGATCGTGGGCAGTGTGATCGTGCCGAGCATGATCTCGGCGGTGAACAGCGCGCCGCCCAGGGGAACGTTGTAGACAGCCGCGAGCCCGGCCCCGCCGCCGCACGCCATCAGCAGCCGCTTCTGCCCGGGTGACAGGCGCCCCCATTCGGCGAGCACGCTCGCCGACGCCCCGCCCATCAGCTTCGGCGCGTTCTCGCGGCCGATGGGCGCGCCGAGTCCGACGACCACTTCCGAAATCAGCGAGGTGAGGAACGACCGGCGGAACGACAGCCGCGAGCCGGACTGCCACACGACGTCGTCGATGTCCGTTCGCTCCCCTGGCGTGAACCGGCGCAGCAGGTACCAGGCAACCCCGCCGAACACCCCCGCCGCCAGCAGTGCCACCAGACGCTGCACGTCCCCCGCGCGCTCGGCCGCCGTCTCCAGCGACCCGCCGTGATAGCTGAACGCCAGGTACTGCACGTTGTACAGCAGCAGCATCATCAGGTCGCCGAACAGCCCCGCCGCGGCCCCGGTGAGCACCACCATGATCCAGAACCGGAGCGTGAGGGGCGCGTCGCCGTCGCCGGTCGCGTTGGGCTGCTCGGTCGCGCCCCGGCCCGACGGCATCCGCCACGGGATCAGCGGCGAGGGCACCCGCACCCGGCCGTTCTTCGGGCTTTCGCCCCGCGGGCCGTCGCTTGGCCGCGTCATCGGGGTGTCCCCCGGGCTTTGCTCGGTCACCGGGTCCGCTCCTTCGCGGGGGCACCCGGATTCACCTGGCCGGGGATACCGGGCGCCGTCCATTCGGCGACGAGCGCGTAGCGGTCACCGGGCATCAGGCTCCGCCGGAACTCGAGGAACTGCCCGTCCGCTGCCCGGGTCAGCCGTTCGATGTCGAAGGCGGGCTGGCCGGGTTCCATGCCGAGGGCGTCCCGGTCCCCGCGTTCGGGGATCACGGCCCGCGCTCGTTCCCGCGCCCAGGTCGTCAGCAGCCCGCAGCGCCGGATCAGTTCCTCGTCCAGGGCGGTGCGGGTGAAGTCGACGGCCAGCAGCGGGTGCGCCAGCCGGTCCGGCAGCCAGGCCTTGTCCAGGGCCAGCGGCTCCCCTTCCACGAAACGCAGCCGCTCGATGTAGACGAGGTCGCTGCCCGGCGGCAGGCCGAGCCGCGCGGCCGCGACGGGATCGGTGCGCACGTCCAGCGCGCGCACCACGTTGGTCTGCTCCGCGCCCGTGGCCTCGACGGCGCGAAACAGACTGTAGAGCGTGCCCATGGGCTGCTCGAGTTCCTGGACCCGGATGGTCGTGCCGCGTCCGCGCTGGCGTTCGACGAGTCCCTGCTCGCCCAGTCGCCGCACGGCCTCACGGGCGGTCTGGCGCGAGACCCTGTACTGGTCGACCAGCTGCTGGTCGGTCGGGAACCGGGCATCGAACTCTCCCTGGAACAGCCGCCTGCGCAGGTCCGCGAACACCTGCAGCCACAGCGGGACGGAGCTGGAACGGTCCAGCCCCTGGTCGTCATTGCCGCTCGTCAGTGCCAAGGACCTCGCTCCAATAAGTACGTACTAATACTCAATAGTACGTACAATTATAAGCGGCCCGCCGCGCCCGATAGGCTTAGGGTCCATGACCGTAGGTTCTCCTGTCGCGCTCAGCCGGGAGCTCATCGATTCCCTGTTCCCAGCCGACCTGCCCGAGCCAGCGCACTGGGCAGAGCGCTACCCGCCGCGTGACCTTCCGGAGACCGCCGCGGTCACCCGGTTCGCCCCCAGCCCGACCGGATGGCTGCACATCGGCGGTATCTACGCGGCGAGCGTGAACGCCGACATCGCCCGGCAGACCGGCGGCGTGTACCTGCTGCGCATCGAGGACACCGACCAGGCCCGGTTCGAAGAGGGCGCGCTGGCTCAGTTCCAGGCGGGCTTCGACTACTTCGGCATCCAGGCCGACGAAAGCGACCTCGGGGGCAAGACCCAGGGAAGTTACGGGCCTTACACGCAGTCGGCGCGCGCGGAGATCTATCAGTCCTACGTGCGCGAGCTGCTGCGGCAGGGCAAGGCCTACCCGTGCTTCGCGACCAAGGACGACCTCGCCGAGATCGCCGCGAAGCAGAAAGCCACCGGCGCGCTGCCCGGCTACTACGGCGACTGGGCGATCTGGCGGGACGCGCCCGAGGCGCAGGTGCGCGAGCGGCTGGCGAAAGGCGACCACTACGTCGTGCGGTTCCGCTCCCCCGGCATCGGCGGGCAGCGCGTCACCTACACGGACGTGATCCGCGGCGAGCTCACGGCCGACGACAACCGCAACGACGTCGTCATCCTCAAGTCGAGCGAGAACGCGCTCCGCCTGCCGACATACCATCTGGCGCACGCCGTGGACGACCACCTCATGGGGGTCACCCTCGTGCTCCGCGCCGAGGAGTGGATCTCGTCGGTGCCGCTGCACCTCCAGCTCTTCGACGCGCTCGGCTTCGACCGGATTCCCTACGCGCACTTCGCCCCGCTGATGAAGCTGGACAAGGGCAACCGCCGCAAGCTCTCCAAGCGGAAGGACCCAGAGGCGAGCGTCGGGTACTACATCGAGCAGGGCTTCCCGCCCGAGGGCGTGCGCTACTACCTGCGTGGCCTCATGAACGGCCGGCTCGCCGAGCTGCCGATGCCCGAGGCCCTCGCCGCGCCGATTAGCCTCGATGACTTCGGGCTCGCCGGGCCCCTGCTCGACCTGGTCAAACTGGACGACATCTGCGCCGACTACGTCTCGACGCTGCCGGGCGAGGAGATCGTCGAGCGGGTGGGGACGTGGGCCGAGACCTACGATCCCGACCTGGTGAAGACCCTTTCCGCCGAAGGAGCACTGGCGCTGCGGGCCCTTTCCGTCGAACGGGGCGCCGACGTCGAGAACCCGCGCAAGGACCTGCGGAAGTGGGCCGACTTCCGGCCGGTGTACGGGTTCTTCTTCACCTCGATCTTCGAACCGGTCACCGACGCGGCCGACGAGCGGTTCGGCGGGCTGGACCCCGATCTCGTGCGCGCGATGGCAACCGGATTCGCCGACAACTACGTGGCGCCGTCGGCCGACACCGCCTGGTTCGACCAGGTCCGTGCCCTGGCCGGGTCCCTGGGATTCGCGCCAAACCAGAAGGCGTACAAGAAGGACCCGGAGGCCTATCCGGGCTCGATCGCGGACGCCTCCGGGGTTATCCGCGTGCTGATCACAGGCACGCGACGCAGCCCGGACCTGGCCGCGATCTGCACGGCCCTGGGGACCGACGAGGTCCTGCGCCGCGTCCGCGCGGTCACCGGCTGACGGGGCCGACGCTAGAGCGGGCCGACGCTAGAGCGGGCCTACCGGCCGAAGGGGCTCGATGTCACATGGGCGACCTTCCTATGGCGCTCGATGTCACGTTGAGCGCCATCTACGGTGCTCGATGTCACGTTGACCGCCATAGGTTGGGAGTCGATGGCGCATCGGCCCCCTTTGCTGGCGCCCGGCCGCGCCGGCGGAAGGGGGCCCGTGTCACATCGAGCGCTTTCGGCGAGGTGCACGAAGGCGCTGGATGTGACATCGGCGCGCTCGGGGACACATAGCGTTCGGGAACACGGCGCGCTCGGGAACACATCGCGCTCGGGAACACGGCGCGCTCGGGAACACGTCGCGCTCGGGAACACATTAGGCCGCGCTCCGGCCGCGCCAGAGGGACAGCGCGGCGATCATCACGATCACGACGCTGGCGCCAGCCAGAAGGAGCTCGGTCGGTGGCATCGCCAGGCCGAAGCTGGTGCGTGCCGACGGGATCGCCCACAGCACGGCGAGGCAGGCGGCCATCGCGACCACCAGGCCGATCCGCCAGGTTGACCCGTTCGGCGGCCCCGCCCGTGGCGCCTCCGGCAACGCTGTCGGCGGCCCCGCCCGTGGCGCCTCCGGCGACCCGGCCCGCGATCGCAGCGAGACGAGCACGAGCACCCACAGGCCCATGGCGAACGCCGCCAGCAGCGCCGCGCTGCGTACCTGCTCGGCGCTGACGCCGGGCATGGCGTGCGCGATGGCGTCCACGGCGAGCACCGCCACCGCGACCGCGACCCCGGCCGGGATCGCGAACTCCAGGACCCGCCGCGTGAAGCCGGGCACCGCGCGGGGCGCGCCCGGTGCGAGCGCGAGGAAAAAACCGGGCACGCCGATCGTGAGGGTGGACACAATCGTGAGGTGACGCGGGAAGAACGGGTAGCCAGCGCCGGCGATGCCGACGACAACCGCGATGACCGCCGCGTAGCACGTCTTGGTGACGAACAGCCGCGCCACGCGCTCGATGTTCGCGATCACGCGGCGTCCCTCCGCCAGCAGGCGAGGGACGGCGGCGAACCTGCCGTCGAGCAGCACGACGCGTGCCACCGCCCGGCTCGCCTCGCTGCCCGAGCCCATCGCGATGCCGAGATCGGCCTGCTTGAGCGCCTGCACGTCGTTGACGCCGTCGCCGATCATCGCCACCACGTGGCCGTCGTCCTGCAGGGCCCTGACCGCCGCGAGTTTCTGCCCCGGCCGCACCCGCCCGAACACCGTTACCGAGCCGATCCGCGCCGCCATCTGCTCGTCGGACAAGGCGGAGGCGTCGGCCGGGTCGCCGCCGTCGGGCACCCCGGCGGCGCGCGCGATCGCGGCGACGGAACGGGGCGCGTCGCCGGACAGCACCCGGATCGCCACGCCCTGGCCGAGCAGGTACCTGACCGTGGCGGCGGTCTCGTCTCGCAGTTCCTCGGCGAACACGAACAGCGCCGCGGGCTCGGCCGCCGGCGGTGTGTCGCCGTCGAGGGCGGCCGTCGCGCCCGCGAGCAGCAGCACGCGGTGCCCGGTTTCCTCATGCGTCGCGACGGCCGCCGCGACGTCCGGCGGCAGGTCCCGGCCCACGACCGACGGCGCGCCGAGCAGCCAGGTCCCCTGCCCCCCGAACGCCGCCCCGCTCCACTTGCGGGCAGAACTGAAGGGCACTCGCCCGGTCACGGTCCAGTCGGGCCCGCCCGGATAGCCGGCCGCGAGGGCCGCCATAGTCGCGTTGTGCGAATCGTCGCTGACGGCGATGGCGGCGGCGACCTCGGCGATGCGCGCGGACGGCCACCGGCCGAGCACCTGGGTCCCGATCAGCCGCATCCCGGGGCGGGTCAGCGTGCCGGTCTTGTCGACGCACAGGACGTCGACGCGGGCCAGGCCCTCGATCGCGGCGAGTTCCTGCACGAGGACCCGCTGCCGTGCCAGCCGCATGGCGCCCACCGCGAACGCGAGCGAAGTCAGCAGCACCAAGCCTTCCGGGACCATCGCGACGAGTCCGGCGGCGCTGCCGCGGATCGCGTCGTCGAGCGTGTCGTGGCTGCGGAAGAACTCACTGACCAGCAGCAGGATGCCCGCTGGGATCATCGCCCAGGTCACCAGCCGAAGGATCTCGGTAGTGCCCTGCTGCAGTTCCGAGCGAACGAGGCTGAAGCGCCGCGCGTCCGCCTGGACGCGTACGGCGTAGGCGCTGTCCCCCACTGCCGCGGCCCTGACCCGGCCCGTGCCCGCGACCACGAAACTGCCGGACAGCACCTCATCGCCCTGGTGCTTGACGACGGGCTCGGCCTCGCCGGTCAGGAGCGCCTCGTCGAGCTCCAGGCCATCGGCGTGCAGGACGGTAGCATCGACGCTGACCTGGTCGCCGGAGCGGAGATCGAGGATGTCGTCCTGAACGACCTGGTTCGTGGTGACCTGCCGGAGCTGCCCGGCGCGGATGACACGAGCCTGCGGGGCGGTGAGGATGGCGAGGCGATCGAGGGTGCGCTTGGCCCGCATTTCCTGAAATACGCCGATAGCGGTGTTGGCGATGAGAACCACGCCGAAGAGCGCGTCCTGCGGCGGGCCGACCGCGATGACGATGACGAACAGGACGCCCAGGATCGCGTTGAACCGGGTGAAGACATTGGCGCGCAGTATCTGCGCGACGGTGCGCCCGGCCGGCGGCGGGGCAGCGTTGACGAGACCGGCCCCGACGCGCTCAGCGACCTCCTGCGCGTCAAGCCCGGCCGTCGCTTCATCCGGCGCCAGGGTCACTCCTGCGTCCTCCCCACCGGCCCAAATGCGCAACCCTCCACCCCCGCCGCCGGCCCGGCGGAATGCCGTCGACGCGTCATCGGTTTCCAACTAATGACAGTCGATGCCATGACATCGAGTTCCGCGCACGCCGATGACTCAGCATCGCGCACGGCTCAGGCACCCCACCTCACAAGGCAACATAGAACATACGATGACGACTCTCACTGACCTGCTCCCCGACCGCGATCCGCACGGCCAAAATCCGAAAGACGCCGCGCCGGACGCCGACGCGGTCTTCGGCGCGTTCGCCAAGTGGGCGGAGGACCAGGGCCTCAGCCTGTATCCGCACCAGGAAGAGTCGCTGATCGAGATCGTCACCGGCTCGAACGTGATCCTGTCGACGCCAACCGGGTCCGGCAAGAGCCTGGTGGCCGCGGGCGCGCACTTCTCGGCCCTCGCCAATAACCAGAAGAGCTACTACACGGCGCCTATCAAGGCCCTGGTGTCGGAGAAGTTCTTCTCGCTCATCGACATGTTCGGCGCGGCCAACGTCGGCATGATGACCGGCGACGCGAGCGTCAACCCGAGAGCGCCCATCATCTGCTGCACCGCCGAGGTGCTCGCCAGCATCGCGCTCAGGGACGGCGCGGACGCCGACGTCGACCAGGTCATCATGGACGAGTTCCACTTCTACGCCGACCCCGACCGCGGGTGGGCGTGGCAGGTCCCCATCATCGAGCTCCCGCGGGCGCAGTTCATCTTGATGTCCGCCACCCTCGGCGACGTCACCAAGTTCGAGAAAGACCTGACGAGAAGGACAGGCCGCCCCACGGCCGTCATCAAGAACGCCGAGCGTCCCGTCCCCCTCGTCTACTCCTACCTGGTCCAGCCCCTCCACGAGACGCTGGAAGAACTGCTCACGACGAACCAGGCGCCCGTCTACGTCGTCTACTTCACGCAGGCCGCGGCGCTCGAGCAAGCGCAGGCGCTGATGAGCATCAACGTCTGCACCAAGGAAGAAAAAGCCAAGATCGCCGAAACCATAGGCAACTTCCGATTTGCTTCTGGCTTCGGCAAGACCCTGTCGCGACTAGTAAGACACGGCATCGGTGTCCACCACGCCGGCATGCTGCCCAAGTACCGGCGCCTCGTGGAAACCCTGGCTCAGGCCGGCCTGCTCAAGGTCATCTGCGGCACCGACACCCTCGGTGTCGGGATCAACGTGCCGATTCGCACCGTCCTGTTCACCGGCCTGTCCAAGTTCGACGGCAAGCGCACCCGGCTGCTCCAGGCTCGCGAGTTCCACCAGATCGCCGGCCGCGCCGGGCGGGCCGGCTTCGACACGAGCGGGCGCGTCGTCGTCCAGGCGCCCGAGCACGTCATCGAGAACGAGAAGGCCCTGGCGAAGGCCGGCGACGACCCCAAGGCCAGAAGGAAAATCGTCAAGAAGAAGCCGCCGGAGGGCTTCATCAACTACAGCCAGGCGACATTCGAGCGCCTGGTCGCGGCCGAACCCGAGCCGCTGCACTCGAGCTTCCGGGTCACGCACGCGATGGTGCTGAACGTCATCGACCGTCCCGGCAACGCCTACCAGGCGATGAAGCACCTGCTCACGGACAACCACGAGGACCGTGCCAGGCAGCGCAAGCACATCCACCGGGCGATCGAGATCTACCGCGCGCTGCTGGCCGGCGGCGTGGTCGAGCGCCTGGACGAACCGGACGAAGAGGGCCGGTACGTCAGGGTGACCGTAGACCTGCAGTACGACTTCGCGCTGAACCAGCCGCTGTCGCCGTTCGCCCTGGCCGCGATCGAGCTGCTCGGCGCCGACGACGAGACCTACGCGCTCGACGTCCTGTCCGTCATCGAGTCCACGCTCGATGACCCGCGCCAGATCCTGTCGGCGCAGCAGTTCCGCGCCCGCGGCGAGGCCGTCGCCGCCATGAAGGCCGAAGGCGTCGAGTACGAAGCCCGGATGGAGCTCCTTGAGGACGTCACGTGGCCCAAGCCGCTGGAAGACGTCCTGGAAGCCGCCTACGACATCTACCGCCGCGGTCACCCGTGGGTCGCCGACTACATGCTCTCCCCCAAGTCCGTTGTACGCGACATGTTCGAGCGCGCGATGACGTTCCCGGAGTACGTGCAGCTCTACGGCCTGTCCCGGTCCGAGGGCATCGTGCTGCGGTACCTGGCCGACGCCTACCGCGCGCTGCGCCAGACCGTCCCGGACGACGCGAAGACCGAGGAGCTGACCGACCTCATCGAATGGCTCGGCGAACTGGTCCGCCAGGTCGACTCCAGCCTCATCGACGAGTGGGAGAAGCTCAGCAATCCCAGCGATGACCCGGTCGCCGCGATCAAGGCGCAGCCGAAGACGCTCACGAGCAACGTCCGCGCGTTCAAGGTGCTCGTGCGCAACGCCATGTTCCGGCGCGTCACCCTCGCCGCGCTGGAGCACTACGCCGAACTGGGCGAACTCGATTCCCGGGACGGCTGGAACGCCGCCGCGTGGGAAGAGGCCCTCGACCCGTACTTCGAGGAGCACGACGAGATCGGCACCGGCCCGAACGCCCGCGGCCCCGCCATGCTCATGATCGAGACGGGTACGGAGCAGTGGACGGTCCGCAAGATCATCGACGACCCGGCGGGCGATCACGACTGGGGCATATCCGCGACGGTCGATCTCGCCGCGTCCGACGAGGAAGGCACGGCGGTCCTGCACGTCACGGACGTCGGCCAACTCTAAAGAGCCATTCCCCATCACGTCGCAGGTCCTCAGTCACCATCCGCGTAAACGTGCCACAGTCGTTCGACGTCCCGCTCGGTGGCGCCATCCAGCCCGTAGGCGCGCAGGAAATCGAGGCCGTGCCCGGGCCCGAGGTTGTACCGCAGGCTCCAGACGGTCGCCGACAAATCGACCTCGACGTCGCCAACGCCCATCGCGCCGAGGTCGACAAACCCGCCCAGCGTGCGGTCGTCGCGGAAAAGGATATTCGGCAGGCACGCGTCTCCGTGCACCAGAACGGCACCGGGGATAGACGCCTTGAAAGGGCAGTCATCCACATCCGCGGCATGGAAAGCCCGTAGGGCCAAGGCGAGCATTTCCACTATTTCGCCGACCGGCACGTTCTCCCCCAGGGCATACACCGGCGTCCCGGGAATGGCCGAGGTGACCAGCACATCCTTGCCGTCAACGGTGCCGAACGCGGCGACTTCCGGCACCGGCAGCCTGCCATTAAGCCAGCGCAGCCGCTCGCATTCGGGACCCAGGTTCTCACCGATCTTCAGGAAATACGAATCGAATTTGTAAACGGTGCTGTTGACACTGCTCCATACCTTTGTGGCAATGGATTCCGGCACGTTAAGCCGCTCGGCGGCCCAGCGAATATAAGTCGCGTCAGGCATGAGCCGAATAGTACGCTGGCTCGGTGGACGAGGATCCCATCATCAGTCGGCTGCGGGCCGCGGGGTGCGTGTTCGCCGAGGACGAGGCCCAGGTCATCCGCGGCGCCGCCCGCACGCCCGCCGAGCTCAGCGAGATGGTCGAACAGCGGACCAGGGGGCTCCCGCTGGAGCAGGTCGTCGGCTGGGCGGAATTCCGCGGCCTGCGGATCTTTGTCGAGCCCGGCGTGTTCGTGCCCCGGCTGCGCAGTGAGTTCCTCGTCGACACCGCCGTCGCGCTGACCGCGACACCGCGCCCGTTGATCGTGGACCTGTGCTGCGGCACGGGCGCCCTCGGACTGGCGACCGCCGTGAAATTGGCGAATGCCGAACTCCACGCCGCCGACCTCGATCCGGCCGCCGTCCAGTGCGCGCGGCGGAATGTCGAGCCGGCCGGAGGCCATGTCTACGAGGGCGATCTGTTCGCGCCGCTGCCGGTGACCCTGCGCGGGCGTGTCACCACCTTGATCTGCAACGCACCCTACGTGCCGACCACCGAGATCCCGTTCCTGCCCGCCGAGGCCCGCGACTATGAGCATCACGTCGCGCTCGACGGCGGCGGCGACGGGCTCGCCGTCCTCCGCCGGGCCGCGGGGGAAGCATCGGAGTGGCTCGCGCCGGGCGGCCGCATGCTGGTCGAGACGAGTGAGCGGCAATCCGCGCTGATGAGCGACGTGATGGCTGATGGGGGTCTGCTACCGCAGGTGCACGGATGCGAGGACTTCGGATCCGCCGTGATCACCGGGACAATGCCCGAATGACTCGCGCAGTGAATGTCGCGCAACGGCGGGCGCGGCTCGTCGCCCGGCACCACCTCGCCGTGCCGGCCGAGTCCGTCACCGCGGCGGCCGAGGGCGTGATCGCGTTGCACGCGACCGATCCCCTGACCGTGTACATGTCCGCATGGGCACGGACCGGCTGCGCCCCGGGTGACGTCGAGACCGCGGTGTATGAAACGCGCGAGCTCGTCCGGATGCTCGGCATGCGGCGGACCATGTTCGTGCTGCCCGCTCCGCTCGTGCCGGTGGTCCAGCGGGCCTGCACCGACGACGTGGCCCGGCGGATGCGGCGGGGGCTCGAGCGGGACCTGGAGCGAATGGGCGGGATCGCGGACGCGGCCGCCTGGTTGCGGGATGTCGAGCGGGGCGTGGCGGCGGCACTAGCGGCGCGCGGCAGCGCGAGCGGAGCCGAGCTCTCCGAAGACGAGCCGCGGCTGCGGACACAGCTGCTCTACGCGCCGGATAAAAGCTACGGCGGCCCCGCCAACATCACGTCCCGTGTGCTCATGCTCATGTCCGCCGACGGCCTGACCGTCCGCGGCCGCCCGCGCGGCGGCTGGTCCTCCGGACAGTTCACGTACCACCCGGCGTCGTCGTGGCTGGGGGCCGCCGCGGACCGCGGAGTCCCGGCAGGCGGAGGCGGCGGGCTAGAACTCGACGCCGCGGCGGCGCGGGCCGAGCTGGCCCGACGGTGGCTGCTGGCGTTCGGGCCGGCGCCGGTGTCCGATCTGCGGTGGTGGGCGGGCTGGACCGGCGTGCAGACGAAGGCCGCCCTCGCGGCCCTGCCGGTGATCGACGTGGACCTAGACGGCTGCCCGGGCGTGCTGCTGGCCGACGACGACATTCCAGCGGGCGAGCCCGCCCCGGTGGCGGCGCTGCTCCCCGGTCTCGACCCCACGCCGATGGGCTGGCAGCAACGGGACTGGTTCCTCGGCCCGCACGGGCCCGCGCTGTTCGACCGGACCGGGAACATCGGCCCGAGCGTGTGGTGGGCGGGCCGGATCATCGGCGGCTGGGCACAGCGCGCATCAGGAGAGATCGTCTGCCGGCTGCTGGAAGACGCCGGATCGGAGGCGGCCGCGGCCGCGGAGGCCCAGGCGGACCGACTGAGTTCCTGGCTCGGCTCCGCGCGCGTCACGCCCCGCTTCCGGAGCCCGCTCGAACGTGAGCTATCGGCCCCGTAAGCCGCGTGTCAATGTGCCCGGTCATCCTCGTGCGAGTTTTGGTTGGCCACAATCGTTTGCACGCCTGATTTAGCAACCAAAACTCGCACGACGTTGAGCGCTCCGCCACGAGGCGACCGCTTTATCGGCTTTGTGCGGCGGGTGGGGGCGCGGGCGGGCAGGAGTGCTAGCGGAGTTCCCAGGTCGGGCCGCTCGGGGTGTCGGTGACCTGGACGCCGAGGCGATCGAGTTCGGCGCGGATTTCGTCGGCGCGGGGCCAGTTCTTTTCCTTGCGCGCTTGCGTGCGCTCGGAGACCAGGCGCTCGATCGTCTCGACCTCCCCCGGCTCCAGGGACGACAGCGAACGGCGGCCTTCGACCTCGGCCGCCTTCAGCGTGCCCAGTCCCAGTCCCAGCAGGCCGTCCGCGGCCGCCACCACCACCCGCAGTCCTTCCGCCGAGAGCGACGTGTCCCGCAGCGACTCCTGCAGCAGCGCCAGGACCCTGGGCGTCGCGAGGTCCGCGGAGATCGCCTCGTCCAGTTGCTCCACGTACGACGCGGCTTGCTTGTCTTGCGCCGGGATCAGGTCACGGGCCACCGCCAGCGTTTCCACCAGCGGAAGCGGGCGCAGACCCGACACCCGGTGGACCAAGCGGACCAGGGTCGCCTGGGCGGCGTCGAGAGCCGCCGACGTGAAGTCAAGCTGGCTGCGATAGTGGCCGCCGAGCAGGAACAGCCGGTACGCCATCGGGTGGTAGCCGTCTTCCACCAGGTTGGCGAGCCGCAGCGTGTGGCCGGCTGACTTCGAGATCTTGCCCGAGTCGAGCAGGATGAACTCGTTGTGCAGCCAGTACTTCACCCACGGCTGGCCGTCGCCGAGGTACGCCTCGCTCTGCGCGATCTCGTTGACGTGGTGGAGCTGCCGGTGGTCGATCCCGCCGGTGTGGATGTCGAAGTGCGCCCCGAGCAGCGACATCGACATCACCGAGCACTCCAGGTGCCAGCCGGGCGCGCCCCAGCCCCACGGCGAGTCCCAGCGCATGACGCGGCGGACGCCGGGCTCTTCGGCCCGCCACAGCGCGAAGTCCGACTTGTGGCGGCGGCCCTCGACATGCTCGACCCGCGCGCCCTCGATCTGGCCCTCCAAGTCCAGGAGCGCGAGAGCGCCGTAGCCCGGTGACTTCGACGTGTCGAAGTACAGTCCGGACGGCAGCTCGTAGGTGTAGCCGAGCTCGGTCAGCCGCTTCGCGAACTCGATCATCTGCGGCACGTACGCGCTGGCGCGCGGGTACTCGTCGGCGGGCTCCACGCCCAGGGCGGCCAGCGCGGCCAGCCAGTCCTTCGTGTAGAAGGCGGCGATGTCCTCGACCGACCGCCGTTCCCTGGCCGCCGCTACCTCGAGCTTGTCCTCGCCCGTGTCGGAGTCCGCGACGGCGTGGCCGACGTCGGTGATGTTGACGACATGGCGGTACGGAATCCCCTTCCAGCGCAGCGCCCGGCGCAGCGTGTCGGCGAACACGTACGGCCGCATGTTGCCCAGGTGCTGGTAGGAGTAGACCGTGGGACCACAGCTGTACAGACCCACACTCTGCTCGCCACCACGGGCGGCACACGGCGTGAAGTCCTCAACGCGCCGCCCGAGTGAGTTGTAGAGCCTGAGCTGTTGTCCTATCACGCAAGCCATGATAGGGCGTGACGCCCGGCACCGGGCGCCACGCGCGAAGGCCGTGCGTCACGAATAGAGTTCGTCGATTTCCTTAGCGTAACGATCGACGATGACCCGGCGGCGCCGCTTCTGCGTCGGCGTGAGCTCGCCGGTGTCCACCGTCCACTCGTTGCCGAGCACCCGGAACCGGCGGACCTGCTCCACCCGGGCCAGGTGGGAGTTCGCCTCGTCTACGCCGCGCCGCACCTCCGTGAGCACCTCCGGATTCGCGGCGAGCTCGGCGAGGGGCAGCCCGGCCAGGCCGTGCGCCGCGGCCCAGGCGGGGGCCGTCTCCGGGTCCAGCACGATGAGCGCGGTCACGTAGTTGCGGCGGTCGCCGATCGCGCAGGCCTGACCGACCAGCGGATGACGCTGGAGTTCATACTCGATCAGCGCCGGCGAGATGTTCTTGCCGCCGGAGGTGATGATCAGCTCCTTCTTGCGGTCCGTGATCTTGAGGTAGCCGTCGGCGTCCAGCTCCCCGACATCCCCGGTGTGCAGCCACCCCGCCGCGTCGACCGACTCGACGGTCCGTTCCGGATCCTTGTAGTAGCCGCCCATGACCAGCGGGCCCCGCACGAGAACCTCGCCGTCGTCGGCGATGATGATCTCCATCCCGGGGAAGCGCCTGCCGACGGTGCCCAGGCGTGCCTGGTCCGGCGGGGCGATCGTGGCGGCGTTGGACAGCTCGGACATGCCCCAGCCCTCGGTGAGCGGGACGCCGAGCGCACGGAAGAAGTCGATGATCGCCGGGTCGAGCGGCGCGGAGCCGCTGGTCGCGACCTTGCAGCGGTCCACGCCGATGAAGGTGAGGATGCCGGTGCGCTCTTCTTCCGGCATCGCCCTGATGGCGTCGGGATCGACGGTCGGCAGCGCGTTGCTCAGGGCCGCGTACAGCTTCTCCCAGACTCGCGGGATGCCCATGATGCTCGTGGGATGAACCTGGCCGGCGATCTCGAAGAGCTTCAGCGCGTCCGGGCAGTAGTTGATCGTCACCGCGCGGGCCATCGGGCCCCAGTGATCGATGCTCCGGCCGGTGACGTGCGCCATCGGCAGATAGGAGATCAGGACGTTAGAGCCGTTCGACTCCAGTTCCTCCGGCGGGAGGATCAGCGCCAGGGCCGACTGGTAGTAACGCACGTTGTGATGGGTGAGCATGACGGCCTTGGGCTGGCCGGTGGTGCCGGAGGTGTAGATGAGGGTGGCGAGGTCGTCGGGGCTCACCTTCTGCCAGGTGGCGTCGAACCTTTCAGGATCCTCCCGAGCTACATCACGTCCCAGGGCAGCCACTTCGGCCAGCGGGATCGTCCCCTCCGCCGAGCCGTCGATGAGGATGATCTCGCGCAGCTTCGGGAGGGACTTCGCGGCTTCCCTGAGCTTGGGCAGGTACCGCTGCTCGACAATGGCGACGGTCGCCTCGCAGTGGCCGGCGATGTAGGCGGCCTGCTCGGGGGCGACCGTGTTGTAGATGAAGACCGGGACGCCGCGGGCGTGCATGACCGCGTAGTCGGCGACGGTCGCCTCGGACCGGTTGCCCGACCAGATCACGGCGAACTCGCCGGGCTGGAAGCCGCGCGCGGCCAGCCCGAGGGCTAGATCCCGTACCTGCTCGCGGACCTGGCCGTAGGTGAGGGTATGCCAGATGCCCTCGGCGTCCTGCCAGCGATGGGCTGGTTCATCGGCACTGGCCGCGGCCGTGTCGGCGTAGGCGGTGAGCAGCGTGGTGCCGGCTGCCTCGGCTTCGATCGCGGCTCGTTCGGCGGCTATGTCCGGCGGCGTCTGGGACCGCTCCATCGTGGTCATGCTCGCCATTGTTACTCGCGAGGAGCCTTCACGGCGAGACCTGGCCGGTTCCTGTTCGGCCGGGGTTTCGCGTCCCATCACCGGCTCGTCACATGACTTTACTAACTTCCTCCGACAGAGGTAAATAATTTACGATAGGGAGGATGCCCGCGAATGACTCAGTTCCGCAGGGGGCGCCAGCGCGCCCATAAGAGACGCCTGCGCGCCGGCCTCGCGGCCGGAGTGACAGGACTCGCCGCGCTCACGATCGCCGGGCTCGCGCCCGTCACCGCGTCGGCCAGCGTGTCCGGCACGGCCTCAAGCACTGCTTCCGGCACTGCTCCAGTCACCGCTTCCGGCGCGCGCGGTTCGGCGAACTGGCTGCCGACCACGCCGGCCAGCTGGCCACTGGTCGTCGACCAGGCCAACACCCCGCCGCAGACCATTACGTCCGGGGTCACCGAGTACGCACAGACCCTCGACACCGTGCAGGGCCGGCAGCACACCCAGATCATGAACGTGGACCTGGGCAACCCGAACGTGGCCGTCCGGGCCGTCGAAGCCGGCGACGAGGTCATCGACCCGGCCGACGAGACGGTCGGCTCCATGGGCACCCGCACCGGCGCGGTGGCCGGCATCAACGGCGGCTACTTCGACATCAACGCGACCGGTCAGCCGACCGGCGGATCCGTGGTCGACGGCCAGATCTACAAGAGCCCGCCGGCCGGCTACAACGCCGAGCTTTCCGTGCTGTCGAACGGCACCATGTCGATCGGGCAGGAGAACTTCTCCGGGACGCTGACCGACGGCAGCGCCACCGAGCCGCTGACCTCGGTCAACATCCTGTCCGACGCCGCCGCCGGGCACATCACCGAGGTCACCCCGGTCCTGGCCGCCGCCGCGCAGTCGATCGGCGCGTCCTCGACCGTGGTCGCCGGGACGGTCAGCGGGTCCCCGGGCAGCCAGACCCTCACCGTGACCTCGGTGGCCACCGGTGTGACCACGCTCAGCATCCCGGCGAGCGGCACCGAGGACCTGGTCGGCGCGGGCGCGGGCGGCACCTGGCTGTCGGCCAACGTGCACGCCGGCGACAAGGTCAGCGTGAGCCAGGGCCTGCAGCCCGCGGCCGGCACCACGCAGACCGGCCAGGTCACGCAGCTGGTCACCGCCGCGACTCAGCTCATCAAGAACGGCGCGGCCTACAACGATCCGACCGGCCAGCCGCCGTCGGGCATCAATCCGGAGACCGCGGTCGGCATCAGCAAGGACGGCAAGCACGCGATCTTCGTGACGCTCGACGGGCGGCTGGGTGAGTCCACCGCCCTCGGCGTCTCCCCCGCCCAGGTGACCGGCTACCTGCTCGCGCACGGCGCGTACAGCGCGGTCCTGCTCGACGGCGGCGGCTCGACCGAGATCGACGCGCGGGTGCCCGGCACCAGCGGGCTCACCGTGCTCAACACGCCATCCGACGGGTCGGAGCGGCCGGTCGGCAACGGCCTGTTCGTCTACAGCACCGCGGCGCAGCCGACGGCGGCGACGAAGGTCGTCATCAACGGCGGCGCGACCGTGGAGACCGTGCCCGGCGCGACCATCCCGGTCAACATCTACGCCACCGACCGCGAGGACAACCCGGCGTCCGGGTCCGTCTCGGCGACGGTCGAGCCGTCCTCGCTGGGCACCTGGTCCGGCGGCCAGTTCACGGCGAAGCGCGCGGGGACCGGGCTGATCTACGCCCACGACGGCCTCGCCACCACGGTGGAGAAGTTGGACGTGGTCAGCAAGCTCGCCTCGCTGACCGTGTCGCCGTCCGAGCCCGACCTGAACAACGGCCAGACCCAGCAGCTCACCCTGTCCGGCACGTCGACCTCCGGCGCCACGGTGCAGGTTCCGGCGCAGGCCGCGACCTGGTCGGTGTCCGACACCTCGCTCGGCACCGTGTCGGCGGCCGGCCTGTTCACCGCCGCGGCCAGCGGCGGCGGCCTCACCAACGTCACCGCCACGGTCGGCGGCCAGACCGCCAGCGATAGCATCGCGGTCGGCAGCGACGCCACCGTCGTGGACCCGATGAGCAGCCTGTCCAACTGGTCCAGCAGCCTGGCGGGCGGGGCGTCGGGGACGTTCGGCGAGTCTTCCGGCGATGTGCCGCCGGGTGACACTTCAACCAGCTCGATGCAGATCTCTTACAATTTCCCGGCTGGCTCCGGCGTGAAGCAAATTGTCTTCTGGCCGAACAGCGGAGACGAGATCACGGCGAACTCCGCCGGGCAGGACCCGACCGCGGTCGGCCTGTGGGTCAAGGGCGACGGCACCGGGCCGGAACTGGCCGAGTCCTACGTCGACGTGAACGGGACGGACACCACGCTGTACCCGACCACGGTCACGTGGGACGGCTGGCAGCTCGTGATCTGCGAGCTCCCGGCCGGGATGAACTTCCCGCTCTCGATCGACTTCCTGGACTTCCTGACGATCTCCAACACCACGGCCTACACCGGCACCCTCAAGGTGGCGGACCTGGAGGCGCTGTACTCGCCACGGCCGCCCGCCACCCAGGCGTACGTCCCCGTGCCCAAGAACCCGTCCTGGCTCCAGTTCAAGGAAGACTCCAGCCAGTTCGCCAAGGGCGGCGACACCATCCTCGCCGGTGACGACGCGCAGCTGACCGCCAGCGACCCGGGGTCGGCGGCGGCCAACGTGATCAGCGCGATCGGTTCGCGGCTGCCCAAGCTGGCGCCGCAGGCGCGGCCGAACGACGTCCAGGCCCTCGGCAACCTGTCCGGTGACGGGACGCCGACCGACCTGAACTACGCCAAGAGCGAGCTCGCGAGCCTCGGGGTGCCGTCGAACCACGACGCCGTCGGCGACGACGAGACCAGCAGCGGCGCGGACCCGCAGAGCGGGAACTTCGCGTCGGTGTTCGGCGACACGCACTACGCCTACACCGACGGTCAGGCCAACGTCATCGTCACCGACAGCTCCGACGGCGGCCTGACCGAGTCCGACGCCTACCAGTCGCCGGACGACGAGCAGTGGACGTGGCTGGCGCAGGAGCTCACCGCGAACAGGTCACCGGCGGTCGTGATCGCGACCCACGAGCCTGCCTACAACCCAGCCGACACGACGGACAACGAGTTCGCCGACCGCTGGGAGGCGCAGATGTACGTCCAGCTCGCGGAGAACTACCAGCACACCCACCTGTGGACGCACGTGGTGCAGCTGTACGGCGGCGCGCGCGAGGTGGCCGAGCAGGTCCTGAACGCATCCGGGCAGCCGGCGGCGCCGGGGCAGGGCATCCCGCAGCTGACAGTCTCCGACCTGGGCGTCGCGCCGGACGCGGCCGCCGACGAGGGCGGCTTCTACAACTTCGGGCTGCTGCACGTGACCTCGTCCGGCGACCTGCAGTTCACGGTCGAGCCGGTGCTGTCGTCGGTCAGCGTGTCGGCGCCTGCTGCTTCGCTGGCCGCTGGTTCTTCGGAAACGGTGACGGCGGTCGGGACGAACGTGGGCGGCGACAGCCAGCCGGCGCGCACCCTGCCGATCACCGATCCGGCGTCGCACGTGTGGAGTTCCTCCGACCCGC
>Ga0210389_10000754_pt1 | contig 27728 bp, 23 predicted proteins | sample IncBWH28OmetaG_FD_160127 | JGI IMG/M metagenome (GOLD analysis project Ga0210389, IMG submission 160127) | Forest soil microbial communities from Barre Woods Harvard Forest LTER site, Petersham, Massachusetts, United States - Inc-BW-H-28-O ... | reverse complement strand
GCACATAATGCGCCGCCAGCGTTTCGTGGCCGGGCGGATTTTGGGTGTCGATCGCAACGAGAGCGGCAAGCTCTCGCTTCATTCGACCGACGTCGGGAGAAATGGACATCTGGACTATCCCGGTGCTTTTAGTGAAGGATCTGGTCGAGGAACCGACGCGCGCGCTCGTTGACCGTCCCGTTGAAGAATTGATCGCTCCCCGCGCTCTCGATAATCTCGCCCTTTTCCATGAAGACGATCCGATCGGCCGCGCGGCGCGCAAAACCCATTTCGTGCGTGACAACGATACTGGTCATGCCCTCGGCACTGAGGGTCGTCATGACGTCCAGCACCTCCCTGATCATTTCGGGATCGAGCGCCGACGTCGGCTCGTCGTACAACATCAATTTGGGCCGCATGGCGAGCGCGCGGGCAATCGCAACACGCTGCTGTTGACCGCCGGATAATTCGTCCGGGAACGCATCTGCCTTTTCCGGAATCTGGACCTTGCGCAACAGATCCGCGGCGATGTCGTGGGCATCGTCGCGGCTGAGACCGAGAATCTTGACCGGAGCAAGCATGATGTTTTCGATCGCCGAGAGATGGCCGAACAATTCGAAATTCTGAAACACCATGCCGATCTGCCGGCGCAAGAGATGAGCCGGCCGGCGGCTCTTCGTGACGTTCTCGCCTTCGAAAAGGATGTCACCGCTGTCGAGCGTTTCCAGAAGATTGACACAGCGCAACAGCGTGGACTTGCCGGAACCAGACGGTCCGATCACGACAACGGTTTCCGACGGACTGACCGTGAGGCTGCAGTTCTTCAGCACCCGTGTCGGGCCGAAGCTCTTGTTGATTCCCACGATCTCGAGAAGATGCTGCATGACGACCGGTAGTCCCTGCCTAGCGAACTGCAAACGGTTCGGTGATTCCGAGCATCCGCTCGGTCAATGAAGCCCGCCGCATCCGCCGGCGCTTCTTGGGGTCGAGCGCCGTCTCGATCAGAACCTGAAAAGCCATGAAGGCCGTCGTCATTGCCAGATAGTAGATTCCGGCCGCGGTCAGCGCCTCGAAATAGCGGAAGTCGGCGCTTGCCGTCTGATTGGCGACGAGAAGCAGTTCCTCGACCGCAATCACCGAGACCAGAGCGCTGAGTTTCAGCATGCCGATCATCTGGTTGCCCATCGGCGGCAATACGGTCCGCGCCGCCTGCGGAATGACGACCAGGCGCATCATCTGGCCGGAGGTCATGCCGAGCGCGAGAGCAGCAGTGCGCTGGCCCTTCTTCACCGCCTGCAAACCCGAACGCAGGATTTCCGCCATGTAGGCGCCCTCGTTCAAGGACAAGGCCAGAACGGCGCAGACGAAGGCCGACAGCTTGATTCCGAACGAAGGCAGCACGTTGTAGATAAAGATGATCTGGAAAAGGACCGGCGTCCCGCGAAACAGCCACAGATAAGCGAGCGTGACTATTCTGCCCGCCCGGGTCCGGCTTTCCTGAATCAGCGCAAGGACGAGGCCGATCACGATACCGAAGAAAAGCGACGCAACGGTCAGCATCAGCGTCATTCCCGCCCCGCGCAGGAAGTTCGGCGAAACCAGATAGTGCAAGACGAGATCGATCGACATGGGAAACCCTCCTCAGTCGAACAGCGATACGGAGGCGGGGAATTTCCATGTCTCGATCAGTCTTTTATACGAGCCGTCGGCGGCGATCTCCTTGAGCGCGGCCTCGAGCGCCGCCTTCATCGCGGCGTCGCCTTTGCGAACCGCCATGCCAATGCGTGTGGTGTTTTCGAACTCGCTTCCCGCGACTGCATAGACGCCCGGAACCTTGTCCATCAGTTCGACCGCACCCGGGGTGGAATTATAAAAAGCGTCCGCGCGGCCTTGCCGAACGGTCAACGCCGAGTCCTGCGCGGTCGGCATCGTCATCACGGTGATGCCGGCGAGCCCGCGCTCGCGGCACTGCTTGTCATCCTGCCGCGCGTAACTCTCTTGGATGCCGCCGAGGGTAACCGCGACAGTCTTGCCGCAAAGGGAATCGTCGCGACCGGTGATCTTGGAAGGATTAGCGGCTTGCACGATGACGAGGCTGCCGAGCTTCAGATAAGGGACGAAGTCGACCTGGCTGGCGCGCTGCTCGTTGATGTACATCGCCGAATTGATGATATCGAGGCGCCCACCCTGCAGCGCCACGATCAGGCCCTTGAATTCCATGTTCATCGGGTTTGTCGCAACGCCGAGCTTCTTGCTCAGCAAGCCGATCATGTCGATGTCGAAGCCTGCGAGTTTTCCGTCCTTGGTAAATTCGAACGGCGAAAAGGTCGCAGCGACGCCGTAGGTCAGCGTGCCTTTTTCAACCAGCGTCACGGCAGAGAGATCGGCCGCAATCGAGGGGGCTGCCAGGAAGAAGGACAGGATTCCGCAGACAAGGCACGAGCGTGACATGGCAATTCCCCGTCAAATGCATTGTTTTATTGTATCATAATGTGCAATCCTCAGCGGCGCTCCGTCAAGCCCTTTTGCGTGGCATATTTCGATGAAACCTTCATCATGCGCGCTTTACCGTGGGCTCTATGCGGGGTACCTATTGTATTTAGTGTGTCTAATTATACTATATGGACTTGTCCTAAAGGCTTTGCTGCGATGGCTCGATCAACCCAACAAACCCGGTTCCGCCTGGCCAACCAGATTCTCGACGTCATCCGCGATGCGCGGATGGAGCCGGGCCATCACCTGCGCGAGCAGCAGCTTGCGGACCTGGTGGGCGTTTCGCGGACGCCGATCCGTTCCGCACTGGATCTTCTCGCCGAGCGCGGCGTCGTGGAAACGCGAAAGAACCAGGGATTCTTTCTGCGGAAGGCATTCGATACCCTGCATCGCATCGAGATCGAGATCCCCTCGACCATCGAGGAAGAACTCTATTCGAAGCTCGTTCGCGACCGGCTTGAAAATTTGATCCCGAATTCGGTTACGCAAAGCGAGATCGCGCGCCGTTATGACGCCGACCGTGTCGCGGTCACGCGGACGCTTTTACGGCTGGCGGAGGACGGCCTGATCATACGCAACCCCGGCCACGGCTGGACCTTTGCACCGACCCTTGATTCGCTTGTCTCGCTCCGTGCGAGCTACGAGTTCCGGCTGACGCTCGAGCCTTCCGGCTTCTTGCTGCCGACATTCAAACCGGATCATGCCGCCATCGAACGGATGCGACTGCAGCACCTTTATCTCGCCTCGCACCCGGACATCACCGCGGTCAACAGCATGCAGTTGTTTGAGACCGATGCGGCGTTTCATGAAATGTGCGCCGAGGCCAGCGGCAACGCCTTCTTTGCCCAGGCGATCCAGTCCCAGAACCGCTTGAGACGGCTTCTCGAGTTCGGCAGTTATTTCGACAGCCGTCGCGTGCGTGAATGGTGCCGCGAGCACTTGGGAATCATCGAGGCGATTGCTTCCGGTGACTTCGCCCAGGCTTCCACGCGTATGCGTGCCCATCTCGAACAGGCACTCGCCTCCGCTCAAGTCGCAGCAAAGCAGGCCGACGTAGATCCGGGAAATCGGGCACATTGATGTTGCAATGTCTCTGAAATCGCGCATCAGCCAACCGCCGCTGTCCGCTCGGGAGCAGTGATGTCGTCTGTACGGTGACCGACGCGCTCAACCAGGGCGACTTCTCCTGACACACGATCTCGTTTTCGCAGGAGCGAACGGAGTTTTTGCAAGGCAGACTTCCCGGCTGCATGTCTGGCGTTATTTTGTGCATCACGTACAACGCGTCGGCAATCCGAGCCCCAGAGATGCTTCAAACACCTGCCATCACCGTCGAGACCAAGGCTTCATGGGTCGCAGCAACAGCGGCCCTGTGCGTGCTTTCGATGGCGTTTGGCGCAGCCTGGATCACCACTGTCGCCCTTAACGACATCGCCAGTGAGGTCGGCAAGTCCCGCTCCATTCCGGCATTCGCCGGCTCGCTGGCCTGGTTCGGTTCGGGCGTCGGCGGCATCATCATGGCCCAGGTTGCAGAACGAGTTGGAGCACGGACGACCGTGATCTTCGGCTCCCTCATGATCGGGCTTGGCCTCGCCATTTCGACGTTGGGGCCGCCTTGGCCTCTGTGGATCGGACACGGAGCGTTTATCGGCCTGATCGGAGTAGGAAGCATCAACGCTCCCTTGTACATCTACGTCAGCCGTTGGTTTGATCGCCGGCGCGGTTCGGCCTTGGCGCTGATTTCGAGCGGCACATATCTCGCCGGCACGATCTGGCCGCCGATCTTCGAACGCGCCGTCGCCAATTTTGGTTGGCGACAAACCATGCTCTGGTACGCGGTCGCGGAAATTCTGGTCGTGATTCCGCTGGCCGCGTTCTGCTTTCGCCGGCCGCCGGAAGTCGTCCACCCGATCGCCTTCCATCGAACCGGCTCCGAGAAAGCGCGTGTCTTTGGATGGCCGCCCAATATCGTGTTCGCGATGATTTGCGGCGCTGCTGTTCTGTGCTGCATCCCCATGGCGATGCCTCAGGGACACCTTGTTGCGTTCTGTGGCGATCTTGGTATCAGCCGATCAATGGGCGCCTTGATGCTATCGGTCTTGCTCGGCGCCGCGTTCATGAGTCGACAAATTTGGGGCCTGATCTCGGATCGGATCGGAGGCCTGCACACGGTGCTGATTGGATCGGTTTGGCAAACCGTATCCATGACGGCCTTTCTGCTGACTCAGAATGAAGTCGGTCTTTTCACCATAGCTGCCGCTTTTGGGCTCGGCTTCTCCGGCATTATCCCGGCATATGTTTTGGCAGTGCGTGAACAATTTCCGTCGTCTGAGGCTTCGTGGAGAATTCCGACATTGCTCCTCTTCAGCGGAGGTGGCATGGGTGCCGGCAGCTGGATCGCAGGATTACTTTACGATCATTTCGGGTACTATCTGCCTGCCTTCGCCGCGGGCATCGGCGCCAACATCCTGAATCTTATGGTGATGAGTATTTTGGTAACGCGGCAGCGTCATCGCGCGGCCTACGCGTAGGTCCTTTTCTTTCGACGTGGCTCAGACTGACGGCAGAAAAGGAGCGCGAGTTCCGGCAACCCGCCCCTTCGACGATGTTATTCGACTGTTATGTTGGCCGCTCGTGTAATTTTTCGGTACTTATCGTTCTCATCCAGAATGAACTGGGAATATGCTTGTGCGGACATCGGTGTAGAAAGCATGTCAATTTGGTTCAAGGCTGCTTGAAAATCGGGCATGACCGCAATTTTCTGCAAAGCACTTTCAAGCCGAGCCACGATGCCCGAGGGCAGCTTCGCGGGACCGGAAAGGCCGTACCACAAATTGGCTGTGATCGAAGGATAGCCGGCCTCGGCCATCGTAGGGACCTCGGGGAAAAAAATCGAGCGTTCTGCACTCATGACAGCCAGCGGACGCAATTGTCCGGTTTGTATGCCCGCGATTTGAGCTGCCGCCGCATCGAACATCATTTGAATTCTGCCGGCAATCAGATCGACCACCGCCGGAGCTGACCCTTTGTATGGGACGTGGGTCAGCTTTACATCAGATGCGGCCATGAACATCTCTCCCCACAGCTGCGGTCCGCTGCCGTTGCCGGAAGACCCAAAATTCAGCTCTCCGGGTTTGCCTCTCGCATACGCGACGAGATCAGCAACCGAATGAAAGGGGAGCGTGGAATTCACACTGAGCATCGCCGGCGCTGTCGCGATCAAGCCAATGTGCGAGAAATCCCTGGATGGATCGTAGGCTATATTCTTATAGACCACCGGAGCGGTGCCGTGAGTAGCGCTCGACGAGAGAAGCAGAGTATAACCATCCGCCGTCGCTCGCGCCGTGACCGCGGCGGCAATTGTGCCAGCCGCACCACCCCGATTTTCAATGACGACATTTTGATTAAGCAATGCGGAAAGCCTGCTCGCAAACTGCCGTGCGACCAGATCGCCCGCCCCTCCCGGAGGTACAGCGACGATCAGAGTAATCAGCCTCTCGGGGTATTCGGCTTGCGCGGGATTCGAAATTGCAGCGATCCAGACTCCGAGAACGAACGAAATCCAGAAACGCATGGTGAACCTCACCCTATTTGTCTGTTCGGCCCGGCGAAGATATCTCAATCGACCAAATCCGCAAAAGCGGCGGGCTTACACCTCGGGAGCCAAGAATGCTTCGCCTTGTCCTGGTCGCTTTGCTTGCCGTCTTCGTTACACCGATCAAAGCCGAAACCTGGCCGAGCCGGCCGCTAACGATGGTCGTCCCGTTCGCAACCGGGGGCCCGATGGACGCGGTTGCACGTATTTTGCAATCTGCCTTGAGCGATGCCTTGCAGGAACAAGTGATTATCGAGAACGTCGGCGGAGCCGGCGGCATGATTGGCGCCGCCCGGGTCGCCAAATCGGCGCCCGACGGATATCAATTTGTGCTCGGCAATGTCGGCACGCAGGCCGTCAGTCAAACGCTATATAAGACACCATTTTATAATTCGACGGCTGATTTCGCTCCGGTCGTATTGATTGCGGAGCTGTCGCTGGTGATGGTGGCGCGCAAGGACTTGCCTGCCAGCAATTTGCAGGAATTCATCGCGTACGCGAAGGCAAACCAGAAGACGATGCAATTTGCGTCCGCAGGTGCCGGCTCCGCAACGCACCTCGGCTGCGCCTTGATTAACGCGCGAATCGGGGTCGATGTCACCCATGTCCCATATCGTGGCGGCGCGCTGGCGATGCAGGACCTGATGGCCCAGCGAGTTGACTACCTGTGCATCGATACACCGACCGCGCTTCCTCAAATTGAAAGCGGCGCAATCAAGCCGATTGCCATATTGAGCCGCGGGCGTTCGCCGAGCTTGCCAGATCTTGCGTCGGCGCATGAGCAAGGATTGACTGATTTTCAGGCGGCCAATTGGAGCGCGCTCTTCCTGCCCAGGAACACCCCTGCATTTATTGTCCAAAGGCTGCACGACGCCAGTATCGCGGCCATGAACGATCCGATGGTACAGAAACGATTCAGGGAAAACGGCATTGACCTTGTCGAGGGCGAACGGCGATCATCGGCCTATCTCGGTCAGTTCGTCACCGACGAAATCGCCAAGTGGGCCGGGCCGATCAAGTCATCCGGCTTGGTTTTGGAATAAATTTGAACGTGGCAATTTTGGAGATCGACGTGAAGATCAGACTGATGGAGAACTTCCGCGCGATCTTCTATGCGCCGTATTACGCCATTCACGCGCTTGATTTCTACGCGAACGAAGGTGTCGATGTCGAATTGGTCTCCAGCGAAGCACCGGGTGACGCGATTGCTCATCTTGCAAATGGCACGATTGATCTGACGTGGGGTGGTCCGATGCGTGTGATGACTGCGCACGATCGGGACGATCAAAGTCCCTTGGTCTGCTTTGGCGAGGTTGTATCTCGCGACCCGTTTTTTCTAATTGGCAATTCCAAGGGGTTTCAGCTTTCGGACCTCGCGCACCTCCGTTTTGCTACGGTTTCGGAGGTTCCGACACCCTGGATGTGCCTGCAGCAGGACTTGCGGGAAGCCGGTATTGACCCTGCAATGATCACGAGAGTTAGCGATCGAACAATGGCCGATAACTACACGGCGCTACACGGCAAAAAGCTCGATGTGCTGCAAGCGTTCGAGCCATTTGCCTCGCAAGCCGAAATGGATCGAGCCGGCACCATACTGTACGCGGCCAGTTCGCGGGGACCAACCGTCTACACTTCCTTTATCGCAACCCGGAGCAAAGTCGCGTCACACCGTGATGCATTTTTCGCAGTGACCCGCGCGCTGGCAAAGATGCAGAAATGGCTCTACGCCCACAGCGGAAAGGACCTCGCTGAGGTCGTTGCTTCCTTCTTTCCTGATGTACCACAGGAACTGCTCGCTTGTTCTCTGCAACGTTATCTCGATGCTGGCCTATGGGCGCGCGACATCGCCATGTCGAAACAGGGGTTTGAACGCCTCGGCCTGAGCTTCCTTTCGGGGGGCTTCTTGAGGCGCTCACCGGTTTTCGAAAATTGTGTCGATGTAAGTCTGAATTAACAGACTTCGACGGGATTGGCAGGCAATCCCATCGTGCCGACGCCTTCGAAAATCCTGTCAATCTGCCGACCGACTCCATTTTTGGGAGCGGCTTGGCGTCATCGGTATTGACGGCCCTTTTGGGTGCAGTCCATGTTATCGACGCCGAGAACAATTCATAATAACGGCTTTGCGCCGCGGCAATGGGAGGCTTCATGACAAGAAAATTTCCACGCGGCGAGCCTTGGACCAGGAATTTTTCGGCACTCTCTTACATCGACCTGGAGGATCGTCCGGCTTTCAAGATGGCGATTCATCGACATGGCGATCGCTGGTTTCTATATGCCGCGCATTTTTGGGAAAGTGGATATTCGATCGTCGAAATAACCGATCCCAGCCAGCCCAGATTTGTCCGCTTTGTACCGGGGCCGCCCAATACATGGGCTCTGCAGGTTCAGATCGCCGACGGCTTGATGATCACATCGCAGGAGCGCGTGGCTGACGGCTGGGGCGGCGATCCAAAGGGGCCATTTGGAGAAGGATTTCTGATCTGGGACCTCACTGATCCGGAAAATCCGAGACAGCTTGGTCACTATCGAACCGGCGGCCTGGGAACGCATCGCAATTTTTACGCCGGCGGTAAATACGTGTATGCGACCGCGTTGCCGGAAGGCTTCGACGGTCACATTCTGCAGATCGTGGACATCTCAGACCCGGCCACGCCGCGCGAGGTCTCGCGTTGGTGGCGGCCCGGACAATGGCTTGCGGGTGGCGAAAAGGGTGTGCCCTTCGGCACGCTCCTCCATGGAGGCGCCTACGTCAGGGGCGACCGGGCTTACCTGCCCTACAGCGCCGGTGGATTTGTCATCCTCGATATTTCCGATGTCAGTAACCCGACACTGGTCAGCGATCTTCCATTCTCGCCGCCGTTCGTCGCTTACATCGGCGTTCATACAGCGATCCCGCTATCGAGCCGCCCTCTTGTGGTCGTCAACTCCGAGGCGATCGCCGAAAAAGGCGAAGAATCGCTGGGCTACGCCGGCATCGTCGACATCTCGAACGAACGCTCGCCTCGTCTGATTTCGCTGTTTCCGGTTCCCGATCCGCCGAAGGACATGGGGATTAGAAATTTCACGGAACGCGCGGGTCGATTCGGGCCTCATAACCAGCACCAGCCCCAATTTCAGGACGTTCTGTACCAGAACGAAGACATCGTTTTTCTGACCTATTTCAACGCGGGCCTTCGCGCCTACGATATCTCCAATGAAAAACTGCCCCGCGAGATTGGTTACTTCATTCCGCCGGATCCTGAAGTCCGGCGCGGCGTGTTGCCAAAGACCGGTCTTGTCACCCAAACGGAAGACGTGATCGTCGATCACAGGGAAAACATTTTCATCACGGACAAGAACCACGGCATTTACGTCCTTCGCTTCAATGGCGAGAACGCGGTCTAGGAGAGCGGCCTTGTTCTGCGATTACCAGAATCTCGGTTTCGCGTGCGACGGCGCTGGATATCTTCGCCTGGGCCAGCAAATCATGAAAGAGTGGCCCTGCCCCAAGTGCAACACGACCGCCTTTCTTGAAAAATCATTTCGCGCAGCAAAAGATCGTCTGCCGAAAGACGTGGCCTGCCCCTGTTGCGGGCCTGGCTTGAGTTACGATGAAGTCTGGTCGAGCGCGTTGAAGGTCGCACGCGAATGCAATCCGAGGGCGGCGACCGCTGTCCTCTTCAGACTATCCCGCACCCACCAAGGTCGGTTCAAAGCCGAATAGGCCTGAACTTCCGATGCGCCGCTCGGCGACGCACCGGGCGTTTCAACGAAGCCGCAACCAATCCAAACCGGTCTCACGCAAGTTTTGCCACTTGAGGCTTCGCCATCACTTGCTCCTCATCGTCGAGCGGGAGCGATTTCTCGGGCGCATTGGGCGCCAAGATCAAGAAAGACAATGCTGCCAGCAAGCCGCATCCCGCGAGAAACATGAACGCGGGGAAAATGGCATCGACCGTAGCCTTTGGCGCGACCAGATTGTTGGCCCCGGCGATGAAGGCAAGACACATTGGCCCGGCGATTTTTCCGATGCCGTTCGCAGCCTGTGCGACACCGATCCCACGGGCCGAGAGCCGTACTGGAAAGATTTCGGCGGTATACGGACTCAGCACACAGAAACCGCCGTCGTAGAACATCGCCCCTATGGCAAGGAGCACGATGAAGGCTGGAAGCCCCCAAACCTGGGCTTGCCCATAAACCGCCGCTGCGGCCAGCGTAACCACGACGCCCGTTCCGGCAACGGCGCCGGCCCATCTGCGATTCATCCAGATCGGCAGCACACAGAATGCAACGCGGCCGATAATGCCGGTCGCCGCAACGTAGACGAAGTACGACGCGGCTTGCCCGGTATCGATCTTCAGCAACATCGAAACGATCGTCGGTCCCCAGAGATAAACGCCGTAGTTTGCTGTGCTAAAGCCTACCCAGATGAAGACGGTGACCCAGAACCGGGTCGGCTGCACATACACCTCGCGCAGCGAAGAGCGCGCCGACGCAGGCGCCGTGTAGGAACTGTCGAGGGGAACCTGCTCGACGGGAATCCTCAACATGGTCGCCACGCCCTCGCGGGCTTCCTTGACCTTGCCTTTCGTCAGCAACCAACGCATCGATTCCGGTACGAGAAAATACATCAGCAGTGCGATGACGCCTGGTGCCGCCCCCATCAGGGCCAGGCCTCTCCAGCCGATAGTGCCGATCAGATGCGCGGCGGAAAACGAGGCAAGTAGCGTACCGAGAGAAGGACAGATGATCGGCATCCCGCCCATGACCGCACGATATCGCGTTGGCGTCATTTCAACGCCCATCACGACCTGAACTCCGGCGACGCCACCGATTCCAAGCCCGACAAAAAACCGCAGGATCGCGAAGACGATCCAATTGCCTTCCGGGCTTATGGCAATGCCGCAAGAAGCCACGGCGCAGATCGCCATCGACAGCAGGACGACCGGCTTTCGACCGAGTATGTCGGCCGCCGTTCCAAAAAGCAGCGCGCCGAGGATCGCGCCGACGCCGGCTGTCATCAGCATGATCGAGGATTCGAGGTAGGTGAGATGCCACGCTGGCCCGATGACCGAAACCAGAAAACCGACGATGTAGAAATCGAAGAAATCGAATGCGAATGAAGAACATATAAGCCCGAACACCAACCAGAACCGGCCGGTCAACGGCGAGGTGTCAAACATCTCGAGCATTTTGTTTTCTTGCACGGCCGTCTCCCCGGTTTTTCTGCGCACTTTTGTGCGCTGGATATGCTGGCCTCGAATTACCTCGTTCAGTCGTTCCTTATTGTTGTGGCCAGGTCGTATGGGTGAAATGCCGGGACGGCGAGGTCACGCCCCCGGAATAATCGGTAACAAGAGGTAGGACTGCCGGCCCGGGCCGGCGTGGATGGAAACTTTGCCGCCGAACACCTCGCTCGGCCGGTCTCGCGGGTCGTCATGCCGGAATGGACCGACGCCGGTCCATACCCGGCCGTGGGTGTTTTCCGCACCGCCAGGCTCACCGGGATAAACGTAATCCTTTCCGCGTATCGTCAGCGCCACGCGATATCCCGCCGGCACGACAATGCAGGTCGGCCACACCTCGACATCGACCTCGTAGACCTGTCCCGGCTTGAGAGGCTGGATCTCGTCATGGGTGTGATAGGGCCGGTAAGGCTGCGACAGCTTCTCGTCGAGCTTGCGATGCGAAACGCGAAGCCAGCCTTGCGCCACTGGCGTGTGCGGATCCAATGCTCCCCGGAACACCACTTCCTTGAAGTCCGGTCCGAACACGCGAACGACGAGAAACAGGTCGGCATCCGCCGTCGAGGATGATACCCACAATTTCGCGGCGATGGGTCCTGTTATCTCCGTTTGCCTACGGAGCGCGGGCGTCAAGAAGGTAACGCCGTCGCCAAAGCCGTCATAGGTGATTTCCGAGGCGGCTTGTGGAGCGATTTCGGCAGATAACGTTTGCGCGGACGGATCGATATAGAACTTTGTCCATTTCGTGCTCGCCAGCGGCCACGACGTTTCATGACGCTCGATGAACTTTTCGCCGGGATGCCTGATTTGCAGCTGCACCTTGGGCTGCTTGTCCCATCCGGTATTTTCCCCTTTCAGAAAATGACCGAAGAACCGCTTCTGCAGATCGACACCGTAATCGGTGTAGAATTCGCTCCAGTGTTCCAGCCCGTGAACCTCGAGCCACTTGTTCTTGCTCGCGGCGCGCACAAACCCCTCGAAATTCCCACGGGGATGCAGGCCCTGCCCGCCCCAATTCGCCGACGAAAGAACCGGCACCTGGACCTTGGACCAGTCGGGCATTCGGGATTGCCAGAACTCATCGGTATCCAGCTTGTGCGCCAGACAATCTTCGTAAAAATCCCGACGATTGCCGCCGAGTTCTTCTTCCGAAAGTGTCTCCGGGCCGGAAACCCAACCACCGGTCATGCGACTCTTGAAGCCGCGCGATCCCCGGCCGTTTTGCACGGTGTATACCTGTGACGTAGACCAGTCATGCGTGAAACCGTTGCAGAAGATGCCGCCGTGGTGCGCCATGTCCCGATAAAAATCGGCAGCGCCCTCCCACGTGCAGATTGCAGCGAGATGCTTCGGCTGCAACGCCGCCGTCTGCCACTGGTTCTCGGCGTAATAGGAGATTCCATTCAGCCCCACCTTGCCGCTGGACCATGGCTGGACGCCGGCCCATTCGACGCAGCCGGCAAGATCCTGCGCTTCCCGCAAGGACCAGATGTCCAGTAGTCCCGGCGATCGTCCTGCACCGCGGCTATCGACGCGGATACAAACGTAGCCGTCAGGGACCCACTTCTCGGGATCGACGACCTCCCAGCATTGGTACTTGTTGGTCGAGCCAGCCGGCACGTCGGGATGGTTTTCGCACATCAAGCGCCACTGGTGGCCGTACAGATCCTCGAAGTGCAGCCACTTTCCATAAGGACCGTAGGTCATGATGACCGGATATTTGCCTTCGGCGACCGGACGATAGATGTCGGCGCGCAGAACAACGCCGTCATCCATCTTGATCGGCATGTCCCAATCGATTCTCATGCCGTCCCGGATTTCGCTTTTCTCCCGATAGCGCATTTTTTTCTTGCTCCATGCTTGGCCGGAGAACCGCATGGCTTCGTCGTGAAACTTGGCCACGTCAACGCCCGAGTGGTGACGTCAAGCGTCACTCACGATGACGTTGCGCTCGGTTTCACTATTGATCGCACGATAATTATTTGAGTCAATGCTTGTTGCGCTGCGGTGTTTTTCTGAGCGGACGCAGCAAAAGTCACACGATCGTCTTTGAAAATCGCGTTGCAGGAGTGCGTTGATGCGCAACTCGTTCTGGATGTGCTCGACGATCAAATCTCTTCACCGCGATCGATCCGTCTTGCCGTTTGTCTTTCCCCGATCCTATAGTGATCGAGTGATCATTAAGGCGGGCGGGAACCTCAGGTCGCAATTCTTCGGCAACGGCGCTCGCAAATAACGTTCTTTGCAATGGACGGATCAGAAAAAACATTCAGGGAGTAGCGTCGATGAATAAAATCGAGACCGTGCGAAACGGCCGTGAAGTCACCGAAACGCGCGATGGAATGACAATCGACTGGGACGTTCCGATCACGATGGATGATGGCCTCGTCGTACGCGCAGACGTCTATCGCCCCATCAAGCAAGGGAAATACCCCGCCATCGTGTCCTATGGGCCGTACGCCAAATACCTGGCTTTTCAGGATGGATATTCGACCGCATGGGAAATCATGGTCAGCGAACATCCCGATGTGGCGGCGGGATCAACCAATAAATATCAGAGCTGGGAAGTCGTCGATCCGGAAAAATGGGTTCCGGACGGATATGTCTGTGTTCGTGTCGACAGCCGCGGTGCGGGGCGTTCGCCAGGCTACATCGATCCGTTTTCACCGCGCGAGACCAAGGATTTCTACGATTGCATCGAATGGGCGGCCGAGCAGTCCTGGAGCAACGGAAAGATCGGGCTCGCAGGAATTTCCTATTACGCGATCAATCAATGGCAGGTCGCCGGCCTCCAACCGCCTCATCTTTCGGCGATCTGCATTTGGGAAGGCGCCGGAGACTGGTATCGCGACAAGAACCACCAGGGCGGGATTCTCTCGACGTTTCAGACGAACTGGTACGACATGCAGGTCAAGACGGTGCAGCATGGCCTCGGCACCAACGGACCGGTCAGCAGCATCAACGGCGATCTGGTGTGCGGCCCGGAAACCATGTCCGAGGCGGAACTCGCGAAGTATCGCTGCGAGTTCGGCGCCGAGATCGCGGCTCATCATCTGGTCGACGACTATCACCGAGGCCGATCCGCGGACTGGAGCAAGATCGAGGTTCCGCTGCTGTCGTGTGGAAACTGGGGCGGCAACTCGCTCCATCTGCGCGGCAACATCGAAGGCTTCGTCCGCGCTGCTTCCAAACAGAAATGGCTGGAGATGCACGGCGATCGGCACTGGACGCTGTTCTACACCGATTACGGCAATGCGCTGCAGAAACGGTTCTTCGGTCATTTTCTCAAAGGCGAAGATACAGGCTGGACCAGACAGCCCAAGGTCCAGCTGCAAATTCGGCATCCCGGCGAAAAATTCGTCGAGCGGCATGAGAGCGAATGGCCGTTGGCCCGCACCAAATGGACAAAGCTCTATCTGGATTTCGCCAAGCGCGCGCTGAGCCCGACGCCACCCCAGCAAACCGCGACCCTCGACTATGAAGCGCTGGGCGACGGCCTCACCTTCACGACGCCTCCTCTCGAGGAAGAACTCGAACTCACCGGCCCGTCGGCCGCAAAGCTCTTCGTGTCGTCATCAACGAAAGATGCCGACATCTTCCTCGTCGTTAAGGTCATCGCGCCCGATGGCGAGGAAGTCGTATTTCACGGGGCGCTTGACCCCAACACACCGGTCGCACAGGGCTGGCTCAGGGCATCGCACCGCAAGCTCGACAAGACACTCAGCACGTTCTACCGGCCCTATCACACCCATGATGAGATTCAGCCGCTGACTCCCGGGCAACCGGTTGAACTCGATGTCGAGATATGGCCCACCTGCATTGTCGTGCCGCGCGGATATCGCATCGAACTGAACGTTCGCGGCAAGGACTATGTCTACAAGGGAAGCCGCAGCACCGGCCGCCTTTCAAACATGAAGAACGAATTCACCGGCTGCGGCCCGTTCCTTCACAATGATCCTGACGATCGTCCCGCTGCGATCTACGGCGGAACGACCACGTTGACCACTTCGCCGTCACAGGAAAACTACGTGCTGTTACCGGTGATCCCTGCCAAGCCGTGACGGCGGCTCGATCGCGGCGGGAGCTTTGCTCACGTCGCGATCTGCCCGGATGGATACTGCTTGAAATAGGCGATATCCGCATCCGTCGGCTTCCAATCCGGGTTGCCACGCCACTCCTTGGTGCGCCAGCTCATATCCTCTCCGTAACGCACGCGAAACAGCAGCGTTCGTTGCGGGCCATTTTCATATTCGTGCAGCTCTCCGGCCGGATGCACCACAAAGGAGCCTGGAACAATATCGATGATCGTGTTGGGCACCCGCATCTTGCCCCCACCTTCGAAACAGAAATAGATCTCGGTCGCGAACGGGTGCGAGTGATGCGGGCTGATCTGCCCGGGCTCCCAGCAAGCGACCGAGACGTCCCCGTCCCCGATCTTGCCAAGAATATTTTCAACGTGCTTTTTCGGGTCAAATTTCTTTTCTATCTGGAGGTTGAACGCGTGCATTTTTTTCTCCGCATTTCGAACATCTCCGACAGGCTGCACCGCTGCGCATGAGCTGTAAAGTGATTAGTCGAGCTGTCTCACGATCGATACTGGATTGCAGCCATCGATCGCTGAGGTGAATCGTTTCGAGTTGGTGACCCGCGCAATCTGACGTCACTGCATGGAAATAAGAGTCAACGAACAAGGAACGCAATATGAAGAAGCGTAAGATTGGAAAGCTTTCGGTCTCGGCCATGGGTTATGGCTGCATGGGATTGTCGGGCACTTATGGCGCTTCCGACGACAAGGCCGCCATTGCGCTGCTGCGCAACATCGTCGAACTCGGCGTCGATTTCTTCGATACGGCCGATGCCTATGGTCCGTTTCGCAACGAGGAGCTCGTTGGCGAAGCGCTCGCCCCGGTCCGCGACAAGGTCATCATAGCCACGAAATTCGGCCAGGAATTTCTGCCGGATGGCAGCCGGCGCATCAACGGCCGTCCGGACTATGTACGCTCGGCCTGCGAAGCCTCGCTGAAGCGTCTCGGCGTCAAACAGATCGACCTCTATTTCGCCCATCGGATCGACAAGACGGTTCCTATCGAGGACACGGTCGGCGAAATGAGCCGGCTCGTTTCCGAAGGAAAGGTGCGTTACATCGGCCTCTCGGAGGCGTCGGCGAACACCATTCGCCGCGCACACGCCGTTCATCCGTTGACCTGCGTCCAGACCGAATATTCGGCATGGTCACGCGACGTCGAGGCCAGCGTTCTTCCGACCGTCCGCGAACTCGGCATCGGCTTCGTTGCCTATAGTCCGTTGGGACGTGGCTTCCTGACTGCCAGGATCGCATCGGAATCAGACCTGCCCGAAGGCGACGTGCGCCGGTCAATGCCGCGGTTTCAAGCCGAGAACCTGAGGGAAAATCGGGCAATCGCGGAACGCTTCACTGATTTGGCCAGGAAGAAAGGCATTACCGCTGCCCAGCTCGCACTGGCGTGGGTGTTAACCCGTGGCGACGACATCGTACCGATTCCGGGAAGCCGTCGACTGGAGGCCGTCAAAGAGAATATCGCCGCACTGGACGTCCAATTGACGGCTGCAGAGATCGCGGAAATCAACAGCAATCTGCCGGCGGCAAAGGGCGAACGTTATGGTGCGCCGATGATGGCCGCATTGGACACGTGAGCGAGCGACAGTTCGGATAAGCCCGTCCTGGAAACAACATTAAGCTGCAGCAATCATGGAGGGTCAGCAGTGCTCCTCGAACTCGTCTCAATAGCCACGGAGGCCGAGCCCCTCGATGGCATCTTCTACACGCCAAAGAACGGCAAGATCGAAGCAGCAGCGCTGATCTTCCACGGCAATTGCCATAATTTCTATACCGGGCCGTCGCGGTTTCTTCCTGGCGTTCTGGCGTCTCATGGCATTGCCTCGCTCGCCTTCAACCGTCGCGGCCACGACATGGTGACGTCCCTCCACGGCCGCACCGTCGGAGGCGGATCCTTTCAGCTGGCCCGCGAAGGAATTGCCGACAACCGCGCCGCGTGCGACTGGCTCGCATCGCGAGGCTTCGAGAATCCTATCATCATCGGTCACAGCAACGGCGGCATGCTCGCGGCGCAACATTGCGCGGACAACTACGGTAACCCGCGGGCTTTGGTTCTGTTGTCGGCCCATATCGGCGGTCTGGAGAACGTGCCGCAAATGAGCAGTAGCGGAATGTTTGCGGGCGACCAATTAGCGCTACTCACCGCGCGGGCCAAAGAGATGATTGCACGCGGCGAAGGACGTGAGCTGATGTTGCTGCCCGGCTGGTGGTGGGTTATCAGCGCCGAGAGTTTTATCGACCGCGTGTACGACACGCCGAGTACGGTCGCAAACGCGGCCAAGGTGCGATGCCCCTCTCTTTACTTGCGCGGTGACCATGAAGCGCCAGAGGCCTATCCCGCCGAAGCGTTCGCTGAACGTGCGGGGGCCCCGTGCGAGGTGCGCATTCTGCCCAATTGCGACCACTTCTATACCGGCCACGAGGTGGATGTTGCGACCCAAGTCAGCCTCTGGCTCAAGCAGACTTGCAAACTAGGCTAGCACGTCGCTTCGGCGCGTTGATGACACCCGCGATTTTAATCGGCCCTCGTCTCAATGGCGTCCCAGGGGCCCGAATGCCGGCGGCGGAATACGGCGATTTGACGCCGCTTCGTAAGCCGAGGCAATTTTCAACAGCACGTCCTCTTTCCCCGGCTCGGCTCGGAAGACCAGCGAGAACGGAAGGCCCGGTGCCGCGATCTGGGTCGGAATATTCGATGGCTTCGAAACATACCGCTTGCCGTCTTCTGTCAACGCGAAGACCGGATCGTACACGGTGGTGACGTAACCTGCCGGAACGAGCACCTCGGTCAGACCGGCGTTCGGCCCACTCAACGACTCCGGCGACAGGTTGCTTGGAATATCATACTGATGCGGATGCCCGATGAGACCGGGCGGCCATGGCGTGTGCAGACGCACCAGGGCATCAAGCTTGTTTTCCAGGATAACCATCATATCGGCGCGCCGAAGCAGTTCGCGCAGCATGATGCGTTCATTGACACCCTGACGGCCGCCGAGCCGGTTTCGCGGGTCCTCGATCTCTTCCCAATTCTTGAAAGCTGCGCGCTGATCGTCGCCCCAGAATTTCGATCGCGCATTGAGCGCCTGCCAATCGGCCAGCGTTTCCACAAACCCCTTCTCGGCCCAGTCAGCCGTCCGCCGCATCAGATATTGAGAAATGTGGAACCGGAACGTGTTGGCCAGCTCCTGCTGCTGGATGGTACCGAGGTCAAGGTTTGACGGCGGCTGAATGCGTGCCTCTGCCATCGCAACCATGTAGTCGATCGGTTGCATCTTTCCGGAGCCGAACACCAGCCCCGGCTCGAACTCTGTCGGGACGATCGCAGCGGCAAACTCCTTGAAAAGCGGCTTCTTGTTTCGATCCAGCCGAAACAGGATGTCTGGCATGAAAACCGGAACGAGCTTCGCCAGCGCCTGCCTGAAGTCCGTCGCCATGCTCTCGATTTCGGGATCCGGCGTCCAGAGCGGATCGGAGGACTCCACGAGCGTCGCACCAAGATGCTTTGCCAGAACATCCTTGATCTCGACTTTGGCGGCGTCGACAATCGGTTCTTCAGTCTTGCTTCCTTTGGGGATGATCATCGATTCGCGGATAACGCCGATCCGCATACCACGGAGCGCATCGCGCGAACCGCTACCCGTCGCATGATCGGCGTACGGCGTGTCGAGTACCGAAGAACGCGGGACAGTCGTAAACGGATCGCGTGGATCGTAATATCCTTCTTCGGGATCCTTGAGCGCATCGAGGATCTTGGCGCAGTCCGCCAGTTTCCGTGCGTGAATGCCGCTGCGATCGCAATAGATGTCAGCCCCAATGGCGCCGCCGTCAAAGCCGAGCATCGCCTTGTGCGGCAGGATGAGCGCGACCGCATTGTGGTTCGACGGACCACGACACGACGCACGGGTCTCCTCACCGAGGCTCGCCATGACCATGTTCGTGCTGACGGATAAGGCCGATCCCGAGCTTGATCCGAGCGAGGCCGCGCGCGTCGTATCGTACGGATTGGACGGATTTCCGCCCCAGGTACTTCGCTGATGACCCAGCACCGAAGGAATGATCTTGTTCGGGGTATTGCGCCCGCCCGGATCACCCGCGCGCCCGTTGTATTCGGTGCAAATCGCCTTGGCGAAGATGATCGCGCCCTTCTTGCGAAGCTGTTCGACGAGAATGTGATCCCTTGCAGGAAAGTCGATATCGTAAGCGGCATCACCGGCGCCGGTAGAACGCATATCTTTGACGTCGAATGAATCCTTGAACGAGAAGGTGACGCCGTACATCGGCAACTTCTCGAGGTCAGGATTTCGGCCGTAAGCGGCGTCTAATTCGGCCGCGCGTTCCAGCGCATCCGGGAATTGGCGAAAATACTCGCACACCGGTGGAGCGCCTGGAGGCAACGGACCTTTTGACGGATGCAAATCGTACTCGCCCCGACAGGTCACAGATCGCTCTCCGCGAATATTCAGCGTGCCCAAGGCATTAACCTGCCCGGCATTCGGAATCCCGACAATCGTGCCGAACTGCTGCTTGACGCTCGGGTCCGACGCCGTTGTCTCCATGCGCCCATATTCGAGCGGCAGCCCTTTGTACTTGTCCAGGTCGGGCAGCAGATCAGACATCCTCATCGTACGGACTGGAAACCGCAGCTGATCGGTGCCTCGAACTACCCCCTGGACTTCGTCGATATCTCTTCCGTCTTCCGTCACCAGCATGCTCGCAACGCCGTTGAACGCCTGAACGCGCTCGATATAACGCTGCACGACGGAGAGAACTGTGACCTCTCCCGATCTGATAGCCACATGAAAATCGGCAATCGTTGCTTCTTCAATCTCGAAGGCCTGGTCACGCGGCGGACGTTTTTCTTGCGAGTTCATTTTTTTATCTCGTGGGGTCCAGGTTACGACATTTCAATCGATGCTGCGCTTCGGCCACCGATCCTCATTGCGGGAGGAACGGAAGCCACCAACATCTGGTGGAAATCAATGGTCTGCGATATTGCGCCAGAGCCGGATTAAACCTCCAGCTTGTCCCCGCCCTTGAGATCGAGGATCTCACGCGCTTCGTCCGGCGTCGCAACCTGAAGGCCGAGGCCGTCAAGAATCTTGCGTGCGAGCGTCACCTGCTCGGCGTTGGACGCAGCCATTCGGCCAGGTGCCGCCCAGAGCGAATCTTCCAGACCGACGCGGATATTGCCGCCCATTGCCGCAGCCATCGCAGCAATCGGCAACTGATGGCGGCCGGCGCCAAGCACCGACCAGATGAACTTGTCGCCAAACAAGCGGTCGGCTGTCCGCTTCATATGCATGACGTCCTCGGGATGCGCGCCGGTGCCGCCTTGCAGGCCGAATACCGTTTGTACAAACAGCGGCGGCTTCACCAGCCCCTGCTCCAGGAAGTAATTCAGATTGTACAGATGCGCCGTGTCGTAGCATTCGAACTCGAATCGCGTGCCGGTTTCCTCCAGCGTCTTCAGTACGTATTCGATGTCCTGGAACGTGTTCCGGAATACAATGTCCTTGTTCTGCACATGTTTCAGCTCCCAGTCGTGCTCGAATTTCTTGAAGCGGTTGAGCATCCCGAAGAAGCCGAAGTTCATCGAGCCCATGTTCAGAGATGCGACTTCCGGCTTGTAAACAGCCGCGGGGCGCACCCGTTCGTCCACCGTCATCGTGGGCGAACCGCCGGTCGTCAGGTTGATGACCGCGTTCGACCGCTGCTTGATGATCTTCAAAAATGGCGCGAACGCTTCGGGACTTTGATCGGGCTGCCCTGTCTTCGGATTGCGTGCATGAAGATGCACGATGGCCGCGCCCGCCTCCGCCGCATCGACAGCTGCGTCCGCAATCTCCTGCGGCGTTACCGGAAGCGCCTTCGACATCGAAGGCGTATGAATAGCGCCAGTCACTGCGCACGTGATGATAACTTTGCGGCTCATGAGGTCTCCGTCTTGCTGTTTATGGCTCTGTTCTTTTCAGGACGTTTCGGCCTGCGCAGCCTGGCCATCGAGGTCTCGAACAATTGTTCGATCACGATGGACCCAACCCACGATTTATTGAGGCGCTGTGGTCGCTTGCCGTGATCGGTGATCGCAGTTAGACTGGCAAAATACCGTGCATTTGTCGAGTGCGCCGGCCTCGCCGCTGATATCAACAGTGCAGCGAACTTCATCCTTTCGCGCGGCGGCCTCGCCGAATAACACCTCGCCGGGTTTTGCCAATCATCCTACAAAGCGTTGGAGCCATCATGGATCTGGATATCAAAGGTTTGCGCGTCCTGGTCACGGCGGGAGCGAACGGCATTGGATTGGCCATCGCGCGCGCCTTTGTCGGTGAAGGTGCGAAGGTCCATACCTGCGATGTCGACCGCTCGGCGCTGTCCGCCCTCGCATCGAGCGACCCGGCGATCACTCAAACTCATTGTGACGTCGCCGATCGCACCGCAGTTGGAAAGCTGTTCGAGGACGCCATAAAAACGCTCGGCGGGCTCGATGTTCTCGTCAACAATGCCGGAATTGCCGGACCGACGGCCAGGGTCGAAGAGATGCATCCGGAAGATTGGGATCGCTGTATCGATATCTGCCTGACTGGACAATTCAACTGTACGCGCCTGGCAGTTCCTCATTTGCGCAAGAGCTCGAATGGCTCGATCGTCAACCTTTCGTCGGCGGCCGGACGCGTGGGTTTTGCCATGCGCTCGCCCTATGCGGCGGCGAAATGGGGCGTAATCGGCTTCACGAAATCGCTATCGATCGAACTCGGACCAGACAATATCCGTGTCAACGCCATACTCCCCGGCCTCGTCGCCGGCGATCGACAACGTCGCGTGCTCGAGGCAAAGGCCCAGCAGCGCGGAATTTCATATGCCGAAATGGAAAAGACCGCGTTCTCCTATACGTCGATCAAGGATTACGTCACGCCGGAACAGATCGCCAACCAGATCCTTTTGCTCGCCAGCCCGCGCGGACGCACCATCTCCGGCCAGGCGATTTCTATCTGCGGCGATACCCAAATGTTGGGCTAGCACTTCGGGGTAAAATCTGCTCGCTGCCGTTTTGCGCTCTTCTCTCAAAGCTTTTCGTATAAAATAAAATCCATTCGCCAGGAAATCAGGAGCTTGCAAGTGTCCTGTTCACACGCGCATCACATCAAGGTCGTCACCCCGAGCGCGCTCGGTTGCGAGGAGTGCCTGCGGATCGGATCGCCTTGGGTACACCTGCGGCTCTGCCGCAGCTGCGGGCATGTCGGTTGCTGCGATCAGTCGCCCCATCGACACGCCCGTGGGCACTTTGAAGCGAGCGGTCATCCGATTATCGAGGGCTACGACCCTCCGGAGGGTTGGGGTTGGTGCTACGTTGATGACATCGAGGTCGATCTTCCAAGCCAGACGCCGCACAACGGCCCGATCCCCCGCTTCGTCTGAAAGCTGGCGCCGCCCTTGGCGTCCACGAGCACATGTCCGATCGCGACATTCCTCCCACGATGGCCGAATTAAGACAGGACCTACGTCTTTGCCGCCGTAGTTCGACGGATAGACGCCGGTCGGGCCGTCGCTACGATCGTGGTTCGACGGGGCGAGTTTGGATCGGATCGGGATATGAAATTTGCGACGTTTTTGCTGGCTGCGGCTCTTCTCTTGGTAGGGGTACACGCGAGTTCTGCGGCAGTCCGGATTGCCGATGATCGCGGCGGCAAGATCGGAACTTACCTCGACAAATATCATAGCCTACGCACTTCGGGCGAGACGGTTATCATCGACGGCTATTGCGCCTCGGCATGCACGATCGTTCTCGGCATGGTTCCGCGCGACAGGATTTGCGTGACGTCGCGCGCTAATTTCGGCTTCCACGCGGCGTACGACCTGGACGCTAACGGCCGCGAGGTCACCAATTCCGGCGCGACGCGAACGCTGTATTCGATGTATCCGTCCCTGGTGCGGCGCTGGATCGCAGCGCGTGGGGGGTTGAAACCACAGCTCATCTTCTTGCGCGGCGAGGAGCTAACGAGCATGTACCGCCCTTGCTATCTCGACGCGCAGGCTTCCTCACTGCGCTAGGCTAACGGCCGGTCTCAAGATGGTGGAGAAGGCTCGCGTCGAGGATCAGGAAGTCCCGTAGCGTCGTGCCGCCTCGATGGTCAGCCCCTTGCCGACTGCCCCAAACGTATCGCCATCGATCGCCCGTGCCGCCGGCAGTTTCGACGTGATCGCCTTGCGGACATGGGCGAGTTGAACCGAACCGCCGGTCAGGAACACCGCGTCGATATCGGCTCCCGCGAGGCCGGCCTGCTTCAGGCAGATGTCGATCCGGGCTTCGATGCGGTCGGCGAGACGCTGGGTGTGATTGACCAGGTCCTTGCGTCCAATGCCGATCTCCAGGCCCTTCTCAATCCAGCCCAGCGCGATACTCGATTTCGACTTCTCTGAAAGGCTGATCTTGGCGCCTTCGACATCCATCGCAATCGTATGGCCGCGCTGCTCGTCGAGCACCCGCACCAGACGATCGAGCAATTCCGGCCGCTGCGCCTCGTAACGCACTTGGCGGACCTGTCCGATGACCTTCGGATCATACATGCGGTTGATGCTCGACCACGTCGCGAGATCATGGAAATAGCCCGAGGGAACGTCGAGCTCCGCCCGCTTCATCGCCGAGCGGTAGCCGAGCAATGGCATCACGACACCAAGGCTGAGATAGCGATCGAAATCGGTGCCGCCGATGCGGACGCCGTCATTGGCCAGGATATCGTCCTTGCGCTCGGTATGGCGATGGCGTTCCGGCGACAGCCGAACGATCGAGAAGTCCGACGTTCCGCCGCCGATGTCGGCGATCAGCGCGATCTCCTCGGAGCGGATCTGGCGTTCGTAATCGAGCGCAGCTGCGATCGGCTCGAACTGAAATGAGATGTCCTTGAAGCCAACACTCTCGGCGATGTCGCGCAGTGTCCCCTCTGCTCTGGCATCGCCGGCCGGATCGTCTTCGACGAAGTGCACGGGACGGCCATGCACGACCTGCCGCAACGGGTATCCGACGACCTGTTCCGCGCGCCGCTTCACCGCACCGATATAATAGGCGATGACATCACGGAACCTGACGCGCTCCCTGCCGACACGCGTGGTCTCGTCGATCAGTGAGGTGCCGAGGACCGATTTGAGGCTGCGCATCAGCCGCCCGGCGTCACCCTCGACATAAGCCTCAATGGCGCGACGACCGATATGGGCACCGGCGTTGGCCTTGTAGAAGATCGCGCTCGGAATCGTGACGTGATCGCCCTCGAGCGCGACCAGCACAGGAACATCGCTGATAACGGTGCCAAGCGTCGTGTTCGACGTACCGAAATCCAGACCGCAAATCGACATGACCGCTCCGAAAACGAAACGTCCGTCTACACACTTCGCAGCGCGCGATCTAGCATTATATTTTCGTCGAGCAACCCGTCGGGCAAATGCGGAAACCACAGGAATTTTCAAAGCAAAACAACGCGATCCACAGAACTTTCAATCGCGTCATGTGGGGTTGATGAATCATGCCGCATCGGTCCATAAGCGATCGTGACGGCGGCAGCACCCGCCGTAGCGTTTCGAAGGAAGATTCTCGCGTGGCAAACATCAATCGACAGATCGCCGAAGAACTTGGCGTCCGCGAACAGCAGGTCGCGGCAACGGTGGAACTGCTCAACGGCGGCGCGACCGTGCCGTTCGTCGCGCGCTATCGCAAGGAAATGACCGGCGGCCTCGATGATGCGCAACTGCGCACGCTGGAGGAGCGTCTGACCTATCTGCGCGAGCTTGAAGAACGCCGCACCGTGATTCTGGAATCGGTGCGCGAACAGGGAAAGCTCGACGCCGCGCTGGAAGCCTCCATTATGGCGGCCGATACCAAAGGCCGGCTCGAGGATATCTACCTGCCGTTCAAGCCGAAGCGCCGGACCAAGGCAGAGATTGCCAAGGAAGCCGGCCTCGAACCACTGTCGGATCTGCTGTTGGCTGAGCCGAAGAACGATCCGGCGAAGGTCGCTGAAGCGTTCGTCAACGCCGATAAGCAGGTCGCTGACGTCACCGCAGCACTTGACGGCGCGCGCGCGATTCTGGTCGAGCGTTTCGCGGAAGACGCCGACCTGATTGGCGCGCTGCGTGAGCAGATGTGGTCGAGCGGCCTGATGTCGTCCACCGTACGCACCGGCAAGAAGACCGAAGGCGAGAAGTTCAAGGACTATTTCGAATTCAGCGAGCCGCTGCACAAGCTGCCGTCGCATCGTATCCTGGCGCTGTTCCGGGGCGAGAAGGAAGAGATCCTCGATCTGGCGATGCAGCCGGAGCCGACGCCTGCGACATCAGCGCCGGCAACGACGCCGAATTCCTATGAACTGAAAATCATGCAACGCTTCAATATCTCTGATCACGGCCGCCCCGGCGACAAATGGCTGACGGAAACGGCGCGCTGGGCCTGGCGCACCAAGATCCAGGTGCATCTTAACATCGACCTGCGGATGCGACTGTGGACATCAGCCGAGGAAGAAGGCGTCCGCGTCTTTGCGGCCAACCTTCGCGACCTGCTGCTGGCGGCGCCGGCCGGCGCGCGCGTCACCATGGGCCTCGATCCCGGCTATCGCTCCGGCGTCAAGACGGCGGTGATCGATGCCACCGGCAAGGTGGTCGCGACAACGACGATCTATCCGCACGAACCGCAACGCGCATGGGATGCGTCGCTGGCTGTGCTCGGCAAGCTCGCCGTGCAGCACAAGGTCGACCTGATCGCGATCGGCAACGGCACGGCGTCGCGCGAGACCGACAGACTGGCGTCGGACCTGGTCAAGCTGCTGCCCGACCTGAAGATGTCGAAGATCGTGGTGTCCGAGGCCGGCGCGTCGGTCTATTCGGCCTCGGCCTTTGCCTCCGAAGAACTGCCCGAACTCGACGTCACGCTGCGCGGCGCGGTGTCGATCGCGCGGCGCCTGCAGGATCCGCTCGCGGAACTGGTGAAGATCGATCCGAAGGCGATCGGCGTCGGCCAGTATCAGCACGACCTCGGCGAAACCAAACTCGCGCGCTCGCTCGATGCCGTAGTTGAAGATTGCGTCAACGGCGTCGGTGTCGATGTCAACACCGCTTCCGCACCGTTGCTTGCCCGCGTATCGGGCATCGGCGCGGGCCTAGCGCAAAGTATCGTTCAGCATCGCGATACCAATGGCCCGTTCAAGTCACGCAAGGCGTTGAAAGACGTGCCGCGGCTTGGCCCCAAGGCGTTTGAGCAATGCGCCGGCTTCCTGCGCATCAACGACGGCGAGGATCCGCTCGACAAATCGGGCGTGCATCCCGAAGCCTATCCTCTGGTGCGGAAGATTCTGAAGGCCACCAAGAGCGACATCAAGGCGCTGATCGGCAATACGGAGATTCTGCGCAACGTGCAGCCGAAAACGTTTGTCGACGACACGTTCGGCCTGCCGACGGTCACCGACATCCTGCGCGAACTCGAAAAGCCCGGTCGCGATCCCCGCCCCGCCTTCAAAGCCGCGGTGTTCATGGAAGGCGTCGAGAAGCTCAGTGACCTGAAGCCGGGGATGATCCTCGAAGGCGCTGTCACCAACGTCGCCGCCTTCGGCGCCTTTGTCGACATCGGCGTGCATCAGGATGGCCTCGTCCACATCTCAGCGATGTCGAAGACCTTCATCAAGGACCCGCGCGAAGTCGTGAAGCCGGGCGATATCGTCAAAGTCAAGGTGCTGGAAGTCGAGGTCGACCGCAAACGCATCGCGCTAACGTTGCGCATGGACGATCCCGTGGGCGCCAAGGCCGATCGCCCGCAAGCCGATCGCGGCCCGCGCTTCAACGACCGGCAGATGACCTCACGTGGACCGGCCAAGCAGGACAGCGGCGGTGGTGCATTGGCGGAGGCGATGCGCCGCGCCGCGGAGCGCGGCGGGGGGAAAACAAAGTAGCTCTTTTCTGCTCTGGGCCAAAAACTGACCTGCGCTACGCGACAGCGAGGCCAGCTCTTATCTCAACGTCGGACCACGAAGTGCGCCAAACGAACGTATCGAAACGCCGTCCGCCTTACGATCTTACGAAATCGCATCCGCCTTCGTTGAGCGGCCGCCATGCCTGCTCCGGCGGAATAGTCTTGATCACGTTGTAATAGTCCCAGGCATATTTGGATTCTTCCGGCTTCTTGACCTGGAACAAATACATGCTGTGAAGCTTCCGGCCGTCGGCACGGATTGTCCCTTTGCCAAAAAGCGGATCATCGGTCGGCAGTTGCTTCATCTTGTCGACGACGGCCTTGCCGTCGGTCGAAGTGCCATCCAGCGCATCGACCGCTCGCAGATAGTGCAGAGTCGCGCCGTAAACG
>Ga0210389_10000752_pt1 | contig 27738 bp, 25 predicted proteins | sample IncBWH28OmetaG_FD_160127 | JGI IMG/M metagenome (GOLD analysis project Ga0210389, IMG submission 160127) | Forest soil microbial communities from Barre Woods Harvard Forest LTER site, Petersham, Massachusetts, United States - Inc-BW-H-28-O ... | reverse complement strand
ACAGCGGCGCCGCGACTCCGTTTTCGTAGTTCGAGCTCGATTGACTTCAGCAAGTTATCTGTCTCTTCCTCGTCGAGATACAGTTCACTGTTGCGAGTCACGCGAAACTGGTAAGCACCCTTCACTTTGACGCCGTGGAAGAGAGAAGCAACGTGCGCCTGGATCAGGTTGCCGATGAAAATGTGCCGGTACACACCTTTCTCGCCGGCCTTATACAAAAGCAGGCGGGGCAGGATCCGCGGAACTTGAACCAACGCGAGATTGGTGCTGATCGAGGTACCTTCAAGCTCTACTGCTACGTTCAGACTCTTGTTCAGTAGCTGCGGGAAGGGATGGACCGGATCCACCGCAAGCGGCGTGAGCACCGGGTAAACCGATTTTTCAAAGTACTTCGCGTAGTATCGCTTTTCTTCGCTCGTGAGCTTGTCATGCTGGAGGAAAAAAATGTTGTTTTGTTCCAAAGCAGGGACCAGTCCTTCGCTCCAGGTACGATACTTATCATCCACCATCTTGCGCACCCTCGACGAGATGGCCGCCAACTGTTCTCCAGGGCTCATCGCATCGGGGCCAGGCGCACTGACATTGCTTTGGCGTTGCTGCTTCAGACCCGCAACCCTAACCTCAAAGAATTCGTCGAGATTTGAGGCGACAATACAAAGGAATCTCAAGCGCTCAAGAATCGGGTTGCTCGAGTCCTGAGCCTCTTCCAATATTCGCTCATTGAACTCCAACAAGCTTAGTTCACGGTTGTTGTAGAGCGAAGGATCAGAGAGGACGGAGGTGGTTTCTGCTTCCATAGACCGGGTTCCAATAACCTGTTTCCACGACATTGCTCATGCAAATTCAACTTACTTGGGCCGTTCGGGTAATGGGCAAATTGTGGCAACCCTCTCACGATACACGGTTTGCTGCCCCTTGTCTGCAAGAGGAGCGTTCACCTTTCGGCGTTCGGCGTTCGGCGCGGCGGCGCAGGTGGTTGCCTGATTTTTCAAGATGCGAACGAACCGCAGAGATGCGAGTGCAACGCTTACTATTCGCGCAGCCGAACGCCGAACGCCGAACGCCGAACGCCGAACGCCGAACGCCGAACGCCGAACGCCGAACGCTAATACTCCTCGCTATTCCCGAAATGAGGACGATAGTCCCGGCTAATCCGCGGATCCCTAACGAGGGCTCAAAATCTGCAGGTTTTTCAGTTCTGCCAACCAAAAGAGCCGCCAGCGGCCGATGAATCCGGCCAACGGGCCACACTTAGATCCAATGATTGAATCGATGAAAAAGTTAGAACCGAGTGGACGCCACATCTCGAGCGAACGACCAATTTCTTTCGGACTGGCGGAAAGACAACGCGCAGCGGAAGCGGCTCGTCAGGCAGAGATTGCCAATCCCTCCGTCAGAAAATTGCTTCCAGAACTCCAGTCCACTGCCGAGGATTCTGTTACTACGTTGATCGCGGCATTTTCGAAGCTGGCAAGGCAACACGAAGATATCATCGAGCTTGAATCGGCACTGCAACTCTTAAACGACCAGATCATTCAACTGAATTTTGACAGCACAAGTGCGCCGGAGAAACTGGCGCAGAAAAATAGCGAGGCGAGAAACGCCGCCCGCGCCAAAGCCAACCAGTTACAAGCTGCCCGCGACCTGGAAGTGACTGTACTTTCATCGATGCCGATCCCGAAAACATGTCTCGAACTGGAGAGATGGCGGCAAGGGCTGCAACAGGCAATGACCAGCTTTGCCCGCGGTGAGATCAGACGCAATACGCAAGGCGGCGCGGTGGAGATCACTGAAATGGTTTTAGACGAATCCGTCGCGAGAGACCCACGGGTCGCAGAGCTTTCTCGCAACTCGCGTCTGCATCGTTATGCCAAGTCGTCCTTTCAACAGGCTGCTGAAGCGATCGACCTCCTCAAGGAGAAATTTCATTTCCTTCAGGCGAATCATGAAAATATCTCACAGTTGGTCGATGCCGGGTTTCAAGCCAGGTACTGCAGCTGGGAATGGTAACTGACTGGAATTGCCGGCCGTAGAGTTAAAGCCACGATCGGCGCGCCAACCACATTTTCGCGAGTTGTGTCAGGGCCATGTAACAGATCAGCGTGAGGAACAGGATTGGCCAGTAGAGCCGTGGTAGATGGACGAAGCCTAAAGTTGCGGCCAATGGTGAATAAGGCAGCCACATGCCGACGCACATGATCAAGACCGTGGTAACAGTGAGAGCCCAACTGGCGTGGCCCTGAATAAAAGGGACCTTCTTGGTGCGGATGACGTGAATGATGAGCGTTTGTGTCATCAGGGATTCGACGAACCAACCGGTCTGGAAAAGCGGGGCACGAGCCGGATCCCAGCAGTGAAACAGGTACAGCATGACAAAAAAAGTCGTGTAATCGAAAATGGAACTGATCGGGCCGATAAACAGGATAAACCTCGTAATGGCCCCGATTTCCCAAGTGCGTGGTTTCGCGGTTTCCTCTGGCCCAACGTTGTCGGTCGGAATAGGGACCTGCGAAAAATCGTACAGGAGATTGTTCGTGAGCACCTGCAACGGGGCCATCGGCACGAACGGGAGAAAGGCGCTTCCACCGAGCACACTGAACATATTTCCAAAGTTGGAGCTCGCTCCCATGCGAATGTATTTAAGGATATTCACAAAGACCTTGCGACCTTCGATTACGCCTTCTTCGAGCACCATCAAGCTCTTCTCCAACAGGATTACGGTGGCCAATTCCTTTGCGATATCGACGCCGCTATCCACAGAAATACCAACATCCGCCACCCGCAATGCGGGAGCGTCATTAATGCCGTCGCCCATAAATCCCACCACGTGCCCTTTCTGCTGCAAAGCCCGGATAATTCGCTGCTTGTGCGCGGGTGAGACGCGGGCAAACACGTGGACGCGCTCTGCGCTCGCTGCGAGCTGTTCCTCGGTCATCGTTTCAACCTGGCTGCCAAGAATGAGTTCCTCCGCTGCCAACCCGACTTCTTTACAGACTTTCCGCGTCACGAGATCGTTGTCACCGGTGAGTACCTTGACGGTGACCCCGATTTTGCCAAGCGCCGCAATGGCCTTTTCGGCCGTTTCCTTGGGAGGATCGAGGAACGCAACGTACCCTTTGAGAATCAATTCCGATTCTTCTTCCTTGGAATAGGTAGCGCGTTTCTGGAGATGCTTGTAGGCGACGGCAAGAACGCGAAAACCGTCCTTGCTGAGTTCCTGATACTGGGCCATCAGATCACCGATGAGGATCGGTTCCATCGGGAGAATCTCCCCTTCCAATTCGAAGAAGCCACAGCGAGGAAAAACCGACTCAGGTGCTCCCTTGGTCAGAAGGCGATGTTCTTTCTCTGGCGTCTCGACGACGACCGACATCATCCGGCGAGAAAAATCGAACGGGATCTCATCAATTTTCTGATAGTGTTCAATCGAAATATCTTCATGGACCTCGCGGTACTTGAGCACGGCGCGGTCGAGCACGTTTCTTAAGCCTGTCTGAAAATGGGCGATGAGGTAAGCGTCGAACAGCACATCCGCGTTCTCCTTCTGCATGACGTCGCAAAAGCGTTCGAGGATGACGCGGTCGAGCGTAAGCGTACCGGTTTTGTCGGTGCAAAGGACGTCCATGGCGCCGAGATTCTGGATGGAGTTGAGACGCTTCACGATGACCTTCTTTTTGGACATCGCGAGCGCGCCATTCGACAGGCAGACGGAGACGATCATCGGCAGCATCTCCGGCGTTAACCCGACCGCGACGGCGAGCGAAAAAAAGAACGCCTCTCCCCAATTATGTTTGGTAAAACCGTTGATCAGGAAAACCAGGGGCACCATGACAAGGATAAACTGAATCATCAGCAAAGTGAACCGCTGCATGCCTTTATCGAAACTCGTCTTCACCTCGGGCCCGATTATACTGCTGGCCATTCGTCCGAAATAGGTTTGCCCTCCTGTCGTGGCAACCACCGCTGTCGCGGTGCCACTTTCGACGCTCGTCCCGAGGAAGCAGACATTCGCTAACTCCAATGGAGAGACGTCTTTCCGCGACTCTCGAGCATCGAGTTTCTCCACCGGCAAGGACTCACCGGTCAGCGCCGCTTGCGCGACGAAAAGGTCTCTTGACGCAACCAGTCGCACATCCGCAGGGACCATGTCGCCGGCGCACAACTTCACGATGTCGCCGGGGACCAACTGTCCGAGTGGGATTTCTTCTTCGCGGCCGCCGCGCACGACCGTCGCGGTCACGCTGATCATCGCTTTAAGTTTTGCAGCGGCGGCGTCCGCTCGTGACTCCTGGACAAATCGCAACGCCACCCCGAGGACCAACATCAGCGTCATCACGGTCCCCCCGCTCAAATCGCCGGTGGCGAACGAGATGGCGGCCAGGATTCCTAGCAAGATGACCAGGAGGTTGCTGGTCGCCTTGAAGAGTCGCCATAACCAGCCACGCTGCTTCTCTATCGCCACCGCGTTGGGTCCATGTTCAACGATACGCGCTTCGGCCATGGCCTGTGTGAGGCCATCTGGCGAAGTTTTGAGTTTCGTGAAAACGTCTGCGTTCTCCACACAGGCCAACTCCGTCAAAATCGGTGAGACACCGATCGATTTAGGCGCTGATTTCGCAGTTGTCCGATGGCGCGTTGCTTTCTGAAGGTTCGAAATCATTACCAGCTCCTGAAGATGCGGTTCGATTCGGCAGCATTCTCCTCCGAATCGAAGAGCCTTTCCAATACGCCTCTCGAACCGTTACCCTACTTTTTAGGTATGGCAAATGGGCGGACACAGCGCGGAGCGCTACTGGAGTTTGGACATTTCGAGAACGATTTAGGCCGGCGGGTTAAGGCGAGACGCTTTACTTACTTCTTTGGCCAAACCTGGACGGTTTGCTTACGGAAGAGGGTAAGGCGAGGTATCTGTTTAGCGCCATGTCCCAATCCTCCTTCTCGTCGTCGTCGTCCTTCGTCCTCGATTGGGGATCGAGGTGGTTTGCTAGGATGGAAGAAGGATGAATGGAGAAAGCAAGCGGTGGGAGTTTCGCTCTTACCACCCGAAAAACGGCCGAGGACGAAGGACGACGACGAGGAGGAGGAGGATTGGGACATGACGCTAAACACGTACAAAGCCTGGGCTGGGCTATACTTTTTTGGCCCCTTGGGCCATAGGCAAAGCCTTAAAATTTTTGCGGCGCCCACTTTCTCGAAATATCCAAACTGCGCCCGAAAAACCCAGGCTGAAAGCCTGTGCAAGCCCTTCGGGCGTAAAACGGGCGCTAAACACACACCGAGCGCTGAATCTTCAGCGAAAACCCGTCACCAAGGGATCCGGCGGGAAGGAGCTAATTCGATTTGGCCTCTTTAATCGTGATTCCACGCAAGAGGCGCCCTAAAAGATCGGATCCGGTGATAATACGTTTCTGCTCTCCCCAGATCAGAATCAGGTCGTTATCGATGACATCATCTTCAGGATGATTTGGTCTGACCTTCATGCGTCCGATGACGTCCCCCAACCGGGTATTCATGTCGGACACGATAAGAGGGCGGTGCCAATAGATGTCCAGATCGAGCGCCGCTTCATTGAACAGTGCGTCGCGCAAAAAGTGATCGGCATCCAATACCCAACCCGGATGGCCGGAATCATCGTTAATGATGATCCATTTTTTCCGGGAGGCGTTTAGCTTGCGCAAGAAAGGGTCAGTCGCCGAGCGTTCGAACCGCGGGAGCACCGGTCGTTGGTTGATGATTGGGAGAGCGACGATGCTGAGGGGATCGATTAATTCACCCTCGTCCAGCACCGGGATATCGTCGAGATCGAGAAAGTTGAGTGCGCCGATGGCCTCCAAATGGCTGACGTCGGCCCCTTCCATTCCACCGTGCCTGGTGAGAAGTGCTCGAAAGTCCCGCTCTCGAAGAAGGGTGATTCCTTCGGGGCCAAGCCACCAGTTGAGAAGTAACGCGGTAGGTTTCGCCACAGGAAAAAGCAGGACCTTATACACGTCTAGCAGAGGTCGAAGTTTGGCCGCCATTGGCAAGGCGTTGCGCGAAAAATAAGCCTGCGGAACAATATCGCCAAAGATGGTGATGGCGAAGGTAGAGAAGACAAACGCTCCAAGTCCGGCCAGAACGGAATCCGATAGCAGCGTAAGAAGTACATTGGTGACAACATTGCCCCAGACAATCGTGGACAGGGTGAAATTGGAGTCCTTGCGCAGGTCGAGTACTCCGATTGCATCCGGATTTCCGCTGGCGGCATCGACTTCCAGACGAAGTTTGCTGACACTGAAAATTGCCAGGTTTAGCCCTGAAAAAATGGCAGATTGAGTGATACAAAGGGCAATACTGGTCCAAATGAGGGACTGCACAAGAGGCGCCGAATAGGTCATAGGAAACCTAACATCGAAAGGTCCGGCGCCAAGACCAACGCTACAAAGAGGACCCAACTGGCTCGTAATTCGCCGTAAAGTAGAAGGCTAGCACCAAAGACAATCCCACCTTCAGCGCGAAGAAGCAAACTCGGACGGGTAAGCACTCTCCGAGCATAGCACAGCTCACGCCTCTCCCGCGAAGCACAATTTCAGCTCGATCGCTGATTCATGCCGTCCCCGTCGGTGAAGCTTCCGGCACGGAGGGGCACCAAACCGCAAAGCTAAATTTGGAGACCGTCCGCGTCCGGGAGGATTTTTCGTTTTAACGGCGTCGGGAAAACCAGTAACCGCCTCCGCCGCCAAATAGAACTACGAGGAGGATGATGATAACTATCGTTTCAATGCTCATTTTTCATAAGTCTCGCCCCTTTTCGTGAGATTCTCCCATACATTTCAGCACGAGTTATCATTTGCTTTGCATATGGTTCACTCTCCATTCGAAATCTCCTGTCGAACTACTAGGACTCTTTTCGCGAAAGAGCATTGAAACCGGCGATCACATCGAAGAGTTCTTCGTCGATCGAACTTTGGCGCAGGCGATAGAAGGTCCGGTTCAGATCGGTCAACAGTGAATCGCTATTCTTCTCCGCGCGTTGGATAGCGGCGAGCCGGCTGGCATTTTCGCTGGCGAGAGACTCGGCGCATGCGTTGAAGAGCGAGATGAAAAGATATTCCCGGATGAAGGCAAGCAATGTTGCTTCATCATGTCCGAACAGTTCCGGCAGATTCTTGGTCGGCCAATGAATTTGGGTGAAGTCTTTTTGCCACCACGCATCAAGCGGCAACAAACGCTGGCTGACCGGCTCACAGAGGGCGCCGGACGTCGGTCTGGTATGAAAGACATGGACCTCTGCACATCCGCCATCCCCTTCACTGACCGCGCACCCGGGCGATGCGCCCTGAAAAGGGCGCCAGATCAGACGTATAAGAGACAGGCACGAAATTCCTATTTATCGAGGGCCCGCAATCGCCATCGTTGTGCAGGTGCGCATTATTTTAGCCAACGGGAGATTCTATCTCTGCCTAACAAATACCCTATTCCTTTTCGGTAGCGTTCGGAGCGCATTTGGCCCATGTGATCTCTTGCCCTTTCAGGGCAAACCGCTCTATTGAATGTTTCCCAGGGTTGAAACCCTGGGCATCTGAATCCTACAGCCCCTGCGGGGCAAAAAACATCCCAAACAGCCCTTAGCTTCGCGTCTCTTGTCTGGTAGCATGGACGAGAGGTTCCGCCACGAGATGTTCTGAAAGAAACCACACCTGTAACTCATTCGTGCGGATTACCGCGCTCACCAGAAGATCGTTCGTTCCGTCGTCACCATTTTCGGCAGCCTGTTTGGCCATGCTACGCGTCTCAAGAAGAATGACTTCGTGGGCGTGGAGGAGTCGGGAGAGTTGCACCGGCACCTCCTGCCGGCCGCGTGGAAGGCGCGGAATGATCGACGTCTCTGCCACATCGTGAGCCATCGCGATACTGATCCCGCCTAGCGTTTGGATACGCTCCGCCACCGAGTCCACGAGTTCGCTCTGTTCGTGGTGATGCTTGTCGTAGAGCAGATGAAGTTGATAAAAAGTCGGGCCTGCGACCTGCCAATGGTGCTTCTTGTACATGTCCCGAAGTGTAATGGTGTCTGCGAGGAGTTGGTTGAGATTCTCGACGCTCGCCTTGCAGACGTTCTCCGGCAAAGCAATGGGCAGTTTAGCGATCGTTCCGTAGGGCTGTATCTCGACCGAGTGCTGATCCACCAGCGGCCGCGCGCGATTAAGGATGCTGTGTTCTCTTTCAGAATGTTTCTTCATAAATTTCCTATCGTCGTTCGTAGTTTTCGACCATTCCGGCGGCGCACCGTCGCCTGGTTCGGATTCCGCCCAGCATCGCGCAGGGCCTGGTGCCGTAGCAATAAATCTCAGCGCTGAACCAATTCAACATTGATTTCCGCGAACCGCGCCCGATCGGGCTCCGCGAACGCCGCACGCGAACAGAAAATGCCGCATCATTCCCCATCGGGAATCGGGACGAACCTGAGCTGGGGGTCTGCCGTTCGATGTAACTGCCGATGCAGCCGCGGTCCAGTCAGTGCAAAACAGGTGAGCTCCCTGGCGGGCACCAACCCGTTTTGCCGGGGGGGCGAAGCTTGTGATCTCCAGGCAATCGGCGAATATATGAGAATGCCCCTCCAAAACCATTATTACACCAAGGTTATCCTGAGCGACAAGGCGCCCGTCGACGACTCCCTCTCGAGTCATGAAATCCAGCTCATCCTGGGTAGCCCAACAAAACTTGCAGAGTCCGCTTTGGTGGAGTTTGCGACCGAATTCACGAGGCATATGCGAATGAATCAGGGATGGAGTACTGAACACGTGCATGTCGAACCGATCGAATCTGGAGAGTTGCCGCCACTTGGAGAACCGACTCGTACCGAGGGCGAACTAAAGGTCTGGATTGTAGAATAGAAGCCAGAATGACGCCAAGATAAGGAGGATTAAAAGCATCAACAACGCTTCGGAAAGAGTACTTTTGCATTGTGGCTATCGAGGCGATCTGGAGGTATGCGAAAGGAACGCGCACGACATGAAATTGCCGACTAAGGAGCGGCTGGCTTGAGTGACCGTCCGCCCTACAGTTTCCTGGCAACCGAAATGGATGGGTTTAGTTCACTCGCGGAGTTAGCCCTGGATTTGCGCTGGTCGTGGAATCATGGCGCTGACGGCGTTTGGAAACAGCTCGACTCTGCGCTCTGGGAGTTGACCTCAAATCCGTGGGTCGTCCTCCAGACGGTCTCGCGGGAGAAGCTGCAGCTCCTGTTAGGCAATCCGGCCTTTCGCCAGGAGATCGATGCTCTCGTGCAAGCTCAGAAGCGCGTGGCGTCAGCACCCGCGTGGTTTCAACAAAATCATCCGCAGGCTCCCCTGACCTGCGCGGCCTATTTCAGCATGGAGTTTATGTTGAGTGAGGCCCTGCCGATTTATTCTGGAGGGTTGGGCAATGTGGCCGGCGACCAACTGAAAGCCGCCAGCGACCTGGGCGTACCCGTTGTCGGCGTGGGATTGCTTTACCAACAAGGCTATTTTCGCCAAGTGATTGACGAGGAGGGGGCGCAACAGGCGCTCTATCCGTACAATGATCCCGGGCAATTGCCAATCACCCCTCTGCGCCAACCAAATGGCGAGTGGTTGCGATTGGAGATCCCGTTGCCCGGTTACTCGGTCTGGCTGCGCGCGTGGCAGGTGCAGATCGGGAGGGTAAAACTTTACCTGCTGGACAGCAATGACGCGGCAAACTTCCCCGCCCATCGCGGAATCACGAGTGAGCTGTATGGCGGCGGCCCCGAGTTGCGCCTCAAGCAGGAATTGCTTCTCGGGATTGGCGGCTGGCGACTGCTCGCCGCGCTGGGCATCCAGCCGGAAATCTGTCACCTGAATGAAGGACACGCGGCCTTTGCGGTCCTGGAACGTGCCCGCAGCTTGATGGCTGAGACCGGGCAACCCTTCGAGGTCGCTCTGACTGTCACGCGGGCAGGCAATCTTTTTACTAATCAGGAACATGGCGACGATCCCAAGTGGGACGCAGCTGAAGCAGAGGCTCTCTACGACCTGCTCGAAGGCAAAGTAATCCCGGAGTTTTACGCTCGCGACGGGCAAGGTGTCCCTGCCGCGTGGGTCGCGCGGATGCGGGAGAGCATGGCGCAACTAACCCCGCGTTTCTCTGCCAGCCGCGCAGTACGCGAATACACCGAGCAGCATTATCTTCCGGGCGCCGCAAGCTATCGTCAACGCGCCGAAAACAAAGGTGCAGTGGGAAGGCAGATGGTCGATTGGCGGCACACTTTGGAAGAGAAACGGACAACCCCAAGATTTGGCGAAGTGAAGATTGAGTCCGACGGAGGGCAGAACATGTTTGAGGTTCAGGTCTATCTTGATGACCTTGACCCGAATGCGGTGCGTGTAGAGCTCTATGCCGACGCTATCAACGGGGGTAAACCCTTGCTGCAGGAAATGACGTGCGTCCGCCAATTACCCGGCACGTCGAGCGGGTATGCTTACCGTGCACAAGTGGCTGCCTCACGTCCGGCCGCCGATTTTACGGCGCGGGTGATCCCACGCCGCGAGGGCGTCGCCGTTCCACTGGAAGCGGCTGGAATCCTATGGGAGCGATAAAGCCAAGAATGTTGAACTATGAAGACAGAAACTCTTTCCCCGGACCTTCTCCGCACCATGGATGCGTACTGGCGCGCCGCCAACTATCTGTCGGTCGGCCAGATTTATCTATATGACAACCCGCTGCTGAAGCGGCCCCTGACGCTCCCGGACGTGAAGCACATGCTGCTGGGACACTGGGGCACGACCCCCGGGCAGAACTTCATCTACGTGCACTTGAACCGGGTCATCAAGAAATACGACCTGGACATGATTTACGTCTCCGGTCCGGGGCACGGCGGTCCGGCGGTGGTGAGCAACACCTACCTCGAGGGTACCTACAGCGAGATCTATCCCAACATCAGCCAGGATGAGGCCGGGCTCCGGAAGCTCTTTGTTCAGTTTTCGTTTCCCGGAGGGATTCCCAGCCACGCATCGCCAGAGTGCCCAGGGTCGATCCACGAGGGCGGCGAGCTGGGTTATTCGCTCAGCCATTCATTCGGGGCGGTCTTCGACAATCCAAATCTTATCGTCGCCTGCGTCGTCGGAGACGGCGAAGCGGAAACCGGCCCGTTGGCCACCGCGTGGCACTCCAATAAGTTTCTCGATCCGGCCACTGACGGCGCTGTGCTGCCAATCCTTCATCTCAACGGCTATAAGATTTCCAACCCGACCGTGCTCGCCCGCATCAGCCGCGAGGAATTGGAACAGTTATTCCGTGGCTACGGGTGGACGCCTTACTTCGTCGAGGGTCACGAGCCCGGGCTGATGCATGAGGCGATGGCTGCGACGCTCGACACGGCGATTGAACAGATCAAAAAAATCCAGCAGGACGCCCGGGTCCAGGGCATTTTGGCGCGTCCGCGATGGCCGATGATCGTCCTCAATTCGCCCAAGGGCTGGTCGGGGCCGAAGATGGTCGACGGTCTGCAGGTTGAAGGCACCTTCCGTGCGCACCAGGTGCCTCTTTCCGACCCGGCCACCCACCCTGAACACCTCAAGCTGCTGGAAGACTGGCTGAAGAGCTACCGGCCGGAGGAGCTCTTCGATGAGCAGGGTCGCCTGAAACTCGAACTATCCGAGCTTGTGCCCAAGGGTGACCGACGGATGGGCGCGAATCCCCACGCCAACGGCGGCATACTACTCCGCGACCTGCGGATGCCGGATTTCCGGGACTTCGCGGTCGAGGTGCCCTCGCCAGGAGTGGGCGGCATCGGTGACACGCATGTGCTTGGCCGTTTCCTGCGCGAGGTGGCGAAGCTCAATGGTGAGCAGCGGAATTTCCGGGTGTTTGGCCCCGATGAGACGCTCTCCAACGGCCTGGAAGCTCTTTTCGAGGTGACTAAACGCCAATGGGAAGCCGCAACCGTGCCGACCGACGAATTTCTCGCGACCACCGGGCGCGTGATCGAAATGCTCAGCGAGCATCAATGCGAGGGATGGCTGGAGGGCTACCTCCTGACCGGTCGGCATGGGCTCTTCAACTGTTACGAGGCGTTTATCCACATTGTCGATTCGATGTTCAACCAGCACGCCAAGTGGCTCAAGGTCACGTCGCAACTGCCGTGGCGGCGAAAGATCTCCTCGCTAAACTACCTGCTTGCCTCGCACGTCTGGCGTCAGGATCACAACGGCTTCACGCACCAAGACCCCGGTTTCATCGACCACGTGGTGAACAAGAAGGCCGAGGTTGTGCGTGTCTACCTTCCGCCGGATGCCAACTGTCTGCTATCGGTGATGGACCACTGCCTGCGCAGCCGCCATTACGTCAACGTGGTGATCGCCGGCAAACACCCGGCACCGCATTGGCTGACGATGGACGCCGCCGTCAGGCATTGCACCGAGGGCATCGGTATCTGGCAGTGGGCCAGCAACGACCAGGGTGTGGCGCCCGACGTGGTCATGGCCTGTTGTGGCGACGTGCCCACGCTGGAAACGCTCGCTGCCGTTTCTATTCTGCGCGAACATCTGCCCGACCTCAAAATTCGAGTAGTCAACGTCGTCGACCTCATGAAGCTGCAGCCGCAAACCGAGCACCCGCACGGGTTAAGTGACAGCGATTTCGACGCGCTTTTCACCAAGGACAAGCCGGTTATCTTCGCCTTCCACGCCTACCCTTGGCTGATTCATCGGCTGACCTACCGGCGGACCAATCACGAGAACATCCACGTCCGTGGTTACAAGGAAGAGGGCACGATCACCACCCCCTTCGACATGACGGTGCTCAACGATCTGGACCGATTCCACCTCGTGATCGATGCGATTGACCGCGTGCCGCAGATCGGCGAGAAAGGCAATTACCTTAGGCAGCAGCTCAAGGACAAGCTGATCGAGCACAAGCTATATATCGATAAGAACGGCCAGGACCTGCCGGAGATTCGGAATTGGATGTGGGACCCCGCCACGTAATCGGCAGGCAGAGTATGTCCCTGTGCCTTTACCTCGTTCGACACGGCGAAACCGAGTGGTCGCTCTCTGGCCGGCACACCAGCCGCACAGACCTTCCTTTGACCGAGCAAGGTAATCAGGAGGCGCGCAAGCTTGCCGAGCGCCTCCGCGCCGCCAGGATCGTCCGTGTGTTCACGAGCCCGAGACTGCGCGCGCAGCAAACGTGTGCCCTGGCCGAGTTGACTCCCGTTGCCGAAATCGAACCGGAACTGGCGGAGTGGGACTATGGCGACTACGAAGGACTGCGCTCTGTGGAAATTCGCAAAAGACAACCGGGCTGGAATCTCTTTCGGGACGGTTGTCCAAACGGTGAAACGCCCGCGCAAGTTTCCGACCGCGCTGACCGGTTCATCGCTCGCCTTCGCGCGTTGGACGGAGATGTCGCGCTCTTCACGCACGGCCACTTCGGGTGCGTTTTTGCCGCGCGCTGGATCGAGTTGCCGGTGTTCGAAGGCCGGCGTTTTCTGCTCGGCACTGCCGCGCTCTGCATTCTCGGCTTTGGACCCAACGACCCGGAGATGACGATCATCGAGTTGGGAAACCACTAGCCAAACGCGATCACAAATCCCTAGTAAGTAAGGCGTCCCGCCTTACCCCGGAGTTCGGACATTTCAGCATTTAACGCGGTCGCGGTGCCGATGTGTCCCGGAGGGACGACTAGAAAGTAGCCCGATAATTGTGAGGCGCCTCGATGGGCGAATGGCTTTTGTCCCGGAGGGACAGCACGATAGTAGCCTGGCACGAAGTGCCTGGAATCAGGAGGAAAATAGTCCCGTCCCAGCGGGACGATTGAACCGATCTCAGCTTAGATCAGACGCAAGTAATACACACTTAGTAAAGCAATGTTTTAGTATTCGGAAATGCCAGAATATAATCGGCCATGGCCAACACCTCTTGGTCTCTCAATATTCATTGTATTTTCAGCGCCAAAGAGCATGCCCCGATGTTGAACCCTGAGCTGAAGGAACGGCTCTGGGCATTCTTGGGCGGAATTGCCAAACAAAACGGTGTCGCGCCCAGATGCGGCCACGATCCTGAGTCTCTCTCAGCTTTCGCAGAAAGAAGCGATTTATTGACTCTGAAGATGAACTATCCGCTTGCATGGGACGAAGAATTCGATTCGAGATTTGGTTCCCGGGCGTCTACCCCTTCGGGAAATGACAGCCCTTCGGAAGTCGCATGACTTCTCAAAGGGCTGCGTTCCCCCCTTAGGAACATTTTTTATTTTGGCAAGTCCGGCCATTTGTTTCTCTGGCCCCTTCAGGCTAAACGCATTTCGTTCGCAGGTCTCGCTCGGTGCGAGGCCGGAAGCTGATGCGCGGCGTTCACCTTATTGGACAAAAACGCGTAACCCCAAGACCCTAACTCCATTTGAGCGGAGTCTCCTAATTCAATCGTCTCTTTGCTAAAGTAATCCGTATAACGTCCTTGAAAAAGGCGCTCTTGAAATGTGACCAGCTGTGGTTTGGGCGAGAAATTTAGCACGGCAAACACCTTATGCCGTTCATTTTGGCGGACGAAGCTAAATAATGCAGTGGGAGCACTATTGGGAACATGAATCATCCTGGCCCCCATTTAGCATTCCACAGCGAGGTGTTGGTCTTTTTTAGGGCGAACATTTCTCATTCCATTTATAGCTTGCGTCATGTAGTGGCGAAGAGCGCTATGTTGGTAATCAAATTCGATTATATCCGGCCAGTTCCACCAAGGCGTTGTTCTTACACCACTCAGGGTGTTCAATCTTGATGGAGGAGTTGGTTGGTAACGGTCAGAATCAGACTTGATGAGCTTAATCATTCTTTCACGCCGCCAGAAGTTAGACCGCCGACGATATACTTCTGGCAGACCAGGAACATGACCGTAATCGGCACCCCGCTCAGGACCGCCAGGGCGGCAAAACGGCCCCATAATTGTTCGTTTTCAGGCAAAAACGAATTGGCCCCAACCGCTAACGTCCAGTTGTTTCGAGCCTGGAGAACAATCGACGCCACGGGATACTCCGACATGAAGGAGATAAAAGACAGAATGAAGACCACCGCAAAAATCGGGAGGCTGATCGGCAGGAGAATCTGGACGAAAGTCTGAAACTGAGAGGCCCCGTCGATCCGGGCCGATTCCTCCATGCTCGCGGGAATGGTATCAAAATAGCCTTTAATCATCCAGATGTAGCCCGAAATTCCGCCCAGGTAGATCATGACGAGACCTGTTTGGGTGTTCAGTCCAAGCCAATGGACGTATTGGCCGATGAAATCAAGAATCACGTAGATGGCGACCAGGGCGAGCACCATCGGGAACATTTGAAGGATGAGCAGGCCGCCCAAGGTCGCCGATTTGAACTTGAAGTGGAGCCGGGAGAACGCATAAGCAGCCGTTCCGGAAAGGAGGATGATGCCGACGGACGCGGCTGCGGAAATTTTGATCGAGTTCCAGAACCAGAGTAAGGGGGGCGTTTCGGCCTTGATAATGCGGGTTTCGCCCGTGCCCGCGTTAACCATCTCTTGATAGGGAATGCCCAGAACATACTTCCAATGCTCCAAACTGACTTTGTCTGGCAGCAACCCGCTCGGCGCGAAATTGCCCCTGCGCAAAGAAGCCGAGACGACGATGAGATACGGCACCAGGACCAACGCTAGCAGAGCGATCAGCACCAGGTGGGAGATCCCGAGTCGCATCGCTGTTTTTTGTTGGGAGTTCATCGGTTTAGATTTTCACGTTTTTTGCGGTGATCCGGAGATTTATCCAGGCCAGGAACCCGACCAGGATAAAAAGGAGAGTGGCGATGGCGCCGGCCAACCCGTAGTTCGTGCCGGAATCCAGAAACGCAATACTGTAGGTATAGGTCACCAGCAGGTCCGTTTCGCCCGCGTTGCCGCCGACCATCTGCGGACCTCCGGCTGTGAGAAGATAGATGAGATTAAAGTTGTTAAAGTTAAAGGCGAATGCCGAGATGATAATCGGAGTCATCGGCGGGAGAACCAGTGGCAATGTCAGGTCAAAAAAATCGCGCACCTTGTTGCTGCCGTCGATCGCGCTCGCCTCATAGATTGCCGAGGGTATCGATTGAAGCATTCCGGTGCAAATGAGCATCATGTAAGGATAACCCAACCAGAGGTTCACCAATAAAATCATTGAGCGGGCTCCCCATGGATTGGTATTCCATTCCGGAGCCATCCCAAAAATGCCTTTCAGCAAGGCGTTCACCGCGCCAAACTCCTGATTGAATAAACCTTTCAAGATCAGGATTGATAGCAAGCCCGGAACTGCGTAGGGGAGGATAAAGAGCGTGCGGTAGGTTTGCCGAAAACGCAGATCCTTCTGTTCCAGAACGACGGAGAGCAACATGCCGACCGCGAAGGTCAAGAAGACTGAGATGGCGGAAAAAGCGACCGTCCACAGGAAGATCCTGAAGAACGGGCCCTGGATACGAGGATCGGTGAGGATGCGTAGATAGTTGTCAAAGCCAGCGAAGGTGGTAAAGCCAACACCTACTTTTTCTCCTTTGTCGTTGACGAAGAAGCCGAGCCTGAAGTCGGGTCGGATCACTGTACCGTCTTTTTTGTTGGTGTACGAGCCGTCCGAATTCGGCGTCCAGAGCCGCTCCCGAGACGAGAAACTGGTCAGCCCCGCCATGGCCACCAAGGTCTCGTCCGGAAGGGCAAATTGCCGGGCTCTCATGGGGACCAACAACTTGGCCCGGTTGATCTGAACCATTTCCATGGGCTTGCCCGGAGGCTCCTCGCCGGCGGGCAAGGCGCTTAGCTTGACCGGTTCCTGGTCGGTTTTGGGTTTCGTCCCTGGCGTGAGCTCAAAGGGTTCCGACACGAAACGCCGTGTGGCGTCCTTTTCGTCCTCCAGATATAGGACATAGCTGCCGTCCTCTTGCGCGTAGAGCTTGTATTTGTAGGAAGCCGCGTTCGGGCTCAAAAACGTTTCGTTGTGAATTAAAGCCGCACTACGGTCAAAACGAAGAAGGTTCTGCGAATTGTATTTGGTAAAACCGATATAAACTGTGTAGACGAGCGGAAAGATGACGAAGAGCCCAAATCCGATAAATCCAGGAAAGAGATATCGGAACGTCATGGCCGAGGGGTTCAGGTAAATGAATACCCCCAAACTGGTCACCACTAACAGACCGAGTCCGATCCAGAGGTTGCCGCTATGATAGAGAAGAAAAGCAAGATAGAGCGCAGGAATCGCCAGCAGCACGACCAGCACATGCCGGATTTGCAACTTCCCAATCAAGGCGCTCATTTTTCCATGTTCTTCTTGGCATCTTGCAAGGCGACCTGGGGGGTAGCACCACCGTTGGTGGCAATTTCAAACGCAGCTTTCGTCGAACTCCAGAACTTGCCCATCTGCGGAATGTTAGGCATGACGAATCCGTTCTGACAGTTCTCGTACGTTACTTTGATCAAAGGGTTCTTGGCGGCCATCTCATCGGCGAGGGACTTCAGCGCGGGAACACCGAGCGGCGCGTCTGCGTCCATGGCCTTCATGCCCTCAACGGTGCAGACGTACTTTTCTAGAAACTGCACGGCCAGGTCGGCGTTGGGTGTCGAACGGTTGAGCATCGCCGTTTGCACCCCGACGAACGGTCGGCCCGGGTTGCCTCCGACCCCAGGTATCGGCGCGAGCGCGAAATCGACGCCACCCTTGCGCAGATTAGCCCAATCCCACGGTCCGTTGATCATCATCGCCAGTTCGCCGGTACTCATCTTTTGATCCATCACCGCTTGGGTTGAGCCCTTCGGCATGATGCCATCCTTTATCAGGCCGACGATCGCCTGCAGCCCTTCGAGTGCTCCCGGATTATCGACCCCAATGTCTTTGAGGTCATAGCCCTCCGCAGTTTTCTTAAAAGGGTAAGCTCCGGCGCTGGCCAGGAAAGGCCAACTAAAGTAGGGGGTGTTATAGTCCCACATAATCGCAATCACGTTCGGACTCTTCGCCTTGAGCTCCTTATTGAAGGCGGAGAGTTCCGAAAGTTGGGCCGGCGGTGCGCCGGTGACATACTTTTTGTTGTAGATTAACGAGACTGCCTCAAGGGAAATAGGATATCCCCAGGTTTGTTTTTTATGCGTGACGGCATCCCAGGACATCGGAATGAATGCGGCCTTGAAGTCATCTTTGATTTCCAGCGGCTTGATCAATCCGGCATCGGCCCATTCTCCGATCCGGTCATGCGCCCAGAAGAAGATATCAGGACCTTTCCCGCTCTGGGCGGCCGACTGAAATTTCTCGGTGATTTGCTCCTGGGTTTCAACTTTAACGGGCGCCCCGACATCCTTTTCGAAGGCCTTACCAAAGTCACCTAAGGCGTGGTAAGCCCTGTTATCACTAATCCAGATCAGAAGTTCGCCGTCGGTCCAGGCAAATGCCCGGGCGGCGGAAAAGCATAGGAATATTCCATAGAGAAGCTTTTTGATCATAGCGTGGTAGGAGGGTGGGGCGGGTTATATCCAGTGCAGGCACCAAGGCCGACAATTACAAGAGACGGGTTCTTCTTTTCCGGGAGGTTGTCTTGCCATTCGACCCCAATTATTAAATCAGGTTCTTTGAAATTCGCACAGAACTTTATTCCTCCCGCCACTGGAAGGACCAACCGACCATTCTCAAAAGGTAAGGTTGGAACGAGCATAGGTTTCCGGCCGGTATTTCGGGCGAATCCGGCAACGCCTTCGAGGCCATCCGTGGATATTTCATACCCCGCTCATCGCAGCAGCAACGGTGGGAAGGCGCTTATTCAGCATGAAGGCGACGTTTGGTTTGGGCAGGACCTGCCTCACCACCTTGAGAAAGTCATTAACCAACGGACTGGCGCCCTGCGGATCCCACACCAGGCTGAGCGGATAATGTGTTGCGGACTCGGTGAGCTTTCGAAAGCAGACTCCCGCGGATTGACTTCCAATGTGCAGCGGTGACAGCAAGCCGACCCCAACGCCCGCACAGATCAGGGCAAAAAAAACCTCTGCGCTGTCCACCAATATCGTCTTCACCGGTTCGAAACCCGCCCGGAGGAATATTGAGTGCGTCCATTCTTGGTATCCTGGCGCGTACTTCGAATCAAGAATGAGGAAGGGTTCGGTGGCGAAATCTTGCAGCTTGGCCGCGCCTCGATACGTTTGCTCTACCGTTGCCGCCGCCGCAACGCCGGCTGGTGCGGTGGCGATGATCCAGTTTTTGAGCGCCCCATTGGGATGACCCGCTGACTCAGCGGCTGCCAGGTAACCGATTCCCAGATCAGCTCGCTTCTGAGCCGCTTGGATCCATTTAAAGCTATTTTGCTGCTGAATGGAAACTTCGATCTTTGGGAACTGTTGGCGGAACGCGCCAATCAAATGAGCCAAGAGAGAAGGGCACATCAGACCGACATTGGCGATCCGCAACTCGCCGCGGTAATCCCTGGAAGCTTGCTGCGCGGAGGCAACGGCCTGCAGCGCGCATTTGAGCGTCCTGCGCGCACCCGCCACAAAGGTATGCCCCGCTGCCGTCAGAGAGACGTGGTGGTTGGTGCGTTCGAAAAGCCGCGTGCCGATCTCGCTCTCTAAATCGATGATTTGTTCGCAAAGTGGCGGATGACTGACTCGCAACGCTTGAGCGGCCTTGCGAAAGCCTTGGTGTTCAGCGACGGCCAAAAAGTATCGGAGATGTCTGAGTTCCATGGCGTATTCGCCGGTCAGGTGGAGGGAAGCGATGGAGAGAGGGCACATCGCTGGGCCGAGGCGGGGAAGGGAAAGAAATGGAGATGCATCAGCGGTGGCGTCCGTTATCTTGACGCATAAAGTATTGGCTTTTACTTGAGGCGTAAAGTAAATTTTACAATATTCCCCCCCAAACGATGCTACCCTCTCTTCCCATGAAACCTTCCCTCAAGGCCCGCGGCACCCTGAGGGACGTCGCCCGCCTCGTCGGTGTCTCGCACACCACCGTTTCTAACGCCTTCAGCCGACCCGATCAGCTTTCGCCCGAACTGCGCGAAAAAATCCTGGCGGCCGCCCGCTCGGTGAATTACCCCGGTCCGAACCCGGCAGCGCGCATGCTGATGAGCGGCTTCGCCAATGCCATCGCCCTCGTGTATGCCGATCCGTTGTATCACGCTTTTGAAGATCCGGCGACCTCGGCATTCGTGGGAGGGGTGGCCGAAGCGTGCGATCAGCGGGGTCTCGGATTACTTCTCCTGCAAGGAGGGGGCGCCTCGCTGCGCACCGTACAGTCCGCTGCGGTCGACGGTCTCATTATTTATTCGATATCCAAAGACGGTGCGGCCATCCGAGCGATCGCGGAACGGGGTTTACCGATGGTCGTCGTAGATCAGCCCTTGATTCCCAAGGTCCCGTTTGTCGGGATCGATGATCGTGCGGCCGCCGGCGCTTGCGCACAGCACCTCAAGGACCTTGGACATCAAAACTTTGCCATCGTGACGTTCCCACTCAGCAGCGACGGACACTGCGGTTTGGTCGACAGAAAACGTTTGAAGAATAACTGCTTCGAAATACCCAAGCGGCGGATTGAAGGCTACCTTGAGGTTCTCGATGGCGGCGGATCCGGGTATTCTGTGGTGATTTGGGAATGCGCTGGCTCTAACGAAGAGAGCGGAAGAACTGCCGCGGGAGGTATTCTTTCCAGCGAATCCCGTCCCACCGCCATCCTCGCGACCAGTGATCGGCTGGCAATTGGCTTTATGGACGCTGCGCGGAGCCGTCAACTCCGCGTTCCACAAGATATCGCGGTGATGGGCTTCGACGATATTCCAGCGGCCAAGTTGGTCACGCCGCGGCTAAGCACGATCCATCAACCGATGGCAGAAAAGGGACGGCTGGCCGTATCGTCGTTGCTGAAGGAAAAGAGCTCGCTGCGAATGAAGGTACCCACGAAGCTGATCGTCCGTCAGTCGACGGACCCCACGATTCAAGGGGCAGACCAGGAAACGGAGATTGACCTGCGTTGAGCGGTGTTTTACGCGCGGTCAGTCGAATTATTCCTCGAATTCCAAACGCACGGCCAGGGGCACCGGCGGATTTGAGATTGTTCGCAGCGTCAAGAGCTGCGCGGCATCGCGTCCACGAACCGACAGAACCGGCATGATTCCATGACTGAGAATCGCGGCTGCAGCTCTTTCGTTTAACCAGGCTTCGGCACATGGTTTCACGTGAGTTTCTCCGTCGCGGGTAAACTTATGGATCGGCAGCCCACTCACTTCACCGCCTCCACCATCCACGTCCATCTCGGAACCATGAGCCGCGAACGCATCTGCGAGTAAATGGCCGAAAAGGAGGGCCGGATTGCCCCACAGGTAGGATTCGTGCTCTGGTATCGCGGGCATCTCTTCAAACGGAAACGCTTCAATGGCGTCGCTGCCTTTTCCGTACGGCTGACGAAGCAGGAAACGCGGCATGGCCAGGCCAAGGTGAGCGGCTTCCGGCCTCCGTCTCAGCCCGGCAAAACTTTCCAGCTCGGCGGCGGATCCCTTCGTCCAATCGTCGGGGTCCGGTTGCGCCCCGAACGAACTGCACCCAACCAGGTGCGGACTTGCACTAGCCACCAACGCGGCACGACACGCCTTAGCGAGGCGTGCAATTCCCACCAGCACAGCGCTGTCTTGAGGGCCGAACGTATAAAGGCCAAGCACCGCTGCAGGGCGGATTTCCTCCAACTGCCGGCAGATGACGCTCTTTGCCAGGTCCTCCGCTGATAGCATTGCTGCGAGCTCGTCTTGGCGGGTGTTGATGATAGACAGCTTCACCTCCTCAGTGATGTTGCGAACCAGGAAATCAAGTCCGCGCCAAACTGCCTCGAGCGCTTGAAAAGAGGGGTGGTGCAGAATCGCCCTGAGACACGCCGTAAGCTCGGCGTCCACCAGGGCGGCAAGCTGAGATTGTTGCGGATGGAGGCCGGGAACGTTCGATCCGACGATCTGCTGAATCAGTCGATTGGCGAGTTGAGCAGGAGACGATGCCTGATGCTGTTCGGAGACAGGTTTTTCGAGAAGCCTGGCGAGCATTGCTTCGACGGACTCAGTGGCGGTCGCAGGCTGCGTTTCGGCCGGCGCCGCGCCGATTTTTAATATCTCTTGTATCTCCTTGGCCGCCGCGTGCGAACTTGCCGGGTGAAGGAGCTTGGCCCGTAGGTCGGTCAAGTGCCCAAGAGGGTCTAATCGAGGCAAAAGTTTATCGGGGTGAAAATCCTCTAAGTTTCGAAATTGGAGTTTTAGATCCGGGGTGCCCTCCTTGCACGGCGGCATGTCCAAGGTTACTCCCATCTGCGCGAATACCTTGTCGAAATTGTCGCAGTCTACTGGAAGCGGACCGGTCGATCTGTTCTCTGCAGAGGCAGTCTGCGCACCAAAATCTCCCAGGATTGCGATGCGCAAAGGCGCCAGATTTCGCTGTTCGCCCGACGCTGATTCGAAAGAAAAATGAAAGCTCATTTCGCGGCCCACGATTGTCAGGTGGATTTTGTACTATTTAGTTAAACCGAGTCCGTCGCAAGATTGCTTGGAGTAGAAACCCGAATAAGGGTTAGCAGTGCTCAATATCTCCTGGAGTAGACATGCCTCGCGGATTCAAGATCGGATTGATGCGCTCGCTGCGATCACCGAGGAGAAAGGGATGATCACGCGCACCTTTTTATCCGAGGCGACGCTGCACGCCAACCGGGTGGTGGCCGAGTGGATGCGGGAGGCCGGGCTGGTGACGAGCGAAGATCGAGTGGGCAATCTGCTCGGTCAATCTCGATCGAGTGCCGGCGATTCGATCTTCCTCCTTGGATCCCATTTGGACAGCGTGCGCAATGCCGGCCGATTCGACGGACCGCTGGGCGTGCTGTTGGCGATTGAAGCGGTGGATCTCTTGCGATCGGCCAACGTTGTGCTGCCATTCTCTCTCGGCGTCGCCGGATTCAGCGACGAGGAAGGTGTCCGGTTTCAAAATGCTTACATCGGGAGCAAGGCTTTCTGCGGGATGCTGACATCGAAGGAACTGGCGATGCCGGATCGAGATGGCCTGACTCTTCAGGAAGCCGTTGAGAGATGGAGCGGGACTAAATTCGTTCCGACGGGTCCGACATCTGCCCTCGACCGTTTTGCCGGCTATCTGGAAGTTCATATCGAACAAGGTCCAGTGCTCGAGAATGAAGGGTTTGCGGTCGGTGTCGTGACAGCCGTCGCCGGTCAATTGCGTTGCCGGTTAACCTGGACGGGAAGAGCTTCTCACGCGGGGACTACCCCCGCGCCGTTGCGCCGCGACGCGTTGGCCGGCGCCGCGGAATTTATTGGCGAAGTTGAAAAGGGAGCAGAAAAGTTTGGTGGCCTGATGGCGACAGTCGGACGGCTGGCGATCGAGCCGAATGTCAGCAATGTTGTTCCGGCCTGGGTGACGCACACGTTGGACGTCCGGCACCCATCGGACTCGATCTTGCACGAGGCTTGCGCCTGGCTAGAGCGACGTGCGAGTGAGATCGCGCGCGCGCGCCGACTGGATTTCACGTGGGAAATCCTCCAAGCGGTCGAAGCAAGAGAGTGTGACGCGGCGTTATCCCGAAGATTGCTCGACGTCGTCGAAAGAGTGACCGGTTCAAAGCGCCTGCTTCCCAGCGGAGCTGGCCACGACGCAGCAATTCTTGCCCGGTTGTTCCCGGTGGCGATGCTATTTGTGCGCTGCCGCGAAGGGCTTAGTCATCATCCGGACGAATTTGTGTCTTTGGAGGATATCGGCGTAGCGCTTCAGGTGACGGTAGAGTTTCTTTGTTCGTGGGAGTTGAAATGAGTTCTTACGATCTTTTGTTTCGCGGAGGGACGTTGGTCACGGCCGAAAGACTGGCTGCGGCGGACGTCGCCGTCGTTGACGGGCGAGTGGTCGCGATCGGACCGGAACTGGAGAGTCAAGCCGCCGAGGTCGTGGACGCCTCGGGCCTGCATCTTTTTCCTGGATTTATCGATGCGCACGTTCATTTCAATGAACCTGGACGCGAGCATTGGGAAGGGCTCGCGTCGGGGTCGCGTTCCCTGGCGGCGGGTGGCGGGACAGTCTTCTTTGAAATGCCGCTGAATGCCGCTCCTCCCACTTTGGATCGAGAGGGATTCGAGAGAAAGCGTGCCTGCGCAGAAGCAAAGTCGATCTTGGATTTCGCGCTTTGGGGCGGTTTGACGCCCATCAACCTCGGTACCATGGAAGAACTGGCTGATGCCGGCGCGATCGGATTTAAGGCTTTTATGAGCCGAAGCGGTACCAGTGATTTTCCTCACTCGGACGCGAACGTGCTTAAGCAGGGAATGAAGATTGCCGCCTCTCGTGGTCTCACGGTCGCGGTGCACGCCGAAGATGATCACATGACCAACACGTTGAGCGAAGAACGCCGAGCCCAGGGGAAGATCGGCTGGCGGGATTATCTGGAGTCGCGTCCAATCGAAGCCGAACTGCGCGCCATCGGCGTCGCCTTGGAGCTCGCAGGCGAGATCGGTTGCGATTTGCATATCGTTCATGTGAGTTGCCCGGAAGGAGTTGATTTGATACGGGCGGCCAAAGATCGTGGCGTCCGGGTGACCGCCGAAACCTGCCCACATTATCTGTTGCTGACCGACGAGTCTGTCGGTGAGATCGGTGCTTCCGCTAAATGCGCGCCTCCATTACGCGACGCCGCTCGACGTGAAGAAATGTGGAAGCGGATCCGGGCGGGTATGATCGAAACACTGGGATCGGATCATTCCCCAGCCCCGCCGGAGATGAAGATGGCCAAGGATTTTTTTGCCGTCTGGGGTGGAATCTCTGGTTGCCAGCATGCGTTCCCTTTGGCTCTGGCGGAAATGTATGTACGCTCGGGATTGGATGGACTTCCACGTTTCTCGGCAATCACCGCGACCAACGTCGCGGAACGTTTTGGGATCGGCCGCCTGAAGGGGCGAATTGCCGAGGGATTCGATGCCGACATCACGCTGGTCGATCTCCAGGGGTCTCTAACCATCGCGGCGGAACAGTTATGGTACCGTCATGCGATCAGCCCGTACATCGGTTCGGAACTGCGCGCCGTGGTGAAAGAGACCTGGGTGCGCGGCCGCGCGGTTTATCGAAACGACGGGTTCCTGGGTGTGGCTCAAGGCCGACTGCTCACACCGCAACAGAGCAATTTACCGAAAACCTAGTCAGCAATTTGGTTTTTTCTTGCGCCGCGCCGCGCCAATTCCGCAACCTGTCACGATATTTGCTGAATTGCCGGCATGCTCGAACGCTTCTTTTCTCTTAGGGAACACCAAACGTCCGTATCACAGGAAGTTGTCGCAGGTTTGACGACATTTGCGGCGATGGCCTACATCCTCGAGGTGAACCCCGCCATCCTTTCTACCACCGGCATGGATAAGGGCGCTTTGATTACGGCGACAGCTGTGGCTTCCGGGGTGATGACCACGGTGATGGCGCTGGCGACCAATTACCCCATTGCGCTCGCGCCTGGGATGGGATTGAACGCTTTCTTCGCTTTCACACTTTGCGAAGCGAAAGGGATTCCATGGCAGGCTGCGCTTGGCCTGGTGTTTTATAGCGGATTGATTTTTCTCACTCTCTCCGTCACGGGTCTGCGTAAGAAGCTCGTCGCAGCCATCCCGCTTGAGCTGAAACTAGCTATCACTGCCGGGATCGGTTTTTTTATCGCCTTTATCGGACTTAAGAGCGGTGGCGTGGTGGTCGCGAACCCAGCGACTTTTGTCGGGCTGGCCGATCTCTCGAAGCCGGGACCGCTGCTCGTGATTGCCGGGATTATCGCCACGGCGATTCTGGTCACGCGGAAGATACCGGGGGCAATCGTTTTAGTAATTCTAGCGCTCTCAATTATTGGGCTGATCGTTCCTGCGCCCGACGGGAAAGGAATGATCACCGCGCTACCAAGTGGGATAGTCAATCTGCCGGCGTCTTTAGCACCTACATTCCTGAAGCTGGATCTGACCTATTTCTGGAGGAATTTCTTGAGTGCGCTGCCGGTCGTGCTCGCCATTTTATTTGTCGATCTCTTCGATAATATGGGAACTCTCATTGGCGTTTCAAAGCGGGCAGGGTTGCTCGATAAAGAGGGAAACTTACCAAAGATCGGGCAAGCGTTTATGGCCGATGCCGGAGCGGCAATGTTCGGTTCATCTCTTGGGACTTCGACGGTGACGAGCTATATCGAGAGTGCGGCCGGGGTCGAGGCCGGAGGACGCACCGGGTTGACGGTGATCGTGACCGCAGTCTGTTTTATTCTGGCGTTGTTTTTTACGCCCTTGATTCTGATCATTCCGGCCGTAGCCACGGCGCCTGCCTTGGTCATCGTGGGTGCATTTATGATGCAAGGCCTCGCGGAACTTGATCTGAAAGATTTCGAAAAGGCGGCGCCGGCCTTTGTCACGATCCTGGCCATGCCGCTGGCCTTCAGTATCAGCGAAGGGATCGCCTTCGGGTTGCTCACCTATGTCGGACTGAAAGTCGGGACCGGTAAGGCAAAGGAAGTTGGTGTCGTGACTTACATTTTGGCAGTGCTCTTTATTCTGCACTTTTTGTTCGGGAAGTAATGGAAAAAGGCAGCGTAGGATCCAAAGGGAACGGAAGGAATTTATTGTCATGAACATCACTTCCTCGGTCTACGGAGATTCCCGCACGCACGTCGGTCTGCGACATGCGCTGATCGCGCCGGACGGTCAGGTTCCCAGTTCGTTACCAGGGATCGATAAGGCGACGGCGGTGGTGCTCATCTCCAGGGAAATGGGGGCCCGTTTCACTCAGTTGTTAATCACCTTCCAGGCCGATGGCTCCGCAGCTTTTCCGTCCAATGACACGGAGGCGTTCGCCTATGTCCTGCGAGGTTCCGTGGGCGCAGAAATTTCAGGGGAAAGCTATTTGTTAGACATGGGCGGGTACATATTTGTGCCTGCAGGCCAGGCTTGGCAACTGCGTGGACTCTCCGAGGGAGCTCAGGTGAATCTATTTTTCAAAAAATACCTAGCGCTCTCCGGCACGGTTCCTCCGAAAACAGTGATGGGGCGGGAGAACCAGGTGACTGGCCAACCCTTTCTGGGCGATGAAGACGCCCGCCTCCAGATACTCCTGCCAGATCACCCGTCGTTCGACATGGCCGTGAACATCTTCAGATACAGCCCCGGCGCTTTTTTGCCGTTTGTGGAAACGCATATCATGGAGCACGGCCTTCTCATGCTGGAGGGAAAAGGAATCTATCGATTGGAAGATAAGTGGTATCCCGTGGCGGCCGGGGATTGCATCTGGATGGCGCCTTACTGTCCTCAATGGTTTACCGCGATGGGCAAATCGCCGGCCAGATATCTTTATTACAAAGATGTGAACCGTCCGGTCTTGCCTTCCTACTGGGGATGTCTTCCCGACCAGATGAGATAGGCGAAGAATAAGATGATCACCACGGCGCATCCGGTCTTGAATTGCTTAAAGAAGCGAGACAAGACGTAGCCAAAAACAAAACTTTCTATCCCAGTGACAAAGGTAGATCCGATGAACTGCAACGCGCCAAAATTCGCGGACGAAGCCGTTGGGGCGGGTCGTAAAAGGGAGGTCACGATTGCAGCTATCCAGGCAAAAATGAAAAGGACCAAAGCTTCGTTCACCAGGCGTCGGCGGGCCAGTTTCCGGGTGGGCTTACTTTCGTGGTTTTCAGTCACAACCTGAGAATAAACGGCGATTTCAAGGGGCGGTCCTCAGATGTACGCCTGGATTGTCACCAGGACGCCCACTAGCACCGCGAGCGC
>Ga0210389_10000751_pt1 | contig 27758 bp, 35 predicted proteins | sample IncBWH28OmetaG_FD_160127 | JGI IMG/M metagenome (GOLD analysis project Ga0210389, IMG submission 160127) | Forest soil microbial communities from Barre Woods Harvard Forest LTER site, Petersham, Massachusetts, United States - Inc-BW-H-28-O ... | reverse complement strand
AAGGTGAAGGGCAAGCCAGTCGAAATGATCTCGGCCGACCACCAGAACAAGCCCGACGTCGGCGTCAGCATCGCGCGCAACTGGTACGACAACGAAAAGGTCGACGCGATCTTCGACGTGCCGACGTCCTCGGTCGCGCTGCCGATCTCGGCACTGACCCGCGAGAAGAACAAGATCCACATCAATTCCGGCGGCGGCACTTCCGATCTCACTGGCGTGGCCTGCTCGCCCAACACCGTGCACTGGACCTACGACACCTATTCGCTCTCCAACGTCGCCGGCAAGGCCATGGTCAAGCGCGGCGAGGACACCTGGTTCTTCGTCACCGCCGACTATGCCTTCGGCATGGCGCTGGAACGCGACGCAGCCAATGTCGTGAAAGAGAACGGCGGCAAGGTGCTGGGCGACGTTCGCCACCCGCTGAATTCATCCGACTTCTCCTCCTTCCTGCTGCAGGCGCAGGCCTCCAAGGCCAAGGTCATTGGGCTTGCGAACGCCGGCGGCGACACCACCAACGCGCTGAAGCAGGCGGCCGAATTCGGCATCATGCAGGGTGGCCAGAAGATGATCGCGCTGTTGCAGGAGATCACCGACACCCATGCGCTGGGCGTCAAGGCGACGCAGGGCCTGATCGTCACCGACGCCTTCTATTGGGACATGAACGACGAGACGCGCGCCTTCTCCAAGCGCTTCAACGAAAAGGTCGGCCACATGCCGACCATGATCCAGGCGGGTCTTTATTCCGCAACCATGCATTACCTGAAGGCGATCGATGCCATCGGCACCGACGACTCGCAGAAGGTGATGGCGCAGATGCGCGCGACCCCGGTCAACGACTTCTTCGCCAAGAACGGCAAGATCCGGATCGACGGCCGCATGGTCCACGACATGTATCTGTTCGAGGTCAAGAAGCCGGAGGAGTCGAAGGGCGAGTGGGACCTTTACAAGCTGCTCGCCACGGTTCCCGGCGACGAGGCGTTCCGTCCGCTCGACAAGGGTAATTGCCCGCTGGTGAAGACGAACTGAGCTGTCTCCTCCTCCCCGCTCTTGCGGCGAGAGCGTTGGGGTGAGGGACTCTATCCGCGCATCCGACTCTCTGAAAGTCCCCCTCACCCGCATCGCATCTTTCGATGCGATGCGACCTCTCCCCGCAAGCGGGGCGAGGTGAGAAGCGGGAGCAGCCCGCCAACTACAAAAAAACGCGCCCGGCAAAACCGGACGCGTTTTTCTCGTTCGGACCCTCAAGCTGGAGCGCTTCAGTCCTCGAATTTAAACGAGACGTTGAGCTTGGCGCGGTAGGCTTCAACCTTGCCTTTGGCATCAAGTTGAAGGTCGAGCTTGACGACTTCGGCGACGCGAAGATCTCGCAGGGATTTGCCGGCCCTTTCGAGGGCAGCACCGGCCGCCTTCTCCCATGATTCCTGGCTGGTACCGATCAGTTCGATGACTTTGTAGACGCTTTCGCTCATATCGTCCTCCCGTTCGGTATTAGGCAGGACGCAGGTACGCCTGCCGCTGGCGAGCGTAGCATCGGGATATCAGCGCCGAAAGGCGCAAAGTCCTCGAACAGACCATCCCAAGCAACAGCGCGCCCGGCCAAAACCGGACGCGCTTTCGTCTTTTCGAAGCGAGATGCCTCCCTAGCTATTTGAATACTTGAATTCCGGCATCGCCTTCAGCTCATCCTTGGTCGCGTTGAACACCGCATGATCGGGATACCACGGATTAGACTTGGTCGCGGCTGCACCACCGGCCCCGGCGGAGCCCGTGGTGGTCGAAGTCGGCGGAGGTGTACCCGGCGGTTTCATCATGCTGCCGCCACTACTTGGCGTGCCGGTAGAGGCCGTGCCGGTATAGACGATCGGTTCACTGGAGAACTTGACCTTGTCGAGGGGGACCGCGACCAGGTGTTCACCCATACCAAGGAAGCCGCCGACCCCGAGCACCACCGCCTTGATGTTCCCGCTCTTGTCCATCAAGAGGTCGTTGATTGAGCCGAGCTTTTCGTTGTTGTCGTTGTAGACCGAAAGACCAACGACCTTCGAGGCGCGCCATTCACCTTGCAGTTGGGAACTCGACATCGTGTCCGACGCCGCCGCATTCGTGCGATCGGTCGTGGCGGTCGGGGTTTGCGCCGACGCCACCGTCGCCAGTAACGCCGTGCCGGCCAAAGCCGCCATGGTGGTTTTTGCAAACATGTGTTTCCTCCTTCAGTCGAAAGGTGAAGAGAAAACACGATGAAGCTATCGCCGTTCCGTTGTTCCCGTAATTTCGATTGGCGCGCTGGAACCAAAGTTCCTGAGCCCAAGACGCTTTCGCGTTTGCGAGCGTGACCAGCGAGCGAAAATCAGTTTCTTCCCAAGAGCTCAATTTCGGCCACGGCCGACGGCTGCAGCACGGCGCGAAATTCCACGCCGTGCAGACGGATCGTCGGCGACACTCCGAAGTAGTTGCCGCCAAACACCTTCAGGCGCCGCTCCAGTTCGCTCTTCGAAATGTCGAGCGGAATGTCGCACATCGCGCGATAGCATTTGCGCGAATATTTTTTGTTTGCCCACTGCACCGATAGCGCCGGCGGCGGGACCAGGTCGAGTGCCAGCCATTTCGCCATGCGCCAGAACAAAAACGCCAGATGCGCATAAGCGAGACCTTCGAGGCCGAGCACCGTGGTGTGCGGGGGAATCGGAAACGACGCGAACTCGATGATCGGACCGGCGTCGACCTGCTCGACCATCGCATGCACCGTGGCGCCGAATTCTTCTGCCTGGTCGTAGAGCGCAAAATGCGAGGGCGCCCAGCCGGGATAACTCGGCGGCCCTGGATGGAAATTAAAGGCGCCATACCCGAGTTGGCTCAAGATCGAGCTGGGCACGATCACCGGCGTCACGAAGGCCACCAGCCGCGAGCGGGCCAACACGTCCGCGCTCAACTCTGCGAGTTCGCTCGACCGTTCGATCGGCAGCACGGTGAGATCGGGGTTATGCCCGAGCAAAGCCGCCGGCAGAACCGTTCGTTCGATCGGGCCGGTCAGGAGAATAAGGGTATCGAACATGAGTTTTTTGTAAGACTTCTTGCCGCCGGCCCCGTGCTAAGAATCACCCCGGAGCTGCGGAATCATATTTCCGACGACGCACTCGCATTGCAAAAGCTGACATGTTGCGTGGTGTTGCGCCTGCGAGATCGGAAATATCTGGAAACAAAAAAGCGGCCCTGTTGCCGGTATTCTCTGGATGAGGAGTCATGATGCCGCCCGTGCCGCCTAACATCCTTGTCGTGGAAGACGACCGCGAGACGCGGGCGCTGATCGCGAAATACCTCCGCACCAACGCCTGCAACGTCACGACCGCCAACGACGGGCGCGAGATGAGCCGGGCCCTGACCGACCATCGCGTCGACCTCGTGATCCTCGACGTGATGCTGCCCGGCGAGGACGGCTTGAGCCTGTGCCGGAAAATCCGCAGCGAGTCGCAGGTGCCGATCATCATGCTGACCGCGCGAGGCGAAGACGTCGACCGCATTCTCGGCCTCGAAATGGGCGCCGACGATTACCTTGCCAAGCCCTTCAATCCCCGCGAACTGCTCGCCCGCATCAATGCGGTGCTGCGCCGCCAGGCCGCAGCCCAGACCGCAAGCGCCGTGATGGGCGCCACCACGCTGACCTTTCAGGGCTGGCGGATCGATTTCCGCCTCCGCGAATTGCGCAATCCGGCCGGCGCGCGCGTATCGATGACATCAGCCGAATTCGATCTTCTCCGCGCCTTCTGCGAGCGGCCGGGCCGGGTTCTGTCGCGCGACAGCCTGCTCGATCTGACGCAAGGCCGCAGCGCCGGTTCGTTCGAGCGCTCGATCGACGTGCTGGTGAGCCGCATCCGCCGCAAGATCGAAACCGATCCGCAGGATTCCAGCATGATCAAGACCGTGCGCTCCGGCGGATATTTGTTCACGCCGACGGTGGAGGCGGCTTCCGCGCCCCTCGATGGCGTCAAATGAAACTGGTTGACGTCCTAAACTTGAAGACCATCGGCGGCCAGATCACCGCGCTGGTGATCGCATCGATCGTCGCCATTCATCTGATCCTGACCGTCATCTTCCTGATCGGCCGTCCGGACCAGGAACCGCCCGATCCGAGCATCGATCGCGGTCACGCACAGTTTGCCGCGGCTGTACAACTGCTTGGCGCCGCCGCGCCTGCCGATCGTCCGCGGCTGATGAGCGATTTGGCGCGCGCCTTTCCCAAGCTCGACATCGAACCCCTGCCGCCCGGCCCGATTCCCCGCGAGGCGGGCGACATTGAAGGCCTCGACCTGCGCGGCCTGCATCGGCGGCTCGACAGCAGCTATCACATCTTTCCCCTGGCCAATGATCAGAAACGCCACAAGGTCGGTATCGCGCTGCCCGACGGCAGCATGATCTCGGCGCGGGTGTTGCGCGATCCGCGGCCGCGGCCGTTCTGGGCGGGCTCATGGATCGCGACGTTGTTGTTTGCAATCGTCAGTGTCAGCCTGCTCAGCCTGTGGGCGGCGCGGGCGCTGACGGCGCCGCTGTCGGCCTTTGCCAAGGCGGCCGAGAGTTTCAGCGTCAACGGCGCGGCCGCAGCGCTACCCGAGCGCGGTCCGGAAGAAATCCGGTTTGTGGCCAAGGCGCTGAACCGGATGCGCGAACGCATCACCACATTGATCGACGACCGCACCAAGATGCTCGCCGCCATCAGCCACGATCTGCGGACGCCGATCACGCGGATGCGGCTGCGGGCGGAGTTCATCGAGGACGAGGTGCATCGCCACCGCATGATGAGCGATCTCGACCAGATGCGTTCGATGCTGGAATCGGTGCTGTCGTTCCTGCGTAACGACCGCAAGCTCGAAGCGATGACCCTGACCGACATCGCCTCCACGCTGCAACTCGTCGCCGACCAGTTCTCCGACATCGGCCACAAGGTCGCATACGAGGGACCGGAACATGCCATGGCGACGGTGCGCCCGGATGACCTCACGCGCAGCGTCACCAACCTCGTGGAAAATTCCGTCAGATACGGCGCGCTCGCCACCATTCGTCTCGCGGTCTCGGCCGACACGGCCACCATCGAGGTCGAGGATGACGGTCCGGGCATTTCCGATGCCCGCAAGGAAGTGATGCAGGAGCCGTTCGTGCGCGGCGACGATGCCCGCAACATGGACGACACGACCGGCTTCGGGCTCGGCCTTTCGATCGCACGCTCCGTCGTGCTGGCGCATGGCGGCAAGTTGTCGCTGCACGACCGTCAGCCGCACGGGTTGATCGTGCGCATCGAACTGCCGGTTCGGGAGCAAAGCCGAAAATCGGCGGCGTGAAAGCTTCAGAGCTTTTGTTTTGACGCGTTTTCTTTACGCGAACCGGTTTCCACCCGTCTCCGCCAAAGGCTTCGCCGGGCCACTAGCTCACTCGGCCGCCGAAGCTTTAGCGAAGGCGGCTTCGCTCGAAAACGCTAGGCAGCGATCGGTTCGTCGCTGGCTTCTTGCGCATCGAAATAGGCCACCGACTCGAAATGGTAGTCGCAAGCCATACAGCGCCAGAGATAGAAGGTACGGCCGGGTTCGTGTTCGACCCATTCCGGCAATTCGATCGATCTGCCGCATTGGGCGCAGGGATTTTTCCGAGGCAATGAACGGAGTCCGGTTCCGGCCATGACGTACCTCCCGTTTGCTGGTCTTTAATGACCAAGTCTCTGATGACAAGTCTCTGATGAGATGTCTTTTGTGTCGTACCTGAACGCGATGGGACAGTCGTCCTGTCAGACCCCGCGCCTCAAGCCCGGCATTTTTGAACCAGCAATGGGGCAAATCAACGGCAAAACTGCTGCGGCACGACGCCGCGATGATTCAAATTTATTTCCCGTTTGAATTTACTTCGCGCTCGGATCGACTGCGGGTTCCACCGTGTGCAGTGTACCCGTTTTGCGAAGGTGGACCGTGGCGACCTCGTCGCTGTAGATTTTCTGCCAGCCGTCCATGTGATCGAGCAGCTTGGTCGCCGCACTTTGCGTGCGCATCAACGTCGCCTGGATCTGATACTCGTCCAGCAGGCGGAACAGACTGTTGGGCTCGATCAGTTCGGACGCGTTGTGATGATCGACGAAGAACTCTTTCCCATAGACATCGGTGCGGCCGTCGATGAAGGGGGCAACGCCGCTGGCGACCAGATAGCCGCCGAAGTCATAATCGTTGAAGATGCGCTCAAGGCCGAGCTTCTTCAGTTCGCTCACCGCCACGACCGGCGAATTGACCGTATTGGGCGCGAAGCGATGCATTGCGGCAAAGCCTATCGTGCCTGCCGCCAGCACCAAGGCCAGACCGACCGCGATCAAGCCGCGGATGGGCTTCCATGAATGCGAAGCGGACTTCTCCGCGCCACCGATCTGGGAAGCAAGCGGGGTAGCAAGAACGAGCGGCGCCAGCAGCGCCAGCATTTCGGTAGCCCGGCTCTGGAACAGCGCCATGTGAAGCAATCCGAGCAAAAGCAGGATGCGCGTCAACGGCAGTCGGATGCCTCGCAACAACGCAAACCCGACGCCGAGCAACAGACAGATTTCGAAGGTGCCGAGTTTACCGAAATCAACCGGCCGAAATTCCATGACCAACGGCAACGAATTTCCCAAGGCCAGGATTTTGATCGGCTCCACCATCGAATTCCAGCCATACGGCGTGCAACACGCCGCAACCAGCGCCGCAAGACCGAATGCCACCCAGCGCAGCGCCAGCGATTTCCGCGCGGCCCCGTCAGCACCGACGACCGCGTCAAGCGCGACCGGCGCGATCATCATCAGGCCGAAGATGAAGCCGCCGTGCAGGTTGGCCCAGAGAGCGATCAGCGGCAGCAGCCAGAAGGACGGCACCGCGCGTCGGTCGGCGGCGTCGATCAATCCGCCGATCCATGCCACCATGACCGGCAGGGCCAGCACATGCGGCCGCGCCAAAAGGTGCGGCGCGGTCAAAGCGAACGCCGCGGCGACGAAAACGATCGTCGCGGTTTCGTTCAGATTCCGGCTCAGGAGTTTCGCCAAAAGCGCGAAGGTCACCGCGCTCGCGGCGGCCGTCAGCGCCACCGGCCCGGTCCAGCCGAACCACGCATAGACCTCGGCGTAGAGCACCTGGGACAGCCAGTACATCGAATTCCAGGGCTGGCCACGCATGGTGAAAGAATAGACGTCGGTGTGGGGCACCGCGCGATGGTCGAGGATCCACTGTCCGAGGGTGACATGCCACATCGTATCAGGGTCGTTGAGCAGCTTGTTGCCAGCCGCGATCAGCAGCACATAGACGGCAACGCCGAACCACAGCGGCAGCGATCCACGCAGGACTTTGGTCTCCGGTGCGATGTCGGCGGAAGCCAACGTCATGGGCGCAATTTCCCTTCAATTGCGGGCTCAGCCGCGTGCACCGCCCCTGCTTTGCGAAGATGGATGGTAGCGATATCGTCGCTGTAGATTTTCTGCCAGCCATCCATGTGGTCGAGCAGCTTGGTCGCGGCACTTTGGGTGCGCATCAGTGTCGCCTCGATCTGATACTCATCGAGCAGGCGAAACAGGTTTTCCGGCGCCATCAAGCCGGAAGCATTGTTGTGGTCGACAAAGAACTTCTCGCCATAGAGCTCGGTCCGGCCGTCGATGAAGGGCGCAACGCCGCTCGCAATCAGATAGCCGCCGAAATCGTAGTCGTTGAAGACGCGCGACAGATGCAGCGATTTCAATTGCGCAACCGCCGCGACCGGCGTGCCACGCGTATTGGGCGCGAACGATTTCAGCGAGGCCGCTGCCACTGTGCCTGCGAACAGCGCCAGCGCCAGCCCCGCCAGCATCAGGCGCGACGGCGGCGCTGCGCCCGTGTCGTCAGCTGCGTCGCCTCCCATCTGCCGCGCGATCGGAGCGGCGAGCACCAGCGGCCCGACCAACCCCAAAATCTCGGCGGCGCGGCCTTGCGCGAGAGCCATATGCAGCAGACCAAGCAGCATCAAAATGCGGATAGGCGGCAAGGTCAGCCCATGGAACAGCGCAAGCCCGATGCCAAGCAGCAGACATATTTCGAGTGGGCCGATGCCGTTGAAATCGGCCGGCTTCCATTCCACGATCAACGGCAGTGCGCTGCCGAGCGAGAGGATCTTTTCTGACGCAAGCAGCGCGTTCCAGCCATAGGGTGTGCAGCAGCCGGCACCGAGCGCCAGCACAGCAAAAACAGCCCATCGCACCGCCAGTCTCATTCGATCGCCGGCTTGCGCGTTGACCACGCCATCGAGCGCGATCGGTGCGATCATCGCCAGACCGAAGACAAAGCCGCCGTGAAGGTTGGCCCACAGCGCCATCAGCGGCAGCAGCCAGAACGACGGTGCGGCGCGCCGATCGGCGGCATCGATCAGTCCGCCGATCCAGGCAATCAGCAGCGGAAACGCCAGCACATGCGGCCGGGCCAATTGATGCGGCAGCGTCAGCAACAATGCGGCAACCACGAACACCAGCGTGGTGCTCTCGCGCAGATAGCGGTCGAGAAAGCGTGCGAGTAGCGCGAAAGCCGATGCGATCGCCGCCGCCGCCAGCACCACCGGCCCGGTCCAGCCGAACCACGCATAGACCTCGGCGTAGAGAACCTGTGCCAGCCACTGCGTCGAAATCCAGGGCGCGCCGCGCATGGTGAAGGAATAGATGTCGGTGTGGGGCACCGCGTGATGGTCGAGGATCCATTGCCCGACCGTGATCTGCCATTGCGTGTCGGGATCGAGCAGCAGGCGGTCGCCGCTGATGATCAGCACCGCATAGCTCACGACGCCGACCCATAGCGGCAACGATCCGCGTATGGCCTTTGTGTCTGGCGCGATGTCGACGGCTGCCAACGACATGGAAGCTTTCCGTAATGCCCTTTTGATTGAGCATGATCTGTTCGGAAAACCGCTACACACTTTTCCGGCTCATGCTCGAGATCTGGCGCGGATCGAAGCACATCAGGGCATAATTCCTGGTAAACCGGGCTGGCGCGATGGGCCTACATCGGGCCACAAAGGTGGCTTTTCGCCACATCCTTGCCGCCTCCACCGCATTCGATACCGAAAGCAGGCCGGCTTTCGGCCGAAAGGTCGCCTATTCCATGAAGCCTCTGTTAACCCTCACGTCGCTCGCTTTCGCTATCGCCTTGCTCTGCCCGGAAAGGGCCTTCGCCCAGCGCAGCCAATATGAGGATCTGGTCGCCAAGCATGCGCAAGCCAATGGCGTGCCGGTCGCGCTGGTGCATCGGGTGATCGTGCGCGAGAGCCGTTACAACGCACACCTGGTCGGACGCGGCGGCACGATCGGGCTGATGCAGATCAAGCTCGCGACCGCGCGCGGCCTTGGCTACACCGGCACCGCCGAGGGACTGCGCGATCCCGATACCAATCTCGCTTATGCGGTAAAATACCTCGCCGGCGCCTATCGCGCCGCAGGCGGCGATCACGACCGGGCGGTCCGCTACTACGCGGGCGGCTATTACTACGCCGCCAAACGGCAACGGGCGGAATCGCGCGTCCCGGATACGGTGCGGAATGACGTCATGCCCCGCTGAGGGGGCACGCCTGTGAAGCGTCCCGGCTATGCAATCAGTGGTGTTCCCGCTTCTACGCGTTGACACTTCCGCACATCGGCCTAAATTGAGGCTGTTCCGAGGGGAGCTCCGACGAGGAGCTGAGAGACCGCATCCTCTATCCCGTTTCACGGGTCCAGAGACCGCGGTGACCCTTTGAACCTGATCCGGGTCATGCCGGCGAAGGGACAGGGATGTACCAGAGTTCGACTAACCAGCGGGGGCAATCCCCGATTTCCGTCATCGGCGCCGGCATCGCGGGCGCCTGGCAAGCGCTGTTGTTTGCAAGCTCCGGCCGCAGCGTCACGCTACACGAGCGCAGTGACGCCGCGATGACGCAATCCACCAGCCACTGGGCCGGCGGCATGCTTGCGCCCTATTGCGAGGCCGAAGGCGCCGAGCCCGTGATCGTCCGCCTCGGCCTGCGTTCGCTAAAGCTCTGGCGCGAGCATTTTCCGCTGGTCCCCTTCAACGGCTCGCTGGTGGTCGCGCATGCGCGCGACCGCGCCGATTTCGAGCGTTTCGCGCGGCTGACGAGCGGTTATCAGCGATTGGACGCGCAAGGCATCAGTGAAATCGAGCCGTCGCTGGAAGGGCGCTTTCGCGAAGGGCTTTTTTACCCCGACGAAGGCCATGTCGAGCCGCGCAAAATTCTTCCCGAACTGCATGCGCGCATTCGGCAGGCCGGCGGCACCATCCAGTTCGACAGCAAGGTCGAACCTGCGGATATCGAAGGCATCGTGATCGATTGCCGCGGGCTCGCGGCACGCAAGGATCAGAGCGAGCTTCGCGGCGTCAAAGGCGAACTCATCCTGATCGAAACCGACGAAGTCGAACTGTCGCGCCCGGTGCGGCTGATGCATCCGCGCTTCCCGCTCTACGTGATCCCGCGCGGCAATCACCGCTTCATGCTGGGCGCGACCTCGATCGAAAATGAAAGTAGCGGCGTCAGCGTCCGCTCCGCGCTTGAGCTATTGGGTGCGGCCTATGCGGTGCATCCGGCCTTTGCCGAAGCGCGCATCCTCGAATTCGGCTCGGGGCTGCGCCCGGCGTACCCTGACAACCTGCCGCGCATTGCGGTGAACAACGAGAAGATCGCGGTGAACGGGCTTTATCGCCACGGTTTCCTGCTGGCGCCGGCGCTCGCCGAACTCACGCTCGGCTATGTCGAGCGCGGCACCATCGACAACGAGGTGATGCAATGCGCGTGATCATCAACGGCGAGGCGCGCGAGATTGCGTCAACGCGCGTCGATGCGCTGCTCGGTGAACTCGACTATGAGGGCACGCACTTTGCCATCGCAGTGAATTACGACGTGCTGCCGAAAAGCCGCTGGGCCGAGACGCAGATCAAGAGCGGCGACGAGATCGAAATCATCACGCCGCGGCAGGGAGGCTGAGGATGGTATCGATGCTTCAGCACGCTCCGCCGTCATCGCCCGACTTGATCGGGCGATCCAGTACGCCGCGGATTGTCGGCTCAATCTCTACTGCTCTGGAATACTGGATCCCCGCTTTCGCGGGGATGACGACCTATCGTTTTGGAAACTGAAATGCCACTCACTTTCTACGACAAAACCTTTTCTTCCCGCCTCCTGATCGGCACGGCGCTATACCCGTCGCCGGCGATCATGCAGAACGCGATCCGCGCCGCGGGCAGCGAGATCGTCACCGTGTCGCTGCGGCGCGAGGCTGCCGGCGGCAAGACCGGCGATGCGTTCTGGAATCTGATCCGCGAGCTTGGCGTCACGGTGCTGCCCAACACGGCCGGCTGCCGCAGCGTACGCGAGGCGGTGACGACGGCGAAACTCGCGCGCGAATTGTTTGGCACCTCCTGGATCAAGCTCGAGGTGATCGCCGACGACGACACGCTGCAGCCCGATGTGGTCGGCCTGGTCGAAGCGGCCGATATCCTGATCAAGGACGGCTTTGAGGTATTCCCCTATTGCACCGAGGATTTATCCGTCGCAATGCGGCTGGTCGATGCCGGCTGCAAGGTGGTGATGCCCTGGGCCGCGCCGATCGGCAGCGCAAAGGGCATCATCAATCCCGATGCGCTCAAATTGCTGCGCGACCGTTTGCCCGACATCACACTCGTGGTCGATGCCGGCCTGGGCGCGCCGAGCCACGCCGCCCGCGCGCTCGAACTCGGCTACGACGCGGTGCTGCTCAACACCGCGATCGCGAAGGCCGCCGATCCCGTCGCGATGGCGACCGCTTTCCGTCACGGCGTCGAGGCTGGCCGCGCCGCGTTCGAAGCTGGCCTGATGGAAGCACGCGACTTCGCCTCCCCTTCAACCCCTGTCGTTGGGACCCCGTTCTGGCATGCCGTATCCTGATCGCTTTTATCCCGTCGTCGATAGCGTCGCATGGGTCGCACGGCTCGCGCTGCTTGGCGTCGGCACCATCCAGCTCCGCGCGAAGAATCTGAGCAAATCGGATGCGCTGCAGACGGTGAAGGACGCGCTCGATGTTATCCATGGCACCAACGCAAGGCTCGTGGTCAATGACTATTGGCGCGCGGCGATCGAGGCCGGCGCCAAGCATCTGCATCTCGGCCAGGAAGACCTCGCTGCCGCCGATGTCGGAGCCATTCGCGACGCCGGGCTCACGCTTGGCATCTCGACCCATGACGATGCGGAGCTTGAGACGGCACTTGCCGCAAAACCCGATTACGTCGCGCTCGGCCCGATCTTTCCGACCACGCTGAAGTCGATGCGTTTCGCGCCGCAGGGCATTCCGAAGATCACCGAATGGAAGAAGCGCGTCGGCGACCTGCCGCTGGTTGCGATCGGCGGCATCAAGCTCGAACAAGCATCCGAGATTTTCGCCGCCGGCGCGGACTCGATCGCGGTCGTTTCCGACGTCACCCAGAACGCCGACCCCGACAAGCGGGTGCGCGCCTGGCTCAAATTGAAGGAAGCCTCGTGATGAATAATTTTTTCGCCGCTTTCGCTCCCTTGCGCAAACGCTTTGCGTTTGTCGCAGGCAATGACGACAACAAGCGCTTGTGCGCACCACAATTAGTAAGGAGGACCCCATGAACATTCGTCCCAACCCCGACACGACCCTTCCCGCCGTGACCACGGGCCCGTTGCCCTCCTCACGCAAGATCTTTGCAACGCCGCTCGCCGCGAGCGATCTGCGCGTGCCCTTGCGCGAGATCATCCTCTCCGAAGGCGCCGGCGAGCCCAATCTGCCGGTCTACGACACCTCCGGTCCCTACACCGACCCGAGCGTGGTGATCGACGTTAATGCCGGCCTTGCCCGCCATCGAACCGCCTGGGTGAAGGAACGCGGCGGCGTCGAACAGTATGACGGGCGCACCATCAAGCCGGAAGACAACGGCAATGTCGGCACCGCGCACGCGGCCAAGACTTTCAACGCCCACCATCAACCGTTGCGCGGCCTCGACGGCCACAAGATCACGCAGCTCGAATTCGCCCGCGCCGGCATCATCACCAAGGAGATGATCTACGTCGCCGAACGAGAGAATCTCGGACGTCAACAACAGTTGGAGCGCGCCGAAGCGGCCTTGGCCGACGGCGAAAGCTTTGGCGCTTCAGTCCCGGCTTTCGTCACGCCGGAATTCGTTCGCAGCGAGATTGCGCGCGGACGGGCGATTATTCCTTCGAACATCAACCATGGCGAACTCGAGCCGATGATCATCGGCCGCAACTTCCTCACCAAGATCAACGCCAATATCGGCAACTCGGCCGTGACGTCGTCGGTGGAAGAGGAAGTGGACAAGATGGTGTGGGCAATCCGCTGGGGCGCCGATACCGTGATGGACCTCTCCACAGGGCGCAACATCCACACCACGCGCGAATGGATCCTGCGCAACTCGCCGGTGCCGATCGGGACTGTGCCGATCTATCAGGCGCTGGAGAAGTGCGACGGCGATCCCGTCAAGCTGACCTGGGAGCTCTACAAGGACACGCTGATCGAACAGTGCGAACAGGGCGTCGACTACTTCACCATCCACGCCGGCGTGCGCCTGCCCTACATTCATCTCACCGCCAACCGCGTCACCGGCATCGTGTCGCGCGGCGGTTCGATCATGGCGAAGTGGTGCCTGGCGCATCACAAGGAAAGCTTCCTCTACACGCATTTCGACGAGATCTGCGACCTGATGCGCAAATACGATGTGTCGTTCTCGCTCGGCGATGGCCTGCGGCCGGGGTCGATCGCGGACGCCAACGACCGCGCGCAATTCGCCGAACTGGAAACGCTCGGTGAACTCACGAAGATCGCGTGGGACAAAGGCTGCCAGGTGATGATCGAAGGCCCCGGCCATGTGCCGATGCACAAGATCAAGATCAACATGGACAAGCAGCTCAAGGAATGCGGCGAAGCACCGTTCTACACGTTGGGGCCGCTGACGACCGACATCGCGCCGGGCTATGACCACATCACGTCAGGCATCGGCGCGGCTATGATCGGCTGGTTCGGCTGCGCGATGCTCTGTTACGTGACGCCGAAGGAGCATCTCGGACTGCCCGACCGCAACGACGTCAAGGTCGGCGTCATCACCTACAAGATCGCGGCGCATGCCTCCGATCTCGCCAAGGGCCATCCGGCGGCGCAACTGCGCGACGACGCGTTGTCGCGCGCGCGCTTCGACTTCCGCTGGGAGGACCAGTTCAACCTCGGGCTCGATCCGGAGACGGCGTGCAAATTCCACGACGAGACGCTGCCAAAGGACGCGCACAAGGTCGCACACTTCTGCTCGATGTGCGGGCCCAAATTCTGCTCGATGAAGATCACGCAGGACGTGCGCGACTACGCCGCGACCTTGAACGACCAGGAACAGGGCATGGCGCAGATGAGCGCCAAGTTCAAGGAAATGGGCGGACAGGTCTATCTCGACGCGGACAAGGTGAAAGAGAGCAACAAGGCGTTTTGAGGCACGACTCGCATCGTGGAGAGGCTTCCTGACTTACTCCGGGATGATCTGAAACTGGTCTTCGTCGGCACCGCTGCTGGACAGCGGTCAGCCGACGTCGGTCATTATTATGCTCATCCCGGCAATCGCTTTTGGCGCACCATCCACGAGACCGGGATAACCCCACGCCAATATCAACCGCATGAGTTTCCGAGCCTGTTGGACCTCCGCATTGGTTTCACCGACATGTGCAAGACCGGTGCGGGAATGGATCATACGGCGCTCAACTTCCCCATCGACGTCCCGGCTTTCCGTGAGAAGATGCTGCAATATCGGCCGAAGACAGTCGCCTTCACGAGCAAGAAGGCCGCAAGCCTCTTCTATGGACGACCGACGAAAACAATTGAGTTGGGCCGACAGCCGCACGGTCAAAGTTCTCCGCAGGATTTTCCTGATGTCTTTGTCCTGTCCTCGCCTTCCGGCGCCGCGTCGGGCAGCTGGTCCGTGCAGCCATGGCAGGAGCTGGCGGACTGGATCAGAAGCAAGTAGCCTGCAGGAGTGACTACGCGCCTTTGTCGTTCGGGCTGGCGATCGCGTCCTTCAGAGGCTGCGTCATCGGGAAATTCAGGTTGATGTTCTTGGGCGGGATCGGGCGCATGAACCATTTCGCATAGAGCTCGGCAAACGCATTGCTCTTCATCATCGCATCGAGCGTCTTGTCGACCAGCGCCTTGAATTCCGGATCATCCTTGCGGATGACAAGGCCGTATGGTTCGGTGCGCAGGCTGTCGTCGATGATGCGCCAGGCGCCGGGATTTGGGCTATTGGCAACGAGGCTCGCGAGCAGGATATCGTCCATCACGAAGGCCTCGCTGCGGCCCGTGGTCAGCGCCAGGAAGGACGCCGCGTGATCTCCAGACAGGATATTCTGGGTCTGGAAATTCTTCTCCTGGGCACGTGCTGCCAATAACGCAATCGACGTCGAACCGGCGGTCAGCGAAACCGGCTTGTTGGTCAGGTCTTCGAAAGTCTTGATCGGCCCGTCCTTGCGAACGACGGCACGAATGCTTGAGACGAAGATCGTATTACTGAAGGCCACGACCTTCTGCCGCTCCAGCGTGTTGGTGGCGGGACCGCAGACGATGTCGATGGTGCCGTTTTGAATGAGCGGAATTTGCGTAGAGAGCTGGATCGGCTGAAGCTTGACCTGAATCGACGGAAGCTTCAGTTCATCCCTGACCGCATCGACAATCCGGCCGCAGAGGTCCATCGCAAATCCGACCGGCTTCTGGTTGTCGTCGAGATAGGAAAACGGCACCGAAACATCGCGGTGACCGAGCTTGATCTCGCCGGTCTCCCTGATCTTGGCCAGCGTCCCGCCGGGGGACTGCGCCTGCGCGGCGGCCACGACCACCGTCGCGAAGACAAACAAACAGACCAACCGCTTCATTGCTTTCCCCCTGCTCCATTGGACCGCACCCGCGTCATTGGATGCGGCCGGAGATTATTTTATACACTCGGTTGCATAATCGGTAGGCTCATTTCATACCATGTCGATGCTGGCGAAGAGGGACTGAATGAGTGAACGTAGCGTGGATATCGCCGTGGTCGGCGCCGGCATCGTCGGCATCGCCTGCGCTTATTATCTCGCCAAGAGTCGTCCTTCAGCGCGAATCGCGATTGTTGATCCGAACGCGCCGATGAGCCTGACCTCGGCTGCTTCCGGCGAAAATTACCGGAACTGGTGGCCTCACCCGGTCATGACGGCATTCACCGACTATAGCATCGATCTGCTGGAGGACATCGCCCGGCAACACGACAACCGCATTCACATGACTCGTCGCGGTTATGCACTGGCGACGCGCCGGGCAAGGCCGGACGATCTGCTCAACGAGCTCCACACCGGTTATGGGGCGGAGGGTGCGCGCCGGATACGCGTTCACGAGAGCCCATCGTCGCCGAGCTATGCGCCGGCGGATTCGGCGGATTGGCACGGCGCTCCTGAAGGTGTCGACGTGCTGCAAAACCAGGAATTGATCCGCCGGCATTTTCCGACCTTCGATCCGGAGATTTCGACGGTCCTGCATATTCGCCGCGCCGGCGACATCAGCGGCCAACAGCTCGGGAGCCTGATGCTGGAGCACGTCCGCAAGCTTGGCGGATCGCTGGTCCCGGCGCGCGTCACGGGAATTGCCCGCAACGGCGATGACTTCGTGCTGACGATGCGCGGCCGCAACAGTGAAGAGACATTGCGCGCCGGGATTCTCGTGAACGCCGCGGGACCGCATGTCGCCGACATCGCATCCATGCTCGGCGAGACGCTGCCGGTCGAGAACGTCTTTCAGCAGAAGATTGCTTTCGCCGACAATCTCGGCGCCATCGACCGGAAGATGCCGTTCTCCATCGATCTGGATGGGCAGACGATCGATTGGACCGCGCAGGAGCGCGAACTGCTTGAGGAGGATCCCGCGACGGCATGGCTCGCCCGCTCCATGCCTGGCGCGATCCACTGCCGCCCGGACGGTGGCGATCAGGGAACATGGATCAAGCTCGGCTGGGCCTATAATCAAAAGCCGTCCGAACCGCAGGACGACCTGCCGACCGATCCGAACTTTCCCGACATCGTTCTGAGGGGAGCGAGCCGGCTGAACAAGAAGCTCAAGCAATATTACGGCCGCTTGCCGCGACAGACGGCGCATTATGGCGGCTACTACACGATGACCAAAGAAAACTGGCCCTTGATCGGACCCATGAAGACAAAACAGGCGTTTGTGGCCGGCGCTCTTTCCGGCTTTGGAACGATGGCGGCTTGCGCGACGGGCGCGCTCTGCGCGGATTGGGCGCTCGGCAAGAAGGTGCCAGAATTTGCCGAACGTCTCAGCCTGTCCCGTTACGAGGATGAAAATTTCATGCGCCGGCTACGGGAAAGCGCGAGTACGGGCGTGCTCTAGCGCCCAAGCGCGAAAGCCGGCGAGATGAATCATGAGATCAATAAAGAGGACCATCGATGCCTGACCTGATTTTCCGCCGCGCGACCGAGGCAGATGTGCCTGCCATTGTCCGGATGCTTGCTGACGACACGCTGGGCGCGTCGCGGGAAACACTCGGGGCGGAAAACCTTCCGCGATATCTGGACGCTTTTCGCGTGATCGATGCCGACGCCAACCAGTTTTTGCTGGTCGTCGATGACGGCACCGCAATTGTCGGGACGCTTCAGTTGACGTTCATCGCTGGCCTTGCGCGCGGTGGACTGAAGCGTGGCCTGGTTGAAGCCGTCCGGGTTGCGGGCGATCGGCGCGGCGAAAAGATCGGTGAAGCGATGTTCGCGTGGGTTCTCGAAAAATGCCGGCGTGAAGGTTGCGGGATCGTTCAATTGACGACCGACAAGTCGCGAACGGATGCTCATCGCTTCTACGACAGGCTGGGCTTTGAGCCGTCGCATGTCGGTTACAAGATGATGCTTTAGGCAGGGCTGGCTGCAACACCCGCCAAAATTCGCTTGGCCGCCGCCCGATCACGCCTTTTCTAATTGCAAAAACCGCGCGTTTGCAGCAACACCTGCCCGTCAACGCCATCACGGGGATGGGAGCCGCTTGGCCGCATGACGGCCGATGCGGTATGAGGACAACATCTCAATATCCAAAGGGGAAATTTTCATGCGTCGCGTTACCGCTTTCTGTGCCGCCGTCACCATCGCCGCCACGACCCTTGTCTCGGGTGCCGCCTTCGCGAAGCACATGCGTGCTCCGGAAAATGGCTATTACGTCATCCGCTGGAACAACACCGGCGTCTGCACGATCTGGAACACCGATCTCCAGGAAAAGCCGTGGCACTTCTTCTCTGATTATACGGTCGTCAGCAAGCCGGTGCCGACCTTCACCGAAGCTGCGGGAATCCAGGAAAACATGCGGCAGAGCCGTCACTGCACGCTCTGAGCGTGACGCACCACAAGGCCTCGATACCGAGGCATGCTCGTCGAGCAAACAATACGAAAGGCCGGGCCATTGCCCGGCCTTCTGGTTTTGACGCCGCTGCCGTGAAATAGTGTCGCCAATGCACGGGGGACGGGACAGCATGTCGGACGCGTTTCGGCTGGACAACTATCTGGCGCGGATCGGCTACACGGGCGCACGCTCGGTTGGCCTCGAAACGCTGAAAGCCCTTCAGACCTCGCATCTCGAGGCGATCCCGTTCGAAGGGATCGATCCGCTGCTCGGCCGCTCCGTGAAGCTCGACCTCGCTTCCGTGCAGGCCAAGCTCGTTGACGGAAGCCGCGGTGGATATTGTTACGAGCACAATCTGCTGTTCAGGGCCGCGCTCGACGCCATCGGCTTTCAGGTCACAGGGCTCGCCGGGCGGCCGCGCTGGATCGCCGCGGCCGGCAGTCCGCTCGGGCCGAAGACGCATATGATGCTGAAGGTCGATCTCGCCGGTGATGCTTATCTGGTCGATGTCGGCTTTGGCGCCTGTCTGCTCGACGCGCCGCTGCAACTGAAAACCGATGTCGAGCAGACGACGGCGCTCGGCACCTACCGGCTCGCGCGATCGGACGGCCTGTTCTTGCTCAGTGCCAAGCGACATACGGGATGGCGGGACATGTACGTCTTCGATTTGCAACCGCAACTCCAGGCCGATTACGACGTCGGCAACTGGTTCACCTCGACCAGTCCGCTGGTGCCGTTCACCACCCGGCTGGTCATGGAGCGGATCGCCGGCAATCAGCGCTTTAAGCTGGTCAATCGTCTGCTGTCGACGGAAGCGCGCGACGGCGAAGTCGTGGCCGAGCGCGTGCTGCAAAACGCCAGTGAGTTAAGCGAGGTGATGCGCGACGCCTTCAAGGTGACGCCGCCGGTGCGGCCCGAAGAAATTTTCGAGCGCACCGGCGGCTAGCCCCTAGGTCGTCCCGGGACCCATAACCACAAATGCAAGCTATTGCGCGACACCGGGCGACGATCTTTTCGAACTTGCACCGTAGTGGTTCTGGGTCCCTGCTTTCGCAGGGACGACCACCAAAAGCGAGCGACGCTTCAGTGCAGTGAAATCGCGAGCCCGCTCAAATCCGCATTCGCCATCAGGCCGACCTGCGTGCCGGAAAGTTCAAGCACGACGCCCCGCGCATTGGTGAGCAAGATGCCGCGGACGCCGCCGCCGACCACGATGCCCGCGCCCCCCGCCGCATAGGCGCCGGCGATATCCGACGGCCGCCAGATGTTGTGGACGCGGCCGCGCAACACGGCGCGCGATCCGCCGAACACCAGGCCATAATCGATCCCGCCGATGCCGAGCGAATAGCGGCGGCCGTGGAAATCCAGCACGCCTCCGCCGCCGTTGCCGCCGATGATCCATCCGCCCTTGTAGATCGTCAGCTGCACGTAGCCTTCATCGGCCGATGCGGCCGACGAGAGACCGGCGAAAGCAACAAGCGCAAGGACGGCAGCACGAAAGGCGGATGACAGTTTCATGAGTTTTCCCCCGGGTTTGCGATCAGATCGATCGAATCGTCGGCCGCACCATAGCCGATGGAAAGCGCCGGTAAAAAGGCGTGTCTTGGGGCAAAAACGTGGATGGACGGGGCTATCATCCAGCCTGCGCCTCAGGCCTTCTCCGCCGCTTCCAGCCGGGTGTATTCGGCCTTGACCAGTTCGTGAAAGACATCCTTGTCGAGCACGCCGGATTTGCGAATAGGCGCCGCGGCGAGCGCGTTGACGACCGCATCGTGAACTTCGAGGCCGCCTTCCGAGTGCTTGACCATGCCCCACTTGAGCAGCTTCTTGTCGCTGACGATTTCCGTGAAGCGCCGGAGCCGAAGACTCAGGCTCAGATACTCTTTCGGATCGGGAAATTCGCGCTTCACCGCGTGCATGGCGCGCAGGCTTGCGGGCTCTTCGTCCGGCGATGCCGCGCCTTCCGCGGCGGTGCCCGGCTCGCCGGCGATGAGCGCCGATTGATAAATGCCGAGCGCCTGATGCAGCCGCTCCGGCTCGACAGCGTTAACCTTCTCTTCGCTCACAGCACTCATCTCATCCTCCCGTCCCGGCCAATCGTGTCCCCTTCAGGCCCGCGCCATGCGCCAACGGAAGCCGCTTTTGCTCCAACGGAAGCTGCTTTGCAACCTTCCCGAAGAAACCATTTTGAAGCCATTCTGAAACCCGATTGATTGAACCATTTCTTCGGCGACCGACACTCATGGGCATTCGGGTCAATCCCCCCGATCCGAACGACACAACCTCCGCGTAAGGTCCTCTTCAACGGCACTGGCGGAGAACTTCAATCACCCCATCAGGAGATAACCCATGCATCACCTCCGCACCCTTGCTGCTGCCGCCATTGTCGCCGTCACCGCCTTCGCCGCCGCGAGCCCGGCGGAAGCCGCTCCCTTCCATGTGATCCGCTACGCGGACACGGGCTTCTGCCAGGTCTGGGACAACGGTTTCCCGACCGCGCCGTGGCCGACGCACTATACCGTCATGACCCATCGTCAGCCGACCTACGAGCGGGCGGTCGCCGTCAAGGGCTGGCTGCTGAACAAGCGCTATTGCTCGCTCTGATCGGCATGATCCGGAAAAGTAGGCACCGGTTTTCCGACAAGATCATGCCGCACTAATTCGGCGAATTGGAACGGCGGGCACGGGTGTGCGTTATGCACCCTGCCCATTTTCCCTCTTCAACGGGAGGTTTGATTGTTGCTCCATCAATTCTCCACATCCGCGGCTAGCTTTATTGGCGAACAGGACGGCGCTCACGAGCAACGGCTCAAGGAAGCGATTTCCGTGCTGCTCGACCTCAGTGCGACCGTGGCGCGAGCCTATCTCGTCCGCGCAAGCACCGGCAGTGTCATGCTTGGTCTTGTGACCCACGACAAAAAAGAAAGCGGGAAGCTCGCGTTGCAGATGGACCGTGCTTTCGGGGCGCTGTTCAACACCGAGGCGCATCTCGACGTCGTCTTTCTCGACGATGAGGGCGATGTGCGAATCCGGGAAAGCTGCCCGCCCTTCTATCACTACCGGGCCCGCTACCACTAAGTCCCTAGCGATACCGGGGCGGCATTCGCCGCTCCTTCATCAGCACCTCATGTGCGGCCGATATTTTCAGGAAAGCTTCCGCATTGCCGCCCGCATCGGGGTGGGCGCGCTTGGCCAGCAGCTTGTAGGCGCGGTGAATTTCGCCCTCGGACAGGCGGCGATCGAGCGGCAAACCGAGAAGCTCACGGCAACGTTCTTCCGCCGTCAATGTTTTCAGCGCCGCCGTTCGCCTGCCGAATTGCGGCGTGGTGAGCGCCGACAGCACCTCGCGAATGACGGCGATCCGCCGCCGCGCCGCTTCGTGCGTAGTATGGTCGGCATCCGCCTCCGCGGCACGTCGCAAAATCGGCAACGCCTGGGAGGCGGCCTGACTCAGCGTTTCTTCCTCGTCGCTGGCCGCGATCCGTTGCGCGAGCAACACCGCTTCACCATAGTCGGGCGCATGCGCCGACCAGATGCGATCGAGTTCAGTCTTCCATTCCGCCAGACGTCTTTCCATGACACGCGTACCGTGGGGCATTTCAATACTACGCAAAGATAATGGTTTTGGTTTCTGTTGGGGCGGATTTGAATTAATCTGTCCCAAAAATCTTAAGCTCTAAGGAAACCTCTAAGGAAAATCTCATGGCCCTGCTCGAACATCATATTGCCGTTATAACAGGTGCCGCGTCCGGCATCGGTCGCGCGATCGCCGCCGGCTACGCACGCGAAGGCGCCCAGGTCGCGCTTCTCGACATCAACGAACAGGCAGCCGAGGAGGCCGCGGAAGAAATCCGCCGCGCCGGCGGCCAGGCCTCAAGTTTTCGCCTTGATGTTACTCAACGCGAGGACTGCATGGCAGTCGCCAGAAGCGTGGGTGAACGGGTCGGACGGGTTTCGATCCTGGTCAACAATGCCGGCATCAACCGCCGCAACGCGTTTACCAGTGAGGCCGCGGCCGTGATCAAGGATTGGGAAGATATCATCTCGATCAATCTCAACGGCGTGTTCAACGTGACGCATGCCTTCCTCGAGCCGCTTCGCGCCAGCAAGGGCCGCATCGTCAATATCGCTTCCATCCAGTCCTTTGTGCATGTGCGCACGCCGAACTCGCCGGCCTACACCACTTCCAAGCACGGCGTGCTCGGCTTCACCCGCGCGCTCGCGGCCGAACTCGGCAAGTTCGGCGTGCGCGTCAATGCGATCGGCCCCGGCCTGATCGAAACGCCGCTCAATGCCGCGGTGCGCGCCAACAGTCCGGAACTGGTGAAGATTTTCATCGATCACACGCCGCTCGGTCGTGCCGGCAAACCCGAGGACATCGTGGGGCCGGCGATCTTCCTCGCCTCCGACCTGTCAGCCTATGTCACGGGATCGATTGTGATGGCGGATGGCGGCTACCGCGCGATCTGAAAGCGCGAAACGCCGGCCGAAGATGCTCGGCGATGCGGCGAGGCAGCGAACGTCAAATCCGCTCCACTGGCGATTTGACGCGCGCTACTTTTCGATGAACCGCGCCTTCAGCCGGTCCTGCGCGCTGTCCTGCACTTGCCGCAGATGTTCGGCCCAGACGCCGCACATCAAAATCAGCGCAATCAGCGACACGCAGCCTGATATCAGTTCGAGCGCGCGCAACACCACCGCTGTCCCGACCGCCCACAAAGGCTGCGGCACGTCGGCGAATGCGACCGGCACGATGTCAGGCACAAACGTCCGCTCGGCGCCAAGCGCCGCGGCGAAGACCAGCGAAAACAACCAAAACATCTTCCAACCTTCATTCATTGTTTTTTCCTCGCATCCTTAGCGTCGCTTTCGCTCATGCTACCGCCAGGGAGGTTTACGATTGATGTTGATCACCCCCCCGTACAATTGCTGGTGGTATTCGTCGTCTGTTAAAGTAGCTGCCGAATTCACCAGGAGTTAAGCACGTGGCAAACGACACAGCCGGCCGACGCGGACCGCCGGGACCGCAAGGCCATCCCGGCCGGCCCGGTCCGGAAGGCAAGCGCGGCAAGCCGGGCCCGGACGGCAAGCCGGGAAAAGCCGGGCCGCAGGGCGCACGTGGAGAGACCGGCCCGCAAGGCAGGCCCGGCGCACAGGGCGAGAAGGGGCCGCGCGGCGACGCCGGCCCGCCCGGCCAGTTACCGTCGATCGAGCAGGTGATGCCGTGGCTGCATCTGTTGTTCGACGCCTATGAAGACTACAAGCGCCAGCGCGAACGAGAGGCAATCGAGGCGGCTGAGGCGGCCGAACGCGATGCCTCGACGCAAGCAGCGCTGACCGAACACGACGACGACATGTTCGACGAAGGGGACGACGAACACCGCGGGAAGAAAGACAAGAAGCACAAGGACAAGAAACACAAGGACAAGAAGCACAAAGAGAAGAAGCACAAAGACAGGAAGTGACGCGGCTTCGGCTTACGGATGCGGCGCGTCTTTCCGCACGCTTCCAAAACGCCACGCGAGATAAAGCGCCAGGATCAGCCCGCCGATCAGCGCGACCGCGCATAGCGGCCAGGGCGGCGGCAGTTGCGGCAGGAAGATGTAGAGCAGCGCGATGCCGATCGCGAGGTTGAAGAATCCCCAGAGCACGTTGACCACCGCGGAGGATTCGCCGACGCCGCGCGGCGAGGCAAACGGCGTCTGAAAGCGGTTGCCGCAGATGCCCTGCACGATATGCGGAATAGCATTCGTCAGGAACGCTCCGGCGAAAAGCCAACCGACATAGACATACCAGACCATTGTTGATCCTTATTGGTCGCCGAAACGGGAACGCTATCCGAAGCGTAACCGCGAACGCTCCTTGGCCTTCTCGGCCTCCACCGCGCGGTCACGCGACGGTGCATGGGTATGCAGCGAGGTGAGCAGCCGATGCGCGGCAGCGGTGACCTCCTCGACCGCACGGTCGAAGGCGGCCTCGTTGGCTTGCGACGGCTTGTTGAAGCCCGACAGCTTGCGCACGAACTGCAGGGCGGAGGCATGAATTTCGTCCTCCGTCGCCGGCGGCTCAAAATTGAACAGCGTCTTGATGTTTCGGCACATTTTGATCTCCTCAAAACCAGCGAGCCGAACGGCTCATCCAAATTCCTGTTCTGCGAACGATTTTGTCCTAGAATAGGCAACGCGCTTGCTTTCCGTAAGCCCGGCCAAGCACACAAAAGGCAGGTTCCCGATGAGTCACGTCACCTACAAGATCGTCGAGCATGATGGCGGCTGGGCCTATACCGCCGACGGCGTATTCTCGGAAAGCTTTCCGACCCACGCCAAGGCATTGGCCGCCGCCCGGCGCGTTGCCGCCGAACAGCGCGTGCCCGGACGCACCGAGGCGATTGAATATGAGACGGCGGACGGCAAATGGCACAGCGAGACCGCTTCGGGCGACGATCGTCCGGACACCGACGTCGAAGATAAGCCGTAATTCAAGGACGATGCCATGAGAACTCTGCGGCTCGCGCTATCGCTGATCCTTGCTGCCATCTCGTCGACAGCGATGGCCGCAGACTTTGCCCCGCCCCGGCAGGGTGACTTCATCGCCCGCGACTTCAAATTCCACGGCGGCGAGGTGATGGCGGAATTGAAGCTGCACTACACCACTGTGGGTGAGCCGACCGGCCAGCCGGTGCTGGTGCTGCATGGCTCCGGTGGTTCGGCCGCCAGCATGCTGACGCCGGCCTTTGCGGGAGAATTGTTCGGCGCGGGCCAACCGCTCGACGCCGCGAAATACTACATCATCATTCCTGACGGCATCGGCCACGGAAAATCTTCCAGGCCTTCGGACGGAATGAAGACGGCCTTTCCGAACTACGACTACGACGACATGGTCGAGGCACAATTTCGCCTGGTGAGGGAAGGCCTCGGCATCAAGCATCTGCGGCTTGTGATCGGCAATTCGATGGGCGGCATGCATGCGTGGCTCTGGGCGGAAAAATATCCGGACATGATGGACATTGTCGTGCCGATGGCCTCGCAGCCGACCGCGATGGCGGCGCGCAACTGGATCTTGCGGCGGATGATGATCGAGACCATCCGCAACGACCCCGGCTACAATAACGGCAACTACACAAGCCCGCCGCGCATGATGAAATATGCCGTCGCGGCCTACGGGTTTGCGAGTTCCGGCGGCACGCTCGCCTATCAGAACGAGGCGCCGACGGCGGAAAAGGCCGACCGGATCATCGACGAACGGCTGGCAGTACCGATGACAACCGACGCCAACGACTTCATCTATCAGTGGCAGGCTTCCCACGACTACGATGCGTCCGCGCGACTTTCGAAGATCGAGGCCACGCTGCTTGCGATCAATTCCGTCGATGACGAGCGCAACCCGCCCGAGACCGGCGTCATCATTGACGCGCTCAGGCAGGTCAAGAACGGCAGGCTCTATCTGATCCCGGCTTCCGTCGAGACGCGCGGCCATGGCACGACGTCGAGCGCAAAATTCTACAAACAACAACTCGAAGAACTTTTGCGATCCACGCCCTCGCGCGCGATGTGAAGACACCAGATCATTTCGCGTCGCATCAATTTGCGTTGCGCCGCACCAGTGGTCCCACTCCACTAACGCATATTATTTGAGCGTGCATCCGCAAGAGAGCTCGGGCCTAATCGCATTGTTTGATTCGCCTGATAGCGCGTGGAGGATCGAATGCGAAGGTTCGCGCCAATCGCCCTGCTGGCCGCCTGTTGCGCGTGTGCGGGCACGGCGCTCGCCTTCGACAACGGCCAGTATGAAAATGTCCCCGCCGATATCCGCGCCTGGTTCAAGGGCGTGATGGCGCCGAACGGCGTTCCCTGTTGCGACATCTCCGACGGCCATACCACCGAATATGATTTTCGCGCCGGCGCCTATTGGGTGCCGATCGAAGGCCAGTGGATGGAAGTGCCGTCACATGCCATCATTCGCGACCGCGGCAACCCCGTAGGTCAGGCCGTGGTCTGGTATGTCCATCACCGCGGCAGCATCGTGATCTCCTGCTTCGTACCGGCGGACGCGGTGTAGGGCCAGGAGGCCGGTCCATTGAACTTCAGGCGTCATTGCGAGCGCAAGCCAACGGGTCGCGCGAATGCGCGCCCGATGACAGGCTCCGCAATCCGGATCTTTACATGGCTCTGGATTGCTTCGTCGTTTCACTCCTCGCAATGACGGCGTCGGAAATCTGCCGGATGACGGCACGATGACACGCTGCTAGGCTCGTGGCCTAAACTTGCCGGAGCACAGCCGTGACCGACGCCTCATCCGCCGACCTCGCCACCATCTATCCCGCCCCGACCGCGCGCGTGATCGCCAAGGCGCGACCGGAGATCGACATTCACGCCCGAAAGTTCATCGAGATGTCGCCGTTCTGCGTGCTCGCGACCTCAGGCTCCGACGGCAGCGTCGATGCCTCGCCGCGCGGCGGCCATCCGGGTTTCATTCATGTCGAGGGGCCGCATATGCTGCTGATGCCCGATCGCCCCGGCAACAACCGCATCGACAGTTTCAAAAACATCGTCGAGGGTTCGGGTCTGTTGCAGCTGATCTTTTTCGTGCCCGGCATCGACGAGACGCTGCGCGTCGGCGGCAGCGGCACGGTCACGACCGACGCGACGTTGCTCGCCGCGATGAAAGAATTCGGCAAGCTGCCGCGCGCCGTGTTGCGCATCGACGTTTCCGAGGCCTATTTCCATTGCGGCAAGGCCTTGATGCGCTCGAAGCTGTGGTCGAGGGACACCCAGGTCGAACGCGAGGTTTTTCCTTCGATCAGCCAGGTGATCCACGACCAGACCAGCCTCGGCGAAGCGGAGACGCAAGCCGACGTCGAAGCGCGTTACAAGACGCAGTTGTAACCATCTCACCGCTGTCGTCCCGGCCAAGCGCCGTTTGGCGCGGAGAGCCGGGACCCATAACCACAACAGGACGTTAGTCCAAGAGCGTCGACCGAAGCGCGCTATAGAAAGATTCCGCGGTATGGGTCCCTGCGTTCGCAGGGACGGCGACTTGGCCGCGCGCGTCAGCTCTCGCTCTCAAGCCCGCCGATATGCTTCTGGGTATAGAGCTCGAGGCCGACCCGCCCGATCAGGTCGAGCTGGGTTTCGAGGAAGTCGATGTGGTGTTCCTCGTCCTTCATCAGCTTCTCGAACAGGTCGCGCGAAACGTAGTCCTTGACGCCGTGGCAGTAGGTTGCGGCTTCCTGATAGAGGTTGCGCGCGCTGTGCTCGGCCGCCAGATCGCACTCGATGATTTCCTTGACGTTCTGGCCGATCCGCAAGGGATCGAGCACCTGCATGTTGGGAAAGCCATCGAGAAACAG
>Ga0210389_10000750_pt1 | contig 27774 bp, 20 predicted proteins | sample IncBWH28OmetaG_FD_160127 | JGI IMG/M metagenome (GOLD analysis project Ga0210389, IMG submission 160127) | Forest soil microbial communities from Barre Woods Harvard Forest LTER site, Petersham, Massachusetts, United States - Inc-BW-H-28-O ... | reverse complement strand
CGGACAAAACCGTTCGAGCCAATCTGTGCGCTCGGGCGGACAAAACCGTTCGAGCCAATCTGTGCGCTCGGGCGGACAAAACCGTTCGAGCCAATCTGTGCGCTCGGGCGAAACAGTCCATTGGAACCAATCTGCGCCGCTGGTCGCGCTATAGTCCCGTGACCAGCGTAGACGGGGCCTGTGGAGATGAGAGTTATTATCAAACACGCTGGTGTCGCGATCCCTCGTACTATCCTTTCGAAACTAATGTCCATTTTTAATCCCTTCAGTTTGGCAGTTCTTTTGCTAATGCGCGTTCGTCTTCTTCGTTTACGATGTAGTGGTAGATACCGACTCCTGTTTTAATACTATCTTCGCATCCTTCCTTGTCTCGCTCCGACAGCCAGTTGTCGATGTCATCGGCAAAAATCTGGCCTCGCGCTCTGATGAACTTGTCGAAATCCTTGAGATCCTTTTTTGTGATTCCATGAACGGTATAAACCGTCCGTTCAACAAGCCCATTGCCTCCAATCGACTCCGCGCGAAAATTCACCTCGAGTGTCTCGCACACGTTATGAACAACACGGGCAAACCACAAAACGCTTTCTGTGCTCAACGGATCCGGAATGTAGAAACGCTTTACTGCTCGGTAAAAACCATTGCCAACATCCTGTACGCAGCCAGTTCGAATCAACGCATCTAAAAGAGCTCGCGGCGACACGCCCGGGCAGTAAGTCGCAATCAACTCGGAAAACGTGGCGCCGGTTCTTTCCCCCGCGCTGCGCGAAAACTCAAGATCACGAAGAACCCCATACGGACCCGTATAGTTCACGTCGGTATGCCACGCGGCCAGGGCCGTGGGCAGAGGATTGGACTCCTGCGCAGCAACACCAAATTTCGCCCCTGTGTTCGATCCCAGAATGTCGCGAACTGCATTTGTTTCAATATTCGCGATCAATGAAATCCCCTCTACCGTCGGATCTTTGCCCGAAGCCTCAAATTGTTTCCTCGCAACATCCACATACGCCTGCTTTAGAACTTCGCTGAACTCCGGAAAGGCAACCGCATTCTTGACCGCCATCCGCACCAAGGGCTTCAACAAATACCTAAAAGCAGCGAGCAGATTCTCCTTAACAGATTGCGTCATTGCTGAACATATTACAACTGTTTTGTTGTTGTAATTCACACTTTTGCGCTATTGCTGCATCGCAGCGTCAATGAGTCTGCTAAGGCCCAACCGTCATAGAAATTTGGTATAGGGATCCGACCTACAGAACTTGGGCGATTAGCCCTAAACAAGTGGTCTGAAATTCGTAGCACGAGCACAAAACGGTGGCGGACTGGCAGTTCCGGACCGGATTTGTCGTTTCTTCCGTAGACTTAGGAAATGCAGCACTTTCGCAGTCCAAAAATGAGCCGAGCGGCAGGATTACTTATTAGTTCTTGCTTGCTCGTGGGCTTATGGAGTTGCGGAGACCCGACAAATAGGGCGGTTTCCGGGCAGGTATTGCGACGCGGATTGGCTGGGGAACCCAGCAGCCTGGACCCAGCAGCGGCGGCCGACAACTTTTCGTTTCAAGTACTCCAGGATCTTTACGAGGGTCTCACTATTGAGTCAGCAAATGGGCAGGTTCTGCCCGGCGTTGCATCATCATGGGATGTTGATCGGACAGGCACCGAATACACTTTTCACCTGAGAGAAGGTGCACACTGGTCAAACGGCAAACCGGTTCGCGCACAAGAATTTGTATTCGCTTGGAGGCGCGTGCTAGACCCGACGCGCGGCTCTCAGGTCTCGGACGATCTTCGTCTCATCGAGGGAGCACCGGAGATCATGGCCGGTCGTCTGTCGCCAAGTGACCTCGGCGCTTATGCGCCACGCGACAACGTGCTAGTGGTGAAGCTTGGGCGGCCAGCACCCTACTTGCCGCAATTGCTCACGCACTCTGCAACCTTTCCTGTCTATTCGGAAGCTAGCGCGCGATCTCACTCACAAGAGTCGTGGGTCTCTAACGGGCCTTATGTACTAACTAGATGGCTACCAGGCACGCGCGTTGAGCTGGAAAGGAACTCAAACTACTGGGATCGTGAAAATGTTCGCATCGCAAAGGTGGAGTATGAAATCGCGTCTGACCAGAACTCGCAATTGGCTCAGTATCGCGCTGGTCAGATTGACGTCACAGATATTGTACCGGCCAACGCCATTCCCTGGATAAGTACAGAACATCCTAAGGAACTCGTCGTAGCGCCTTTTCTTGCAACCGCTTATTTTGGACTCAACTTGTCGACACCGATTTTCGCCTCAAATCTTCGGCTCCGAAAGGCTCTTGCGATGGCCATTGACCGAAAGCGAATTGCAGCTGCACAAGGATTTGGCCAGCCGCCCGCTTATGGGTTCGTACCCCCAGGCACATGGAATTACAACCCGCAACATTGGGAGTGGTCAGGTCTCGACGATGCAGATCGAATCGCGGAAGCGAAGCGCCTCTATTTGGACGCGGGCTATACGTTCGCTATGCCGCTTCGTATTCGTCTACTTTTTAACGCAAACACTGCGATTAAACAGACTGCGATTCTTATCGCCGCAATGTGGAAGGATGCGTTAGGAATCGAGACGGAACTTACCGAAGAGGAATATCGAGTTTTTTTGCAGTCGCGACACGATAAGACTAAATGGGAAGTGGCCCGACTTGGGTGGACTGCCGACTTTAATGATGCCAGTAATTTCTTGGACACGTTTCGCAAGAATTCTCCAAACAACGATACTGGGTATGCGAATCATACGTTTGACGCCCTCCTGGACGAAGCTGCTCGCACTCCAGACCCTGAAGTACGGAAACAGTTACTAGAGGCTGCCGAACGCGTGATGCTTGGCGATTACCCAATCCTGCCGTTGTATTTTTTTGTTTCTAAGCGACTCGTAAAGCCGTATGTGCGGGGCGTCCAACCCAATCCCCTGGATCGCCTGACAACGAAAATGCTTTCAATGTCGCCGCACTGAGGATCTTGCCCAAAAAGAGGAATCAATTCGCTGCCCACTAAAAGTCTAAGCAGAATTCGCTCCGAATTGAGTGCCGACCATGCGAGCAAATGACAGGCTCTTGATTCAGCATCTCGCCCGCCCCGCGCGCGGCGGGGCTGCGGCGGTCGTGGTGGTCTTTGCGTTCCTGCTCTTCATAGCGGCCAAAGCCCGGTTCGTCGGCATTCCGCTGGCACTGCTGGTCATCTCCTGGTTCTTTAAATACGCGTACATCTTGTTTGACCACACGGTGCGCGGCTTTGATGAGCCGCCCACCCTCGACATTCAAATGATGAATCCCCTCTCGGAGCAGCGCCCCTTGGCGCAAGTGGGGCTCTTGGCACTCACCGGTTATGCCGTGTATCTGACTCAAGCCCAATTTGGCTCACCGGCGGCCGTCGCGCTGGCCATCGTCTGTGGATTCTTTTTGCCCGCCTCGGTGGCGATTTTGGGGATGGAGAGCAATGTTTTGAAAGCGGCGAATCCCGTGTATTGGTTCAATTTGGTGCGGGATCTGGGGTTTCTGTACGGCGCCGTGCTTCTGGTCATTCTCGCCTATGCGTTGGGTTTGAAACTGTTGTGGCGCTTCGATCTGTGGCTGCCCATCGAGATCGCCATCGGCATGTTTGCCGTGCTCTCTGTCTTTAGCTTCCTAGGGGGTGCCTGTTACGAGCGCCGCCACGAATTGAACCTGGAAACCTGGGTGAGTCCCGAGCGCTCGGAGGCGTTGAAGGCCAAGGAAACCGAGCGCGCGAGCGACAAACACGTGCTCGACGCCTACGGCCTCATGCGCGCCGGTTCCCACGTCAAAAGCTGGCAAATGCTGGAGGATTGGCTCAAAAGCCGCGGCAATTCGCCCGAGGACTACCGCTGGCTGTGCGAACGTACATTGAGCTGGGACGATCCGCGCTACATCACCCGCCTCACCGAAGAGCACATTGCGCGCCTGCTGACGCTGAAGCGCGCCGGCGAGGCGTTGGACGTCGTGGGCCAACGATTGGACCTGGATCCTAACTTTCGGCCCAAGTCCGCCGCGGACACCTTGAGTATCGCTCAGCTGGCCGCGCGCGGCGGCGGTGCTCCGCGCGTGGCCCGGGTCCTCCTGTCGGACTTTGCCGCCCGCTTCGCAGGCGATCCGCAACTGCCGGCGGCGCAAGCGCTCAAGGATCATTTGGGGCCCCTCGCGCCCTAAGAGACTGGAGTCGGTCTGCGGTCAAACAGGTAGAATTTCGGCATGACTTACGGGTGCGCCCCTTTTGAGCGCCGCGGGCCGCGAACTTCCTAAATCCCTCCTGGTAACTCCATGAATCGAATCTTGAGCGTTGGCCTTATGCTGCTGGCCGGTTCCGCCGTAGCGCAAATACATGGTCCGGACCTCAAGGGCATGGATACCGCGGTCGCCCCGGGCGACGATTTTTTTAAGTTTGCCAACGGCAGCTGGATCAGCGCCACGGACATTCCCGCCGATCGCAGCCGCTACGGCAACGCCGCCATCTTGACCGAGCTCACCACCGAGCGCGTTCATGCGCTGCTGGCAACCGCCGCGGCCGAGCACGCCCGCAGCGGCTCCGAGACCCAGCAAATTGGCGACTTCTATGACAGCTTCATGGATGAGGCCGGCATCGAATCCAAGGGACTGAAGGTCATGCAGCCGACGTTCGAGCGCATCGACGGCATCTTCAGCCGCAACGAGCTCGCTGCCGCCTTGGGCGAAACCCTGCGCGCGGACGTGGACATCTTGAATTCCACCAACCTGCACACACCGCATTTTTTGGGGCTGTGGGTGGCGCAGGACCTGAATAATCCCAAGCGCTACCTGCCGTTCCTGCTGCAGGGCGGTTTGGGCATGCCGGACCGGGAATACTATCTGGGTACTTCGGCGGCCATGGCCGCGATCCGGCCGCAATACCAGGCTCACATCGCCGCCGTGCTCAACCTCGCCGGTATGGACGGCGCCGCGGCGCGCGCCGCCAAAATCTTCGAGCTCGAACGGCGCATGGCGGAAGTTCACTGGACCCGCGCGGCCTCGGAACAGATCGAGGCAGGCAACAATCACTGGAGCCGCGCGCAATTCTATGCGGAAGCGCCGGACCTGGATTGGCGGGCCTTCTTCTCCGCCGCGGGCTTGGGCGGGCAGAATGAATTCGTTGTCTGGCAGCCGAGCGCGCTCATCGGTTTATCCAAGCTCATCGCCGGCGAATCGCTCGACACGTGGAAGGACTATTTGAAGTATCACGCGCTCGAGGACGCTGCGCCGTACCTGCCCAAAAAGTTCGTCGATGAACATTTCGCTTTCTATACCCGGGTGCTGCAGGGCACCCCGGAATTGAGCCCCCGCTGGAAGCGCGCCGTGGCCGCCTGCGATGACCATCTCGGCGATGCGGTCGGCAAGCTTTATGTGGCCAAGTATTTCTCGCCGGAGCAGAAGAAGCGCGCTGAGGCCATGGTGCGCAATCTCCTCGCGGCCTTCGCCGCGCGCATCGATCGCTTGGACTGGATGGCGCCGCAAACCAAGCTCGTTGCCAAAGCCAAACTCAAGGCCCTGAAAATCGGCGTGGGGTATCCCGATCACTGGCGCTCCTATACCGACTTGAAGATCATCCGCGGCGATGCCTTCGGCAACTGGTCGCGCGCCGATCTCTACGAGTATCGGCGCCATCTCGCCAAGCTCGGCCAGCCGGTCGACCGCTCCGAATGGGTCATGAATGCGCAATTGGTCAATGCCGTGAACCTGCCGGCGATGAACGCCATCAATTTCCCCGCCGCCGTGCTGCAGCCGCCATATTTCGATCCCGACCAGCCGCTCGCCATGGACTATGGCGCGATCGGCGCCACCATCGGCCACGAGATCAGCCACAGCTTCGATGATCAGGGTGCGCTCTTCGATGCGCAGGGCCGCCTGAAGAACTGGTGGCAGCCCGACGATTTCGCGCACTTCCGTGCATCGGGCGCCCGTCTCGCCGCCCAGTTCGATACTTACAAGCCGTTTGCGGACCTGCACCTCAACGGCGAGCAAACCTTGAGCGAGAACATCGCCGATGTCGCGGGCCTGAACGCCGCCTACGACGCGTATCGGCTCGCCACCCAGGGCACGGCGCCGGTGAAGGTCTCCGGGTTCGATGCCGATCAGCTGTTCTTTTTGAGCTTTGCCCAGAGCTGGCGCAGGAAAATCCGCGACCCCGCGTTGCGCGATGAGATCATCACCGACGGCCACGCCCCCGCGCAGTACCGCTCCTACACCGTGCGCAATCTCGACGCCTGGTACGAAGCCTTCCAGGTCAAGCCGGGGCAGGCCTTATACCTTGCGCCCACCGACCGCGTGCGCGTGTGGTAAGCGCGGGGGAGGCGCAGGTCCGATTAACTATCGCAGCGCTCAAACTCAAAGAGCACGTTGCGGCTATCGGCGCTTGTTCGACGGCTTCCGGGGAGCAGTTCCCGTTATCTATATAGGGCGCTTCAGCGGCCCCTTCGGTCAATCACACTATCTGGTGCAATGAGCGAAATACTCAAGGCGCTGCGCGCGTGAGGCGTCGCGCGGGCGCAGCGTTCTGCAAGTCAATTGACCGGACCGGCGGCAAAGTCATAGCCGGTCAGCGACTTGGGCTTCCCCAACAAAAAGCCCTGTGCAAAGTCGACGCCCAAGGAGCGCACCGCCTGCAGCTCCACATCCGACTCCACCGACTCGGCCACGGTTTGCACGCCGAGGTCGCTCGCCATGCGCACGATCGCCGAAATCATCGCCCGCGCGACGCGGTCGGTCGGTGCGGCTTCGACCAAGGAGCTGTCGATCTTGAAATAGTGCGCCGGGACCGATCGAAGATAGCCGTAGGAAGGCGGATTCGCGCCGAAGTCATCGAGCGCGACCTCGCATCCCAACGCCTCGAGCCGCTTCATGGACTCACCCACGCTGATGCTGCCCGAGGCCGCGAATCGCTCGGTGATGTCGAAGCACAGCGCCTGCGGCGGCAGACCGCTTTTCGTCACGCACTCTTCCACGAAGCTCACGAAACCGACGTCCGTCATCGACTGCGCCGATAGATTGATGGAGAACACCGCGGGCACGCGCGCCCACAGCTTGCGGTTGGCCGTCAGCCACGCCAGCAGCGTGCGCACCACCCAGCGATCGATGTTCGGCATGAGGCGCTGCTGCGCGGCGCGCGCCAGAAATTCCTTGGGCTCAACCAGCGTGCCGTTGGCGGTGCGCAGGCGCAGGAGCACTTCGTAATGCGCCAGGCCGACGTTGTCATGCAACGAGCAAATCGGCTGCAGAAACAGCTCGAAGCGCTCGGCGTGCAGGGCATTCTCGATTTGCGTCCCCGCCGGCGTGTCCTCGCTGATCAGCAAGGGAAAACTCTGGCGCCGTTCGAATTCGGCCGAGAGGCACACGAACACCGGCGCGAGTTTCTGCTCCAGCGTCTCGTCGGTGCGCGTGTCCTTGATCGAGGCGTCGATGCTCAGGCGCACGGCGCCGTTGATCGAGCCCTGCGAATCGCGCACCGGAATGGCGAGGGAGTAATTGCCGTCCTCGCGCGGTGCATAAGCGTTGTCGAGATTGCCGCCGGAATCGCTCGAGAGCGAGTCTTCCACCAGCTGATAATCTTCCGGGAGCAGAAAATCCTCGGACAGCCACAGCGTGTCCGCCGCAAAATCATGGAACGACACCCCGGATACTTCCGGCGCCAACGCCCGAATGACCTGGGCCAACGCCTCGAGCGTTTTGCTCGAAGCGGCCTCGGCAGCATAAGTCAGACTGGTAGTCACGCGCAGCACCTAAAGTGATTTTCGATGCGGCATGGTACGGGGACGGTGCGCGCCACGGCATGTCGCCGGAAACCGACGTAAGGGCGCAGCGACATTTCGTTCGGCTAGAAGCGCGGCAAATCCCTTGATCGGCGCCCCGCTTGCGCCGCTCGACTCTGTAAGTCAAAGCGCCATAAGTTAAAAGACTCGACGCACGCCATATCTTGCGGTCTATCTCATTATTGGCGCGCGCGGTGGCGAGTCCGTCAATTCAAGAGTTCATCCAGCACCGGCAACGGCACGGCACCTTCGCGCAACCCGGCCTCGTGGAAGGTCTTCAAGCTCATCGCCTCGCCGTGCAGTGCTCGATAGTGCTCGCGCACCGCCAGCCACCCTTTGTACCCCGCGTAGTAGGTCGGCAACTGGCAGGATGAGAGCTTGGCGCGCTGCAGCTTGGCCGTGGCCTCTTCCATTTCCTGGTACGTGCCCTTGGTCATGAGATCGAGCGCGTCTTGGTCGCTCATTTCCAAGGTCTGCAGCCGCACGTCCAAGATCGTGTTCGCCAGCACGCGCAGCTTCTGCTTGGCGAGCGTCAACCGGTACCCGGGCGTGTCGCTCAGATAACCTTGCTCGGCCATGAGCTGCTGCGTATACACCGCCCAGCCCTCCACATACGGGCCGTTGCCGAAGATGCTGCGCAGCAGGCGCCTCGAGCGCGGCTGCACATTGTTCGCGTATTCCGCCTGTACGTAATGTCCCGGCATCGCCTCGTGCACGGTGAGGTGTGCGAGCCCCGATTCGTTGTACTCGCGCAGTTTCGAATCGATGCGCGCCTGCGGCCAGGAATCCGCGATCGGCGTCACCCAGTAGAACGCGCCCAAGCGCGGCTCGAGCGTCGGCGCCTGGTTGAAGCCGCCGACCCCGTAGATCCCGCGCATGAACACCGGCGTGTCGATCACCTGCAGGTTCGAGTTCGGCGGCAGCGTCACCAAGTCCTTCGCCTTGACGAAGGCCGTCGCGGTCGCCAGCGACCGTTTCGCCGCAGCCATATAGGTATGCGGAGTCGCATGATGAAGCGCCACATCGGCCAGCGCCTCTTCGACGGTTTTAGGCGCCGCGAGTTGCACCATCTCATCGCGCGTCCGGGCCAGATCCGCCTCCGCTTCTTTCAGCAAGGTATCGGGCGTCTTGCCGGTCGCCAGCACGTAGCTGAACTTCTTGGCGTAGCGCACCTTGCCCAAGCGCCAGTCCGAAGTCTTCTTCGCGAGCGTGCCCTCGAGAAACTCATTGAACGCACGCAGCGCGATCAGCGCCGGCTCCGCGGCCTGTGTGTAGTCCTTGCCCAAGGCCTTCGGGCAAGCGGTACGCAGCACCCCATCGATAAGATCGATGTTGCCGGCGTTCTCCTCGCGCGCGACCTTGTTCCAGACCTCCGGCGAATCCCCCAGATTCTGCTCGGCTCGACGCACCAGCGTCGGGATTGCGATCAGGCGCTGAATGATGTGCTTGAAGCGTTCGTCGGCCGGTGCGTAGTGCAGGACATAGGGTGTGTACAGGGCATTGCCGACGAGTTCGACATAGATCGTCGGGTTATGCCGGTAGCTCTGGACGTCCTCGACATCGAGGCGCGTGGCGCGAATGGCGTCCTGCATGATCTCGATGTCCGCGCGCTGCTCCGGGTTCAAGGCTTTGGGATCGAGCTTCGCGATGCGCTCCTCGATGTCGCGCTGCAAGTTGAGGGAGGCCTTGATCCCCGCCGCGCTGAAATCGTCGAGCTTGTCTTCGAGCATCTCGCCATGGTGCCTGTGGTAGCCCACGGCGCTGGCCGTGACCGGCGAGAGCGCCAGGGTGCCGAACACGAAATCGTCCACCACTTGGCTGAACTGCAAATCCGCGGGGCCGGCCTGGGCCGGCTCGCGCGCGCTGCCCAAGATCGCAACAATCAAGGCGAATCCCAAAAACTTCAGGTTTTTCATCCCTCACCTTTCAAACCGAAGGCGTCGTCCTGCGCCTCAAGCTTGTTAAGATACTTGAGAGAATCGCGCTCGTCCAAAGGGGAATAAAAATAATGCCGTCGATCATCCGCCTCATTTGCGCCGCCACCATCATCCTTTGCGGAGCGGAGAGCATCTGCGCGTTGCCGGCGCGCGCCGACGACCTGCGCGCCCAAGTGCAGGAATATCGACGCGGACACGAAGCGGCCATTGTGAGCGAGATCGATGCCCTGACGCGCTTGAAAAGCGTGGCGGCGGATCCGGCAGGCCTGGCGGCAACCGCGCAGGCGCTGCAAACCGCGCTCAAGGCGCGCGGCTTCGATACGTCCCTGCTGGCCACGGGCGGAATTTCCCCGCCGGCTGTATTCGGATCGCTAATGACGCCCAAGGCCAAACGCACCGTGCTTTTCTATGCTCACTACGACGGTCAGCCGGTGACGCCCTCGCAGTGGAGTTCCGATCCCTTCGTACCGGTGATGCGCGAGCATGCACTCACCGATGCGGCCCGCGACGTCGATTGGAAAAAGGCCACACCGCCCTTCGATCCGGAGTGGCGGCTGTTCGGGCGCGCCGTCAGCGACGACAAAGCTTCCATCGCGGCCTTCCTGGCCGCCTTCGATGCGCTCAAGGCCACGCACCGCACGCCCTCCGTGAACATCAAGGTGCTGTGGGAAGGCGAGGAAGAAGCCGGCTCCACGCACCTAAGTCATGCCCTGCATGAGAATCAAAAGCGCTTGAATGCCGATCTCATTCTCATCGGCGACGGTCCCGTGCATCAGACCCGCCGGCCCATGGTGTACTTCGGCGCCCGCGGCGTCATGAGCTTGGAAGCGACGATTTACGGGCCCCTGCGCGCGCTGCACGATGGGCATTATGGCAACTGGGTGCCGAATCCCGCCGCGATGGCCGCGACGCTGCTCGCGCAAATGCGCGACGAGAACGGCCGGATCCTCATTCCGGGTTTCAGCGATCAGGTGCGCGCCCTCACGCCGGAGGAGCAAGCCGCGCTGAAGAATCTGCCCCCGGTCGGCGATGCGCTCAAAACGGAATTCGGCATCGGCCGCTCCGAGGGCGGCGAAGAGCTGCCCGCCAGCATCATGCGTCCCGCGCTCAACATCCGCGGAATCAGGTCCGGCCAGGTGGGCGAGGCGGCGGCGAATGCCATCCCGACCACCGCCGTCATCTCCCTCGATTTTCGCCTGGTGCCCGATCAAACGCCGGCCGCCGTCCGCACCGCGGTCGAACGCTTCCTGACCGCACGCGGCTGGACTATCGTCGCCGATGAACCCGACCTCGCCGCGCGTTTGAAAGCCCAGCGCCTCATCAAGCTCACCTGGGAGAGCGGCTACCCGGCCCTGCGCTCCGACATGTCCTCGCCCGCCGCGAAGGCCGTGATCGCCGCGACATCCGCGGCCGCCGGTGCGTCGGTGGTGGTGCTGCCCATGGCCGGCGGCAGCGTGCCCTTGTACATGTTCGCCGATGAATTCAAAGCGCCCATCATTTGTCTGCCCATCGTCAATCACGACAACAACCAGCATGCGGCGAACGAAAATTTGCGGCTGCAAAATCTGTGGGACGGCATCAATACCTACGCGGCCCTGATGGCCGGGCTCAACTGGTAGCACGATGAAAATACTTAGACGAACATTGAGCGCGTTGCTCGCGATCTTGATCGCGCTTTTCTTGGTACTGTGGTGGAAGCCCCCGGCCCTGCTGCGCGTCGGCGCAAACTACTCCGCCAAGATCGTCTGCTCCAACGTGTTTCTCGCTGGACGCGACCCCGACGAGGTGCTGCGCGTCGACGTGCAGGCGCCGGGCATTGCGCTGCTGAAAGCCATGCAAGTCTCGGTCGACCGCACGCGCGGCGTGGTGCGCGCGGGTTTCCTGGGCTTCATCGGCGGCGGTCTCGCCGTCGCGCGGCCCGGCCGGGGCTGCACGGTGGTGCCGGACGGCAAGCTCGATTCCGTTGCCGCTGCCCCTGCGCCCATGGTGTATGTCGGACCGCCCATATTTCCGCTCACGGCGTCTCCCACCTGGCCCGACGGAACTTCGGTGCAGACGCGCCCGACGGTCGATCAGGTGCTTGACGACGCCGCGCTCGCCGGTCCCGGTGCGCGGGCGATTGTTGTCGTCGATCACGGCCGCATCGTCGGCGAGCGCTACGCCCCCGGCTTTTCATCCACCACACCCTTGCTCGGCTGGTCCATGACCAAGACCGTGATGGCCGGGGTTATCGGCCTGCTCATCAAAGACGGCGTGCTGTCGCTCGATCAGGCGGGATTCTGGACGGGGCACGACGGCCGCGAACGCATCCGCTTGAAGGATCTGCTCGCCATGTCGAGCGGTCTCAAGTGGAACGAGGCCTACGGCGCGGTATCGGACGTCACCGGCATGCTGTACCTGCAGGCCGACATGGCCGACTTCGCGCGCTCCCCGCCCTTGGCTCATCCGCCGGGCGAGGCGTGGCTCTATTCCAGCGGCACCGCCGTGATTCTGTCGCGTATAGCGGCAGACGCGCAGGCCCGAGGCGCGGGCCAGCCGAAGGACTTCGCGGCCTCCATCCACGCTCCCGAGGAGCCGCAGGACCTGGCATCGTTCATCAACGTGCGGCTCTTCGGCCCCGTCGGGATGACCACGGCGACAATCGAACCGGACGAGCACGGCACCCTGGTGGGTTCTTCTTATATGTATGCCACCGCGCGCGACTGGGCCCGCTACGGACAGTTCCTGCTGCAAGATGGAATCTGGCAGGGGCATGAATTACTCCCCGCAGGGTACGTCGCGATGATGGCGACGCCGGTACCGGCCTCCCATGGACAGTACGGCATGGGCCAAACCTGGTTGTGGGGCTCCGACGCGGTGGCGCCCGGCGTGAATCCGGACGCCGCTTTCGGCATACCGCCCGATACCTTTTGGATGTCCGGCCACGACGGACAAAGCATCTGCATCATCAAGTCGCGCCAACTGGTCATCGTGCGCCTCGGGTTGACCCCCTACGCAGCCGGCTACTCACCGCAGCCCTTGGTGAAGGCCGTGCTCGCAGCGACGCAGCCGTCCGCCACTGCACGACCTCCGGGCGCCGCGGCGATTCGATAGAATGCGGGCGATATGTCCTTGCTCGGCTTCTCCCACTTCCTGCAGGCGTTCACCGCGCTCTTCTCCATCGTCAATCCGCTCTCCGGCGCGTTCATCTTTTTCGGCGCGACGCGCGAACTCGATCCCAAGCAGCGGTCCGCGACCGCGCGCTGGATCGCGATCTATGCCTTCATCATCGTCGCCGCCTCGCTCTACATCGGCGCCTATGTATTGGGTTTCTTCGGCGTCTCGCTACCGGTGCTGCGCGTCGCCGGCGGCATCATCGTCGCCGCCGCCGGCTGGCGCATGCTCAACGCGCCCGACGTCACCGAGCAGCGCCGCAGCGAAACCCCCGAGCCCAAATCCATGGATGTCCCGCCGAGCCGGCTCGCGTTCTATCCGCTCACCATGCCCCTGACCACAGGTCCGGGTACCATATCGGTCGCGATTTCGCTGGGCGCCGGCCGACCGAGCGGCCTGCACGTTTCCTTGTTGGCGTTTTTCGTCGAGACGCTGGCCGCGACCGCGCTGCTCTCGATCCTCATCTACGGGTTCTATCGAAATTCCCCCCGAATCGCCCGGTTGATCGGCGTGACCGGAACGACGATCGTGGTGCGCCTTTCCGCGTTCCTGCTCTTCTGTATCGGCATTCAAGTCGCCTGGAATGGTCTCTCGGAACTGCTGGGGAAGCTGCCGTTCCTGATGGTGAGTTGAGGGGTTTAACGGTGAATTGCCAGTCCTGCCAATGCACAAAGCCCGCGGGCTCCCCTGGAGCGCCGCGGGCTTTGAGGCATCCGATGCGGCGAACTAGCTGCCGCGCTCAGTTCGAGACATACGCGACGCCGCGGTAGACCGTCCCATAGGTCGGCCCCGCAACCGTGGTGAAAGTCTCGCCTGCGACGCTGCCCGTGAGGCTGGTGGCCCCGAGCTGATCGGTGATTGTCACCACTTTGTTCGGATCGGCGCCGTTGTCGCCCGACGCGCTCGACGTCGAGGTCGTCGCCCACAGGGTAACCGTGCCGTCCGCATTGACGCGTCCCGCGAGGTTACGCAGACCGACGGTGGTAACGTCCGGATACTGCCCGTCAAAGCCGAAGAGGTTGGAGTTCACGACCCCGATCAGTCCGTTGGTGAGCACGTAGTCGAGCTGCCAGCGACCGTTGACCAGGCTCCACTTCTCAAGACCCGCATGCTGCGATGCATCCGTGGTGTTGCCCGAACCCTCATCGGACACGTACAGAGTGTTGGCGTCCGCAAAGAACAGCGCGAAGGGAGTGTAGTTCCCGCCCGTGTCCCGGGCGGAGTCGGTCGGGAAACCGTTGAGAATGACAACCGCCTGTTGCCCAGCATTGGCGACGGTCGGCAGCACATTGCCGGCCGCGGGGCCGCTGTTGCCGGGTGCCGGTACGAAACCGGCCGGGGACTGCGGCGAATCGACAACGGTGTAGACCGTCTGCACGCCGTTGCTGCCGCTGCCCTTGGTGAAGTACAGCGCACCGTTGTACTCGGTGATGCCGCGGAAGTTGTTGTCCTTGCCGGGCTTGTCGGCAGCACCCTTTTTGCCCAGCCCGTACTGAAGCAAGGGATTGACCTCCGCAGAATTCCCCGAGGGAATCGCCGCGCTCGCGGAGGCGGCATCGATCGGCGTCACCACTTCGAGCCCCGTGGTCTGGGTCACATCCGGATCGGTACCGTTATTGGCGGTACCAAACGCTGTGGCGTCGCCATTGTTGGCATTGCCCACCGTGTAATAGAGCCCGTTCGAACCGAGCAAGCCCGCGCGGCCGTTGTTGCCGCCGTAGTTGATGGTCGGGGTATAAGCGAAATTACCTCCCCGGTCCACGGAGACGATGGTGCGCTTGAACGCATGGTCAACACCGAAGGCGAAATTCACGGGATTGGTCGGATCCTGGCCGGCGACCGAATCGGCGTTGGACACATCGAGGGCACCCACTCCGGGACTCGCGTACCCGACAAGCACCAGGTGTGCAGCGTGCCCCTTCCCGGTGATGTGCAGAGCGAGCTCCGATTTGGACGAGAAACTCGTGACTACCTGATCAGTCGGCACCAGAACGCTGTTGAAAACGTGACCGCTGTTCGGCTCGATGTCCGTCAAGCGTATCAGCGAGGTCACCCCGAAACTGGCGTCGACGGTGTCGTTGGCCCATACGTTCGGGTAGGTATTGCCCGCGATCGCCACCACAGTCGCCGTCTTCGTGTTCGCGAGTTGCGTAACGCCGGAGGTGAGCGAGGCCACGGCGCCCTGAGTGCGATCGTAGGTGCTGCTGCTGATGACGAGAGAATTAGGCAGCAGGAACGGTTGGTCGGCGCGTGCGGGGATTGCGGCACAGAGAGCGATGGCGCAGCCCGCGGCCAGCGGCGCAGCGGTGATGATCGGGGAATAGATTCTCATTAAAGACCTCGGTTGGTGCGAGCGTTGTGGTCGCGCCGGCGTGGTGGCCAGCGGTGGCGGGCCGTACGCTATCCGACTTTTGTTGCGTCCAGATGTCAGCGCCGCATTTTTGACGACCCACCCTACAAGTCCCGCAGCGCCTCGCGGCTCACTCGCCCCGCCTTCACCACGACTCCCTCCGCCCGCAGACGCCGCGCCTGTTCGCGATGATTCAACGAGGTGGGCGGAAACACGATCTTGCCGCCGGCCCCGACGACACGATGCCACGGCAGTTTCATTTCTTTGGGCGACTCGCGCAGCGCACGTCCCGCCATGCGCGCCCGGCCCGGCAGGCCCGCCGCGCGCGCCACCGCGCCATAGGTCGACACCGAACCCCGCGGGATGGCGCCGACCACCGCCCAGATCTCCTGAAACGCCGGATTGTCTTCCGGCGGCGCAGCGCGTTTCGACAGGGATTTCTTAGGGTTACGACCGAGAAACAGCTCGGTGATCTTACGGGACGGCGACACGCTTAATCTCCTAACGGCCGAAGGCAAGCATGCGACAATTCGCATCAAGCCCAACCCCCCATTGTAGGGACAGAAATGCGGCTTAACGCTCACCAAATGGCAGTCATGAGCCGCCTGCTCGACGAGGCGCTGCCCCTGGATGATGCTGGGCGGCGCCGCTGGCTCGAGTCTCTGCCTGCGGAATATGCTGACCTCTTGGCGGCTTTGCGCCAAGCATTGCTGCCGGAATTCCATCAGTCGCCGGACGGAAGGAACTTCGCCACCTTCCTGGAATCGGCCGACGAAGACGGCCGCGCCGAGCCCACCGGGCTTCGCCCCGGCGATCGCGTGGGCCCGTATGAGCTGATCCGCCTCCTGGGCGCCGGCGGCATGGCCGAAGTGTGGCTCGCCAAGCGCGCGGACGGTGCGTTCAGCCGCGAGGTCGCCTTGAAGCTGCCGTCGTTGACGCGTGTGCGCCGCGACCTCGAACAACGCTTCGCCCGCGAGCGCGACATTCTCGCGAGCTTGGAGCATCCGCATATCGCGCGCCTCTACGATGCCGGCATCGACGTCCAGGGGCTGCCTTACCTGTCGATGGAATATGTGCAGGGCGAGCTGCTCACCGACTGGTGCGATGCGCAGCGGCTCGACATCCGCGCGCGCTTGCGGATATTCCTGCAAGTGCTGGAAGCCGTGCAGTACGCCCATGAGCGCCACGTCATCCACCGCGATCTGAAGCCCTCGAATATTCTCGTGACCCAGTCAGGTCAAGCGCGCCTGCTCGATTTCGGCGTCGCCACGCTGCTCGACCACGGCGAAACCGCGGGCAAGACGCCGCTCACGACGGTGTATGGCCATGCGCTTACGCCGATTTACTCCAGCCCCGAGCTGATTCGCGGCGATCCTGTCACCGCCAAGAGCGACATCTATTCGCTGGGCGTCGTGCTGTTCGAACTTCTCACCGGCGATCGGCCTTATCGCCTGAATGCGGGCGCATCGCGCGCCCTCATCGAGCACGCCATCGCGGCGGCGGAAGTGCGCAAACCCAGCTCGCAGATCGTGCAGGATGCGTGGGGCGCGCGCGGCGTCACGCACGAGCAACTGACCCGGCAATTGCGCGGCGACGTGGACCACATCGTGCTCAAGGCTCTGGAGAAGGATCCGCAGGTCCGCTATGCGACCGCGGCGGCGATGGCGGACGACGTGCAACGCTATCTCGACGGCAAGCCGATCCATGCGCAGGCGCCGCGCCTCGCCTACCGGTTCGGAAAGTTCCTGCGCCGCAATCGTGCCGTGGTGTCCATGGCCGCCGGCGCGGCCCTCGTCGTACTCGCCACCGCCTTCTATGAGGTGAATCGTCAGGTCGAGGCGGCGCGCGACGCGTCGAAATCGGTTTTGGTCGCGCGGCCCATCAGCGAGAAGTCCATCGCCGTGCTCCCGTTCCTCGACATGAGCGAGAAGAAGGATCAGGGATATTTCTCCGACGGCCTGTCGGAGGAGCTCATCACCCTGCTCGCGCAGATCGCCGATCTGCAGGTCATCGCCCGCACCTCCTCGTTCCACTTCAGAAACAAGGATGCCTCGCTGAAGGAAATTGCCGACACCCTGGGCGTCGCTCACGTGCTCGAGGGCAGCGTGCGCCGCGCGGGCAACACGGTGCGCGTCACCGCGCAGCTGATCCGCACCGGCGATGCCGTGCATCTCTGGTCGCAGACCTATGACCGCGACGTCAAGGATATTTTCCAGGTGCAGGACGACATCGCCGCCGCGGTGGTCGGCTCGCTCAAGCTCAAGCTGATGCCCCCCGGATCCGATCCGCATCGCAGCGACAACGCCGAAGCCTACAACCTATTCTTGCTCGCCCGGCAATTCGGCCGCCGCGGCAATTTGGAGGACATCGAACGCGCCGTCGCCTCTTACAAGGAAGCCATCAGGCTCGATCCGAATTACGCCGCCGCCTATGCGGGTCTTTCCTTCGCCGAGACCGCCATCGCCAATTCCACCCAGGACGCGGCGCGCTTCCTGCTCGCCCGCGACGCGGCCGACAAAGCTTTGAGCCTGGCGCCGCAGCTGGTCGACGCCTACCGCGCACGGGCCCTGTTCCGGCTCGAAACCTTGGATTTCGCGGGTGCGCGTGCCGACAGCGAAAAGGCGCTCACGCTCGCGCCCGGCGAGAGCGCCGTGCAAAGCCTGTATGGCGTGCAGATCGCCGCCTTCGGCAAGATCCCGCAGGCCATCACGGCGATGAACAAAGCCATCGACTTGGACCCCTTGAGCGGATTCGCGTGGTGTAACGTCGGCTTGTTCCACACCGTGAATCGCGACTATCCGGCCGCGCGCCGCGCCCTCGAGCGCGCGATAGCGATCAGCCCGACCTGGGACGCGTTTCATTTCGCGCTCGGTCAGCTGGACCTGCTGCAGGCCCGCTTACCTGAGGCGCAGGCTGAATTCCAAAAACAAGGCGCCGAGGCGAATCGCCGCATGGGTTACGCCATGGTCGAATTCGCCGGCGGCCGCGAAAAGCAATCGCAGTCGGCGCTCAAGGAACTGATCGCCAAGAATTCGGGCGACTCGGCTTACCAAATCGCCGATGTCTACGCCTGGCGCGGCGAGAAAGACAAAGCCTTCGAGTGGCTGGAGCGCGCCTACCAACAGCACGACAGCGGCCTGAACGGCATCGCCTATGATCCGCTGTTGAGCAGCCTGCAAAGCGATGCCCGCTACGGTGCGTTGCTCAAGAAGCTGGAACTCTCCGACGGCGTTGGGAATTGAGGCGGCCGCGCTGTTTGCGAGGTGGTGCCCGATCAAACCGCTCTCAGCGCCGTTGCGATGGGCATGCGCGCCGCGCGAATGGACGGAAATAGGCCGCCGATGAGGCCAATAACGCCGGACACGGCAATCCCTATCATGGCCAATTGCAGCGTCACGCGTATATCGAAAATGAGTTGGGCGTAGGCCGAGCCCTGTGTGGTGCTCACGGTGCGCCCATTGAAGAACGCCCAGGCCGCGCACGCGCCCAGGATCCCGCCTGCCGCCGCCAAGAGAAGCGCTTCGATCAATACCGACACCACGATCGGCGTCGATCCAAAGCCCACGGCGCGCAAGGTTGCGATCTCAGTCGTCCGAGCGCCCACTGCCGAGTACATCGTGTTCAACGCGCCGAACATGGCGCCGACCCCCATGATCGAGCCGACAACATAGAGGAGCACCGAGAGCAGCCGGCTGACCGTCTTAGATTGCCGCGAGAAGTAATCCCGCTCGCGGGTGACGTCGACGCGCAGCGCGGGATTGCTCGCCAGCGAATCCACCAACGTGCGCAGTGAGCCGGGTTCATCGAGCAATACCGTGATGCTCCCATACGTCGAGCCGTTGTCCGAGGACATCACCGTATCGGCATTGGCCGCCAATTCCGACTCATGCGCGTCACCATTGCTCGTGAAGGTTCCGACCACGACCCAGGTGGCCGTCCTTGTCGTGATGCGACTGCCGATTTCCGTGCCCTGGTATTGAGCCTTGGCCGCTTTGCCGACGATGAGTTCATTGACGGCCGGTCGATACAGTCGTCCTTCTACGATTTTAATTTCCGGTCGGACTCGCAGCGCCTCCGCGCCAAGGCCGCGAAGCACCGCCGTCACCTCGGAACCATCATCGCGCTTGAACAATTTGAGCAAACGCAGGGGCTCGGCGGTTACCAGAGGCCGGCCCTCACGGTCATGTCTGATCCCCGGCGCGTCTACAATGATTTGCGCCGCACTGTGTGACAGAGCACTGCCGGACTCCGACGCCGAACCCTTGCGCAAGACAATGGCGCGGTCATCGCGACCGGTCCCCTGCAGCGTTTTGGACATGCCGACCGACATGGCCATAATCGCCACGAGCACGGCGACCACACCGGCGCTGCCGATGATGATCACAAAGGAGGGGCCGAGCCGCTGCGGTAGGCTGCGCAAATTCATGGCAACAACGGCACAGATTTGTGCAATGAGGTTCACGGTATCCCCTATCGTCCGGCCAAGGCGTCGACGATGCTGATGCGAGCCGATCGCCACGCCGGCGGAAGGCCGCTCACAACAGCCAACAGGACGGCAATCCCCAATCCCGTCGCCATCACCGGCGCTGATGGCGACAAAGCGCCGAACAAGGAGCCCATCAAGCGAAGGGCTGCTCCCGCCAATTCCAGGCCGATCAGCCCGGCAACGACGCACAAAAATACGGCTTCCAACAAGATCAGGGTCTGCACTTTGCGGTCCGAGAACCCCAAGGTTTTCAGTACCGCGAATTCTGGGACGCGCTCGCGCACGGACTGCATCATGGTGTTGCCGGTCAGGAACAACAATGTGAACAACGCCGCGCCGACTATCGAGTTGGCGATCAAATTGATGTCGCCGACCTGCTTTATCTGCGATTGGGCAAACACCTGCTCGGTCTGAGTCGTCGTTTCATCGCTCGAGTTCGCAAACCGGGCATCGATTGCGGCGGCAATCTCCGAGCCACGACGCGGATCATCGACGCTCACGATGTAGTACAGAACGCTGCCGTTGCCGAAAGCCCTGGCTTCGTCCAGATAATCGTAGTTGAGGAAGAACGCCGGGAAGGACCCAGCGTCATAGGCGGAGATGTCCATGACGCCGACGACGTCGACCGGGTAGGTATCGCTGCCGTCTTTTCTGGTCCAGATGGAGGTCTGGAGGGGGATCCGGTCGCCGATTTTCCAGCCGTACTTGGCCGCGATCTCCGCACTTATTATTGCTCCGGTACGGGTGCGCTGCATCGCTGCGATCTGATCGTCGGATATCTTTATTTTTGGATACACGGCAAACTGCGTCGAGGCATCGATCGCAAATACCGGCAGGCTGTTTTGCGCATTTTGGTAAAAGCCGCCAAAGTAGCTCCAGTGCGTCACGGCGCGCACACCCGGCAGCGCTTGAATCTGTTTGAGATGCGAAATGGGCAAGCCGTCGCTCATGCTGATGCGGCTCTGGACGTAGAGCCGGTCTACATTCAAGCTTTGAAAGACATGGTTCATCCCCTGATTGATGCCTTGCAAAAGGCCAAACAGGAGGAACGCGACGACAACCGAGAGCATCGTGAGTATCGTGCGGGCCTTTTTGCGCCACAAGCCCGCCCAGACCAGGATGAGATATTTCATGCCGCCCTCGCGGTGACCACCAGGAGACCCTTGTCCAAATAGATTTGGCGCGCCGCGTGACCGGCCGCAAGCGGATCGTGGGTCACCATGATGATCGTCTTGCCCTGTTCACGGTTGAGCATCTGCAGTAGCTGCAAGATGCCCTCGGCGCTTTCACGGTCCAAGTCGCCGGTAGGCTCATCGCATACAAAAATCGACGGGTCGGCGACCAGGGCGCGCGCGATAGCGACACGCTGCTGCTGACCGCCCGAGAGTTCGCCGGGCTTGTGTTCGGACCGATCGGCAAGCCCAACCAATTGCAGCGCGGCGGCCACGCGCTCGCTTCGTTGCGCAGCGCTCAACCGAGTCAGCAGCAACGGCACCTCCACGTTGCGGCGGGCGGTGAGCACCGGAAGCAAATTGTAAAACTGAAACACGAAACCGATATTCCGTGCCCGCCAGGCCGATCGCCTGGCGCTCGACAGCTTATCGATGCGCTCGCCTGCCACGATCAGTTCCCCTGAAGTGGGCGTGTCAAGTCCCGCAATGAGATTGAGCAACGAGGTCTTTCCCGAGCCGGAAGGGCCCATTATCGAGACGAACTCCCCCTGTCCAATCTCCAGGCTCAGCCCGTGCAGTACTTCTATCTTTTGCCTGCCCCGGACATAGGTCTTGACGATGCTGTTCAGTCGAATTGCCGAGCTCATGTGCCGATCGCCTCTTGGTCACGCGGTACGCCTGACGAAAGCTAGCGGCTGGATCCATCCTAAGTCGCGTCGAAAAGCCCAGTCGTTGGCTGATTTTAGAAATCGACGCTAGTTTTCAAGATTCGGTGAGACTTTGTCGGGTCGGAAGGACGGATATCCCTGCTTGCGCCTGAGCCCTGTAGGCGGATGGTGTCATTCCCTTGGCATCCCTAAAGGCTCGATTGAAAGGATTGATCGAGTTGTAGCCCACCGTCAGCGCAATGGTGAGAATGGGGAGAGAGTTCTTTGTGGGATCGGCCAGGTCTCGGCATGCCTCAGCGATCCGATAGTCGTGCAACAAAGCATTGAAGTTTCGGTACCCCAGCTGCTCGTGAATGAGCTTGCGCAGCCGGTACTCCGGCATTACCAGTTTCTGCGCGAGAGCGGCGATAGTGAGCGCCCCATCGCGATATATGTGCTGCTCGACGAAGGCCCGCCGTACCGCGGCGGTTGCCGCATCGTACGTGCCGACGACCGGCACGCTCTTCGCCGCGGCAGCCGGCGCCGCCGGAATTTTCTCGTCCCGAAAAGGGTCGATATAGATGGGTTCATCCCGATGGAATGTCGCCAATAGCGCGAAAACCGCGAGCATCGCCAGCAGCATCGATAACGTCAGGTGCACGTAAAACTCGGCGATGCTACCCCAGGGAATAAGCAATCGTTCCAGCAGAATCGAGAAGAACGTAAAAGTGCCGACGATCAGCAAAAAGATCCACCGCAACTTGCGGCGCGCTTCCACCAGGTCCGCGCCCCACCCGCGCAGCATCCAATACAGCGCGTATCCCACGAACAACAATTGCAGCAACGCCGGAACCACCTGAAAGAAATCGTGTTGCCACTCAGAACCGTTCGTCGAGCGCAGTGCGCCGGCTGATTCCATCAAGACCTGCAACGCGAACGCGCCGGCCAACCATCTCGGCAATTTGGACTCATCCTGGAATAACGAGTGGCACAGGATCATCAGTAGGCCGGATGTCATATTCCGCGCGATGTGAAGCGGCATGCGCAGCAGCCCAACGTGCACCTGATAGGCCTCCGGAATCCAGAACGCATAGTCTTGCCGCGCAAGCACGATGGCACACGCCGAATTGAAACAAATCAATGCAATAAGCCGCGCGTTTCGCTGCTTCGCGCTCGTGACCAGGACTCGCAAGCCGAACAACAAGACCGAAAAGAATCCGATCACATCGACGGCGAAGAAAAACAGCTGTTTGGACATGGGCGGGAACTTTGTTCGTGGATCTCCTGGCTCATGCCCCGACGGGGCACGATATCGGGTCTTATTATCACCGGTCCACGCATTGGACGTCATATACGATTTTTAATCCCCGAAGACCGAAAGTGAGCACTCACGGACACAACATAAACGCATGTCGGGGGGTCATCCATGCAACTCGAACAATGTCCAATAAACGAATCCTCAACTCAGCGCCGATGGCTAGCGGCGGCAGCATGCTTATCGATGGCTGCCTTGAGCGCATGCGGCGGCGGCGGTATGTCGATGTCATATATGTCGCCGACGACTATGCCGACCGCGCCCGCGGCGGCGCCACCCCCGCCCAGCGCAACCACCTCTTCCTGCACGGCCGCGAGCTGCGGCATGGTCATGATGACCCTGACGGACGCCGCGGGAGATTTTCTCGCCTATAAGGTCAATCTGGTCTCATTACAGCTCAAAAAGTCCGACGGCACTCTGGTGGAAACCTTGCCCGCGACCACCGCGGTCGATTTCGTGCAGCTGATCGATCTCTCGGAAATTCTCAGCGCGCGGCAGATTCCCGCCGGTGAATACGTCGCCGCTCAAGTCACGGTCGATTATACGAATGCCAGCATCATGGTGGATGACGGCACAGGCACCGGCGTGGCGGTGATGCCGGTGGATTCCGCCGGGGCAGCACTCGGCCAGTTACAAATGACGGTCCAACTCGACAATAAGAATGATCTCAAGGTCAACGCTGCGACGGCGTCTCGCATCGCCTTCGACTTCAATCTGCTTGCGTCCAACGTGGTCAATCTGACCGCCAAGACGGACACCGTGAGTCCCACTCTCGCGGCAAGCGTCGTTCCAGTCGATACCAAACAGATTCGAGTGCGGGGCGATATCTCGGCCGTGGACGCGGCCAACAGCGACTACACCATAAACGTCGACCCGTTTCACGATCATGACGGCAACAAGCTTAGCCCGCTGGTGGTTCACACCACGGACACCACGACATTCGAAATCAACGGCCAGCCTTTTGCCGGCGCTGCCGGGTTGGCTCAGCTTGCAACCCTGCCGGCCGGCACCATCACGGCCGCGCTCGGCAATTTGCAGACCAGCGATCAAACTTTTACGGCAACATCGGTCCTGGCCGGTAGCAGCGCCGAGGGCGGCGGATTCGACCATATCGTCGGCAATGTCATTGCGCGCACCGGCAACACGTTGACGATTCACGGCGCGCGAATGGACGGCCGCGGCGGCGGCGATGACGACGACTTCATCGCCGGCAACTCCACAGTAAATATTGCGGCCGCAACGCTCGTGACGGCCGCACAGCAGTCCTCGGCGACGCCAGCCCATACTATCTCGGAAATCTCGGTGGGGTCCCTGATCGACGTATTCGGTACGGCGAGCAAGGACAGTTCGGGCAAGGTGACGTTGGATGCAACCTTCGGCAGGGTTAGGCTGGACTTCACGCAGGTGCAGGGCGCCCTGAACGGCAGCGGCAGCGGCAATATCACACTCGCGCTGAAAACGATCGATCGCCAGCCGGTGTCGCTGTTCAACTTTGCCGGAACCGGTTCCGCCGGCGGCGTGAACACCGATCCCACCAAGTACGTGGTGGCCACCGGCGCACTTGACGTGAGTCAGTTCTCCATGGGTACGGCGCTACTGGGCATCGGCTTCGTCAGCCCGTTTGGTACGACCCCGCCGGACTTCAGGGCCGTTACCGTGGCCAGCGTCGTGATGGGTGGAGGCAATAACGGCAACAATTGCAACAGCGACGGTGACAACAACAATTGCATGTGCAATGCCAACAGCGGCGGCAGCGGCAGCAACAACTGCATGTGCAATGGAGACGGCGGCGACGGCAACAACAATTGCATGTGCAACGGAGACGGCGGCGACGGCAATAACAACTGCATGTGCAACGGCAACAGCGGCGGCAGCGGCAACAATAATTGCGTCAACAGCGCGGCAACGGCCGAATTGGATATCGATTGGAGCAATCCTGGGACCACGAAGCCGTTCAAGTCTCTCACCGCGACGGGCTTGGATCTCGACGTGACCAACTCCAGCATTGGCGGCGATCACGAAATAGAAATGCCTTCGCAGACAATCGACATCAAGTCGCTCGGCGCTGACGTGTCGATCGCAGGCGCCGGTTCCGGTATGACTCTGTTCGCCATCAATCGGGGGAACGGCCGGGAAACCGACAGTTTTGGTTCGTTTGCTGATTTTGAAGCGGCGCTCTCGGCCGATCTGAACGGCACCACGACGGCGCAGCGCCTGACCGCGGAAGGTGTTTACAATACCGCCGGCAACACTTTCACCGCGCAGCGCATCACGATCTTGCTGAGCAACTGAGACTGGACGCCGGCAGGGAGTCGCGCTTGGCGGCTCCCTGCGGTGGGCATCTTACCGGCCGGCCGCGACGCTGAATCGCGTCACGAGGCGCTCGCCGGCCTCGAGGTTTTCGGGGACGAGCGGCGTGCCGTTCAGCGAACGAACCACGACGCCTGAGTCCATGTTCAGCACCACTTGATATCGTCCCGGCGACAAGATTGATTCGGGCGTCACGAGCAGCGCGCGCGCATTGTGGGCCGGAATCGATACGCGCGCCGGAATTGCGAGCGCGCCGCTCTGTGCATCGGCCCCTTCATCGATTCGCTCCAAGCGCACAGCCCCTGGAATCAAACTGCTGGTATCCAACTCTTGCGTAAACCCCACGATGATTCGTGGAGGCGGAGCCTGCAGCGTGTCGCCCGGATTGGGCTTGACGGCGTCAACCCTGAATTCGCTGTGCGCGGCCATGGGCGAGCTGCCAGGCAGCGCGCCATCCATAATCCATTGGACGACGAAAGGGATGTCGCTCGCCGGGGCGCCGTCACCATCCTTCTGCATGTGGATTACCAGGAAGCTGTCGGTGGGATCACCGGGTTTGACACGGTCAAGCGTCGGCTCCTCGGTGCTTGGCACATTGACCAGATCATTGTAGCTATGCGCGGCATCGAGACTGAGATTCGCGGGCGGATTGGCGCCGCTGTGACAACCCGCGCATATCGGAGTAAAGATGTTGGCCTGAATTGAATCAAAATCGGCGGTCAGCATCATCGATGGGGGGCTGGTCATCGAGTCCATGTTCATGCCGCTGGTGCCGCCGGAGCAGCCGGTCACGGCGAGGAGCAATGCGCCGCCCGAGGAGCGAAGACGCCGCGCCGCAGGATACTTCGTGAACATGGAATCGCCTCCCGCAATCCGCACGGCGGACGCGCCGCGAGACTTGAACGTCCCGAGGGTAAGTGTCGCTTGGCTCGGCGAAGGATACGGAATCCAAGAACTAATGTCGGAGCACGCCGCTTCGCCGATCCTTGGTATTCTGAAGCCCGGCACAGGCGATGACGTGAAAGGGGAAACCAGATGAGCAACCCACTTTTTGATCTTTCCGGCCAGGTCGCGCTAATCACCGGGTCTTCGCGCGGTATCGGCAAATCGATTGCCGAAGAGATGTCCGCGGCCGGCGCCAAGGTCATCATTTCATCGCGCAAGCTGGAAGCCTGCGACCTGGTTCGCGATGCCATCCGGGCGCGTGGCGGCGAGGCCATATCTTTGGCTTGCAATATCGGCCGCAAAGAAGAAGTCGAAGCATTGGCCAAAGCCGCGTTGGAGCAACTCGGCCGGATCGATATCCTGGTGTGCAACGCCGCGGTGAATCCGTTTTACGGTTCGCTGACCAAGCTGGACGATGATGCCTGGGACAAAATCATGATCAGCAACGTGAAAAGCAGCTGGTGGCTGGTCAAGCTCGTGGCACCGCATATGGTCGAGCGCGGTTCGGGCAACATTATGCTGATCTCCAGCATCGGCGCATTCAGGGCCACCTCCGTGCTGGGTGCCTACGGTATTTCGAAGGCCGCAGAGGCGCAGCTGGCGCGAAACCTCGCGCTGGAACTGGGTCCTAAGGGCATCCGCGTCAATGCCATTGCTCCAGGGCTCGTCAAAACGGACTTCGCCAAAGCGCTGTGGTCAAATCCGGCCATTCTGAGGAATGTGGAAGAGCGCGCACCGCTGCGGCGAATCGGCCAGCCGGTCGACATCGCGGGTGTCGCGGTGTTTCTCGCTTCGCAAGCCGCCAGCTTCGTCACGGGTCAGCTCATCGTCGCGGATGGCGGCTCCACGCTGGGTGAGTGATCGGCGATCGTGAATCCGAAGGAGGTAATTCCCCCTCAATCCGACGGCGTTTCCTGGACGATGCGGCCATTCAGCGGCTGCGGCGGCCGCACATCGTGCGGATAGAGCTTGGCAAACGCTGCGATCTGCTTGGGTGAGAGGGTTATCGGCGTCTTCAGCACGAACCATTTCACACCCTCATTGCAGGGCGGCGCCGTCTGCGATCCCAGGTAGGTGTAGTAGCCCAATTCGCGCGGCAGCATCTGCGCGGGATTGATTTGCAGTCCGGCCGCGGCCAGATCGCCCTCGCGTTTCGGCATGTGCGCCCAAAGCTTGCCGATGGCCGCATTTGCCGTACCGGCCTTCATCAGCACCGCCACGCCTGCCACCTTGCGGTCGCCGGATTGATGCATCAAGTGAAGCACCATGTCGAACTGCTTGCCGTGGATGTACTCCTCGCTGGGGCGATGAAAATGGAACTGCGTCAGTTGGTAGCGCGTATCGCCGACGATCAGAAAATCCCCGCTCCCCGGCGACTCGTAATTCACCCGGATGGTCGCGCCGTTGTTGGTGACGTAGGGGATTGGGCTGCTTTTGTAGTCGAATCGCAAGGCCGGCAGATCCGCCTTTTGCGCCTCTCGAATGTCGATGGGCGACTGCGCCTTTCCCTTGCACGCCGCGTACTGGGGATCCAAGTCCGCCCAATGATCGCTGCCCCTGTCGCCTTCGTAAGTCCAGGGTGTTCGCCACGGCGATACATACTTGTGTTCCGCTTGGATGTCCTGTGCCCCGACCGCTGCCGGCAGCCATCCAGCCAGGGC
>Ga0210389_10000749_pt1 | contig 27782 bp, 25 predicted proteins | sample IncBWH28OmetaG_FD_160127 | JGI IMG/M metagenome (GOLD analysis project Ga0210389, IMG submission 160127) | Forest soil microbial communities from Barre Woods Harvard Forest LTER site, Petersham, Massachusetts, United States - Inc-BW-H-28-O ... | reverse complement strand
AACGGCGCCGCCGGATTTTTCGATCGATGCGGCGGCAAAAGCGTTGAAGAAAAGATCATCGCCCGCAACCCACCCCTGCACCTCCGGCAGCGAGGCAAGAGGCGCGCCGCCGCCCCAAAACCACAGCCCGTTGACTACGGGCAGACCCATCGCCTTGCGAGCGCCATTCGCCTCATGCTCAAACAACCACATTTCGGTCTCGCTGATCAATTGCCGCAGCCTCGAGGAGTCCGCGCCGGCCGGCAGGAATTCTTCGATGTGCATTCCCAGCACCTGCTCCGGATCGCACGTGCTGACTTGCAGCGCGCGATCGAACGCACAGAAAAGCTGCGCCGATCGGGTCGCCGTCATGCGAATTCCCGATCCCTGCCAGACACGGTTGAAATCCGCCGCGAGCGAATCGGCGCCGGCCGCCGTCAGCGATAGCATACCGTCCACCGGCAATCGTACGCTGGTCATTTCAGCCACATAGTGAACGGGGGTTGCCGCACAAACCCAGGCTGCATCCACGGCTCCGCGATCAGCGCACAGCGCCGCCGCCGCGACAGCCGGCAGGCAGGCGGCCTGCGGCGCGATGACGCGGAACGCATCGGCGCGCCAGTTGGCTACGGACACGCAATCGTCCGCGCGCGCAAGCAACCGCTCGAGCAGCGCACTGCGGCTGCGCGAGGCGGGCCGCGCAAGAAAACGAAAATATTGGTCAGGCACAGACGCTCCGGCAGCAATTTGAGTATCTTAAGCGCATGCGATTTACTGAAGATTCAACGTCGGGCATCAATGTCATTCGCGCCTACGGAAATGGCGAGCTGCGCGTGAACGAGCAGGTCTATCGTGGGGGCGTCATCCTGAGTGCGGCAACGGCGGTCGCGGATGCAAACGTGCAGAATCTCGACGATCTGCTCGCCCTGGGACTGTCGCGCGCGCTCGCTTTGCAGCCGGAATTGGTGCTTTTGGGCACGGGTGCGCGCCAGATCTTTCCCGCCCCATCCTTCGGCGCTCAGTTTCTACGCGCCGGCATCGGGTTTGAAGTCATGGATACGAGCGCCGCCTGCCGTACGTTCAACGTTTTGGTTGGCGAACAACGACGCGTGGCGGCGATATTGCTGCTCTAGAGGGATAAAAAAAATAGCAGGGCGATAAGCGAAATACACAACCAAACTATTATCGAGAAATATTCTTCTTCTAATTGATCTTGTTGTTGTTTTTCGATTAACCGTGTAAGCCTAGCGCCCCGCAATGGATCTTCCCGACGGGTCGCAGTAAAACATACGGAACTATCTGTCGCAAGTCCCCGACAACTTTACCTAAATATCATATCTATATATTTTTCATATGGTTATGCATACTATCCAGACATTACTTCATATCTGGAAGAAACCGCAGCGGATCGATTGGTTTGCCATCGCGGCGAATTTCGAAATACAACACAGGCTTTTGCGGCGCTCCCTCGCCCATGTGTCCAATCACTTCGCCGAGCGCGACCTGTTGGCCGTCATGCACGAGCGAGTCGCGGTTGTGCGCATAGGCCGACAGCAAGTTCTCGCCATGCTTGATGATGATGAGATTGCCGTAGCCGCGAATGCCGCTGCCGTTGTACACGACCCGCCCGGCGGCAGCGGCGCGGATGTCCTGACCGATGTGTCCGGACAGAAGAACGCCGCCGCCGGACACCGGCCGCGGCGTCCCGCTTCGATCGGTCGGCCAGGCCCATCCGGGCGCCGCGGGCGCCGTCGGCGCCGGCAGGGATCGGACGGGCGGCTTCGACGCGGGCGGACGCGGCGCCGTTGCGACAGGTGCGCGCGGCACCGATGGCGCCGCGGGACTTCCCGGCGTCAAGATGAGCGACTGACCGACCGTGATGCGAAAATCGGGGCCGATATTGTTCCAGCGCGCCAGGTCGCGAAAATCGAGCCCATAGCGCCAGGCGATGCTGTAGAGCGTGTCCTGCGGGCGCACCACATACACCGCTCGTTCGCGCTCGGCTGTATCGGCGCAGCCGTGCAGCAGACAACAGAGACCCAGAGCGCAAATCAGTCGCGAATGGCGCAATGTCGGGGCAGTCCGTAAGGAGCCTGTCAGTATTCCGCGTGAGCCTACCGCTGCAAACCTGAGACCAAGGGAACAAAGCTCACGGCGCCGAGCGATATGCGGTCAATCCGGGTCTCGCCTTTGGTGTAGCGGAACAGCTCCTGCCTGCCTTCAGCACCCACCGGCGCGATCAGGCAACCGCCGAGCTTGAGCTGGTCAAAGAGCGCTTGCGGCACCGTGTGCGGCGCCGCCGTCAACAGGATGCCGTCAAAGGGCGCGCGCGCGGGCCAGCCGACGTTGCCGTCGTCGTGGCGAAAATTGACATTGCGAATTCGCAGCTCTCTGAGCGTGCGCCGCGCCCGCCCGAGCAAGGGCGCGATTCTTTCGATGGTGTATATCTCCGCCACCAACGGCGCGAGCACGGCGGTCTGGTAGCCGCATCCGGTGCCGATTTCCAGCACCTTCGCCGCCGCACCGGCCGCCAGCAATGACTCCGTCATCTTCGCCACCACGAAGGGTTGTGAAATGGTCTGGCCGAAGCCGATCGGCAGCGCGGTGTCCTCGTAGGCACGGCTCGCCAACGCCTCATCCATGAACAGGTGGCGCGGCACGCTGCGGATCCGATCCAGCACGCGTTGATCGGCAATGCCCTGCTCCTGCAGGCGCTGTACCAGGCGCTCGCGGGTGCGCGCCGAGGTCATGCCGATGCCGCTAAGACGAGGGCCTTCCATAAAATTACTCAATCTCGAGCCAGCGCTTGAGATCGTTGAGCGCCGCATGGCGCGTCAGGTCGATTTGCAAGGGTGTAATCGAAGCGTACCCTTCGGCCACCGCATGAAAGTCGGTTCCCGGTCCGGCATCTTGACCGGCGCCGGCATTGCCCACCCAATACACCTCCCTTCCCCTCGGATCTTTCGCCCTGACGATGGGCTTCGCGCGGTGACGGTTCCCCAGCCGGGTCACCTTGATGCCCCGCAATTGTCCGTCAGGCAGGTCCGGAACATTGACGTTGAGAATGACCGGCCCCTCCTCCGAACCCTGCAATGGATGCCGCGCGACGCGCTCGAGCAGTTGCGCCGCCACGCGCGCGGCGCTTGCGAAATTGCGCGGACTGTCGGGCGTGAGGCACAGTGAAACGGCGACGGCCGGCAGACCCAGAAACCGCCCTTCGACGGCAGCGGCCACCGTACCCGAGTACAGCGTGTCATCGCCAAGATTTGCACCGTCATTGATGCCTGTCACCACGATGTCGTGCTCGAAATCGAACAACCCCGAAATCGCCAGGTGCACGCAGTCGGTCGGCGTGCCGTTGACGTAGTAGGCATTGGCATCGTAGCGCACGGCGCGCACGGGCACATCAAGAGTCAACGAATTGCTGGCGCCGCTGCGATTTCGGTCAGGAGCCACAATGGTCACGGCGCCGAGCGGCTTGATCGCTTCCCCGAGCGCCGCCAGGCCCTCGGCACGGTAGCCGTCGTCATTGGAAAGAAGGATCTTCACTACTTAACAGTCTGCGCCGCACTGGCGGGTGTCGCCGTGCGGACTATACTGGATCCATGGGCAAAAAGCGCATTCCAGATCCGGGCGCCGAGACGGACGATTTCACGGATGCCGCCGCGTTTCGCACGGCGATGCGCGACGTCACGCCGCTGATCCATCGTCCTTCACGCGCGGTGCCGGCCGGCATTCGGCGCGCGCGAGTGCGCAAGGCGGCGCCCGACGTTGCCGAAGATCTCGACGAGCTCATGCCGCTGATTTCGGCGGCCGCGGACGATGAAAGCGCCGCTGCCTCCCTGTCCTTCCGGCGCGGCGGCGTGCGCGATCAGGTGATGCGCCGATTGCGGCGCGGCCTGTATCCGACCGAGGATGAGCTCGATCTGCACGGCCTGAACCAGACCGAGGCACGCGATCAACTGGCGCAGTTCATCGTCCGCAGCCGCGACGCCGGGCGCCGCTGCGTGAGAATTGTGCACGGCAAAGGCTATCGCTCGGGAGCACGCGGGCCGGTCCTCAAGGCGGCGGTCAATCTCTGGCTGCGCCGGCATATGGACGTCATGGCATTCACCTCCGCCAGGACGATCGACGGCGGCACCGGCGCGCTCTACGTATTGCTTCGCGCCTGAGGTTCCGAAGCAGCGCGGCATTTCCGCATGCTGCTCTGCATCGCCCGGAACTTCAGGCGGAAAAATGCATCGCATGCATTATTGATGTTCACGAGGTGCGTATGAACATTCGTTTGATACCTGCCGTCGTCTGCCTCGGTGCCGCACTCACCGCCTGCAACACCGCGGAGAGCGACTGGAGACAGGCGACCGCTGCCAACACGATGAGTGCCTATCAGGCATTTCTGCAAAAGCATGCGGACAGCAGGCACGCCGAGAACGCCCGGGGCCGGATTCTCGCGCTGCAGGATGACCAGGCTTGGAACGCTGCGCGGGCGGCCAACAGCGTCGCCGGCTATCAAGACTACTTGAAGGCGGAGAGCGGCGGCCTCCACGTCGGCGAGGCAAAATATCAAATCACGGCGCTGCAGCGCGCCGATGCGTGGAAAGCGATTCAAAGCGACGCGTCCGGCGCATCCCTACAGGCCTTCCTGTTGAAGTATCCGCAAGGACTGGAATCCAATGAGGCCCGGGCGCGGCTCAAGGAGCTGGACTATCGCGTCCAGCTCGCAGATTCACGCAACGCGGCGGCAGCCGAGCACAAGCGCGCGCAGCTCGAGAGCAAGTTCGGCAACCTGCTGCACGGCCTCGTCGTCGTTCCCCCGAACGCCCCCGGCACGATGTATCGCATCACGTCCGGACCCATGAGCCAGGCTACGGCCAATTCAACCTGCGCGACGCTCGAACGGGAGCATCAGAGTTGCAAATTGGTTCCCGGCACGGATTCCGAAACGCCGCAGGCGTCCTTGAGCCCGACGTGAGGATCTGCGAGCTTGTCGAGGTTGGGGCGGACGCGCTCGGGAATGAGGCGCCGCGCGGCCATATAGTCCTTTGAATGATTGATGGCCTCAACGGCCAGCAATTCGCCGCCCCTCAGGTAGCAGACGCTGAAGCTGCGGGTCGCCGGATCGCCGCGCGTCAATTGTTGGTCGTGCCCTTGCGATAATCCGACGATCAGCAGCTTGTTGTCGTACTGGTCCGACCAGAACCAAGGGACGCGATCGTGCACGGCCGGCCGGTCGAGAATATTGAGAGCGGCCACCTTGCTCTGCTCGAAGGCGTTGTCGACCGATTCGAGCCGCACTCTGCATTGGTAGCGCGGCGAGAAATAACTGGTGCAATCGCCGGCGGCGAAAATTGCCGGATCGCTGGTGCGGCAGGTCTCGTCGACGACGATGCCGTTTTCACATGCCAAACCGGCGTCGAGGGCCAATTGCGTGTCGGCAATCACGCCCACGCCCACAACCAGCAATTCCGCCGGGTACACGCTGCCATCCGCGCAAACCACTCTCTCGACGCGGCCGTTGCCCTCAAATCGCACCACGCGCGTGTTGCAATTGATCTTGACGCCCTGGGTGCGATGCTCGTGCGCGAAATATTCGGACACATTCGAGGCCACGACGCGATTCATCACGCGGTCAGCCATTTCCAGAACCGCCACCGCGCACCCCATGCTGCGCGCGGTTGCCGCGATTTCGAGGCCGATGTAGCCGCCGCCCACGATGACCACGCGCGCTCCCGGGTTGAGGCCCTTCTGAATTGCCGCCGCATCATTGACATTGCGCAAATAATGGGCGCCGGGCAGATCCGATCCGGGACAGCCGAGCCGGCGCGGCAGCGCGCCGAGACACAGCAACAGACGGTCATAGTGGATTTCCTCGCCGCTCGACAACGCAACCCGACGCGCGCCGGGATCGATGCGCACGGCACGTACCCCGAGTTTGAGCTCGACGGCGTGTTCATCATAAAAGGCGCGGTGCCGGAACAGCAGCCGGTCGGCCGCCATCTCGCCGGCCAAGAACTTCTTTGACAACGGCGGCCGCTGGTACGGCAGCATGTCCTCATCGCTGATCAGGACGAGACGCCCCGTGAATCCTTCCCGCCGCAGGGTGTCGACTGCCTGGGCGCCCGCTTGTCCGCCGCCGACGATGAGCACTGTGGAAATCATGGCGGCTCATGTTACCGGATAAACGCCGCAACGCGCCCTGGCCAGGGCCTAGCCGCGGCGGTTGCTACCCGGGTATACTAAATCCGCATGTATTTGCATTGATATGTGAATATCAAATACCTGATATCGGATCGGCACGTGGATCTCAAACAGCTCGAATATTTCCGCCATGTCGCCGAGCTCGGCAGCTTCACCAATGCCGCCGCTTTCCTGTCGGTTGGCCAGCCGACCTTGAGCCGCCAGATCGCGGACCTCGAAACGGAGTTCGGTCAGGATTTGTTCGATCGCAACGGGCGGGGCGTGGTGCTCACGCAGGCCGGTTCCCAGCTGCTCGAGCACACCCGCGGCATTCTCATGCAGGTCGGGCGCGCTCGCGAAGAGCTGGAAACCACCCGCAGCGGCGATGCCGGCCACATCACCCTTGGGCTGCCCTCCAGTCTCGGCAACATCGTCACGGTTCCGCTGGTCAAGGCATTTGCCAGATCGTTGCCGAAATCCCGGCTTGCCTTCTCGGAGGGCCTGTCGGCTTACATTCTCGAGCGCCTGAGCGTCGGACGCATCGATTGTGCCCTGGCATACAACGCCACGGCTTCCGAGGACTTCGATGTGACACCGCTGCTCGAAGACCAGTTGTTTCTGGTGGCGTCCGCATCCCGCACCAAGAAGCAGCCGCCATTCATATCCCTGAGCGAGCTTGCCGATTATCCGCTCGTGATTCCGGGGCGCCCGCATGCCAACCGCATGACGGTGGAACACGCGCTGTCGAACATCGGCAAGAAAATTCAGATCGCGCATGAAGTCGAATGCATTGCGGCAATCGTCGATTTGGTGCGCCTGGGCCATGGCTTCGGGGTGCTTTCCTTGAATGCGATCAAATCCTCGCCCTGGGCCGCGCACGTATTGATCAAACCCATATTGAACCCAACGCTGATGTTTCCGCTGTCGATCGTGAGCTCAACGCGGCGGCCGAAGAGCCCCTTCATGCGCAAGGCGATCGCTTTGATCGGCAAAGTGGTACGCGAGGAAATCGGCCACACCATCGCCAAAATGCCGCGGGCCGCCCGCGATCGGCAGGCTGCAAACCGACGGGCGCGATAACTTGAATCCGAAGAACTTCGACAACGTGAACTTGAATCTGCTGGTGATCTTCGCCGTGCTGATGCGCGAGCGGTCGGTCACCCGCGCCTCCAAGATACTGATGATTTCCCAGCCCGCCGTGAGCCACGCGCTCAAGCAGCTGCGCACGCTGTTTGCCGATCCGCTATTTACCCGCAGCAGCACCGGCGTCAATCCGACCAAGCACGCGCAAGTCGTTCACAAGGACCTGCTGGTCTCGCTCGAGGCCATCGAGGCGATATTGAACAAGCGCAACGAGGAACAGGGCTCAGCCAGACAGCAGCACTGAGGCCATCGCTGCCACACCTTCCTTTCGTCCGATAAAACCCAATCGTTCGGTCGTCGTGGCCTTGATGTTGACCAGCGCCGCCGCCACATTCAGGTCGGCCGCCAGATTGGCCGCCATCTCACTGCGATGCGCGCCGATTCGCGGAGCCTCCGCGAGCACCGTGATGTCCGCATTGATCAACTGCAAGCCTGCCGCCTTCATGCGCTCCGCCACGGCGCGCAGAAACACGCGGCTGTCGGCGCCGCGGTAGCGCGGGTCGCTGTCCGGGAAATGCTGGCCGATGTCGCCATCGCCCATGGCGCCCAGCAGCGCGTCGCACAGCGCGTGAATGACGACGTCCCCGTCCGAGTGCGCAATGATGCCCTGCGCATGGGCGATGCGCACGCCGCCCAGCACGACGTGGTCGCCTTCACCGAAGGCATGCACATCCACTCCTTGTCCGATTCGCATTTGACTGCCCTCTCCCATCGTGAGTATGCCGGCTGCCACGCTCAGGTCCTCGGCTCGAGTCACTTTGATATTGAATGGCGACCCGGGCACCAGCACCGCGCGAACACCGATGCGTTCCATGGCCTGTGCTTCGTCCGTCACTTGAACCCCGGCCCGTGCCGCGTCCTCCAGGGCACGGCGCAGCTGCGCGTAGGCAAATACCTGCGGGGTCAGCGCACGCCAGAGGCCGGAACGATCAACCGTCTCGAGGCCGCTCGCAAGCTCGCGCTTGACGGTGTCGACAATGGGCGCCGCCAGCACCGCGCCGGTCCCATCGCCCGCGGCCAATTGCGGATTTCTTTCGAGCGCATCGGCCAGGGCGCAGACGTCGCCGCCGCTCAAGCAGGGGCGAGCCGCATCGTGCACCAAAATCCAGTCGCCCGCCTCCGCGACGGACGCCAGAAAATCCAAGCCATTTCTCACTGAATCCTGGCGCTGTGCGCCGCCCGTTGCGGTCAGGAGCTTGGGCGAATTGATCCGCTTCGCGACGTCGGGCCAGTGGGTGTCGCCGTTTGCCAGCACGACCACGATGCCGTGTATCCGTGACTCGGCGAGCAGTGCGCGCAGCGACCACTCGAGCACGCTGCGTCCCAGCAGCGGGGCGTACTGTTTTGGAGTGCTGCGCGCAGCCGCGGCGGCGAAGCGTTCGCCTTTGCCTGCCGCGGGAACGATGGCCCAGAGGCGACGCGCGGCCCCCACGCTCATTGCGCGCGGGCGGTGGCGGGAGCAGCAGGCGCCGCGGGAGCCGGTGTATTGGCTCTCACGACTTGGTAGAAGGTTTCGCTTGCGGCGACCATTCCGAGTTCACTGCGGGCGCGCTCTTCGAGCGCCGTCAGGCCGGTCTTGAGGTTCGCCACTTCGGCGCTCAATTGCCGGTTGCGCTCGGTCTGCTCGAGATTCGCCGCGTGCTGCGCCTCAACCGAAGCCTCGAGTCCCGAAACTTCGCGCAATCCTCGATCGGAGAACCAGAGTCGACCTTGGAGCAAGATCAGTGCGAGGGCCAGTATGGCCGTGAAAATCCTCATGGGGACAGGAGCTTAGCATGAACTCTTAAGAAATTGGAACCGATAACGCGCGCTTGCCCGCGTAAGTTGCCTTTGATCCCAGCTCGCCTTCGATACGCAGCAGCTGATTATATTTGGCGGTTCGATCAGAGCGCGACATGGAGCCGGTTTTGATTTGCGTAGCAGTGGTCGCCGCGGCGATGTCGGCGATGGTGGCATCCTCGGTTTCCCCGGAGCGATGGGATATGACCGCGGCGTACTTCGCCTTGAACGCCATGTCGATGGCGGCCAAGGTTTCCGTCAAGGTACCGATCTGGTTGGGCTTGATGAGGATGGCGTTGGCGATCTTCTTGGCAATGCCCTCGGCAAATATCTTGGTATTGGTGACGAACACATCATCGCCCACCAACTGCACCTTCGTCCCCAATTTGCGGGTGAGTATCGCCCAGCCTTCCCAATCGCCCTCGCTCATGCCGTCTTCGATGCTGACGATCGGATACTTTGCGGCCAAGCCTGCCAGATAATCGGCGAACTCGGATGAATTGAACTTGCGTCCTTCGCTCGCCAGCTCGTAGACGCCGTTCTTGAAAAATTCCGTGCTGGCCACGTCGAGTCCCAGGTAAATGTCCCTGCCCGCGCGGTAACCGGCCTTATCGATGGCTTCCAAGATCGTGGTGATCGCTGCCTCGTTGGACGGCAGGTCCGGCGCGAAGCCGCCCTCATCCCCAACCGCGGTATTCAAACCCTTGGCGTGCAAAACCTTCTTCAGCGTATGAAAGACCTCGGCGCCGTAGCGAATCGCCTCGGACAGGGACGGCGCGCCGACCGGAAGGATCATGAATTCCTGTATGTCGACGCTGTTGTCGGCATGCGCGCCGCCATTGATGATGTTCATCATCGGCACGGGAAGCGTCAAATCGCCGCCGCCGGCCAGATGCCGGTACAGCGGCAATCCTTGCTCGGTCGCGGCCGCGTGAGCCGCGGCCAGGGATACCGCCAAAATCGCATTGGCGCCGAGATTGGATTTGGCGTCCGTGCCGTCCAATTGGATCATCTTCGCATCGAGAGCCGCTTGATCCGACGCATTCGCGCCCATGACGGCGGCGCGCAGCGGCCCGTTGACGGCGCCCACGGCCTTGAGCACACCCTTGCCGCCAAAGCGCGTCATATCCCCGTCGCGCAGTTCAACCGCCTCACGCGAACCGGTCGAGGCGCCCGAGGGAACCGCGGCCCGGCCGACGGTGCCGGAGTCCAGCACGACGTCCGCTTCCACCGTAGGATTACCGCGCGAATCGATGATTTGACGGCCACGAACATCGGCAATCCGACTCATAACAATGATTCCTCAAAGGGTTGTCTCTTAACCGCCCGGTCCAACTCCGCCAGCGTGCCGAGCAGCGATTGCATGCGATCCAGGGGCCATGCGTTCGGGCCATCCGACAAGGCCTTGGCGGGATCGGGATGCGTTTCCATGAAAATTCCCGCGACGCCGGCGGCAACCGCGGATCGCGCCAGCACCGGCACAAATTCCCGCTGCCCGCCGGAGGCGTCGCCCCGGCCTCCGGGCAGCTGCACCGAGTGCGTTGCGTCGAACACCACCGGGCATCCCGTGCCGCGCATCACCGCGAGGGAGCGCATGTCCGATACCAGATTGTTGTAGCCAAAGGAGAAACCACGCTCGCACACCATGATGCGCGTATTGCCGGTCGATCGCGCCTTGTCGACCACGTTCTGCATTTCCCAGGGCGATAGGAACTGGCCTTTCTTGATGTTCACCGGCTTGCCCTGCGAGCAGGCGGCCACGATGAAATTCGTTTGGCGGCAGAGGAAAGCCGGCGTCTGCAGAACATCGACGACTGCGGCAACCTCGTCCAACGGCGTGTCTTCGTGCACGTCGGTCAGCACGGGTACGCCGATCTGATCGCGCACCCGCGCCAGGACCCTCAAGCCGCCTTCCAAGCCAGGGCCGCGGAAACTCGAGCGCGAGGATCGATTCGCCTTGTCGAAGGAGGCTTTGAAGATGAAGGGAATCTTCAGGGCGGCGGTCATCTCCTTGAGGCGGCCGGCGACATCCATCACCAACCCTTCGCTCTCGATGACGCAAGGTCCGGCAATCAAGAAAAACGGGCGATCCTGCCCGACCTCGAAGGACGTCAGCTGCATGCGCTCAAGCGCTCATGCGGTGGCGCGGCCCGGCTGCAAGGAGGCTCGGTATTCGCGTGCCGCTCGGACAAAGCCCGTGAACAGCGGATGGCCGTCGCGGGGCGTAGAGGTGAACTCGGGATGGAATTGGCTGGCGACGAACCAGGGATGGCCGGGCAGCTCGATGAATTCGACCAATCCATCCGCCGAGAAGCCCGAGAAGCGCAATCCCGCCGCGGCCAGCTCGTCCAGATAGTGATTGTTGAATTCATAGCGGTGGCGATGGCGCTCGAAGATCGATTCCTTGCCGTACAACAGCCTCGCCAAAGAACCGGGAATGAGCTTCGCTTCCTGGGCGCCCAGCCTCATGCTGCCCCCCAGGTCCGACTTCTCGTCGCGCACCTGCTGGCCTCGCTCCAGATCCTGCCATTCGGTGATCAGGGCGATCACCGGATGATTGGTGGCGCGATCGAACTCGGTGCTGTTCGCCCCTTTGAGCGCCAGCACATTGCGTGCGTACTCGATGATGGCGAGCTGCATGCCGAGGCATATGCCGAGATAGGGAATGCCGTTTTCGCGGGCATAGCGAATCGCTTTGATTTTTCCCTCGATGCCCCGGTCCCCGAATCCGCCCGGCACCAGGATGGCATCCATTTTTTGCAGCGCCGAAGCGCCCGAGCGCTCGATGTCCTGGGACTCGAAATAGTGGATGTTCACGCGCGTGCGCGTCTTGATGCCGCCGTGCATCAGCGACTCGTTCAAGGAAATATAGGAGTCGCGGATCTGGACGTATTTCCCCACCATGCCGATGTCCACGACCGCTTCGGGATTTTGCTTGGCGGCGACCACCGCGCGCCACTCGGAAAGATCCGTGGGCGGGACGTTCAAGCGCAGCTTGTCGACCACGATGTCATCCAGGTCCTGCTCGTGCAGCAACATCGGTATTTTGTAGATGTCGTCCGCGTCGACCGCCGAAATCACCGCGCGCTCTTCGACATTGGTGAACAGCGCAATTTTGCGGCGCTGCTCGTCGGGAAGGCTCTGCGAACAACGGCACAATAAAATATCCGGCTGAATGCCGATGCCGCGCAGTTCCTTGACGGAATGCTGCGTGGGCTTGGTTTTGATCTCTCCGGCGCCGCCCAGGATCGGAACGAGCGTCAAATGCATGTACAGCACCTTGTCGCGCCCAAGTTCCACTCCCATCTGGCGAATCGCCTCGAGAAACGGCAGCGATTCGATATCGCCGACCGTACCGCCGATCTCCACCATGCAGACGTCCGAATCCCCCGCGCCCATGCGAATTCGGTGCTTGATCTCATCCGTGATATGCGGAATGACTTGGACCGTCGCGCCTAAATAGTCGCCGCGCCGCTCTTTCGCGATCACGCGCTCGTAAATTCGGCCGGTCGTGAAATTGCTGTTGCGCCCGGTGGTGGTGCGCACAAACCGTTCATAGTGGCCGAGATCGAGATCGGTCTCGGTGCCGTCCGCGGTGACGAATACCTCGCCGTGCTGAAACGGGCTCATGGTGCCGGGATCGACATTGATGTAGGGATCCAGCTTGACCATGCTGATTTTGAGGCCCCGCGCTTCGAGAATGGCCCCCAAAGAAGCTGAAGCAATACCCTTGCCCAGCGAGGAGACCACGCCGCCGGTGACAAAAACGAATCGATTCATAGTGGGTCACCGCCGATTAAACGTTTGCGTCCGCCCAACCGAGGCGGATAGTCAAACGAAGCCAATGGGAACAATGGGAATTCGACGGGAGTTCAGATTAGCAGATCGGCGCGTGCCCGACAAATCCAATTACGTCACCGGGGGGGCATTGTTCCACGCCAACCCAAGCCCCGGCACGTCTGCGGCTGCGCACCAGTCCGCATTCAGCCACAAATCGGCAACGGCAATCAATTCACCATCCGCAAACACCAGCGGCAGGGCATCGCGCATCCACGGCAGCACGCCCAGCGACTGACACAGATGCTGCACGGTTTGCGTTTTGGCCAAGGGCGCGGGCCTCAAGGTTTCGCCGCCATCACGCCGTCGAACCATGAGAGCGGCCGGCATCCGCCGTGCGTCGATGCCGCCGCGCTGCGCCATCCAGCTCAGATTTCCGAGGCGCGGCCCCAACTCGAGCGGCGTTCCCAATGCGCCGACCCAAGACTTTGCATCCGACAGCCGCGGCGGGTCGGCATCGGTACAGAATAATCTTTGCCGATAGCGCCGCAGTGCGTTGCCGCCCCACACGATGGCGGGTTGGTGGTCGGCCTCGGCATCGAACACCTGTCGCAGCGCTTCTACCAGCCGTGCCGCGGGCGGCGCCTCCAGTCCGGCCTGGCTCAACCACAACCGGACAGCATTGATGCGCTTCAACGGCGACAGCGCTCTTAAGGCCGGGACAGACAGCGCATCGCCGTCGCGAAGGCGCGCTACGTCCGCGGCGGCCGCCATATCGAGAAGCTGCTGTGCATCCGCCATGTGACGCGCCGCGCGCGAAAGCGCGATTGCCGCCCCCGGCCAGCGCTTCGCGATCGCCGGCCAGACCACGGCGCGCAAATAAACCCGGTCAAATCGCAAATCCTCGTTCATCGGATCCATCGATCCAAACGAATGCAGGTGCGCGCCGAACTGCTGAAGCTCGCCGTGCGCCACATCGAGCAGCGGACGCACGTGCCAGCCTAAGCCGAACGGCCGGCAGATCGGCATGGCCGACATGCCCTTGACGCCCGCCCCGCGCAGCGCCTGCAGCAGCAGGGTCTCGGCTTGATCCTCGCGATGATGCGCCGTCAGCAGGCACTCGCGCGGCTGCATCTGCGCCTCGAGCGCCGCGTAGCGCGCATCGCGCGCCGCCGCTTCGATCGACAGGGCGGATTCGGATTCCACCTTGACGGCGACGATCCGCAAGGGAATGCGCAAGTGATCGCACAGCCGCCGGCAGCCTTCCCGGAACTCGACGGCCGCCGCCTGCAAACCGTGATCGATGTGCACCGCGCGCAGCGGCAGTGCGCGAAAGTCCTTGCCGAGCGCGGCGGCGGCGGCGAGCAGCGCGGCCGAATCGGGGCCGCCGCTCAAGGCGACCACCAGGCCGCTGGCCTCCATGGGTACGGAAGCCTCGAGCACCGCGTGCAGCGTTGCCGCGGAAAAGCTCATCCGGGAGCCCGTCCGAGCATTCCGCGCGAGCCCTTGATCAACCGTCGCGAAACGCGCCGAATCCGCGCAGGCGCGCCTGGCGCGCGTCGAGCAGCTGTGTGATCGGTTGATTGCGCAGTTCCGCCAGGTTTTTGACGATGCTCTGTTTCATCGTTTCCGCCATCAACTGCGGATCGCGATGCGCCCCGCCGTGAGGCTCCTTGAGTACTTCATCGACCAGCCCGAGCTTGTAAAGCCGTTCCGCCGTGCCCCCCATCGCCTCGGCGGCGATCTCTTTTTTTTCCGTGCTCTTCCACAGGATCGAGGCGCAGGCTTCCGGCGTAATGACCGAGTACACGCTGAATTGCAGCATGATCAAGTGATCGCACACGCCGATGGCGAGCGCGCCGCCCGATCCGCCCTCGCCGATGACGACGCTCAACACCGGCGCGGCCAGATGCGACATTTCGAACAGGTTGCGTGCAATGGCTTCACTTTGTCCGCGCTCCTCGGAGCCGATGCCCGGGTAGGCTCCCGGTGTGTCAATCAGGGTGACGACCGGAATGCGGAATCGCTCCGCCATCTTCATCAGGCGCAACGCCTTGCGATAGCCTTCCGGCTTGGGCATGCCGTAGTTGCGCCTGACCCGCTCCTTGGTGTCCCGCCCTTTCTGGTGACCGATCAGCATCACCGGCATGCCTTCGATCCGGGCCAGCCCGCCGACAATCGCCAGATCATCGCTGTACATGCGATCGCCGTGCAATTCGTGCCAGTCGCTGCAGATCATCGAGACATAGTCCAGCGTATAGGGACGCTGCGGATGCCGCGCCAGCTCAGTGATCTGCCAGGGCGTGAGATTGGCGAAGATGCTGGTGGTGAGCGCCCTGCTCTTCGATTGCAGCCGCTTGATCTCTTCGGTGATGTTGACGCTGGCATCGCTGCCGATAAATTTGAGCTCCTCGATCTTGGCCTCGAGTTCCGCGATCGGTTGTTCGAATTCCAGAAAATTCATCGCCATGAGCTCGTTTCCTCGCCGCGAACGTCGTTTCGCGGACCATACACTAAATACCACCCGTCGCGCCCGACAAGCGCCGATAGCCGGTCCAACAGCTCACGCGTCGGCCGCACCGACCAGGCATCGGAAAGATTGACCTTGCCGCTGTAATCCGGGCGGTTGATCGCCACGCTCACGCCGCAGGGCCCGCGCAGGTAGGGTTTCAGCATCTGTTCGAACCGCGTCATGCCCTGCGGACCGTCGAATTCCGCGGGCCAGCGCAACCACAGGCGACGCGCATAGCGTTCGCGTGCCCGGTCGATGTCCATCAAGGACTTGCCCTGCAACCGCCAGGCTTCGATGAAGTCATCGAATCGCAGCGTGCCGTCGATGATCAAAATCGCGTCTTTGACGATGATATCGCGATGTTGTTGGAAGACTTCCTCGTACAGGCTGACCTCGAGGCGGGCGCTGCGATCATCCAAGATCAAGGTTACGCGATTCGGCCGCCGCCGGATCTCCAGCACGAGACCCGCCACGGTCGTGGGCTTGCCGGCCGACCAATTGCGCGCCCCCTCCACGGCCGGCGGCGGTTTGGGGCCGCCGACATCCGCCAGCCGCGAGTTCACCAGGAATTTCAAATCCGGCTCGTAGGGCGTAATGGGATGACCGCTCAAGAACAAGCCTAAAGTTTCGCGCTCGCCGGCGAGACGCTCCGCCTCCGACCAGTCCGCCACGGCCGTGTTCTCGGCGGCGCTCAATCCGAACAGATCGACCTGGCCTACGCTGATGGCGCGCGAGTTCTGCTCGCCCAGGTGCATGGCACGCTCGAGCTCTGCGGTCAACGACGCGCGATTGGGCCCGATGAGATCCAAGCTGCCCGAGCGAATCAAAGCTTCCAAGACCCGCTTGTTCACCCTTGCCAGGTCGATGCGCCGGCACAGATCCGGCAGACTCTGGAAAGATCCGTTTCTCACCCGCTCCTCGATGATGGCCTCGACGGCCGACGCGCCCACACCCTTGATGGCTCCCATGCCGTAGCGGATGCTGTCGGGCCCGGCGACGCGAAACGCATAGACCGATGCATTGACGTCGGGCGGCAGCACTTTCAGGCCCATGTCGGTGCATTCATCGAACAGGGTCACCACTTTCTCGGTCTTGTCCATGTCCGAGGACAGCACCGCCGCCATGTATGCCGCCGGATAGTGCGCTTTGAGCCAGGCCGTTTGATAGGACAGCAAGGCGTAGGCCGCGGAATGGGACTTGTTGAATCCGTACCCGGCGAATTTCTCCATGAGATCGAAAATGTGCGTGGCCTGCGTCTCGCGCACGCCGCGCGCCACGGCGCCGCCGACGAAAACGGAGCGCTGCTTCGCCATCTCTTCAGGCTTCTTTTTACCCATGGCGCGGCGCAGGAGATCGGCGCCGCCGAGCGTGTAGCCGGCGAGAATCTGCGCAATCTGCATGACCTGCTCTTGGTAGAGGATCACGCCGTAGGTTGCCGCCAGAACCGGCTTCAAATCGGGGTGCAAATAATCGACGGTCGCGCCGGTGGTATCGTGCTTGCGCGCGATGAAATCCTCGACCATGCCGGACTGCAGCGGGCCGGGCCGAAACAACGCCACGAGCGCCACGATGTCGCCGAATCGGTCGGGCTGCAGCCGCCGAATCAGGTCTTTCATGCCGCGCGATTCGAGCTGGAAGACGGCAGTTGTCTTGGTGCTCTTGAGCAGCGCGTAAGTCGCGGCATCGTCCATCGGCAGCGCGCTCATGATCAAGGGCGCTTCGCCGGCCGCCGCTCGCTGCGCATTGATGTCGCGCACCACCCAATCGATGATGGTGAGGGTTCGCAGTCCCAGAAAATCAAATTTGACCAGGCCCGCCGCCTCGACGTCGTCCTTGTCGAACTGCGTGACCGGCGTGCTGCCGCCCTCTTCGCAGTAGAGCGGCGTGAAATCCGTCAGGATCGAGGGCGCAATCACCACCCCGCCGGCATGCGTGCCGGCGTTTCGCGCCAGGCCCTCGAGCGAGCGCGCGAGGTCGATCAGCTCGCGCACTTCGGTTTCCCCCTCGTACAAGCGCCTCAGTTCCTCTTCCTGTTCGAGCGCCTTGTCGAGCGTCATGCCGATTTCCAATGGAATCAGCTTGGCGATCTTGTCCACGTAGCCGTACGGATGGCCGAGGACGCGGCCGACGTCGCGCACCACGGCTTTGGCGGCCAAGGTGCCATAGGTGATGATTTGCGATACGCGGTCGCGGCCGTACTTGTTGGCCACATATTCAATGACCCGATCGCGTCCCTCCATGCAAAAGTCGATGTCGAAGTCCGGCATCGACACGCGCTCCGGATTCAGGAAGCGTTCGAACAAGAGGTCATGCTCAATGGGATCGAGATCCGTGATCCCCAGCGCATAGGCGACCAGCGATCCGGCACCCGAGCCGCGGCCGGGCCCCACGGGCACGCCATTCTCGCGCGCCCAACGGATGAAATCGGCGACGATCAAGAAGTAACCGGCAAATCCCATGGCGCAAATGACGCCCAGCTCGAGATCGAGGCGCGCCTCATAGGCCGCGTTCGCCGCGGAGCCGGGCGGCGCCATCGATGTGCCCGGCAAGCCCGTCGAGGCGGCGAGACGCGCCTGCAGGCCGCGCTGGGATTCCTCGCGAAGAAAGTCTTCCGTGCTCGAGCCGCTCGGCACCGGATAGGCCGGCAACATCGAGGCACCCAGGCGAATCTCGAGCGAACATCGTTTGGCGATCTCAATCGTATTGGCCAGAAGTTCGGGCGCGTCCTCAAACAGCTGAAGCATCTCGGCCGGCGATTTCAAGTATTGCTCTTCGGAGTAGCGGCGCGGCCGGCTGGCATCCCCGAGCTGGGCGCCGTCGTGAATGCAGACTCGCGCTTCGTGCGCTTCGAACTCCGCGCGCGTCAGGAAACGCACGTCATTCGTCGCGACCGCGCCGACGCCGCGCAGCTGGGCCAGTTCCATCGCGGCTTCCGAGCATGTCTGCTCTCCGGCGCGCCCGGTTCGTTGCACCTCGAGGTAGAATCGATCGCCGCAAAAGCTGAGCCAGCGCGCAAGACAGCGCTCAGCCTCGTCGTCGCGGCCTCGCGCAATCGCCTGACCTATGTCCCCCTCGAATCCTCCCGAGAGGACGATCAATCCCTGCAGCGCCTCGCGGCTCAACCAGCTCCGCTCCAGCATCGGCGGCCCGCGATGCTGGCCCTCGAGATACGAACGGGTCACAAGCTGGGTCAGGCGCCGATAGCCGGCGAGACTCTGACAGAGGAAAACGATGCGCGACGGCGGCGCACGCTCGATCGGTTCTCGAATCCACGCATCGACGCCGATCAGAGGCTTCACGCCGGCGGCTTGCGCTTCCTTGTAGAACTTGACCATGGCGAACAGGTTGCTCTGATCGGTGAGCGCGACCGCGGGCATCCCCGCCGCCGCAACCGCGGCCATCAAGTCCGGTACGCGCACGATCCCGTCGACCAACGAGTACTCGGTGTGCAATCGCAGGTGCACGAATCGGGTCAAGGTTCGCACCGCAGGGCAAGGCGTACGGGTTCGAAGGAGCGCCGGTGCAGGGGACAGGGCCCGTGTAGATTCAAGAGGCGCTGGTGATCCGGTGTCGCGTAGCCTTTGTGACTTGCGAAGCAATATGCAGGATATACGGTATCCATTTGATTCATATAGCTATCTCTTGCCGTTTTCGCCAGAATCGACGCGGCGCTGATGGCGGGTTCCGTAACATCGCCGTCGATGATGGCACGGGCCGTCAACACCTTGCCCAATCCGTCCAAATTGGGAAGCAGGTTGCCGTCCACCAGCACATGATCAGGCGTGAGCGTCATGGCGAGCAAGGCACGGCGCATCGCCAGAAACGTGGCTTGCAAAATATTCAGCGCGTCGATTTCAACATGGTCCGCCCAGCCGATCCCGAAACAGAGCGCTTCGCGCCGGATCTCGATGCTGAGCCGCGATCGTTCCTCGGGGCTCAACGATTTTGAATCGGCGACACCCTCGATCGGCCTGCGCGGCCGCAATATCACCGCGGCCGCAACCACGGGTCCCGCCAGAGGGCCGCGACCCGCCTCGTCGATGCCTGCAACCCGCCTCACGGCGACGCGGTTGCCGCCGGCAGGCGGGCGCTCAGCAGGTCAAGAATAGCTTGTGCCGCCCGGGTCCCCGCGCCACGGCGTAATTCGGCGTGGATGCGCGCGAACTCATTTTCCAATGCGGTACGGCGTTCGGTATCGTCAAGCCACATCAAGAGCTCTGCTCCGATTGACTCTGGGACTATTTGGTCCTGAAAATATTCGCCGACGACGCGCCGATCCGCAAGTAGATTTGGTTGCGCAAAAAACTTCGTTTTGACCAGATTGAGGCGGGTCAGCATCCAGGCCGTCAGTGCGCCCAGCCGGTACACAACCACCATGGGCCGTTTGCACAAGGCCGCCTCCAGGCTTGCCGTACCCGACGCCACCAGAACGACATTGGCGGCGCTCAAGGCCGTCGTGGCCTGCCCCTCGATCAATTGGACCTCGATGCCGGGCGCATCGCGCTTCAGCGCGCGGGAAAAGATCTGCCGCGTCGCAACGCTTGCCATCGGCGCAATGAATTTCAGATCCGGCCTCCGGCCATTGAGCCAGCGCACGGTCGCCGCAAAATCGGCGGCCAGCCGGGCGACTTCACCGCGCCGGCTTCCCGGCAACAGCGCGACCACGCCGGCGCGTTGGTCCAGCCCGAGCGTGCGCCGCGCCGCCTCGCGGTCGGCGATTTCCGGAATGGCATCCGCCAGAGGATGGCCGACGAACTCCGCGTGAATGCCGTGCTCATCGTAAAAGCGCTTTTCGAAGGGCAGCAAGCAGAGCACGAGATCCACCGATTCGCGAATGCCGCGCGCGCGGCCCTGGCGCCACGCCCACACTTGAGGGCTGACATACTGCACTGTCGGGATGCCCGCCGCATGCAGGCGGCGCGCCACCCGCAGATTCGTATCCGGCGCATCGATGCCGACAAAAACGTCCGGCCGTTCCGCCAGGAACATGCGTTTGATGCGCGCGAGGAGTTTGACGAGCCGGGGCAAATCGCGCAGCACGTCGAACAGCCCCATGACCGCCAGGGACTCGGCCGGCTCCCAGCTCTCGCATCCGGCGGCCTGCATTTTGGGTCCGGCCACGCCGAAAAATTTAACGTCCGGCGCGCGCCGGCGCAAGGCATGAATCAGGTCGGCACCCAACGTGTCGCCTGAGGCTTCACCGGCCAAAAGCCCCACTCGCAGTGGCTGAGACATCAGGAGCCCGCTAGCGAACGATGCTGCGTGAGCTGTGCTTGATGAATTCGACGAAGGGCACGATTTCCGGCTGCGTCGCCGCCGCCTTTTCGAGCTCCTCGATGGCCGCCTGCAGTTTGAGGCCGGACCGGTACAACAAACGATAGGCGCGGCGAATATTCAGGATTTGTTCGGCGCTGAAACCGCGGCGCTGCAATCCGATGGAATTGACGCTATGAGGCACCGCCGGGCGGCCGACGGCCATGATGTAGGGAGGAACGTCGCGGGTCACCGCGGCGTTGTGCGCCAGGAAACTGTACGCGCCGACCTTGGTGAATTGGTGAACCGCCGACAAGCCGCCCATCGTCACCCAGTCGCCCACCTCGACGTGGCCGCCGAGCGTTGCGCAGTTCGCCATCACGATCTGATCGCCCAGCTGGCAATCGTGCGCCACATGCGAATACGCCATCAGCAGATTGTCGTTGCCAATGCGCGTCACGCCCTTGTCGTGCGTCGTGCCGCGGTTCACGGTGACGGATTCACGAAACACATTGCGGTCGCCGATCTCCAGGCGGGTCGGCTCGCCGTTGTACTTCTTGTCCTGCGGCGCATCGCCGAGCGAGGCAAACTGAAAAATCTTGTTATTCGCGCCGATGCGCGTCGGGCCGTTGATCACGGCATGCGGGCCAACCCAGCACCCCGGGCCGATGACGACATCCGCACCGATGACCGTGAATGGCCCAATTTCAACGTCAGCCGCGATGTGTGCTTGCGGCGATACCACCGCCCGCGGGTCGATCATCCGGCCGCTCCCGCACGCGGCGTCTTGGTCTCGGGCGCGACCATGATTTCCGCGGATGCCACTTCCTTGCCGTCGACTTGCGCCAGACAATCGAACTTCCAAATCCCCTTGAAGGAGCGCTTCAATTCGACCCGCAGCATCAGCTGATCCCCCGGCTCGACGGGTTTGCGGAACCGCGCATTGTCTATCGCTACGAAGTAGAAGCGCGTGTTGATGTCGGGCACGACTTTGGCGGTCTTGAACGCCAGAATGCCCGCGGCCTGCGCCAGGGCTTCAATGATGAGGACGCCCGGCATCACCGGCCGGTGCGGGAAATGTCCCTGAAAGAAAGGCTCATTGACCGTGACGTTCTTGAGCGCCACGCAGTGTTGTCCCGCGACGCACTCCAAGACCCGATCCACCAGCAAGAAGGGATACCGATGCGGCAGCTGCCGCATGATCGCTGCGATATCCAACCTATCGGACTCCGACATCATTTCTCCTATGAATCCAATCGCCGCAAATGCGCGACCATTCGCCGCCACAGTCTGGTCTCCACGGTCGGCATGCCGCTCGAATAGCTGCCGGCCTGTTTGATCGAGGCACTGACCAAACTGCACCCGGTAACGACGACATCATCGGCGATGGTCAAATGACCCGCAAAACCCACCATACCGCCGATCATGCAGCGCCGCCCGATCACCGTGCTGCCGGATATGCCCGTGCAGGCTGCGATGGCCGTGTGCGCGCCGATGACCACGTTGTGACCCACCTGGATCTGATTGTCCAGTTTGACCCCGTCCTCGACAACGGTATCATCGATCGCGCCCCGATCGATGGTGGTGTTCGCCCCGATCTCCACGTCGTCGCCGATGCGCACGCTGCCCACTTGCGGCACCTTTACCCAGGTTCCTGCATTCGGTGCGAAGCCGAACCCGTCCGCGCCCACCACCGCGCCTGCGTGCAGGAGGCACCGCTGCCCCAGGATCACCCCCGGGTATAAGTTGACCCGCGACACCAGAACCGAGTCGGCTCCGATGCGGGCGCCCCGCTGGACGACGCAGCCGGGGCCGAGCGCGACGCGCTCGCCGATCTCGGCATCGTCTTCCACCACCACCAATGGGCCGATGCTTGCGGAGGCGGCCGTGCGCGCCCGGCTGCCGACGACGGCGCTCGGATGGATCCCCGGCGTTGGGCTCGCCTGCGGATGCATGAGCGTGGCGATGCGGGTATAGGCCAGATAGGGATTCGGATCGATCAATGCCGCGACGGGACTGTGCGCCGCATCCTCCGCGCTGACCACGACGGCCGTTGCTCTCGTGCTCTCCAATTGTCGGCGATACCGTGAGTTCGCCAGGAAACTCAGGCTGCCGGGTTCCGCCCGTGACAGCGTCGCGACGCTTCGCACCTTGAGATCAGGCTCACCGCGCAACGTGAGCCCGAACCGTACCGCCAACTCCCCCAGACTGAATTCTTCCTGCACTTAAGACAGGCTCCCGGGCACTCCTCAAGTGCGCTAGGTGAGGCTTACTTGGCGCCCGGAGGCTTCGCCGGTGCCGCCGCCGGTTTCGGCACGCTCGCGGGCTTCGACTTCAGCACTTCCAATACCTGCGCCGTGATGTCCAGCTGCGGCTTGTTGTAGAAGACGCCTTCGCCCAGGACCAGGTCGAACCCTTGAGCGCTCGAATAGGTGCGGATCTCCTCCAGCAAGTAGCGTTGCACTTTGCCGAGCTCTTCATTTTTCCGGGTCGACAGGTCATCCTGAAATTCGCCGCCCTTTCGTGAGAATTCGCGCTGTTGATCGCGCAGCTGCTTTTCTGCCTTCGCCCGATCGGCTTCCGCCATGATCGCGCCTTCCTTCGCCAATTTCTCGTCGCGCGCCTTGAGGTCGTTCTGCATGGCCACCAATTCGCGCTGACGCGGACCGAACTCATTCTGTAGGGCCTGCATGGCACTCTTGACCTGCGGCGCCTCTGCCATGAGCTTCTGGAAGTCCACATACCCGATCTTGATTTCAGCACTTGCTTGCTGCGAGACCATGAGTCCGCACAGGCCAAGGGCCAGGAGCGGAATGCTGCGAAGATACGACATGTTGATCTTTAGGACCTCAAATTGCGGTCAAAACGCTTGACCGATTGAAAATTGAAAACGCTCCGTCTCGTCCCCGAACCGCACCGTATCGCCCGGGAATGGATTCAAAGGAATTCCGTACGAGAAACGGAACAGACCCAGAGGCGCAAGCCACTGCACTGCAACGCCGGTTGATTGTTTTAGATTAGCATAACTGAAGTGGTAATCGACCGGCGTTATGTCATCGACACCCAGGAATTTGACCTTGTTGCCGGTCTGGAACACGTTGCCGATATCGTAGAACAAGCTGACGCGAGCCGAGCTCTTCCACTTCTCGGGCACCGGGAAAATCAGCTCATAGCGGTTGACCACCCGGAAATTGCCGCCATAGGGGTTGCCGATGCCGATGTTGTCCTTCGGCCCCAAACGGCTCTCGCGATAGCCTCGTACGCTGTCGGGACCGCCGGCGAAGTAGTTGAGATAGGGCGGCAGGGATGTCGTCTTACCCAGCGCCGAGGCGTAATCGACCGACGCCTGCACGGACACCAGGAACTTGCGCCACAAGGGTATGTAGGTGATGAAATCGAAGTTCGACTGGTAGTACTTGACATCGCTCAAGGGCAACGCATAGCGCGCCGAAATCGCGATTTTCATGCCTCGATCGGGGAACAGCGCCCGGTTGCGGCCCTCGTATGACCAGCCGCCGGTCAATTCATAGGTATAGAAATTCGAGCCATAGACGGTGTACGGACTGTCCAGGGAATTGACCACGCCGTCGCCGTTGGTATCGGTCAACTCGCGCGTGAACGTATTGCCGTTCTGCTTGACCCAGTCGACCGACTGCTGTGCGCTGTAGCCCTGCGAGACCACCAGGCTGTTCTTGTTCGCCGAGGTGCCAACGCTCAGGTATTGATACTCGCTGATCGGATACGACCATTGAATCGCGCCGGTAATCTGCTTGGTCGAGAACGCCGAGGATGCGGCCACGAACTGCGTGATGTCGCGCAAGGTCAATGAGGTGGTTCGCGCCACGCCGTCGATGGTGGTGTAGGGATCCGTGTGCGCAAATGTATAGCTCTTGCTGTATTTGCCGGCATTGATCTCCAGCGCAATACGATCGCCGGTGCCCATGAAGTTGCTGTGCACGAAGTTGCCGTTCAAGCTGAATTTCTGGGCTTCCGAATAGCCGATGCCGCCGCCGAATTGACCAGGCAATCCCTCCTTGATGTTGAAGTCGACGTCCACCAGGTCGGCGCTGCCCGCCACGGGCTTGTTCTCGAATTCCACCTTCTCGACGTACGGCAGGCGCTGCAAACGTTCCTTCGATCGCTCCACGGCCGAATTCGACAGCCATCCGCCCTCGAGCTGCCGCATTTCGCGGCGCAGCGTTTCGTCGTTGATCGCCGTCGTATTGTTGAAATTGATGTGGCGCACGTAGACGCGGTTGCCGGGCTCGATGAAGAACGTCAGCGCCACGGTCTTGTGCTCATTGTCGGCCGTGGGCACCGGATCGATCTTCGCGAAAGCATAGCCGTCCGCACCCAGCCGGTAGCTCATCAGCTGCTGCGTGGAGGTGACCAGCTTGCGTGAGTAGGTATCGCCCGGCTTGATCAGCAGCAGGCGGCGCAATTGCGCCTCCGGCACGACCATCGTGCCGGCCAGCTTGATGTCGCTGACCTTGAAAACCTCACCCTCGCTGACGTTGACGGTGATGTACATGTCGTCTTTTTCAGGCGCGATCGCCACCTGCGTCGATTCGATCTGGAAATTCGCGTAGCCCCTGTCCATGTAGTAGGAGCGCAGCTTTTCCAGATCGCCCGTCAAGGATTCGCGCGAGTAGCGATCGTCCTGTTTGTACCAGGACAGCCAGTTCGGCGTCTTCAGCTCGAAGCTGTCGAGGATGTCTTTTTCCTTGAATTTGGTGTTGCCGACGATGTTGATCTGCTCGATCTTGGCGCGCTTGCCTTCCTTGATGTCGACGATGATGTCGACCTTGTTGCCGGGCAGGTCGGTGATCTTGGTGTCGACGCGCACGGCATACTTGCCGCGGCTGAAATACTGATCCGTGAGATATTGCTTCACTTCATCGAGCACGGAGCGATCGAAGGTCTTGCCGGTGGCAAGACCGACATTGCGCAGGCTCTTCTGCAAATCCTCGGTCTTGATGTCCTTGTTGCCTTTGATTTCGAACTTGGCGATGGACGGACGCTCCACGACCACGACCAGCAGGGTGTTGCCATCGCGGCGCAGTTCAACGTCGCGAAAGAACCCGGTCGCGTACAGGGCCCGCATCGCCTCGCCGATGCGCGCGCCATCCAGGTGATCGCCGATGTTCACCGGCAGGTAGTTGAATACGGTGCCCTCGGAGATTCGCTGCAGGCCTTCGATGCGGATGTCGCCGACGGTGAACGCTTCTTGGGCCGTTTGCGCCCGCACAGCCGTGCAGAGCGGTTGGCCGGCCAGCGCCACCAACAAGGCTAGGCGAAATTCAAGCCGCACGCGGCAGCGACCGGATGCAATTTTTCTGGGCGACGCGGCGCGCGCAGCGCCGCTGGTACGGCTGGAACTTGGGTTTGATCATGATTTCCCGTTAATTCAAATGTCTTGATATATCGTTATAGAAAGCCAAACTCATCAACACCACCAAAAGCGCGATTCCGATCTGCTGGCCAAAGAGCTGCGTACGCTCGGACAGCGGGCTGCCCTTGACCGCCTCCACCGCCTGATAAACTATTTGGCCGCCATCCAGCAACGGCACCGGCAGCAAGTTGAGCACTCCCAAACTCACGCTGATGATCGCGAGAAATGCCATATATGCAGTCGCGCCCAGCGACGCGCTGATGCCCGCAAACTCCGCGATGCTCACGACGCCGCTGATGTTCTTCGCGGAAACCTGGCCCGTGAGCATGCGCCAGAGCATCTGCACGGTCAGTGCGCACATCTCCCAGGTCTTCTTTACCCCGATTACCAGCGCATCGATCGGTCCCGAGCGGTGGGTTTCGACCAAACCCGGCGGCCAGACGGGCGCGCCTTCCTTGAGTTGAATTCCCAGCCGGCCAATGGGCTTTCCCTCTTCGATCACCCGCGGAACCGCCGCTACGATACGCAATCGTTGGCCCTGGCGCTCGACTTCGATCGATATTTCGCGATTCGCCGCCGCTCCCACGGCGGAGCGAAACGCACTCGAATTGGCGATCGGCTGACCATCCACGGCGAGCAAGCGATCGCCGGGTCGCAATCCCGCGCGCGCACCGGCGCTGCCGGCGGGCGTTGCTTCAATCATCGTGGCGGCATTCCAAGTGGCCAGATCAAAACCCAACCCGGGCAGCAATTTGCCGGGTTCGGTCAACGAGCGCCGATCCGCGGTGACCCGCAGCGTCACGGGCCGCTCGACGCCGTCGCGGCGCACGGTCAGCGGAATCAAGCCCTCGTCGGTGAATTGACGTATCAGCGCAATCTGCAACTCCTCCGTGTCGCTGACATTGCGCCGCCCGACCCGGGTGATTTGATCGCCACGCTGCAGCCCCGCGGCCGCCGCCGGACTGTCAAGCCGCACCTGACCGACCACCGGCTTGACGATCTCCGTGCCGACCATCGCCAAAATCGCGTATAGCAATGAGGCGAACAGCAGATTCATGGCAGGTCCCGCCAACAACACGGCGATGCGATGCGAGATTGGACGCCGCGTGAAGGAACGATGCAGCTCTGCGGGCGGCACATCGCCTTCCCGCTCATCCAGCAGCCTGACGTAGCCGCCCAAGGGAATCGCAGCCAGGCAGTATTCGGTGTGATCCGCGTCCTTGCCGACCCGCGTCAGCAGCGGTTTCCCAAAACCGATACTGAAGCGCAGCACCTTGAAGCCGAGTTTCTTTGCGACCCAGTAGTGTCCGAATTCATGTACGGCCACTAAGATACTGATCGCAACCAGGAAGGCGGCGGGTATGACCAAAAACATCATGCAGGGGCTCCAGCGCTAAGCTCAATCAAGGTAACCGCCAGGCGTCGGGCCGCGGCGTCGGCCTCCAAGACATCGCCCAAAGCATTGACGGGAGACGTATCGAGCCGCTGTAGTACCTTGTCAATGACCGTTGAAATCCCTACAAAGTTCAAGCGCCGGTCAAGAAACGCCTGAACCGCGACCTCGTTGGCCGCGTTAAGAAGTGTCGGCGCGGTGCCCCCGGCGCGGGCGGCAGCCCGGGCCAGCGTCAAACTCGGGAATCGAACATGATCCGGCGGCTCGAATCCGAGCTGTCCGATCGCGAGCAGATCGAGGGATTGTACACCGGAAGCAAAGCGCTCGGGCCACGCAAGGGCCTGTGCGATGGGCGTGCGCATGTCCGGCGCGCCGAG
>Ga0210389_10000747_pt1 | contig 27866 bp, 21 predicted proteins | sample IncBWH28OmetaG_FD_160127 | JGI IMG/M metagenome (GOLD analysis project Ga0210389, IMG submission 160127) | Forest soil microbial communities from Barre Woods Harvard Forest LTER site, Petersham, Massachusetts, United States - Inc-BW-H-28-O ... | reverse complement strand
AACGACTAACCCACAAGAATGAGCCACGAGCATAGGCTGCGATTCAAGACGCTGGTCATGGTCTTGCTCATGGTGGTGTGCGCGAACACCGGCGACCTGATGCTGGCGCGCGGCATGAAACAGATCGGCAACGTGGAGATCTCCGTTCCCGGGTTGAGCCACGCGCTCCTCTCGACGATTCAGAGCGGCAGCATCTGGATCGGCATCCTCTTCCTGATTGGTTTTACCCTTTGCTACATGACGGCAGTCAGCTGGGCGGATTACAGCTTTGTGATGCCCGCCGGCGCGTTCGGCTACGCGGTGCAGACGATGCTGGCGATTCTTGTGCTGCACGAGATCGTCTCGCCGAAGAGATGGATCGGCGTGGCGATGATTTGCGTCGGCGTGCTGCTCGTGGGGCAGACCAAGCCGAACACCACGAATCCCGGGCCGGGGGTAACCGGACTATGACCCGCGTGATCCTCATGCTGGTCTTTTTTGTACTGTGCAACACCGGCGGCGAACTGGCGATGTCCTACGGCGTGAAGCAAGTCGGCGAGCCGCAGAGTTTCCGGCCCATGGCGCTGCTGCGATTTATCTGGGCCGCGGCGCGCAATAGCTGGCTGTGGGTGGCGCTGCCGCTGCTCGCGGCTTCCTTTTATTCCCTCCTGATCTTGTTTTCCTGGGCCCCGGTCAGCGTGGTGATCCCGGCGTCGGCCTCCAACTACATCGTGGGCACGTTCGGCGCGAAGTATCTGTTGAAGGAAGATGTCTCATTCAAGAGATGGCTCGGCGTGATTCTGGTGTGTGTTGGCGTGACGCTCGTATTACTAACCGGCAAGAATTAGGAGCACAGCTTCTAGCTGCACACCCTTCCTGCGATATTCCCCAATGATTGAACTTTAAATCAAGTTACGGGCGGTTGGAGAAGACGTAGCGGTCCGCAGATTTTGTTATCAGGTAGACAGGCCCACTGGGCGCGAGGATGTCGCGCTTTTTTTCGTTGCGGGTGATCAGGTATATGCGCGTAGGACCGCCCCACAGCTGGGCGAATTGCGCGTCGTCGAAGAAGATGGCTGGTGAATCCGGAAAGAGCGAGCCGTACCAGAGGCCGTTGACACGGCCGTTGAGGACATAGATTTGCTCGCCGGTGTAGAAGCGGACGGAGGAAGCGTTGGCATATTCCCCGTCCATGAAAATTTTGTCGCCCGGATGGAGGAGCGGCTTGAGATTGGCCGCAAATTGCTGGGAGCCGAGAATCGGGTAGAAGACGCCGAGTGAGATGTGGGCGCACTCGATGAAGACGATCATCATCGCGACGAGCGCCCAGTTTGCGGCTTGAATTTTGCCCCGGCGTCGGAAAAACCAGTTAAGCAATGTGCCGAAGAAAAAGGCCAGCGCCGTTCCAATAAGCGGCCCGCGGAAAAATCCCATGGCGTCTCCGGTCAGGTCCAGCATGTGTCCAAGCGAGAGCGCGTAAAGATTGGGGTTCTTGTTAAGCAGGTCGAAGAGTTCGAGATTTGGAGCCGGACTGTGTGAGGTAACGGCGAGCGTCCCGGTGATTGCGGCGACTAGAAGTCCGAAGACCAGCAGGACCAAGGCGGAGCGGCGGCCGGCGCGGGCGATGGACGACCCGATCGGCGCTTCGGATTCCTGCGCCATCCAGTGGCCGATTAGCAGCGCGAGGCCCGGAAGTCCGGGAGCGAGATAATATTCCTGGCGCGTGGAGAAGCTGAAAAAGAGAAGCACGACGGCGGGCCAGCAGAAGAGGAGCAAGAGGGCAGCGTCGCTGGAGCGGCGGACCCCAGCGATGTGCGGCAGGCGCAACCGAACCTGGGCAAGCGCCTGAGGAAGAAAAGAACTCCAGGGCAGAAGCCACAGGAAAATCAGCCCGTAGAAAAGATAAAGGGGAAATGTGTCGTAGTCGACCGGATAACGCTTGCCGAGATAGCGCAGGAACTGTTCGTTAACGAAATAAAACCATAGGAAGCCCTTGGCCTGGCCGGCGGGAGGATTGGCGCGCGCAGCGAGGATGTGCCACGGAGCGGCGATTAGAAGAAAGACGATGGCGCTGGAGAAAAGATGCATCTTCAGCAAGTGGCGCAAATCGCGAGCCAGCAGCAGAAAAATAAAGATGCTCGCGCAGGGGAAGACTACGCCGATGAGCCCTTTGGTGAGCACGCAGAGCGCGACGACCGCCGCGATGCCCCAGCAGGAAAGAAGTGATGGCTTTTCCGATTGCCAGCCATCAAGAAAAAGATAGAGCGCCATGCCGATCCAGAGGCCGACCGTAATATCGGGGATGAGGATGCGGGTGAAGAGATACGGGCCGATGGTAGCGAGAAAGACCACGGCAGCCCAGAACCCGGATTGCGGCGTCAGGAAGCGCCGGCCAAAGAAGTAGAGCAAGAACGCGAGTGCGAGGACGCTCAGGTGCAGCGAAAGCCGGGCGCTCCAGGTGTGGACGCCAAACAGCTTCAGGCCGAGAGCGACTCCCCAATAAGGGAGCGGGGCCTTCTCAAGGTAGCGGATATTATTTTCGTGGAGCGTTACCCAGTCGTGACGCACCAGAATTTCGCGGCCGGCGTCGGCATGGGACGCGTCGACGTCATCCTGAAGAGGCGGGGTAAAGAGGCCGGGGCCGAAGACGGCGAGCCAGAGAAGCGTAAGGATGACGAGCGAGGGCCAGGTGCGTTGTCCGAGCGTTCGAAACATTCCGAATGAGATCCTCAGAGGGATTACGGTTGCAAAAACGGTCTGTAAGCAAAAATATAGTTTAGCATGCGCGGTTATTGGCACGTGTCAAAGAGGCAGAAAAAACTGACGCAGAGGCGCAAAGTTCGCGGAGATACGCAGAGAAGAGGTTCAGGAGGCGTGGTATTCTTGAATTTAGAACCTCGCTTTATAGAGACGGAAACGCGACGGAATACCGGGGAATTGCTGCGAATCCGCAGGGGTTCGATACGCGGAAATCCGGAGTAAAGCTTTTGGCCGTGAGATGAAGAGGGACCGAGGAGCCTGAGAGTGATCATTGTGCGCAGCCCGATGCGGATTTCGCTGGGCTGCGGCGGCACGGATTTGCCGTCGTACTACACGAAACATACTGGATTTGTGGTCTCCGCGGCGATCACGCGCTATGTGTACATCACCATCAGCGACGGGTTCTGGCCACGAATTCACCTGAAATATTCGAAAATGGAAGACGTGGAGCGCGTCGAGGAGATCCATCACCCGATTATCCGCGAGGCGATGAAGCTGACCGGGGTGACGGGGCCGTACCTGGAGATTGTGAGTTTGTCGGACATTCCGGCGGGGACGGGGCTAGGTTCGTCAGGAAGTTTTACGACGGCGCTGCTCAGCGCGCTGCACACCTTAAAGAGGCGGTTTATCTCACCGCAGGAATTGGCGGAGCAGGCTTGCAAGATTGAGATCGATATTTTGAAAGAGCCGGTGGGGAAACAGGATCAGTACATCGCGGCGTTTGGCGGGATTACGAGTTTTGAATTTTTGCCGAGCGACAATGTGAAAGTGGAGCCCCTGACTTTGCCGTCGGAGGCGCTGGCCAATCTGGAAGATAATCTCCTGCTCTTTTTTACGGGGACGGCGCGGTCGGCTTCGGAGATTTTGCGAGACCAGGATGCGAAGAGCAAAGAGAATGCCGCGGAGATGCTGGCCAACCTGCATCTCACCAAGCAGCTTGGCGTGGAGAGCCGCGACGCCCTGGTCAAGGGCGAGTTGCGGAAATTTGCGGAGTTGATGGCCGTGCATTGGGAGCACAAAAAGAAACGCTCGCCGGGGATGAGCAACGGGCCGATTGACTCGCTCTACGAACTGGCTAGAAAAAATGGAGCGCTCGGCGGAAAAATCGTTGGGGCGGGCGGCGGGGGATTTTTGCTGCTGTATACGGAGCAAAAGACCCGGGTGCGGGAAGCGATGCGCGGCGCGGGATTACGGGAAGTGCGCCTGGGGTTTGATTTTGGCGGGACTTCGGTTGTTGTGCACTCCTAGAAAGATTTGACGCAGAGTTCGCAGTGACACGGGGTGCGCAGAGGTCGAGAAGAACAAATGCTGCCGGTGGCGATACTCGCGGGGGGATTGGCGACGCGGCTGCGGCCGGCGACGGAGAAAATACCAAAGTCGTTGCTGGAGGTGAATGGAGAGCCTTTCATCGCGCACCAGTTGCGGCTGTTGAAGGCCGGTGGTGTTTCCCAGGTGGTTTTGTGCGTGGGATTTTTAGGCGAGATGGTGCGCGACGTCGTGAAAAATGGGCACGCCTTTGGATTGGACGTGCACTATTCGTTCGACGGGCCCGCCCTGCTGGGAACTGCCGGCGCATTGAAGCGCGCGCTGCCGGCGCTGGGGAAGGCGTTTTTGACGCTGTACGGGGATTCGTATCTGTTGTGTGATTATGCCCGTGTGGCGATGGAATTTGAGGTTTCGCGGAAGCAGGCTCTGATGACCGTGTTTCGAAACGAAGGGCTTTGGGATACGAGCAACGTGGAATTTGAAGATGGGGTTATTCTGGCTTATGACAAGAAGGAGCGGACGTCGCGGATGAAGTTTATCGATTACGGGCTGGGCGCATTCACGGCGAAGGCGTTTGAGCGTGTGCCCGCGGACAAGGCCTTTGACCTGGCGGAATTGTATGGAGAAATTCTGGCGGACGGAGAACTGGCGGGAATGGAAATGAAGCAGAGATTTTATGAGATTGGATCGCCCGCCGGACTGGAAGAGACGGCGCGATTTATCGCGTCCCAGGGAGTGGCTAAGGCATGAGCGCGGGAGAATTATTCGTGGAAAAGTTTTTGGCCGAGGCTGCCGAGATTTTGCAGCGGCTCGATCGCGCTAGCCTGGAGAAGGCTGCGAAAATGATCGGGGAGTTGCGCGCGACTGGCGGCCGGCTGTTTATTCTGGGCGTGGGCGGCAGCGCGGCGAACGCTTCGCACGCGGTGAATGATTTTCGGAAGATTGCGGGGATTGAGGCGTACGCTCCCACGGATAATGTGTCGGAGTTGACGGCGCGGACGAATGACGAGGGGTGGGCTACCGTTTTTGAAGGCTGGCTGAAGACGAGCAAATTGCACTCGCGCGACGCGGTGCTGGTGTTTTCGGTGGGCGGCGGCGATGTGGAGCGCAACGTCAGCCCGAACCTGGTTGCTGCGCTGAAGCTGGCGAAAACGGTGGGCGCGAAGATTATCGGCGTGGTGGGGCGGGACGGCGGTTACACGGCGAAAGTGGCCGACGCCTGCGTACTGATACCGGTGGTGAATCCGGTCCATGTGACGCCGCACTCGGAGGCGTTTCAGGCGGTGGTGTGGCACTTGCTGGTGTCGCACCCGGCGGTGAAGGTGGAGCAGACGAAGTGGGAATCAACGGCGGGGACGCGGTGAAGAACAAGGCGGTATTTCTGGATCGCGACGGCGTCTTGAACCAGGCTGTGGTACGGAATGGAATGCCGTATCCGCCGGCAAACGCGGCGGAACTGGTGCTGGCCCCGAATGCGAATGTAGCGCTGCGGGAATTGAAGGCGCAAGGATTTTTGCTGCTAGTTGTAACGAACCAGCCCGACGTAGCAAAAGGTATTACGACGCGAGCAGCGGTAGACGACATTAACCGGAAACTGTCCTCGGAACTGCCTGTGGATGATGTTTTTGTATGCTGCCACCAGGATCGCGATCATTGCGATTGCCGCAAGCCGAAGCCGGGAATGATTCTGGAAGGTGCGCGCCAGCACAACGTGGATCTGGCAGAGAGTTTCATGGTGGGCGACCGTTGGCGCGATGTCGAAGCGGGACAGAACGCGGGTTGCCGCACCGTCTTTATTGATGGCGGGTATGAAGAGCGACAGCCGGCTCGGCCGGCGGATGCGACGGTACACTCGTTGAAGGAAGCGGCGGACTGGATTCTGCTGGCGAGCCGAAAGGGAGTAGCACAATGAAGGCGGTTTCCGAATTGAAGGTGAAGATTTTTGGTGACGGCGCAGATTTGGCGGGGATTCTGGAGCTAAGCCGGCTGCCTTATATCAGAGGATTCACCACAAATCCGACGCTGATGCGCAAGGCCGGCGTTGCGGATTACGAAGAGTTTGCGGCGGAAGTACTGAAGCACATCAAGACCCAACCGATTTCGTTCGAAGTCTTCGCGGACGATGAAGAGACGATGGAGGCGCAGGCAAAATACATCGCAAGCTGGGCGAAGAATGTCTACGTGAAAATTCCTGTGACGAACACGAAGCGTGAACCCATGTACGGGCTGATCCGGCGGCTGAGTCACGAAGGGATTCAGGTGAACGTGACGGCGATGATGACACTGGAGCAGGTGCGCGATGTCGGTAAGGCGCTGCACGGCGGCGCAGCTTCGAATGTATCGGTGTTTGCTGGACGCGTGGCCGATACGGGGCGCGATCCAGTTCCGATGATGCAGGAAGCGGTGGAAATATTGCGCGCGCATCCGAATGCGGAATTGATCTGGGCCAGCCCGCGCGAACTGCTGAATATTTTTCAGGCAGATGAAATTGGCTGCCACATCATCACGGTAACCAACGACATTCTGGCCAAACTGACGAATGTCGGGAAGGATTTGGCTGAGTTTTCGCTGGATACGGTAAAGATGTTTCACAACGACGCGGCGAAGGCGGGCTATACGCTGGATGTTGCGGCGGCCGCTCGTGGGGCGAAATCTAGTAAGTCTTAGCTAGTCTTGTGTAACACGCGTCGACAATGCGCATCGATTGCAGGGCGTCGGCGGCGGTAGCGATAGTTGGTTTTGCGCCTGGATTGGTGCAAGCGACAATGAATTCCTCGGTCTCCTGCTGCAGAGAGACGTCTTCCATTCCATAGTCAAATTGAGTTTCGCGCGGCTGATTGGGCTGCAGCCAGGGCCATTTTGTGACGATGCACAGGCGCTGCGCTCCATAGAATTTGCCTCGGCCGCGGAGAAAGAACTGCGCCTTCTCGGTTTCGACGGTGATCTCCAGTCGCGATTGCCAACTGGAGAGCGAAAGATTGACGCTTGCCGGCGCGCCTCCAGGAAGGGTAAGAACGAGGCCGGCGTGGTCTTCCACCTGGATTTGCCAGAACTGGCGACTGAGATAGCCGGCGGCAAGCTCGGCGCCGCCGAACATCCACACGAACAGATCGAAAAGGTGAATGCCGGGATCGATGCAAACACCGCCCCCGCAGCGGATGGGATCGGTCTTCCAGCTTTTTTCGTAGCCAGGCTGCGCTCCGTGGGAGAGCACGACATCTACCCCGAGCACTTTGCCGAATTCACCGGAGGACAAAAGCTTGTGGAGATGTTGGACATTTTTTAGAAACCGGTAGTTGAGGCCGACAAAGACGCGGCTCCCGGATTTCTTTGCAGCTGCAATCAGATTTTCGGTTTCGGTGCCGGTGCGGCCCAGCGGTTTCTCCACGAGCACGCTCGGAGCGAGGGGAAAGATCTTCGGGAGAAGCTCAACGGCGGTGTCGTGGGGAGTAGCAACGACGGCAGCGTCATACTTTTTGGAGAAGGCAGCTTGTTCGCTTACGGCGGTTGCTTTTGGCGAAAGTCTTGCCCCTTCCGCGAGTTTTGGATCAAATACAGTGATTTCGGAAATGGCGGCGAGCTTGGAAAGCGCTTGAATGCGCTGCGCGCCAATCAGGCCGGAGCCGACGACAAGAACTTTCATAGATCGATGCGCCTCAGTTTGAGCGCTTCCGCGCGAAGAGCATTCGGCGAAAGCGTTGGATAAGGATCGTTGACGTGGATAAATCGGCCGGATACGCCGTCGGAATCGGAGGAGAGCAGCCAGCGGCACAGCGCAATAGGCTTGGAGAAGGGGACGACGGTGCGGACTTCTCCGCCCGCAGCGCGAACGGCGGTGAGCATGGAGGTTTCGTTGGCGCCGGGAGCAATGATGTTCACGTCGATGGGAATTTGGGCGGCGTCGAGTTCCATGGCCATGGTTTCGCACATGCGGACAGCGGCGGCTTTGGAAGTGCCGTAGGGAAGAAATTGCGGATAACCGTAGCCGGCCCCGCCGCCGGCGAACAGGACGAGTTTGCCGTGATTCGTCGAGGCGCTTCGCGCGGTGTCGAGCCACAGTTGGACGAACATCTTTGCGATGAAGAACACGCCGGCGGAATTGACGCGCAGAGTGTGAGCAAATTGTTCGGCGTCGAGTTGCCAGAAATTCCCGGCCTGCCCAAGCTCGGCGGCGGAATGAATCACGGCGTCGAGGCCTTGCCATTCGCGGCGGATTTCGGCGAAGAGGGAGGCGACGGAGCTGGGGTCGGCGATGTCCACGCGGGAGGCGCGGGGTTGCGTGCCAAGTAGCGTGCCGAGTTGCGCGGCAGCCTCGCGAACTTTTTCTGAGGTAGCGGCGAGCCAAAGCCGGTGGCCGGAAGCGGCCAGGTCGCGGGCGACTTCGAGCCCGATGCCGCGGCTGCCCCCCGTAATGAGGACGTGCGTGGAGTGCGGCGAATTTGGCACTGCGGACATTCAGCAAGCTCCTCGAATTATTTCTCTATTAGAACATGAGCGCGTGAAATTCGGAGGGTTTTGAGGTCGACGGTGGGGAGCGAGTCGACTATCATTAATTTATATTCAGCGCGAAGTGAACATTTCCTACCTATGGGCAGCGGTAGTCCAGCTGCGCGGATTTAAGAATCGGATTTCAGCACAGAGGTCGCAGGGGGCAGAACGCAGAGGGCACGGAGAAGAATATGAGGATGGGGCGGTTTTTCATTGTAGGCGGGGCAGGATTTATCGGCTCGCATTTCACGGATGTGCTGCTGGGCACGGAGGGCGTCCAGTCGGTGACGATTTACGACAACCTGACCTCGGGACGGGAATGGCATTTTGCGAAACATTTGGCGAATCCGAAATTCAAATTTGTGAAAGGCGACGTTAAGGATATCGATGCGCTGAAGCGGGCAATGGACGGCAGCGAAGTGGTGATCCACCTGGCGTCGAATCCGGATATTGCCCGGGCAGCGAGCGAACCGGACATTGATTTTCGCGAGGGGACGTATCTGACGGAGCGTGTACTGGAGGCCATGCGGCTGACTTCGGCAAAGCGCATCTTGTATGCCTCCGGAAGTGGCGTTTACGGCGATCTGGGAATGGTGGAAGCTGGCGAGGATTACGGGCCGCTGGTGCCGATCTCGACCTACGGGGCAAGCAAGCTGGCGGGCGAGATGCTCATCAGTTCGTACTGCCACATGTTTGACGTGACCGCTTGCGTTTTTCGCTTTGGAAATGTGGTCGGCCCACGGCAGACGCATGGCGTGGGATTCGATTTTGTCCGGTCGCTGCGGCAAGGGCCGGGGCGATTGAAGATCCTGGGCGATGGCGGGCAGAGCAAGTCGTACATCTATGTGGAAGATGTGATTGCAGCGGTGTTGGCGGCGCATGAGAAGACAACGCAGAAGTTTCAGACGTATAACGTGGCCACCGGCGACTACATCACGGTGAAAGAGATTGCGGAACTAGCCGTGGAGTGCGTGGGATTGGATCGGAACAAAGTGAAGTTTGAGTTTGCTGGAGGCGACCGCGGCTGGAAGGGCGATGTTGCCGTGGTGCGCTTGAACACAGACCGCATCCGAGGGCTAGGTTGGAAGAATAAGCGGAATTCGCGAGAGGCGCTGCGAGAGTCGATGATAGCGTTGATAAGGGATGCGGAATTGTTATATGTGAAGCAGAAGGCGTAGGAAATAGAAGCGGGCAAAATCCAAAAAACACAGTCAAAAGTGACTGTGCCACAAGAGGGAATTAGGTTGGAGATTGTTGGATACATTTTTCTGGCGATTGCGATTGTCGGGACGCTGAGTTCCACGGTTTATTTGGGCTTAGTGTTAGCGGCCGTAAGGAAGTTCCGGGCGGAATCGCGGAAACTGCTGCTGCCGCCGCTGGCGGAAGCCGATTTGCCGGCGGTGTCCATGATCAAACCGGTGCACGGGCTGGAGCCGCAACTCCGGGAGAATATTGAAAGTTTTTTCCGGCAGAATTATCCACGGTTTGAGATTTTGTTCGGGGCGGACTCCGAGGACGACGCGGCGCTGGGAATTGTGCGTGAAGTTAGCGCGTGCTATCCGCAGGTGGAGAGCCGAATCATCGTGCACGGGCTTCCACCGTGGCCGAATCCTCAGACCTATTCTCTGCATAGCCTTTCGCAGACCGCGAAGTATGGCGTAATCGTGGCCTCGGACAGCGATGTGGAAGTGGCTCCCAATTATTTGCGCGAGGTCGTTGCACCTTTGCTGAGGCCGGGCATCGCGATGACCACCTGTCTCTATCGCGGGAAGAACGTCGGGGACTTCTGGTCGAATCAGACAGCGATGTTGATGTCGGTGGAAGAACCAGCCGGCGCGCTGGTAGCCAATCTGCTGGAGGGAATGAAATTCGGGCTTGGGCCGACGATCGCGGTGCGTAAGGAAGCGCTGGAGAAAATCGGCGGGTACGAGAAGTTTTACGATTATTCGGCGAACGATTTTATTCTAGGCAACCTGATTCACAAGGCCGGCTACCAGGTGGTGCTGTCGAGCCACGTGATCGATCACATCGTGAACCAGAGCACGTTCCGAAAAATGCTGCAGAACCAGTTGCGTTGGCGCGTGACGGAAAGATACTGCCGCCCGAAAGGGTATCTGGGTATGGGGCTGATCTTCGCCATGCCTTTCGGAATTCTCGGATTGCTGGCGGCGGGGTTGCTTGGGAATTGGGCGCTGGCGGCGGCATTGCTCGCCTGGGCCGTCGTAAACCGGTGGATCATGGCCTTTGCGGTCGGCTGGGTAGTGTTGCGCGACCGGCCGCTGCTTCGAAAACTCTGGCTTTATCCAACGCGCGATTTGCTCGGTTTTGTGGTGTGGTGCATGAGTTTTGGCGGAACGAAAATCGCCTGGCGCAGCAGCCGGTTTGAACTCCAGGGTGAGCGGATGGTGTTGCGGAAGGATGCCAGCCATCCTTCGTGAAATGGAATGCCGCGGCAGAGGCGGAGCGGCGCAAATCGATTCATGAGTGAACTTCCCATCTGGCGCATCGGGCTGCTGGTGCTGGCGGTTGCGCCGCTTGCTTACTATCTGGTTGCAATTGTTGCGGCGGTGCGCTTTTTCCGTGGGAGGCAGCGGCGGCGAACGGCGGAGTTTGCACCCCCGGTCAGTCTGCTAAAGCCGGTCCATGGCGTCGATTTTGCCTCACGGATTAATTTCGAAAGTTTCTGCGGACAGAATTACCCTGAATACGAGATTTTATTTTGTGTGAATGACATGGAAGACCCTGCCGTGCCGCTGATTCGGCAGGCAATGCGAAATTTTCCGGGCCGCTCCATGCGAATTTTATCGAAAGCCCCGAAGATCGGCTCCAACCAAAAGGTGAACAACCTGGTTTTGCTCGCGCGGGAAGCGAAGTACGAGATTATTGTGCAGAGCGACGGCGATGTGCGGGTGTCGCCAGACTATCTCAAAAATGTGGTTGCGGAATTTACAGATCCCGCGGTCGGCGTGGTGAGTTGTTTCTACCGCGGCATCGCGGAAAAGAATTTCTGGGCCCAAGTGGAAGTCGTGGGAGCCGCCAGCGACTTCTTTGCCGGGGCGCTCGTGGCGAATCTCCCGGGCAAGGTGACGTTTGCCCTGGGCGCTTCGGTGGCCACCACGAAAACGTGGCTTGCCAAGATCGGCGGTTATGAAGCCCTGGCGGATCTGCTGGCCGACGACTACGAGATTGGGAACCGTGTGCACAAGGCGGGAGGTAGCGTGCTCTTGTCGGGGGAGCCGGTATGGACAATGTATCCGGCGCAAACGATGAAGAGTTTCTGGCAGCATCAGGTGCGTTGGGCACGAACCGTGCGGATTGTGCGGCCGGCTTCGTTTTTGGGATTGGTAGTCACGCACGGATTAGCGTGGTGCCTTTTGGCGGCGGCGGTGGCCCCTTCCCTCTGCGTGGGCGCGGGATATTTGGGCACGTATCTGTTGTTGCGGTTGTTGATGGCTTGGGTGGTGGGAGTATGGGGAGTTGGCGACGAGACTCTGCGGCAGAAATTGTGGTTGGTGCCTCTCAGGGATGCAATCCACTTCGTGGTTTGGCTAGCCGGATTTGTGTCGAATCGAGTGACGTGGGGCGGAGTGGAGTTCGCGATTGACGGTGGAAAGATGCGAGAAGTAGAACACGCAGGAAATAAGAAGAATTAACACTGGGGGCACAGAGGAAGCGCGGGAGCAAAGGCAGCAGCAAGTTGGAATGTAGGGGGCGGCGATGGAGAAGATGAAGGCCAAACGCGTTCACAAACTTATTGAGCCATATCTGGTGGCTTCGGGAGACTCATTCCGGCTGAAGAATTACGATCCGGGTGACACGCAGGGGCTGAAATCGGCGGACAAGCCGGAAGCGAAACGCTTGCTGGATGAGGGCGTGGCGCTGCTAAGCGAGATGCAGGGCAAGCTCTACGCGCAAAGCAATTGGGGATTATTGCTGATTTTTCAGGCGATGGACGCGGCGGGAAAGGACGGCACGATCAAGCACGTGATGTCCGGCGTGAATCCCCAGGGAGTGGACGTCTTCGCGTTCAAGGAGCCTTCGAGTGAGGAATTGGCGCACGATTTTTTATGGCGAACGAACCGCTGCATGCCGCCGCGGGGCAAGATCGGGATTTTCAACCGATCCTATTATGAAGAAGTGCTGGTCGTGCGGGTGCATCCGGAGAAGCTGGAAAAAGAGAAGATTCCGGAGGAGCTTCGCGGAAAGCATTTCTGGAAGCACCGTTTTGAAGATATCAACGCGTTTGAAAAATACCTGACCAGAAACGGAATTGCGATTCGCAAGTTTTTCCTGAACATTTCCAGGAAGGAACAGAAGCGCCGATTTCTGGAGCGGCTGGACAATCCGCAGAAGAACTGGAAGTTTTCCGCAGTGGACGTGGAGGAACGGAAACATTGGAACGAGTATCAGTCGGCATACGAAAAAATGATTCGAAACACGGCTTCGGAAAACACGCCCTGGGTAGTGGTGCCGGCGGACAACAAGTGGTTCACCAGATTGCTGGTGGTGGCCACGGTGGTGGATGCGCTTTGGGAAATGAAGCTGGAATATCCGAAGGTGAGTGAAGACAAGCAGGCGGCGTTGCTGGCAGCGCGGAAGCAACTGGAGAAAGAATAGTCCATACGCTTGATCACAGCCGTAATCGTGCTTGGGCTAACCGCCGCCTTGGCTCGGCATCACCTTTTGCAAGTGCATGTCGCGGAAGATGGTCGGCCAGTATTCCTTGAAAATATTTGCAGCGAAACGCCAGGCTAAATCACTGCCGTAGCGTTCCATGGAGCGGGCGCCCGTCTGCTCGGAGCGCGGAAGATAGGAGTTGGAGAGAGCCTCGGCAGCCAGCGGCCCCAACAAGCCGGAAGAATTGAAAACGTCTTTGCCCTTATCGTTGCGGGTAATCACGATGCGTTCCGCGGAATATTTGATAGCGCGAAAGAAACTGGGATGGCTTTCCGGAAAGAAGCGAGGGTCCTGATGAAACATGGAAGCGAAGACAAACGTGCCGAAGAATGAGGTGGAGGAGGCGCGGGCCATCGAGTAGCCCACGCGCGTGCCATAGGCTTCCCAGCCTTGGCCGGTGGAGCTTGGTGAGTTGTTCGCCTGATTTATCGCGGCGCTCACACCGGAGCCGAGGACGTATGCGGGAGAGATGCCCTGGTTCACAAAGATCTTGAATTTACCGCCGGCAGAGAGCGGCTCGGGATTGGTGGCGATATCAGGAAACACGATGGAGCGGCTGGTGACATAGCCGATGAAGCTCTTATTTTGACCGCTGGGCTGCGGATTGGCATCCTGCTTGGGCTGCGGGGAGTCCGGCTTCGAAGCGGGTGAGCCGGAAGTTCCCGCACCCGAGGGTTGCTGCGCTCCGGTGAGCGCAGGGATCGTCAACACAGCCAGCCACAGTGCTACGACGCGGCAAGCGAAAATTGGAATGCGAAGCGCATTGGTGAGCAACATAAATTCCCCCTGGATGTCCGCCCTGGAATGAAATGTGGTGATCGGCTTGGTTCACAGGTGCTTCGAATACCTTTCGAAGGCCCGTGCCTACTTCGCGAATTCCGATGGAAGCGGTTTTTCTTGACCAAGACGAAGCGACATTCCCGAGCTTTGATGCGTGAAGGCTTCGTTTTGATGCAAGACGTTGTGGCAACGTATCACGGGCGGGTGGCGTCCCGCAACTGGTTCCACCAAATCGAAGGGCACTCGTAAAGACCAATTTCCGCACACCGAGTTGACGCAGGGTGGAGCGACGATTTAACCTAGTAGGGTTGCAGTGGTGGTGTTAAGGCTTGCCTTGCGCCCGCCGCGTGCAATTTCCCCTCCCTGCTGGGAGATCGTCCAATTGGTAGGACTCCAGACTCTGGATCTGGCTATCCTGGTTCGAGTCCAGGTCTCCCAGCCAAAATTTCTAAGCTAAAAATGCACGAAGTAGTGGATTTGTGGTGGAAGCTGATCGCGTTGACACGATTCCGCGGCTGGCGGTGGTACGAGCGCTGCCTAAGCTTGACCGAGGGGTGGGCCGATGCTAGATTCGGGCTTCACGCCGCACAAACGGAGGAATTTTTCTGAGCTGGCCGGGGAAGAAGCGGCGAATTGCCGGATTGAGCCGCCGTGAATTTTTGCAGTATAGCCAGGGAGCGGCGCTGGCGTTTTTGCCTTCAGGCCTGTGGTTGCCGCGAACTGATTCTCCTGCTCTTCCCCGGAACTCGGCCCTTCCACCGGAATTTCACGTTCATCCTGTTTACAAAACTCCCCGCGCAATTGAGGCTGTCCTAAAGAAAGCGCGGGCGGAGTTCGACAGCTATCCCACTGAAATTTATCAGGATCAAATTGCGAAGGTCCTCGAACAGTGGGCCACCGAGCTCCGGGTGTCGCCGGAGAAAACAGGCGCGTTGGAACGTCCGATGAGCGGCAAGTTTCTGGCGAATTCGCTGGCGGCGAAGTTGCAGCCTCGCCGGAAAGACGACGGTGTTTTTCAGGTTTGGGAAGCCCAATTCCAAGCTGCTCCGCTGATCGGGAGCGAAGATTTTCTGGCGGGATGGCGCTCTGCTGTCAGCGGCCTCTCGAAATTGGTAACGGTTGAGTTTCAGATCACCGGAATCCGCGTCGAAGCGACCTCGCCCATTTCAGCAGAAAAAGGTGCCAGGGTTCAAACACGCGTGCGATATGAATTCGTGGGTGAGGGCGGGGGATTTTATCGCGAGCAATGGATCGGGTACCTGGATCTGGATTGGGAGATTGGGCCGGACAACGAGATACGACTGCACAGTTGGCGGAACGTGGAAGAAACGCGCAGCAGGTCGCAGGTTCCGGCGTTCGAAGATATTGCGACAAAAGTGTTTGCCAGTTGTCCTTCCTTTGGCGCTCAATTTGTGCCGGGCGTGGATACGTGGCGTACGGTAATGGATGGCGCCAGCGGCATCGATATTTACGGCCACAACGGCGTTGCCGTCGGCGATATGGACGGCGATGGATTCGACGATTTGTATGTCTGCCAGCCCGCGGGACTGCCCAACCGGCTGTATCGAAATCACGGCGACGGTACGTTCGAAGACATCACGGATGCGTCGGGAGTGGGCATCCTGGATAACACGGCGTGCGCGCTCTTTGCGGACATCGATAACGATGGCCGGCAGGATTTGATAGTTGTGCGCGCCAGCGGACCTTTGCTGTTTCTGAACGCGGGCGGAGGGAAATTCCGGCTGCGACCGGATGCATTTCATTTTGCAAGCCCGCCGCAAGGCACGTTCACGGGAGCCGCGATTGCGGACTACGATCGCGATGGGTGGCTGGACATCTATTTTTGTCTCTACACCTATTACCAGGGAACGGACCAATACCGGTATCCCATGCCGTATTACGCGGCGGAAAACGGGCCGCCGAATTTCCTGATGCGCAACCGCCGGGATGGCAGCTTCCACGATGTCACGCGTGAGGCGCGGCTCGACAAGAACAATACGCGTTTCAGTTTCTGTTGCGGTTGGGCGGATTATAACGGCGATGGCTGGCCCGATTTGTACGTGGTGAATGATTTCGGACGGAAGAATCTTTACAAGAATAACGGAGACGGTTCGTTCATGGATGTGGCGAAAGAAGCGAGCGTGGAGGATATCGGCGCTGGAATGAGCGTCAGCTGGCTCGATTTCGATCGCGACGGGCGGCAGGACTTGTATGTAGCGGATATGTGGACGGCGGCGGGATTGCGCATTTCCATGCTGGAAGAGTTTCAGAATCATGCGGGCGAGGAAGTGCGCAGCATGTACCGGCGGCACGCGATGGGGAATTGCCTTTATCGGAATCAAGGGGATGGCAAGTTTGAGGATGTGGGGTCGCGCTCGGGAACGCCGATGGGCAGGTGGGCGTGGTCGAGCGACGCTTGGGATTTCAATCACGATGGACTGCCGGATTTGTACGTCGCGAACGGGATGATTTCGGGTCCGCAGCGCGAAGACTTGAACAGTTTTTTCTGGCGGCAGGTGGTGGCGAATTCTCCGGACGGCGCGAAACCCGGCGGCGCTTACGAGCAGGGCTGGAATGCGGTGAACGAACTGATCCGCGCGGATGCGACCTGGAGCGGCTACGAGCGCAACGTGCTCTATTTGAACAACGGCGACGGGAAGTTTTCCAACGTATCCGGAATCACCGGAATGGATTTCTTGGAGGACAGTCGGACATTTGCACTGGCGGATTTCGATCACGACGGGCGCGTCGAAGTGGTTTTGAAGAATCGCAACGGGCCGCAATTGCGGCTTCTGAAAAATGTGATTCCGATGCTGGCGCCCGCAATCGCATTCCACTTGCAGGGCAAGAAGAGCAATCGGGATGCGATTGGGGCCGTGGTGACCATCGAAACAAGCCTTGGTCAGCAATCGAAATTTGTGCAGGCGGGGTCCGGATTCCTCGCGCAACACAGCAAGGAACTGTTTTTTGGACTCGGAGAGGCAAGCGGCCCGACTCGGGCTACGATTCGGTGGCCCAGCGGGCTCGAACAGAAAATTGAGAATTTGCCGGCGAATCACCGGATTTGGATCGAGGAAGGCCTGTCAGTTGCGCGAAAGGAGCCGTTTGCTTCGCCTGCGAAACGCTCCGAAACAAGCGCGGCGAATTTGACTGGCCCAGCGGAGCAACTTCCCGCTCAGGTGGAGACGTGGCTGCTGGTGCCGGTCGCGGCGCCGGATTTTCACATTGCGGGTTCGAGCGGAAAAGAAGGAATGCTTTCGGCCCGGCGGGGAAAGCCGGTACTCCTGTATTTCGGTTCGTCAGAACTGCCTGGCTGGGATGCGGCGCTCGCGAATTTTCAAAAGGCACAAGAGGAGTCGTTGAGAAACGGCCTGCAACTCGTTGCGGTCGATGTTGCCGGCGCGAAACCAGCGGGCGAATGGACGTTTCCCGTTGCGAGCGCACCGCAAGAGCTGGTGGCCGTCTACAACCTGCTGTACGGGCGGCTCTTTGACCGGCACCGCGACATGGGACTACCGACGTCATTCCTGCTTGATCCCGAAGGCAACATCGCGAAGATCTATCAAGGCGCGCTACAACTGGATCATGTGGTGACGGATTTTCGCCGCATTCCGAAGACCGCAGCCGAACGCATGGCGCGGGGCCTGCCGTTCGCGGGCGTGAACGATACCTACGAAGTGGGGCGGAATTATTTGTCGTTTGGCGCCGTGTTTTACGAGCGCGGCTATCTGGACCAGGCGCAGGAGTTTTTCCGGCTCGCGGAAAAGGACGACCCCGACGGCGCGGAACCGCTTTACGGGCTTGGAAGCGTCTACCTGGAGCAGAAAAAATCGAAAGAAGCGCGGGACTGTTTCGAACGCGCCGCGAAGGCAACGGCGGATTATCCGGCGACCCTGCCGAATACATGGAACAACCTGGGGATTCTTTCTGCGCGGGAAGGGAAGACGGACGAGGCGATTGGATATTTTCAAAAGGCCCTGGCGATCAATCCGGAGCACGCGGTGGCGCTCCAGAATTTGGGCAATGCCTACCGGCAGAAGAAAGATTGGAACGCAGCCCGGAACAGTCTGGAGCACGCGCTGGCGGTGAATCCCGATGATGCGGAGGCGAACTACGGACTAGGGATGGTATACGCTCAACTGAACGATACAGCTCACGCGTACGAATTTCTGCAAAAGGCGCTGGCGGCGCGCCCCGCGTATCCCGAAGCGCTGAATAATCTGGGCATCCTTTATCTGCGGACTGGGCGGCCGGACGAGGCGAAAAAGAGTTTTGCGGAATCGGTTCGAGTAGCGCCGGAGTTCGATCAGGCGTATCTGAATCTGGCGCGTGTCTATGCGATCGAAGGTGACAATGCCAGTGCGCGGGCGACGCTGCAGGAATTGCTGAAGGTCCACCCAGAGCAGTCGCAGGCGAAAAAGGAGTTGGAGGCGCTGCGACCATGACATTCACTCGTCGCGCGTTGTCTCTGCTACTGGCTCTGGGCACGCCCCTGCTCTATGCGCAGCAGGGTGGAGGTGTGGTGGAAGGAGTGGTGCGCGACGCGGCGAAGCGACCCCTGGCAGAGGTAACCGTATCGCTGGACGATCAGGGGGAGGGGAGGACGCAGACCACGCAAACCGATACCGCGGGCCATTTCCACTTTGCTGCATCGCCGGCGGGCACTTACGTTCTTCGCGCAAAGAAGCTGGGCTATGTGGATCAGACCGAAGGGCCGTTCACGATTCGCGCCGGGGTAAAGAAGTCCGTGGATCTGAATTTGCAAGAGGAGAAGGCGGCCTCCCCGGGCAAAAACCCGGCGCAGGCGTTGGAGTATTCGGATGAGCCGCAATTTACCGTGGCGGGCGTGACGGATCCGAGCAACGTCGGCGGCCACGGTTCGAATGTGACGCTACCGACAAAGGAAGCATTAGCGCGGGAGACGGCCTCGCTTGCCGGATCTCCTCACTCATCCGCCAACGACACCACGGTCGCGAAAGGCACTGCTGGAGAATTGCCCAAAGTTCCCGCTGACGATTTTGCGCAAAACCTGAAAGCCGGGCAGGAATTGCTCCTCGCCGGCCAATCGAAACAGGCTATCGCCTACCTGGAGCGCGCTGCGCAACTAAACCCGATGGACTACAATGCGGGCTTTTCCCTCGCCGTGGCGTACCAGAAAATTGGCCAGACTCAGCGCGCGGACCAGACAGTTCAGACTTTGCTGGCGCGGGGGGAACGCGCGGAGCTCCACGCCCTGCTGGCGGAGCTGCGCGAGAGCGAGGCGCAACCCGTGGAAGCGGTGCGGGAATATCAGCGGGCCGCGGAGATGGACCCGAGCGAAACGAACTTGTTCGCCTGGGGCGCGGAACTTTTGCTGCATCACGCGGATGCCCCCGCCTCGGAAGTCTTTGCGAAGGGGCACCGTCTCTATCCGAAATCCGTGCGCATACTGGTTGGTTTGGGCTCGGCGGCCTATGCGCAGGATTTGAACGATCAAGCGGCTCGTTGGTTGCTGCAGGCAATTCAGTTGGACCCGGCGGATCCGCGCCCGTATTTGTTTCTGGGCAAGCTGCAGGAAGTAGAGAAGAGTGAGCCGCAGGAATGGGTGGAAGTGTTTCGTCGGTACGCCACGCTCCGGCCGGAGGACGCGCGCGCGCACTACTACTACGCGGTGGCTTTGGAGAAGCAACGACGCGGCGAGCGGGATTTCGCGACACGCAGGGCGGAGTTGCAGAAGGCCATCGCCATCAATCCGCTCATGGGCGAAGCCTTTCTGAAATTGGGATTGCTGAAAGAGGAAGAAGGAAAACTGGCGGAGGCGGTCACGTCATTGCAGAAAGCGGTGGACCTTACGGACTTCCCCGACGAGGCGCATTTGCGCCTGACGCAGGTTTACCGGCGCATGGGAGAGACGGAGAAGGCGCGCAGGGAGTCGGAGCTTTACGAACAGGTTGCCGCAAAGAAGAAAGAAAAGATGGAAAGAGAACGGCGGGAGTTGGGTGAGTTTGTGGTGACCGGGAAGCCGTAGGCGGGGCGCAACGCGTATCGCCACCTTAAGTGCTTGCCCTGACGAAGGAAGAATGGCCAACCTTGTAGGGGTGGAGCGAGCTCCACCCTCTTCTCTTCCTCAGCGCTCTCTGCGTTCTCAGCGAACTCTGCGTTAAATCCTTCTTCTCTTCTTCTTGCGGGTTAGGGCCGAGGGGTTGGCGCGCTCATCAGGCCGATGAACATCTTGTAAAATTTTTCGAAATCCAAATCGACATTGATTTCCACGCGTTGCAGCTGCCGTTTGGGCTTGTCGCCTTCCAGCCACGTAAGCGTGTTGCCGTAGGCGGCGCCGTGGTCCGTATCCACCGCCATGTAGCGGACATCGCGCTTGGTGATGATCGAGGGGTCAATCCACGCCGCAGCCGCCAGCTCGTCCCACATGAAATCGGCGCCGGGCCCGTGCATGTAATACTTCGAGACATACTGCGCCAGCGGAGTGCCGGCCTTCGCAATTTCATCCACCATCGCCTGCGTCAGCCGCGTTCGAATCGAAATGTCCACCGGCGTGCAGGTGATTTTTCTCCAGTTGGCGTGAAGCACCGCGTCGGCGGCTTCCGGATCCATCCAGAAATTAAATTCGTGCCGCGGCGTGTTCACGAATTCCGGATTATCCGTGGCGGGATTCAGGCTGCCGCCCATGAAGACCAGTTCCTGCGCCAGTTCAGCGAACTGCGGATCGATGCGCAGCGCCAGCGCCAGATTGGTCATCGGCCCGCCCTCGTAGATCGTGACCTCGTGTGGATATTTGTGCACCATCCGAATCAGGAAGTGCGCCGCGTCTTCCGTTGACGCCTTAGTGGTTGGCGGCCCTTCTTTTGGCGGTGGCACCACGAAGGGCTCGTGATACCAGCGGCTGTCCCAAGCCCCGGCGTACCCGGCCTTGCCATAGCGCTCCTGCCAAAGCTGCGCCTCTTCCCGAGTGCGCACCAGCGGAAATACCGCCCCCGGAACCACGGGGATGTCCGTGCGGCCCATGACTTCCAAAAGCCGCAGCGCGTGGACAACTTCCTCATCTCGCCACTGGTTGCCGGTAACAATGGTGACCCCAAGCACCTCAACCTGCGGCGACTGGATAAGCGTTGCCAGCGTCTGCATGTTGCTCCCGCCGGGCCCCGAACAATCCTGATTGATGATGACCTTGCGTCGTGTCTGCGCGGAAGCACCGGAAGCAATCATGAGCAGCGCAAGAGCCGCTCCCAAAAGGAAACGACCCACGGCTTGCGCCGTGGGTCGAGAAAAGTAGAACAGAGAATTGGTTTTCAAGTCGGTCCCTAGAACGTAAACTTCAGCCCGAACTGCACGAGGCGCGGGTTGTTCACGGTGGAACTGATTTTGCCGAATTGGCTGGGGGAGCTGACATCCGCGCCCGGCAGGCCGAATTGAGCATGGTTGAAGAGGTTGAAGATTTCGGCGCGGAAGTCGAGTCCCATATTTTCCCAGGGCAAGGCAATGCGCTTGACGACGGAAAAGTCAGTGTTGACGTAATCCGGACCGTTCACCGGAGCGCGATTTGCATTTCCGAGCTGGCCAACTGGCGCTTGAGTAAAGCAGTTGACGTTGAACCATTGGCCGATTCCCTGCGAAAAACCGTTATTGGGATTGCAAATCTGTTCGGGCCGATTGAAGGAGTTGCCATTGTTGCTGAAGGAGACACCGGACTGGTTGTTGCTATCAATGAGGAAGATCGGGAATCCGGAAGTGATCCTCTCAATGACATTCAGTTGCCAACCACCCAAGGCCGCGTTCATGCCAGGGTTCCAGTTGCTTCCATATTTCTTGCCGCGGCCGAATGGCAAGTCATAAATCACGCTGGCGGTGAAGCTGCTGTTTAGGTTGATCTGAGAGAGCGCCCAATCCGCCTTCCCCCAAATCGGGAGACCAAAATAGGGCGCACCCAAGGAGGTGCCCAGGCCGTCGCTGAAGCCAGTGTCATACGCTCTCGAGTAGGTATAGCCAATGAGCGCGTACAAACCATTGCGGCTGCTCTTGGTTTCCGCCTTGATTTGAAGGGAATTATAGTGGGCGCGTCCATAGTCATTGAAGCTGTAAATGGTTCCGAAGTCGGGAAAAGGAGGAGCGAAAGCCGTGCCGCCAGGCCCGCAACCAAGGGTATAGCCAGGAGTCCCGCAGGCAGCCGGCGAACCAAGGTTGAGGTTGTTGCCGTAGTTCAAGATATGCGCTGCACGGGAGCCAGCATAGCCGACCGTCAACACGACGGAGCCGGGAAGTTGGTGTTCCACGTTGAAGTTGAACTGCTGCATTACGCCTTGCTTGAGGTTCGGGTTCATGAAATTGAGGTTGCCCTGGAAAGTGGAGGGAGTGGGCGGAGTGGTGATCAGCGGAAATCCGTCGCTAAAGCCAAGAAACTGGCCCGCGCCCACGTTTGGCTGTTGACCAAAGGTGGTGGCACAGATCGCGGTCGCGACCGTGCACTTGGAGCCATTGAAGAATCGAGCTCCAAAGGACTCGGCCGCAAACGGCGGGTTTTGCCACAAGCCTTGTGCGCCCTGGCTCCAGGCTGCATCGTGGAATATGGCGTAGCCGGCGCGCAAGACGGTTTTGTCGCTGCCGAAGAGTTTGTAGGCCAAACCGATACGAGGTTCAAAGGCCTTCCAATCCATGTGAATCCCCGCCGATTGCCCGACAAGGTTCTGACCCGGAATCATGAGTTGGCCTGTTGAGGGAATAAAGTTGGCCTGCCTGCCATCTACTTCCGTGATAGGTGTGGCCATGGACCAAGCCAAGCCAATGTTTATGGTGAGGTCTTTGCTGAAGCGCCAGTCGTCTTGCACGTAGGGCCGGAAAATTCTCCAGCGGCGCCCGGTGACGTCGCCGTTGAAATTCTGGTCATGTATGCGAAGGAAGGCGAGTCCCATCAGGAGGTCCGCTGTGGCATCTCCCGTATACTGGCCGTCAATGACCCAGAAGCCGTCCTGGAAACCAAGAGTTCGAACGTTCATCTGGTTGCCGCGGATGTCGCCGCCCATTTTGATGTCATGCTTACCGATAATCATGTCGAGGGAGTCGTTGAAGGCGAAGACGTTGGTGCCCCCCTGAAACGGGGTGAACCCGCGGTCGCCGAGGGCAAAGTATCCACCATCCAGGGAAGTGGACACCAAGCCGCAACTACTGCCTACGCAAGGACCGGTTCCGCCGCTGCAATCCAGGTTCGCGCCAGGAATGCCCAGTTTGGCGGAGCTGCAACTGTTGGTGCCTTGCGAAGTTATGTAGTTAAAGATGCGGTTGTAGCCGCCGGTGGCCTGGTTGACGAGGTTGGGCGAGAAGATGTGGGTCTCGGAAATCGAAATGTTGCGTGCATGGTTCTGGATACCCTGGTTGCTGGCGAAGGCGTTGGCCTCTGCAAAGGAATCGGTTCCGCCGCCGCCAGGCACATAGGAGACCGCCTGGTCGTAGCTAAATCGCGCAAACGCCATATCTTTCGAGGAAAAAGTATGATCGAGTCGGATATCAAACTTGGTTTCGTCCAGTTTGCGCACGGGCGCACTAACGAAGTTAATGCCGAGACCCGGATTGTTAGCGTTAGGAGTCGGAAACGGATACAAGTTGATAAGCGACTGTCCGATGCCGCTGGTCAGGTTGGAGGGAATCTTATTGCAAATAGAGCCGCCTGGCTGAGGTGTCTGGCTTCCATCCGGATTTCCGGGGATGGCATTTCCAGCAGCGTCGCACAAAAAGGGAGAATTGCTTGTCCCGTTAAAGGTATTTGGATTGGTAATCGCGCCCGGGGCGAGAAGCTGTCCGAAGGCATCGTGAGTGTAATCACCGTTGCGCATGTCCTGAGTCGGCACCAGGCCGGTAGTCGCGATGCCGTGGCGCTGTGACTTCTGCTCGCCATCGACAAAGAAGAACGTTTTGTTCTTGAAGACGGGGCCGCCGATGGAGCCGCCATACTGATTCAGGTTGAACTTTTCGGGTTCGGTGGCGAAGAAGCTTTTGGCGTCAAGAGAGGTATTTCGGAGAAATTCGAAGAGCGAGCCGTGAAAGCTGTTGCTGCCGGACTTGGTGGTTACCAGCACCGTTGGTCCCGCACGGGTGCCGAACTGCGCCGAATAATTGTAGGTCAGCACCTTAAATTCCTGAATGGAATCGATAGAGGAAAGGATGGCAATGCCGCCGGCGGTCAACTCATTGTTGTCCAAGCCGTCCAGCAGCCAGTCCGTGCTGTTGGCGCGGGAGCCGCCGACTGAAAGAGAGAAGGAGCCGCGGGCGGAAACTTCGCTGGCGGGACCACCGTTGAAGAAGCTGTTCGGATTGGTTTCCTGCGTAGTGCCCGGAGTCAGAGTGGCCAACTGCACGAAGTCGCGCCCGTTCAGGGGGAGTTGCGCGACCTGCTGGGAAGTGATGACCTGACCGAGAGTTGGATTGGTGGTGGTGACTGCGACGGCGTCAGCCACGACCTCCACGCTCGAGGAGACGGAGGCGGGGTTCAGACTGAAATCGAGTTCGCGCGATTCGTCGATCTGCAGCTTCAGGTCTTTGGCTTCGGCAGGCTGAAAGCCCTGGAACTGCACGCGGATCGTGTACACACCGACCGGAAGCAAATTCACGATGTAGTGCCCGCTGTCATCGGTCTTAGCGTCGCGGATAGCGCCCGTGCCCTGAGAGGTCACGGTCACGGTAGCTCCGGCAATGCTGGACCCGGACTTATCGGTGATCGTGCCCGAAAAACTGCCGATCGCCTGACCGTACGCAAGCTGGGCGAAGCACAGCGCAGTCATGCAAATCATCAGGACAAAAAGAATTCTCTTGCTCATCATGCATACCCCTTTTTTAGGAACCCTGGACTCATTGCAATAGAGCGGTAGAAATCAGGAGACTCGACTCTCTCGATTTCAACACCGGGACTGAAGCACCCTGGATTCGCGGCAGAAAGATAAAAAACCGCTGCGAGTCCTCTTTGAAGTCCCCGGCGGCGCGAACGACGCTCTGAGTACGGGGGAAATAGTGAAAGGAAATTACTTCTCTATTGCGGCTGTGTCAAGCGGATGTTTCGGAAAATCTGTGCAAGGTTTTGATAGGGCGAATCTTAGCGGCAAATGACGAGACAAAAATAGGACCCAAAATGGGAAAGAAATCTTGCCGCCGAGAGTAGGAAAGGAGTGAGTCCCTCGCGCGCCACGTCCCTCCTACTGAAGGGAAGTGGCAACCCTTTTCCCATACTCTTTCGCTTTGGCGATGGCGGCGGCTTCATCCACGGTCAGCAGTTTGCCCTCTTTCAGCAGAGTCTTGCCGCCGACTACGACAGTCTGAACCTCGCTAGCCTTCAGGGCGTATACGATTTGGGAGTAGACGTCATACATCGGCACGGCGTTGGGTACGTCGAGCGTAAGAATGACGAAATCGGCTTTCTTCCCAGTTTCGAGCGAGCCGATCTGCTTCTCCATATGCAGCGCGCGGGCCCCTTCAATGGTAGCCATTTCCAGCGCCCCCTTCGCGCCAAGCGCGCGCGGATCAACGCGATAGGTCTTTTGTAATTTCGCCGCGAGATCCATCTCTTCCATCATGTTCAGGTCGTTGTTGCTGCCTGCCGGCCCATCCGTGCCTAGGCCGACGCGCATGCCCGCGGCCCTTTGGTCCACGACCGGTGCCACACCGCTGGCCAACATCATGTTGCTCGACGGATTGTGCACGCAGCCGACCTGGCGCTCGGCGAGAATTTTCATGTCGGTGTAGTCAGTCCAGATGCAGTGAGCGGCAACAACGTCGGGACCGAGGAATTCGATCCGTTCGAGGTATTGCACGGGAGTTGCACCATTTTTCTCGATGCTGTCGGTGAACTCTTTGCGCATTTCAGATACGTGGATCAGCAGCGGCGCATGATATTTCCGCGCCATCGCTGCGGCCTCACGCAAAGTCTTTTCCGAACAAGTGTAGATGGAATGCGGAGCCACAGCGGCGTGAATCAGTGGATCGCCTTGCCACTTCTTCAGAAATTGTTCCGTGTACGCAGCCATTTCAGCCACGTTTTTGTTGTCAGGAACGGGAAAATCGATCCACGTCTCGCCAAGAACCCCGCGCAGTCCGGCGGCTTTGGTCTCATCGGCTTCCGCGTCCTCGAAATAGTACATGTCCGCAAACGTAGTGGTGCCGCTGCGAATCATTTCGGCCAGAGCCAGGCGCGAGCCCCAGCGCACGTAGTCTTCCGTAACATTGCGGGCCTCCGCGGGGAAAATAAATTTCCGCAGCCAGTCATCCAGCGTGACGTCGTCCTTCAGCCCGCGCATCAGCACCATCGGAATGTGCGTGTGCCCGTTGATGAGGCCGGGGATGACCAGCTTACCAGTCGCATCGATGGTTTGCTTGGCGGTGATGCCTTTTGGAAACGCGGCGGCGATGTCCGGGCCGATGGCGATGATTTCGTCACCCCGAATCGCAAGAAAGCCGTTCTCGAGCACGCGGCGGTTGCCGTCCATCGTGACGATGGTTGCGCCTTTGACGACAAGGTCTACGTTTACCGCCTGTTTAGCCGCATCCTGCGCGATCGCAGCGGAAGAAAGCAGCAAGCACGTTGCGAGGAATAGAAACTGGTTTCGAACCGCGCGCGATGGATTCATGAACCTGTCCTTGTCCGATCTGTAGCTCGGGCCTTCAGGCCCGAGGGTTTTCACTACCAATAGGCAATTTTGCCGGGGCTATGGAAATCCTCACCCCTGAAGGCGCGAGCTACAGATTAGAGGAGTCGAACGGTTTCGGAAAGAGCTGGCTCATGCGCATCACTTCGACTTTGCCTTTAAGGTTTGCAAGCACCACCGGAATGTCCCCGCAAAATTCCCAGATGATCTGCCGGCAAGCGCCGCAGGGAGGCGTAAGCGTATCGGTGTCGGTGACCACGGCAATCGAATCGAACCGCCGCTCGCCTTCGCTGACAGCCTTAAAGATCGCAACGCGCTCTGCGCAAAGTGTCAGTCCATAGGTGGCGTTCTCGACGTTGCAGCCGGTGAATATTTTTCCGGAAGGCGAGTGCAGCGCCGCGCCAACCTTGAAATTGGAAAATTTGGCGTGCGCATTTTCGCGGCCCTTCGTTGCGGCCGCGATAAGGATGTCGTGTTCGGACAAGGGAACCTCCAGAGAGGCTATGAGTTTAACAGTTCAAGAGGCTCAAACGTTCAGAGTGAAGAAGTAATCTGTGGAATCACGGCGCGCAGCAGGCCGATGAACTGCGATTTCACGCGCTCCGCGGTTTCGAGCACTTCGTTGTGGTTGAGCGGTTGGTCCAGAACGCCTGCCGCGGCGTTGGTCACACAGGAGATGCCCAGGGCGCGAATACCAGAGTGCCGTGCCGCGATAACTTCCGGAACGGTGGACATGCCCACAAGATCGGCGCCAATCGAGCGAAGGTAGCGGATCTCCGCGGGCGTTTCGTAGCTGGGGCCGGCCAGGGCGGCATAGACTCCTTCGCCAAGATCGATCCCCAGGCGGCGTCCCGCCGCAAGCGCGAGTTCGCGGAATTTCTTATCGTAAGCGTTGGTCATGTCCGGGAAGCGCGGCCCGAATTTATCGGCATTGGGTCCAGAGAGCGGGTTCGCCCCTTGCAGATTGATATGGTCGCTGATGACGACCAGGCGGCCCTGCGTGAATTCTTTTTTTATTCCGCCGGCGGCGTTGGTCAGGATCACGGCTTTGACGCCGAGCCGTGAAAACACACGAATGGGAAAAGCGACTTCCTGCGCCGAGTAGCCTTCATAGAGATGGACGCGGCCCTGCATGCCCGCAACCTCGATGCCATCCACTTTGCCGATCACCAGTTGCCCGGCGTGGCCAATGGCAGTCGACCGCGGGAAGTGCGGGATCTTTACATAAGGGATGCGCGTCGCGCCCGCAAATTCATCGGCGAACGCGCCAAGGCCGGATCCAAGCACCAAAGCGAT
>Ga0210389_10000746_pt1 | contig 27910 bp, 21 predicted proteins | sample IncBWH28OmetaG_FD_160127 | JGI IMG/M metagenome (GOLD analysis project Ga0210389, IMG submission 160127) | Forest soil microbial communities from Barre Woods Harvard Forest LTER site, Petersham, Massachusetts, United States - Inc-BW-H-28-O ... | reverse complement strand
AACGGGTCGCGGAGAATCCTTGAGCGTGAGAGTTAAGCCAAGGTCTTTCTTGACCGCCTCGAAAATCGTGATCCGTGGGGTTCCTGGCGGCAAAAGGCGTGCGCGGCCGTTCCACCTGAGATCGAAGTCCCACGAGCCGTCGAGTTCGGTCCCATCAATCACCGGCTCAGGAAGATAGTCGCCCGCCAGCGCCCGCAGGCGTTGCGCAAAGGCCGCCATGGTCACATTGCGGCAGGAATAAACGTTGAACGTCGAACCGGTCGGCTGTGGCACAAAGTTGCATCCGCCGTTGCCCTCACCCTCCGCTCGTCGAAGGTTTGGATTGCTCTTGTCTTCTGTGAGAACAAAGGACGGCATAGGGCGTGTATCGTTATGAACGACCAGACCGAATCGGTCGGCAAGCAAAGATTGCAGCATCAACCGATCCTTAGCTGGAGGGGTTCCTGCGGGCGCTTTTGCGGCTACGTCGAACTGATCGAATTCGAGCCAGTTCGGCCCTCCGAAGACGATATCAGGATCGACATCCCAGGCGATTCGAACGAGGTCAACCATAGTGGCCTTCCTCAGTTCATAACGTTCTCCACGCTGAACACCACCGGATACGAGGGTGTACGGATTGGTCGCCGGGGCACTTCGTTGAACAGAAACGACGTCGAAGCGGGGCTGTTCAGGGGTGCTTTGTGCGGAAGCAGTGATGGCAACGAAGCTCAGGACGGCAAGAGCTCGGTTCATATGTTGATTCCAGGCCATCGATTTTATCCCGATACTATTGTCCAAGAGCTTCGTCATTGCGGTCTGATCGCCGCGATTGACATCTTCAACTTCTGCGCTGTCGGCCAGCGCCCCGGGAGGCTGACACACTTCGCGCGGTTTAGGGTAGACGTTCGCCGCCACCGCTTCCCCATCATGGAACTGATCACGATCCTAAACCGCTGTCATCGCTTCCGGGGCTTCGTTTATCGTCAGGCGCGCTGCAGTTCCGACGGCAAGAGCATCGAGATCGCCGTGCGCCCGCGTAAGGGATCCGCGGCAGTCTGCTCGCGCTGTCATCGAGCGGCTTCGGGTTACGACCAACTGCCCGAAAGGAGATTTGAGTTCATTCCCTTCTGGGGGTTTCTGGTCTTCCTCCTATACTCGATGCGTCGCGTCGATTGTCCCCGTTGCCGGGCCGTTATCGTCGACGAGGTTCCGTGGGGCGACGGCAAGCGTACTCTGACCAAAGCCTACATGCTGTATTTGGCGCGCTGGGCGCGTCGGCTTTGCTGGAAGGAAACCGCCGAAGCCTTCCGCACTTCATGGGACAAGGTCTTCGACGCCGTCGAATACGTTGTCACTTTCGGCCTGGCGCATCGCACGCTCGCTCCCATCGACGCCATCGCCGAAGAGTCGAATCGCATGCGGCGCGAAGGCCGAATGCCGGTTTTGAAGAAATCGCGGTGGCTGCCACTCAGACGCAAACACAACCTGAGAGACGATCAGCGCTTCCGGCTCCGCGAGCTGCTTCGCCATAACCTGAAGACTGTCCGCGCTTACCTTCTAAAGGCGGCCTTTCAGCAACTGTGGAATTACACCTCGCCTTCATGGGCCGGGAAGTTCCTCGACGAATGGTGTCGCCAGACAATGCGCTCCCGCATCGAGCAATGAAGAAAATCGCCCGGTCGCTGCGCCTGCATCGGGAACTGATCCTGGACTACTTCTGCGCTCAGAAACTGCTTTCCAGCCGCGTCGTCGAGGGCCTGAACAACAAGGCCAAAGTCACCATGAGAAAAGCCTACGGCTTCCGGACGTTCCGAGTCCTCCAACTGGCGCTCTATCACTCACTTGCCAAACTACGGGAACCGGAAACGACCCACGAGTTTTTCTGACGAGTCCCTTTTTTGTTGAACGCGGAACTCCAGTTTGGGATGTGAACCGGTTTCCTCCGAGCCAATGACGGGGGTTTTCAGGAGTAATATCCGGAGCTGTTCGACGCGGATTGACGAGTCATCGTATGTGGACGCGACCTCGCGATCGCGGTACAAGTACATTTTGTCCCTGTCGGCTTGTCCACGGGCACCTCCCACACGTCATGGTCCAGTATCGCGGGATTCGCCAGCCGAAGACCTCGATATCGGTGATTAGCGGAAGCTGTTTGATGGCCGGCATAGGATGGCCAGGGCCGGGGCTTCAGGATCACCCCCACCATTTCAGACAAATCGGCGTATGCCTTGCCTAAGCGCGGCAATTGGCGGAGAATCAACCCTGTTGGCACACATGGATCAAACGAAGCTGTATCTGATAATTGTTTCATTGGGATTCCTCGCGCCGGCGGGGCGGTCGCAATCCCTCGAATGGACTTCGTACAACGGCGACCTGAGCGCAAATCGTTTTTCGTCACTCAGCGAGATCAACTCCGGGAACGTGAAGGGCCTGCGCCCAGCCTGTACTTACGACTCCGGTGAAACCACGGCGTTTCAGAGCGGCCTCCTGATGGTGGAGGGAGTGATCTATTTCACGACCAACACTACGACGTATGCCGTAGATGCGTCTTCGTGCGCGCTGAAGTGGAAGTACAGCCGGCCGGGCGGCAGGGGCGGCCTCGGAGTCAATCGAGGACTCGCATGGCTCGACGGAAAACTATTTCGCGGTTCGGGAGACGCGCATGTTTTCGCCCTCGATGCCGCCACGGGGAAACCTGCATGGGAGACAACTCTGGGCGATGGCGCCAATGGTGAATCCGTGCCGATGGCGCCGCTTGCCTGGAATGGAATGGTGTTCGCAGGGAACGCGGGTGGCGACAATTTCGGGGTCACTGGACGGGTCTACGCCCTCAATGCGTCCGATGGCCACGAACTGTGGCGATTCAACGTGGTACCGGAATCCGGTCCTGCCCGCGCCACCTGGAAAAACGTCACCGACCGCAACCCTCCCACAGGCGGAGCCACGTGGACCAGCTACAGCCTCGATGCCGCAGCGGGCGTGCTTTGGGTTTCCACCGGAAACGTGGCTCCCGACTTTTTGACGGCGCTGCATCCTGGCGATAACCTCTACACCACGTCCGTGGTCGCACTGGACGCAAAAACCGGGACGCTGCTGCGCTACGTTCAGCCCGTCACCAAGGACTTTCACGATTGGGACATGACATCTCCACCCGCACTGATTCGAACCAGCGGCGGGCGCGAGATCGCCGCGGCGGCCGGTAAAGACGGACTGCTGTACGGCATCGACCGCTCCGGTGTCGCCTCGGGAGGTAAGGCTTCGGATCGGCAACTGAAAATCCTTTACGCCACACCCGTCACCACGCGCAACAACGTGAAGACCCGCTTAAATGAAAAAACGGAAACACGTTTTTGCCCGGGACCTCAGGGCGGCACCGAATGGAATGGTCCGGCATTCGATCCTCCCTTGAATTTGCTGGTGGTCAATTCCGTGGACTGGTGCGCGTCCGTGAAGATTGCGGACGCTGCCACGGTGACGGGCAAGCGGGGCTCGGCCTGGGCCGGTTCGGGCGACCCTCAGCATCCGTTTGGCAGCATGGATCCAAAAGAAATGTGGGGAGGCTGGCTTACTGCCGTCGACGCGGATACGGGACGTATCCGCTGGAAGTACAAATCGCCGACGCCGATGGTGGCCGCCGTTACGCCGACGTCGGGCGGTATCGTTTTCACGGGTGATCTGAATGGTGATTTGCTGGCACTGGACGCCGCCAACGGAACGGTGTTGTGGCGGAACGCAACCGGCGCGCCTATGGGCGGCGGGGTTATTTCTTATCAGACAGACGGACACCAACGCATAGCTGTTGCTGCCGGCATGAGCGCGTTTAACTGGCCTCTGCCGAAAGTCACGGCGCGTGTGATTGTGTACGGCCTTCCGTAGCGGCTGTGGCAGAAACCGCTCCTTCGCAGTCGCGGCTCGGTAGCGCGTTGCATCTACTGGGTGTAACGCGAATATCGAAAAAGGTTCAGTGCTTAGCGGCGATCGACGTTACCGCATCCCAGAAGAACTGGGTGTGTTTGTAGATCGCCTGTTCCAGGATACGCTCCTGATCGCTGTGAGCACCGAAACCTTTGGCCGCATCCTCTTCGTCGACCATCGCACCGACACCATAGCACTGAACACCCTTCGCGCGCAGGAAGGCCATATCGGTCGCGCCTGTGCTCATTACCGGCAGAGTCTGGACCCCGTAGATCTTCCTGTAAGCCGCTTCAACCGCGCGATACGCATCGTTAGTGATTGACGAGGGCTGGGCGGCCGGTCGCTGATTCCGCGTTTCGGGCACCAACTCGACGGCGGGATCATTGATTACCTTGCGCATCATGGCGTAGAACGCATCGATATCCTCGCCTGGCAGCGCCCGGATATCGAGTGTGGCGCGTGCTTCGGAAGGGATTACGTTGACCTGGTATCCGGCTTGAATGATATTCGGCGAAATCGAGGTGTGAAGCATGGAATACAGACCTGGCTCACGTTCCGCCAGATAGTCCCGAGCCGCGGCCGCTTTTGCCGGATTGAAAAGATCCTTGTAGCGCTGAGCCGATTCCGGGTCGCTCACGCCAGCAAGCTTTTCAAAATAGTATCGGGTGGTGTCGTTGAATTTCGTTGGCGGCTCCCAGGCGGCAATGTTGGCAACTGCCCTCGCGAGGTGGACAACCGCGCTGCTGCGCAGCGGTCGCGATCCATGTCCGGCCGGCCCTCTCGAGATCAGTACCGCGCCCTTCGGCTGCTTTTCCGTGGTCTCAACCGTCGCGTAAACGAGCTTGCCGTCACGACGGCGAACCCCTCCACTTTCGGCCAGGCAGATTTCGGCATCGATCTCGGGCCAGTGCTCACCCACCAGGTACTCGATGCCGGGTCCTGTCGAGGCCTCTTCACCCACTTCCGATACGAAGATCACGTCCCGATCGAGCGGCGTTCCCGACCGCTTGAGAAGCAGCATGGTCATGAGAGCGGCTGTCAGATCGCTCTTGTCGTCCAGCGTGCCCCGGCCGTAAATGTAGCCGCCATCCATGTGGGCACTGAAGGGTGGAAAGACCCATTTCGGTGGGTCGACTTTTACCGTGTCGCTGTGGCCCATGATCAACAGCGGCCGTTTTGATCCATTGCCTTTCAGTCGAGCGATAACGTTGGCCCGCGCCGGATCCTGCGCGGCCAGCGTAACGGGAATGCCTTCAGACTCCAGCACCTTCTTCACATAATCTGCAACGAGAGTTTCGTTACCGGGCGGATCCGTGCTGTCTATCTGGACCAGTGCCTGGAAGTGACGCAAAGTCTCGCTGTTGATTTGTGCCCAATTGGGAGTCTGGGCCAAAGCGGGGAAAACTGCTGCGCAGAATACATAGAGCGCTACGACCGGGATTCGCGGAGCCAGATGATCGCTTCTCATTTTCACCAGTCTAACCGGGAATTGCTATTTGGAACATCCAGGTCCCGTCATGTATGCACCTGCAGTGCGGTTCCCCGGCGGCGAACGAACGCAGGCGAAAACGCTTGCGCTACAACGTCGAATCAGATCACTTCGAGGCCTGTAGCGCAGGCATTCGATTATGGTAATCTTGCTTGCCAGCCATGCCCTCCAGTGTCAAACGCCTGATCGTTTCCTTCGCAGTTTTGCTTGCGCCGACGATGTTGGCTCGCGCCGCGGACGACAAGTGCGCGGGCCTGACCAGCCTGACTTCGACGCAATTTCCGAATGACACGACGATCATTCGGTCGGCAGTCCAGAAGCCGCCGAGCGAAGCGACTACGGGCCGGGGAGCCGTTCCAGCGCTGCCCGAGCACTGTGAGGTCTTCGGGCGGATGAACGATCGCACTGGCGCCGACGGCCAGCACTACGCCATCAATTTTCATATGCGCATGCCGACCGCATGGAACGGCAAGTTCTTCTTCGAAGGAGGCGGTGGATCGAACGGGAACATTGGCGGCGCTCTGGGCAACCTGCAAGGCCAGCAGCCCGCGAATGCGCTCGTACTCGGGTACGCGGTGGTCACTCAGGATTCCGGACATGACAACGCGGCCAACAACGACCCGAACAAGAATGGCACGCAGACGTTCGGCTTCGATGAGCAGGCCCGGCTTGACTTCGGCTATAACTCTTACGATCAGGTCACGCAGGCAGCCAAGGCTCTGATCCGGCTTTATTACGGCAAGGGTCCGGAGCGCTCGTATTACGTGGGGTGTTCGGAGGGCGGCCGCGAAGGGATGATGATGTCGCAGCGGTTTCCCGATTATTTCGACGGCATCCTCGCGTGCTCGCCGGGATTCAAGCTCGCCAAAGCCGCCATTGCGGAAGCGTGGGATACACAGGCCTTCGCGGGCGTGGCGAAAGCCGATGGCGTCAACGATCCGAACGGCGAGCCTTTCGTGAACAAGACGTTCAGCGATGAGGATCTTGCGCTGGTGTCGAACGCCGTGCTCTCCGCGTGCGACAAGCTTGACGGAGCCGAAGATGGCATGATCGCCAACTTTCACGCTTGTACCAGCGCTCTGGTGAAACCGAAACTCGAAGCTCTTGGCTGCAAAGGGCAGAAGGATGCGACCTGCCTGACGGCCGTGCAGATCGCGGCGATCGAAAGGGTCTTCGGCGGTGCGAAGAATTCCAAAGGGGAGACGCTTTATGCGGACTGGCCCTGGGATGTGGGTATGGGCGGCAAGTCCGCCACCGCGTACAACCTGGGCTGGCGGGTGTGGAAACTCGGGATGTTCAACGCCCCGGCCAACTCGGGCATCAACGCAACGCTCGGCGCCGGCGCGCTTTCGGGGGTCTTCACAACGCCACCGACGCCAGTCGCGTCTGCCGGCGCAGCCCCGGTTGCATATCTCCTTGGTTTCAATTTTGACAGCGACGCTGCGAAGATTTACGCGGAGTCGGGTACGTTCGCCAAATCGGTGTGGGATTTCATGATGGCGAGTTCCACCGATCTGTCTGCTTTTCGCAAACACGGCGGGAAGCTGATTCTGACGCATGGGGTCAGCGATCCGGTTTTCTCGATTGACGACGATATCGCGTGGCTCGGCGAGGTGAACAAGGTCAATAAAGGTAAAGCGGGGGATTTCGTCCGGCTCTTCGCCATTCCGGGCATGAATCATTGCGCGGGCGGGCCGGCTACGGATCGCTTCGACGCTTTCACAGCGCTGGTCAAATGGGTTGAGAAGAAAACGGCACCTGAAAAAATCGTGGCTTCTGCGGGTCCCGCGACGCCCTGGCCGAATCGTACGCGCCCGCTTTGCCCGTATCCGGCTTATGCGAGGTATAAGGGCACTGGCAGTATAGAGGACGCTGGGAATTTCGTCTGTAAATAAAACGCGCCCTTCTGGCGGGAGGAGGTTATGACTGCATGCAAGTGAGAGTGTGACGCCTCCATGGCGATTGTGTCAGACAAATGCGATGCGTGCGCGTTTGGCAAACGGCTCAAGAGTTTTGGTGCTGCACGAGTGTGCAGCGGACGTGTGTTGCCGAGTTGCACAAACGGTTTCATGCCGCCGCGGACAGCGTGCTCGACGCTGCAGTAGCCGATGAGTTGGATCAGGGATGAAGACCGCTCCCTTGCGGTCGCGGCTCGGTTGTTAGTACTGGTCACAAAATGTTACTACGCTTGTGGCGCAGGCACTCTTGCTTGACCCAGTAGGAAGAAGGTTCGGTTCGGAAGAAATGGCTTAATCGCCGGAGACTCTGCGTTCCAGACCTGATTCGCCTGCGAACACATATGCTTTTACTGTCGCCCAGTTGGTGCGAATCAGCGAGAGACCCAGCATCAGGGCAATCGTCAGTACAGCCGCGAACAGGGTTTGACCTACGGTTAACTGACTCTTGAGGTAACCGAACCAGCGGCCGTAAACCAGTTCCACGTGCACCCAGTAGACAAGCAGACTGGTCAGGCCAAACTGGCGGACCCAACTCCAGTCGGTCGGCGCGATGCGGAGATTCCAGATCCATGCGAACACGATGACTATGAGAACCACGCCTGTCTTGATCAGGATCAGGGCGGGACTGTTCAGCCAGAAATCCGAGTTCGTATAGATCGAAGGCGACAGGCTCGAAAGCGCGTAGGCGGCAAAGGCGAGCGCCACACCGCCCCATCCGAACCATTGCATGGTGGTGGGGATATCGGCGGGTTTTTGAAGGCGCAGGATGCTGCCGATACTCATGCCGAAGGGGACGAACGCGGCCCATGGGAAAAAGCCGAAGAACTGATAACTGGGTTTCACGTAGTTCTGCACGATTTCCGGCACGCCCGACCAGTTGACGTTCGATACGAAAGGCGATGCGATCGCGATGCCGAATCCGAGAATTGCGCACAAACGGATCCGCTCAACAGTGCGGAAAACGGCCATTGGGGAGAGCACCAGCAGGGCGAGTCCCATGCAGTTCAGGATGTCGACGCGGAAAAGATCCGTCCATGGACTTTTGTCGAAAGAGAAAAGCCACAACTGCAGGCGGAAGGCAAACGCGGCAGCAAAAAGATAGCCGGAACGTTTGAAGGCCGCGAAGAGACGCGTTCCGGCAGGAAATCCCTTCCGTTCCTGGCTGTCCATCAGGAAGGCGAAGGTCACACCCAGTAAGAAAAGAAACACAGCCGGGGGCATGCCGCCAACGAACTGTGACAACACGTACGTGCCGCCTCCGCGAAGATCGTCGCGAAGAAAGGACTGGAACACGTGCCCCTGCAGCATGGTAACGGCTGCGAAACCGCGAACCCAGTCGAGCCAGGGAATGCGTTGCGAGGCAGGTTTCATTGTTTACGGTCAGGCAAGATTTGTTCCAAAGGATCAGTTAAAACCGGGGATGATCTATTTGAACCCCTTTGGGGTACTTAAGTTTCAAATCGTCGTCGGAAAGAGTCGGATTGAATTTAAGGTCTGAGTAATCGACAAGCCAGTAGTCGCCGGAGCTGAAGACGATCTTCTGTCGCAGAGGCAATCCGTTGTTGGTGGACATCCAGAGTTCGGCGCTCGTGACTTGCCGGGCGACATCCTTCGATTTCGGATTCAGCTTCAAATGTCCGGTTGATTGGCCGGCGATGGTTTCCGGTCCTGCCCAGGAGATATCGTAAACCTGTTTCAGCTCGGCCGCCGAAGCACCGAATCCCAGGAGCAAAAACTGTTCCACCAATTGCTTCTTTTCGCCGACATCGTATTTCTGGACGGTTTTGATTTTGGGGTAGTAGACGCTGACAGTGGAATCTTCCAGGGAGACGGTTTTGGCGTCCCTGCCGGTGATGTCGACGAGCATGCGGGTGTCGTGCGATTTCTCGCGCTTCACTTTGATGGTTCCCGTGTCGATGGAATCGTCATTGATGACGGACGTGTGGACGTCGCGTTTCATGCTTGCCGTAACCGACTTGAACTGCTGAGCGGTTTTATCCATCCGCATCAGCGTCTCATCGAGCGATTGGCCGCACATCGGAGTGACGACGGCCACTGCGAACGCGAGGATGCGCAACAAACCGATTGGATGTTCCTCGTGCGCGATTCGGGTACAGACGCTCATGATGTCGAGTCGTTACGGACGCGCGTACGCCATGTAGCCCTTGATTTCCTGCTCCGAATCGAAGATGGGCTCGATGCGGGTCAGGTGCTGGGTTTTGCCGGTGCGGGCCGTGAGCTGCTTGCCGACCTGTTCCAATTGCTGGCTTTGCGGAATGGATTCCACGAGTTCCGGTTCAATCCAGAATACCGATTCGCCATGGCTGGGCAGAGACGTGATCTGGGAGGCGGAAGGAATGCGCGGCTGGTCGCGGAACCACTGGCGCGGCGAAAAAAAAATGAATACGGTAATTACGGCGCAAACGACGTCGTATTGCCAGACGCCGCGCTGGTAATCCCATAAAATGAACCGCTTGACGCCGACGCTCACATTCAGAGTGTAACAGGAGCGCGGCAAGGCAGTCCGGGATGGCTCTCATGCGACCGATGCAGGCCAAAAGGCCTGCTTTACAAGGGAACGCAGCTTGCGGCGCGTGTACTGGCAGTCCACTTGCCTTAGAGGGCTCGCGAAAGGATTTCCACTTATGAATGGAGACTTAACTCTCAACTGGTGGGCGCTCGCTCTGCGCGGACTGCTCGGGATCGCCATTGGCCTGGTCGCACTCTTCATGCCTGCCGTGACGCTGGCGGCATTGACCCTGCTTTTCGGCGCGTACGCGCTCATCGATGGAATCCTGAGTCTGGTCGCGTCGTTTCACGCGTCGAGGTTTCACCGCCACTGGTGGGCACTGGCGCTCGAAGGACTCGCGGGTCTTGGCGCGGCAGTGATTACCGTTGTCTGGCCGCTGGTGACGCTGGTCGCACTTCTTTATCTGATCGCGGCCTGGGCTGTCATTACCGGGATTCTTGAAATCACCGCAGCCATCCGATTAAGGCGCATTGTCGAGCATGAATGGCTGCTGGGCCTGGCGGGTGTGGCATCCGTCATTTTCGGCGTCCTGCTCTTTGGCGCGCCCGGCCCCGGAGCGATTGTGATTGCGTGGTGGATCGGCGCCTATGCCCTGGTGTTTGGAGTCATCATGCTCGCGCTTTCTTTCCGGCTGCGGTCGTGGCACCGGCCCGGGGATAGACTGCAGACTGTGTGAGCGGGGCCGGCTACTGGATCACGCGAGACGTATTCGCCCGAGCGCTGGGTGTTGTTTACTTGATCGCATTCGTTTGCGCCCTGAATCAGGCGAGACCGCTGATCGGCGAGCGCGGACTGGAGCCTATCGCGCCGTGGGTGCGGGCGATTCCATTCCGGCGTTCACCGAGTCTCTTCCATCTGTTTCCGAAAGACTGGGCGTTGGCGACCGCGGCGTGGATCGGAATCATTCTCTCCTGCCTGGTCATCGCGGGCGTCGCATTCCGGTATTCCAGTTGGCTGGCGGCGATCATCTGGGGCGTGATCTGGGTCCTCTATCTCTCGTTCGTCAATGCCGGCCAGACCTTCTACGGGTTCGGATGGGAAGACATTCTGCTCGAGGCCGGGTTCTTTGCCATGTTCCTCGGGGCGCGCCATGTCGAGCCGCAGCCGGTCTCGCTTTGGATATTCCGCTGGCTCGAATTTCGCGTGATGTTCGGCGCGGGGCTGATCAAACTGCGGGGGGATGATTGCTGGCGTTCACTGACGTGTCTCAACTATCACTATGAGACGCAGCCCATGCCGAATCCTTTGAGCTGGTTCTTTCACTGGGCGCCGCAATGGACGCACACGGGCGGAGTGCTGTTCAATCATTTCGCGGAATTGATCGTGCCGTTCGGGTATTTTCTGCCGCAGCCGATGGCTTCGATTGCCGGGCTGCTCACGATCGTGTTTCAGGGATTGATCATGGCCAGCGGCAACCTTTCGTGGCTCAATTTCCTGACGATGGTTCTGGCGCTGCCGATGATTACGATTCCCGGCAGGATTCCGGCGCCGGATCCGGCGGGACTTACTTACAAATACTGTGTGATCGGGGCGGGTATTCTCGTCGGGTTGATGAGCATCAATCCCGTTCGCAACATGCTCTCGCCGCGGCAGGCGATGAATGAAAGCTTCAACCCGCTGCATCTGGTGGGGACGTATGGCGCATTCGGCTCGATCACACGGGAGCGGTACGAGATCGTGATCGAAGGAACGCGCGACGAAACACTGACACCTGACACGAAATGGGTGGAATATGAATTCAAGGGCAAGCCGGGCGATCCTTCGCGCCTGCCTCCACAGATCGCGCCGTATCATCTGAGACTGGATTGGCTGATGTGGTTCGCGGCGATGAATCCTTCGCCGGACGATCCCTGGTTTTTTCACCTGATGCAGAAACTGCTGCAGGGCGACCCGGCGACGCTGGGGTTGATGGGGCCGAATCCGTTTCCGGACCGGCCGCCGCGATTCATTCGGGCGCAGTATTATCGCTACAACTTCACGACTCCGGATGAGCGGCGCGCAACCGGCCGATGGTGGGACCGGCGTCTGGTGGCTACATATCTCAGGCCGATTTCGCTTGACGATCCAGCCTTTCGCAGTCTGATTGCCCGGCAAGGATGGCAGTGAAACCGTGCTACGTGATCGGCTCCGGCCCGAATGGCCTGACTGCCGCAATTGTGCTGGCGCGGGCGGGACTGAAGGTCACGGTGCTGGAAGCGGAGCCCTGCATCGGCGGCGGGACACGCACGGAAGAATTGACCCTGCCGGGATTTCTGCACGATGTTTGCTCGGCGGTTCATCCAATGGCCGCGAGTTCGCCGGCGTTCGCTTCTTTTGCGCTCGATCGGCACGGATTGAAATGGATCGAACCGCCCTCGGCGCTGGCACATCCTTTCGACGATGGAAGCTGCCTGACGGTCGAGCGATCGATTGATGACACCGCGGCTCAATTCGGGGCGGGAGGTTCCCTTTACCGGCGAATTGCCATGCCCCTGGTGGAGGAATGGGGTCGACTCGTGGAGGAGATTTTCGCTCCGCCCCATTGGCCCCGGCATGCGCCGACGCTTGCGCGGTTCGGCGTTATCGCGGCGTGGCCAGCGACATGGGTGGAGCGCGCTTGCTTTCGAACGGCGAAATCGCGCGCGGTGTTTGCGGGCATGGCGGCGCATTCGATTATTCCACTGCAAACGGCGGGTTCGGGGGCTTTTGGATGGGTGGTGATGCTATCGGCTCACGCGGTTGGATGGCCGATCGCTCGCGGGGGATCGCAGGCGATTGCGAATGCGCTGGCTTCGTATTTCGAATCGCTCGGCGGCACGATTCTGACTTCGTCACCGGTGAAATCGCTGAAGGATTTTGAGCCGGATGCGCTCGTGCTTTGCGATGTTACGCCGCGTCAGTTCGTGCAGATTGCAGGGGATCGGATTCCGGATGGTTATCGGAGAAAACTCTCGCGCTGGCGATATGGGCCGGGCGTGTTCAAGATCGATTGGGCCTTGAAGGCTCCGATTCCGTGGAAGGCAGCACAGTGCGCGCGGGCCGCTACCGTGCACGTCGGCGGTTCCGCGGTGGAGATTGCGGCGGCGGAACGAGCACCGTGGGAGGGCAAGGTTCATCCGCGGCCTTTCGTGCTGCTGGCGCAGCCGAGTTTGTTCGATGAGTCGCGGGCTCCGGCGGGAAAGCACACGGCGTGGGCTTATTGTCATGTGCCGAATGGTTCGGATGTGGATATGACTGGTGCAGTCGAGTCTCAGATTGAGCGGTTTGCTCCTGGATTTCGCGATTGCATTCTGGCTCGGCATACGATGGCGGCGGCGGGATTGTCGCGGCACAACGCGAACCTCGTGGGCGGGGATATTACAGGGGGCGCGAATACTCTTCGCCAGGTTTTGATGCGTCCGGGAGGCAGTTTCTATCGCACTCCTTTGGCGGGCGTGTTTATTTGTTCTGCTTCGACTCCTCCCGGGGGCGGCGTTCATGGGATGTGCGGATATCATGCGGCGAGCGCGGCTTTGCGTTGGATCGGCCGTTAACCTCACTTTTTCACAGCCCATGCGCCGGGAAGAGTCCCGGCGCGGCAGGCACGAGTGCCTGCGCCACGGTGCCGAAGGCCTACGGTACAGCGCGTCGAACAGGACTTTGTTACACAACCATGGAGGAGATGTCTACCGGGGAGCGGTTGCCTTCGACTACCACGATGCCCGTCTCCGTTACGTGGTAGAGGCGCTGGTCCTGTTCGAGATCGTAGCCGATGGTGGAATCCGGGGGCACGCGCACGTTCTTGTCGAGGATCGCGCGCCGGATGCGCGCGCGACGGCCGATGTCACAGTTGTCGAGAATGACGCTGTCTTCAATCTGGGCGCCGGCATGAACCCTGCAGCCGCGCCCCAGGACTGAATTCCTTACTTTGCCCCCTGAGAGAATGCAGCCGCCCGAAACGATGGAATCGATGGCTTCGCCGCGGCGATCGTCGTCATCGAATGTGAATTTGGCCGGAGGATCCGGGTAGCTGGAAGTGCGCAACGGCCATTGGCGATTGTAGAGGTTCAAGCACGGCTTGACGGAGCGCAGGTCCATGTTGGCCTCCCAATAGGCTTCGATGGTGCCGACATCGCGCCAGTAAGGCGGGTTGTCGGCTGGTTCGCCGGGGATTTTATTGGTCTGGTAATCGTAGGCGTAGATCGCCTGCTGGTCGACAACGAGTTTGGGCAGGATGTTGCGGCCGAAGTCGTGCGCGCTTTTGGGGTCGGCCGCGTCCTCGTGGAGAGCTTTCAGCAGAGTGCGAGTGGAGAACAGGTAGTTGCCCATCGAGGCGAAAACGTGCTCTGGGCTGCCGGGGATCGTCGGCGCGTCGGGGTTCTTTTCATGGAACGCGAGAATTCGATAGTCAGTACCGACCTCGATGACTCCGAACTCATGCGCGTATTTGTTTTCAACCGGAATGGCGGCAACCGTACAGACGGCGTTGGCGCCCTGGTGCGCCTCGATCATGTGCGCGATGTTCATGCGGTAGATGTGATCGGCGCCGAAGATGGCGACGACGTGCGGCTCCGCCTGTTCGATCAGGTTGATGTTCTGGTAAATGGCGTCGGCGGTGCCCTGATACCAGACTTCGCCGGAGCGCATCTGGGCGGGTACAGGGATGATGAACTGGTTTTTCAGCAGGCCGCCCGTCTGCCAGCCTTCATTCAGGTGCTGGAGCAGACTTTGGCTGCGGAACTGAGTCAGGACGTAGATGGAATGGATGCCGGAGTTGATGAAGTTGCTGAGGACGAAATCGACAATGCGGTATTTGCCGCCGAAGGGGACGGCGGGTTTTGCGCGTTCTTTGGTTAATGGATAGAGCCGGGTTCCTTTACCGCCAGCAAGGATGATGCCCAGCACCCGCAGTTGCATGCAAGGCCATTTTGGCAACAAGCGCGGAAGATGCGCAACCAAATGTTTTGCGGTCTTGGTAAGAATCCGATCCTATGACCAGTTCAAGGCCAGATTCACCATAGCGCCCAGGGGGATTCCTGTGGGTCCTTTGGCCATGTACGGTTTGGCATCGTCCAGCCAGGCGGTTCCTGCGACATCGACGTGGACCCACGGCGTGTCGCCGGCGAATTCCTTCAGGAACATTGCGGCCGAGCAGGCTCCGCCCCAGCGCCCGCCGATGTTCTGTATATCGGCGTACACGGTTTTGAGAAGCTCGCGATATTCGTCGTCGAGGGGCATGTGCCACATCTTCTCGCCAGCTTGCCTGGCGGCGGTCATCCACTTTTCGAGGAGCGCGTCATCGTTGGTGAAGACCCCGGAACTGGCGTGCCCGAGGGCGACTACGATGGCGCCGGTGAGGGTTGCGGCGTCGATGAGATGCGTGCAGCCGAGATGCTGCGCGTAGGTGATGGCGTCGGCGAGAATGAGGCGGCCTTCGGCATCGGTGTTCAGGACTTCGATGGTTTTTCCGGATAGAGAGGTGACGATGTCGCCCGGCCTCTGAGCGCGGCTGCCCGGCATGTTTTCGACGGCCGGAACAAGACCGGTGACGGCGATCGGGGGTTTGAGCCTGGCGATCGCCTGCATCGCGCCAATCACTGCCGCGCCTCCCGCCATGTCGTACTTCATTTTCTCCATGCCTTCGGAGGGCTTGATTGAGATGCCGCCCGTATCGAAGGTGACACCTTTGCCGACGAGGCCGAGATGCGCGGTGGATTCGGCGTGCGCCGGTTTATATTGCATGACAATCAGGGCTGGGGGATTGGCGCTTCCCTGCGCGACGCCCAGCAGGGCGCCCATGCCCAGTTGATGCATGCGGTCCTGGTCGAGGACATCGAAAGCCAGGCCACAACCCTGGGCCATGCGGCGGGCGTGGTCCGCGAGGGTTAGCGGCGTCAGCAGGTTTGGCGGCTGGACGGAGATGTCGCGGGAGAGATTTGCTGCTTCGGCGATGATCCGGGCTTTTTCGAGGGCGGCATTGAGTACCGGGCCGGAGGTTGGGGTTGCGATGAAGATGGAGTTGATGGCCTTTTCCTTGTCGTCTTTGTCCGTCTTCAGATAGTCCGGCTCCCATGCTCCAAGGAGGGCGGCTTCGGCTACGGCGGAAACGGCGTCTGCGTTGTCTTCGAGCGCGAAGGCAACTGATTTGATGCCTTTGGGCTTCAGGAATCGAACGGCAGCTCCGGCGAGGCGGCGCAGGGTGGCGGTGTCGAACTTTTCCGGTTTGCCCGTTCCGGCGATCAGGAGCCGGCTGGCCTTGTACCCTTCGGGACGGTGAAGCAGCGTGAATTCGTGAGCCTTACCGGTGATCTCTCCCGAAGTGTAGAGAGCGCCGAGCAGTTTCTCCAGTTCCGGGGGGGCGGGGCCTTCGGCAACAAGAACGACAACGGCATCCGCTTCGACCTCGGATGGCTTCGATCGGGTCAGTTTCAAATCCATTTCAGCTCCTTCAACGCGGGTTCGGTCGCGCACAGGGGCCGACATGAGTGTCGGCCCGGCAGGCACGAGTGCCTGCGCCACGCGCTGCCATCCAGTGCGTTCCTTTCATCTGAAATTCTAGTCGTATGATGACCGGACTTTGCTGGCACGTATGGCGTCGCGCGCTTCGGCTTCGTCGCTCCTGGCGCGCTCGGATTCCCGCTTATCGTGGAACTTTTTGCCCTTGGCCAGCGCAATCTCGCATTTTATCCTGCCATTTTTCAGATACATGCGGGTAGGGATGAGGGAGAGACCTTTTTCGCGCTGGGCGGTGAAGAGTTTGTCGATTTCGCGGCGATGGAGGAGGAGCTTGCGGGCGCGGACCGGCGGGTGGTTGGAGCGATTGCCGTGGCTGTATTCGGAGATATGGGCGTTGTGCAGCCAGGCTTCGTTGCCATCGATCATGGCATAGGCCTCGCGCAGCTGCACTTTTCCCGATTTTGCCGCTTTGACCTCTGTCCCGGTGAGGACCATGCCGGCTTCGTAACGGTCGAAAAGGAAGTAGTTATGGCCCGCCTGGCGATTGTCGTTCAGGAGTTTCGTGGATTCGGTTTGTGCCGCCATTTGGTTATCAACGCGGCCCGTGCCGTCCGCGTCAGACAGTTAGATGATAGTCCATCCCGTCCCGGCTCACTGGTTGCGAACAAGATGAGCGGTTTCAACCGGTTAACGGTTCAGCAGCTGGCGGCGCTCGTATTGGTGTGTCTGCTGGCAGCACCCACGGAACCATTGTGGGCCGCCAAAAGAAAGGGCGACAAGCTCTTCAACGACGCGCGCCAGGAGGAAGCCAGGGGAAATTACGATCATGCGCTGCAGCTCGCGGCGGAGGCGCTGGAGACGGATCCGTCCGATCCGGGCTATCAGCTGATCGTGCGGCGCGTCCGGTTTGAGGCCGGCGAGATGCACGTGAAGAATGGCCAGAAGCTCCGCAACGAGGGAAAGCTGACCGAGTCTCTCGCGGAGTTCGAAAAGGCTTACGCGACCGATCCGGCTTCCGATATCGCGGCGCAGGAGATCCGGCGCACACGGGAGATGATTCGCCGAAATGCGAACCCGGCGGATAATCCGACTGCGGCAGCCGAGCAGGAAAAGCTGGATAAGGAAGAAGAGAAGAAGCTGACGCCTTCGGAACTGGCGCGCAAGCGCATTCAGGATCGAACGGAATCGCTGCTTCCCGTGCCGGAACTGAAGCCGCTGAACCCGGAGCCGTTCGATCTGAAGATGGTGAATCAGCCGCCTCGGGTTTTGTTTGAAACCGTGGCGAAGCTGGGCGGCGTCAACGTTTTGTTCGATCCTGAATACAGTTCGCAGCAGACGATCCGGACGCAGTCGGTGGAACTTTCGCGGACGACGGTGGGTGAAGCGCTGGATCAGGTTTCGGTGATCACCAAATCGTTCTGGAAGCCGCTTTCGCCGAATACCATTTTCGTGACCGTCGATAACCCCACCAAGCGGCGTGAGTATGCCGAGCAGGTGGTGAAGGTTTTCTATCTCTCGAACGTTACGGCAGCCCAGGAGATGCAGGAGATCCTTACGGTGCTGCGAACCGTGCTGGATGTGCAGAAAGTTTTCAGCTTTGCGTCGCAGAATGCGTTGATCGTGCGGTGCGAGGCGGACACGATGGCGCTGGTCGAGAAGGCCATTGCCGATCTGGATAAACCGCGGCCCGAGGTGATTATCGATGTGATGGTGATGGAAGTCAACACCACGCATATGCGAAACATCACCGCCGCCTTTGCGAATACCGGAATCACTACGAGCGCGATCTTCGCGCCACGTCCGGGAATCACAACTCCTGGGATACAAAGCAACAGTACAACCGGCTCGACGACCACGACGACCGGAACCACATCCACGACCACGACACCGAGTACGACGACAACTCCAACCACAACGCCAACGAGCACGGCGGGGCAGCCGGGTGTTACGGCCATCCCATTGAATCAGCTCGCCCACATCTCGAGCGCGGACTTTTCGTTGACGAACCTTCCAGGGGCGGCGCTCGAGGCCGTTCTGAACGATTCGAGCACGCGTGTTTTGCAGGCGCCTCAAATCCGCGCTGTGGACAATCAGAAGGCTTCGATCAAGATTGGTCAGAAGGTTCCCACGGCGAGTGGCAGTTTTCAGCCGGGCGTGGCGGGCGTCGGCGTGAGTCCTCTTGTTAATACGCAGTTTACGTATCTCGACGTTGGCGTGAATCTGGAGGTGCTTCCGAAGGTGGTGAGCGACAGCGAAGTGAATATGCATCTCGATTTGGATATTTCGCAGGTCGATAATTACCAGAACCTTGGGGGTATCAACGAGCCGGAAATCGGGCAGAACAAGGAAACAGCCGATATTCGCCTCAAGGAAGGCGAAGTCAACCTGATCGGCGGAATTATCCAGAAGACCGAAACGAAGACCAAGACCGGGATCCCCGGTCTCGCCAACATTCCATTGTTCGGGCGGCTGTTCAGCGGAGAGACTCTGGAGCAGGACAAGAACGAGCTGGTGATTGCGCTGATTCCGCATATTGTGCGGGGTCCGGATATCAACGAATCCAACCTCAGAGGCGTGGCGGCGGGCAATGCCACGCAGATCAAGGTGGGCTATGCGCCGCGGGCCATGCCTGCCCAGCCGAAGCCCGCGGGTGCGCCAACTGGCGCGCCTCCAGCGACGGCGCCTGCTGCCGGCATTCCGGCTCCTCCGGCGACCGCACCTCCCGCCACCGCGCCACCGGCGACGGCTCCGCCTGCTACTGCACCACCTCAGGCTGGAGGCGCCGCGCGCATCAGCTTCCGGCCCGCGGCGTCAGAGACTCAGTTGAATTCGACGCTCACCGTGACTTTGGCCGGCGACAACATCAACAACATGACCGCGGCTGCGGCGCAGCTGCGATTCGATCCGCGGATTCTGCGAATCAACAATATTGTCGCGGGCGATCTGCCCGTGCGGGGGATGCCCCCGGGGCCGGGGCTCGAACCTTCGAAGAATATTCTGAACGACAGCGGGATGGCGGATATGAGCATCAACCGCGGTCCGGCGGGCGGCGTTTCGGGCGGCGGCGGATTGTTCACCGTTGTCTTTCAGGCCGTGGGGCGCGGGAATACGACAGTGTCGGTGTCTTCTGTCGCGGTGACGGGGACGGACGGTCAATCGATCGCGGCAACGCCTCCTCCTCCGCTGGTCGTCAATGTAAGGTGATGATGGGCCGGAATTCCCGAAGCGGCATGACGCTCGTTGAGCTGATCGTGGCGTTCACGATTCTGCTTGTGCTGAGTTCCATGGCGGTGCCGATGGCGCGTACTCGAGTCCGGCGCATGAAGGAACGTCAGTTGATTCAGGCCGAGGAGGAGATCCGCAAGGCTATTGACAAATACAAGGACATGGCCGATTCGGGCAAGCTGGGGGTGCAGAAGCAGGATTCGTATGGATACCCCGAGTCGCTCGTAGCGCTCGTGGATGGGGTCAAGGGGTCGGGGGCGGCGGCCGATACGAAGATCAAGTTTCTGCGGCGCATTCCGCTGGATCCCATGACGAATTCGCGCGAGTGGGGCTTGCGCAGTATGCAGGATGATCCGAAGAGCAACGGCTGGGGCGGTCAGAATGTTTTCAATGTGTATACGAAGAGCGACGAAAAAGCGGCTGATGGCACTGCGTATTCGGAGTGGTAGCGGATCGCTGCCTTACCGCCGCGGTTCGGCACGGGGTTTTACGCTCATCGAGATGATGATCGTGATGGCGATCATCGTGATCCTGATTGCCATTGCGGTGCCGTTTTATCAGAAGGCGATTATCCGGGCAAAGGAGAGCGTGCTGCACGGAAATCTCTCAGCGATGCGCGAGGCGATCGACGAATACAGTTACGACAAACAGAAGGCTCCGCAGAGTCTGCAGGATCTGGTCAGCTCTGGTTATTTGCACGATATACCGGAAGATCCGATCATGAGAAGCCGCGATGGTTGGAAGATCATTATGGAGGATTCGGGGCAGTCCGTGAGCACATCAGAGCCGGGAATTTTTGACATCCGTAGCGGATCGGATAAGATAGGGCTCGATGGCACACATTATTCGGACTGGTGATGTCAGAATTGTACGGATCGCTGCAGTCTTTATTCTTCTTGCTGTTTTTTTACCCGCAGTTTTCGCGCTACAGCCCACCTGCGTAGTGAGCAACACAACTCCGACAGTCCACGCGGAAGGTCTCGCGGAAGAGGTAGGGAACATCACATTCAGCTGCTCGGGCGGAGCCGGGACGGTCAGCAGCCTGGTGGTAATTTCGCTGAATGTGAATATCACGAACCGCCTGGATCCAAGCGGCAATCTGGCAAATCTGACGTTAACTGGCGCAGGTGTCACTATCCCCGCCGATCAGCCACCCCTGCTTAACAACCCCAAGACGGTGGCCTTCCCGGTGGTGCAATTTCCCGGGGCTGGGGCAACGTTCACTATCAGTGGGATTCGTGCAGCCATCGCCACGATCACCGGGGCTGGGGCGACGCCAGCGGTGACCGCTTCAGTTTATGCGAGCCAGGTGACTTTAAGTCTTCCAGGCTCATCACTCTTCCTGGCCCAGGGCGAACCGACCCTGCTGTCTTCGGTTTTGAACTATGGAATTCCCTGCAGCGGCTCGCCCGCATCACCGTTGCCTTCCGTGATTGATTTTAATGCGCTGATTTCAGCAGGAACGGCGTCTTCGGCAGTGCGGGTCAGGTCGGCATCACTGGGCGTCTTCGTTCCGCAACTCCTGACCCCGACATCGGACTTCGGTGTGCGATTTCTGGTGAGCCTCTCGGGCTACGGTTCGAACACCCAGGTTTATGTGCCGGACGTTATCGTGGGCAACGTTGCACCCGTTACGAGTGCGGGGGCATTCGGCACGACCGCTGGTGGAGGCACCTACTCGCCAAATAGCAATCAGTTATTACTGACGCGAGTAAACGGCGCGGATCCAACAGGAGCGGGCGGGAGGCTGGCCCTTCTCGCTGCTCCGGCCGTTCAGCAGAGCTTCCCCTCAGTCACCCAGATACCGCTTGTTAACGGGGCAGCAACCGTCACTTATGAAGTGCTTGCGGCTCCCGGGAACGTCCAGGTTTCGGGTCAGATCCCGGTTTTTGTCGTGGTCCCTCCCAGCACCTGTCCGGATTCGCTGCAGAATACGATCAGCGTCACGCTGGCGCCGGCGTCTACGGTCGCCACCCCAACCCAGACCGATCCCATACCGCGATACATCCCGACAACGCCGGCGTCCGACTGCACGGTAATGGGAGACTGCTCTGCGTCCTATTTCCCGGTCTTGCAGATCGCAACAACCTCGATCTCCCTGAGCGGTTCCTCGCAGGGTAAAACCCAGAGCGCTGTGATCTCGGTAAACAACGGCGGGGCAAGTCAGATGAACTTCAACGTCTCAATTACCTATCAAACGGCGTCGAACCTGTCGGCGGCGAACTGGTTATCCGCCAGCGCTACAAGCGGTGTGGTTGAGACGAGCACGTTTATCCCAATTACATTTACGGCCGATCCGACGGCACTTCTGATTCCAGGGACCTATCAGGCGACAGTGACAATCAACGCCGGGAGCGCCGGCACCGTAGTTCTTCCCGTGACGTTCACAGTCGGTCCGGCGGCACCCCCTTCCCCCCCGCCACCGACGATTCAAAGCGTGGTCAATTCTGCCAGTCTCCAGGCGGGACCCGTTACCACCGATTCGTATGCCACGATCTTCGGATCGAACCTGGCATCCAAGATGACGCCGGCGTCGGCGACGGTGACCTTCAATGGAGCCAGCGCCACTGTCATTTACGACAGCTCCGGGCAAATTAATGTGCTGGTACCGGCGTCATTGGGCAGCGCTACAACTGCAAGTGTCGTTGCCACGATTGACGGAGTTGCCAGTAACGGCTTCAATGTCAACCTCGTGCCAAACGCGCCTGCGCTGTTTAACCCTGGTATCGAGAATCAGAATTATGCGGTGAATTCCGCTTCCCAACCGGCATCGATCGCCAATAACGAGATCATCCAGATCTTTTTGACGGGCTTAGCCACGGTTGGCACTCCACCGGTAACGGTCAATATTAGCAACGTAGCACTTGTCAATACCAATAAAAGCACGCCAATTACCTACGCCGGCGCGGTGCCGTCGGTACCGGGTCTGGAACAGGTGAATGTGCAGTTGCCGTCCACGCTGGCCCCGGGCACGGCGCAATTGTCGATTTGCGTTCCGGGGGCGACCGGTCAGCAACCAATATGTTCCGCCAGTGTTCCCGTGTATGTGCATTAGTCCGGGTCCGGACGACGCGGGGGTTACAGTCGCAACCTGTACCAGGACGGGTATAGCGGTTACGACAAAGAGAAGGCACCGCAGGTTTGCAGGATCTGGTGAGCGCCGGGTACCTGCACGATATCGCCGAAGATCCGATCACCAGGATTCGGGCAGGCCGTGAACCTATCCGAGCCTGGAAGTTGGTAATACCTGAGAAGCTGGCAGTACTTTGATAGTACTTTAAGGCAGTACTAAAGTTTGATATCCGTGGTGGATCGGATAATTTTCAGTCTTCGGTGAGCAACCGACATGCCCTTGCCAGCCAGTCCCTACTATCGTCTGTTATGAATATCGGAATCCCCTGCAGTGGATCTCCTGCGTACTCTGCGCCGCCAACGTCGACCCCGGCGGCTATGACGTTCGCAGGGGCCGATGCCACAGTCATTTATGACGGTCCTACACAGATGAACGCCCCTGAAGGACTCGGAAGCGTCACGACCGCGAGCGTTGTAGCTACAATTGGCGGAGTGTCCAGCAATAGTTCCACCGTTAACCTGGCTCCAAATGAGCGGGCTGTGTTTAATCCGGGAATCGAGAATTATGATTATTCGGTGAATTCAGAGTCGGTACGAGCCTCGATTGCAAACCGCGAGACTATCCAGCTTACTGACAGGCTTAGCCACGATCTCTACTCCGCCGGTGACAGTCAATATTGGCAGCGTATCGCTTTTCAACACTCATGCAATTGTCGGTTTGTGTTCGAGGAGCGACTGGTCAGCACCCGATCTGCTCGGCTGCGGAGCCTGTATACCCGCATTAGTTCGGTTTCCGCTGAGAAAGCGTAAATGAAAATTCCATTATTTTGTTCAAAAAGAGTTGCAACCAATACCAGGAACCTGTATAGTTCATAATTTGTGGGGTCTAGCTAAGCGCTGACGATCCTCCATCCCGGTGACATCGCCAAAGGGATGGGCTATCAAAGATTTTGCAGTAATCGGTTATTCGTTTTTGCTTTCGGGTAGTGGGCAAGCAGTCAGATCATAAAGGTCCACGCCCTTCAAGATGTACCGCCTTCGCTAACCGCTCAAGGGAAGCAGGCAAGTCACACCTCCGCCCGACACGGAGAAGTTCCCAAAAGGTTTTACAGAAAGATTTCGTCGTAGTTGAGGCTCAGGTTGCAGACGACTTCGAACCGATTCACCGAAAATTTCACAAGGAGAAGGAATGTCAAATTTTAGAACCAAACTTTTGGGGTTAGCTGCGGTCGCAACAGCGTTCGCAGGGATCTCTTATGGCCAACCAGGCGTGATCACCTGCGCAGTGTCGGGGCCCACGCCGAACCCGTCGCTTCGTGCCGAGGGCGAGACCGAACTGCTGGCCCAGCTCGTGGCTACATGCACGCCAAACGCCGCAGCCAATTGGACCGCAGCTACTACGTCTGGCCAATTAATCCTCACAACCACGGCGCCAATAACCAGCAAAGCGGTTACAGTCGGCAACCTGCCGAGCAATGAAGCGACTGTGCAGGTTAACGCAGGGGCGGGCATTCAGGGCGTCGTCAACGGAAGCCAGGTTTCGTTTAATCTCGCCAGTCTCCCGACTACAGCTGCGTTTACGCTGACAGTATCCAATATTCGGGTTAATGCTTCGGCGGCCACGAACCCGCAGATAACCGAGAGCGGCATCCTTTCGTACGCTAACCAATCTGCTACGCCGCCCACTTCCGCCAATACGTCGTTGACTGGAGCGCTCCCCTATAACGCAGGCTTTGTTCTTCAGACGCTTGGCGCCACATCGCTTCCTCCATTCACTACCAACAACTACACGGTGTGCGTGGGTAACGTGGTTGGTCCGGTGGCCTTGAGCGCCACCAATACGTCATTCCAAGTCCAAATCAAGGAATTGGTGGGCGGCGCTTTCAAGACGCTGACCGACGAAGGCGGACAGGTTGTTGGAGCAAACGGTATCGGGACTGCCAACACTGCCACGCAAATCCAGCTGACTCTGGGTAACATCCCGTCATCAGCCACGGTGTATGCGCTGCAAGCTATTACGCAAAACGGTACAACTATCGCGATCGCCAACTCCACTCCGATCTCGACGGGCCCGCTCAACGGGTACGTAGGATTTACTCCGACCAGCGGCACCGTGACGATCGTCTACACGGTAACTGCCGACGCGGCGGTTGGCGCACAGACGTTCGTGTCGCCGATCATTGTGTCATTCGCTGCGAACTCGGCACCGGCGCAGACGTCGCCAATGAATGTCCTGGCAACTTACGCTCCAACGGGAGCCGTGACGGGTCCGGCGACGTCAGTTCCGACGTTTGCAGCATCCACCGCAACCGCGGTTAACGCCTCGACGCTGACGGCTTGTTCGACAACGTTGCTCTTCCCGTACGTTACGAATGTGTCCGGTTTTGAAACCGGCATCGCAGTCGTCAACGCCACGACGGATAACCTGGGTGTGATTCCCGGAAAGCCTTCTGCCGCTTCTCCGGTCAACGGCACCTGCACCATTAACTTCTATGGCAACGCCGCGCAGCCGACGGCAGTGACAACTCCCACGATTGGCGCTTACACTTCGGCAGCCCCGACGGTTGTTCCGGTGTACGCCAACATTCTGACTTCCATGATCGGTTCGAGCGGGTTCTCGGGCTATGCGATTGCCCAATGTAACTTCCTCGAAGGGCATGGATTTGCGTTCATCACCGATACGACCGGCACCTTCAGCGGGACCGAAGGCTACCTGGCGACGGTGGTTCCGGCTAGCCGGAACGAGAATAACCAGACGGGCCTGACGGTGAGTATCGCTCCCGGCGGTGGCGCAGCAAACTTCGGTGTAGCCACCACGGCAAGCGGTACCATCACGGGTCTCATTGCCAACGTAGGGCAGTAATCCAGTAGTCGCTGGCTAAAAAGAGGGGAGCTTCAGCTCCCCTCTTTTTATTGAAAGATCAGTTCAGGTTGAGCTGGATTGTCAAGACCTTGTTGAGCGGAGAGGCCAGCAGACGGACGACTCCTGCGCTTTTCGCCTGCGTCGTGAGGTGAAGTCGAACCAGACTCGATTCTCCCGCCCCCAGATTCATCTTTTCGAGTTCCACTGAAACGCCTGAAAGCTCGGGCTTCATTACTTCGAGAGCAATCGGCCCGGGAAGGTGATTTGTTATCGTTACTTTCTGCTCCGGCGTTGAGGCGTTGAGGATTACACCTTGTCGATCCAAAGTGATCTGGTTCATGATGTCTTTGATATCGACGTTCGCCGGCGCGAGAGCATTGCCTTCCTTCGGCGTGTCGGGAGACGGTTTGATTGCACCGAAAGGAGTTTTCCCGCGGCTTTCTGGATCGATATACCATAGCCACTGGCCATTCTCGACCTTCCAGTTTGTGACCAGAGGAATCTCGAACTCCTGAGCACCTACAAGCGCTGCCCTAAGAGTTACTTTTGCTTTTACAGTGACCCGGGCGCGCGTGTTGCTGTCCAGCAACTCGACCTGCTGTAGCGAATACCCACTGATCTGCTGTTTGGCGTGGTTGTAGTAATCGTCTTTGGAATCGTCCGCCACCATGGCTTCGGCCTGGCGGAATTTCTTCTCAACCTGAAGCTTGTAAAACTCGTCGACGCGTGCGCGCAAAGCGGCTTCGGCTTCGGTTGCGCCCGGAGGCTGAGCGGGCTGCTGGGCCCATGCGGTTATGGCAACGGCGGGAAAAATAAGTCTGCGGTCCATATGTTCCTCTATTAGACGGAGAAAAAAAGCATCTGGTAGGCGCGGCTGGACTCGAACCAGCGACCCTTAGCTTAGAAGGCTAATGCTCTATCCACCTGAGCTACGCGCCCGTCCGTTCTTCGATTGTATCGCGGTGCGGGAACGGGTTATGCCCGTCCGCCTTTGACATCCGTCAGCCGGCGAGTATGGCGATCTGCAATCGGACGGGCGCTCAGCTGCGCAATGGATTCCATGAGTTCGCCGATATGGCGATCATTCGATTCGATCGATTGCGTCGAAACTCCCACCCGCTCTTCATGTGTTATGGGAAACGATGGCGCTTACTTGATTGCAGCCTGCCGAGGAAAGCTTCATCCGCGAACTGGCCGATGTCGCGGTCGAATTCCGTCCGCCAGCGGACGCGTTCCGTGGACTTCAATTTCTGGAGTAAATGCAGTTTTCGATTTGCTTCGACCACCCGTTTCATCTCAGCTGCAAGAGCCTTTTTCGCCGCACCCATTTGCTCGGCGCACTGGCGGGTGCGGGAGCGATCTCTTTCCAGAAATCCGGCGTACGACGCCAAGGCGATACCGCTTGGCTCTTTGGCAACGTGCTTTGCGGCCTCTGTGGCCTCGGATCTCTGCCGTTCCATCGCGGTCTGGAGCTCCGAGATGCGGGCGAGCGCCCCGGCGGCGCGCGATTTTTCGATGTCGAGTTGCGCCTCGCGCCAGCGTAATGCCTTTTCGAGCCGGAAAGTGAAGGCCTTCATGGGACCATCTGCGCCAGCACGCCCATCTGCCGTATGGTTTCATCAAGGGGAGAGGTCTCCGCCGGACCCTGGCGCAGGAACCTGGCGATTTCAATCCGCGACCGGATGGCTGCATCGAGTTTCGGATTGCTGCCGGCGACATAGGCTCCCAAATTGATCAGATCCTCCGACTGACGGTAGATCGCCAGCGCTTCGCGGATCTTCCGCGCGCAATCGGATTGTTCAGCCGTGGCGAGCCTGGATTGCAGGCGGCTCACCGAGTCGAGCACCTGAATGGCCGGATAGTGCCCTGCCGCTCCGAGATTCCGGTCGAGAACGATATGGCCATCAAGGATTGCGCGCACGGCGTCCGATACGGGCTCATTGAAATCGTCGCCTTCGACCAGAACGGTGAAGAACCCGGTGATCGAGCCGTGTTCGAAGTTGCCGGCGCGCTCGCAGACCTTCGGAAGCAGGCTGAAGACCGAGGGCGTGTATCCTTTCTGGCTTGGCGGTTCACCTGCAGCGAGTCCGATTTCGCGCTGCGCCATGGCCAGGCGGGTGATGGAATCCATCACCAGGAGAACATCCTCGCCCTTGTCGCGGAAATATTCGGCGATCGCGAGGGCGACGAAACAGGCCCGCACACGTAATGGGGCGGGGCGATCCGATGTCGATACGATGACGACTGAGCGCTTCATGCCCTCGGACCCGAGGTCGTGTTCGATGAATGCGCGTACTTCGCGATTGCGCTCTCCGATCAAGGCGATGACGTTGACGCCGGCAGCGCTGGATCGGGCCATGGAACCGAGCAACGTACTCTTGCCGACGCCGCTGCCGCCGAAGATCCCGATTCGCTGTCCCTTGCCGCAAGGCAAAAGCCCGTCGATGACGCGAATGCCGGTTACC